>Ga0182030_10016408_pt1 | contig 14427 bp, 11 predicted proteins | sample 812S3MmetaG_FD_121299 | JGI IMG/M metagenome (GOLD analysis project Ga0182030, IMG submission 121299) | Permafrost microbial communities from Stordalen Mire, Sweden - 812S3M metaG (Illumina Assembly) | ecosystem: Environmental > Terrestrial > Soil > Wetlands > Permafrost | place: Sweden...
AACTGCATAGCCTTGCTGCGCCTTGTCAGTGGCGCCTCTTCCCGACAGTTCGCCCACTTCAGCCCAGGCGCCGTTCCCCCGCGCGAACTCCCATGCGGCACCGGCTCCGCCATCGTGGCCCGGCCCGCCGAGCAGCAATCGGCTGCCATCGGCTGAAAGCGCCACGGAGTATCCCGACTCCGTGCCGGGCGCGTGCGGCACGGTCAGCTTCTCTCCCACCTGGGCCCAGGTGTCGCCCGAACGCGCGAAGACCCACGCGGTGCCGGTATTGCGATCGTCTCCGTAGCCCCCGATTACAGCAGTGCTGCCGTCGCCGGAGAGCGCGACGCCGTGGCCTTGAAAAATAGCTTGCCCCAAGCCTCCTGCGCCGACGAGCTTGTCGCCTTGCTGCGTCCAGACGCCGCCCGAACGAGTGAAAATCCACGCCGCACCTTGGCGCTCGGCGTCGTTCGGTCCGCCAACGAGCGCGGTGTTGCCCTCCGCCGAGAGAGCGACCGCGCTTCCCTGCGCGGCGGTCCCAACCGTGCTGCTCCCCACCAATTTCAGGCCCTGCTGCGTCCAGACCGCGCCCGCGCGGGTGAACACCCATGCCGCGCCCGCGCCGTTGTCATCGGACGCCCCGCCGACGAGAGCCGTGTTCCCGTCCGCCGACAGCGCTACCGACGAGCCTTGCCGGGATTGGCCCACCGCGACGCCGCCGATGAGCTTCGCCTGCTGAGCCCAGGCGCCGGCGACTCGCGTGAATACCCAGGCCGCGCCTATTCCTTCATTGTCGCCATCGCCGCCGACTAATGCCGTGTTGCCATCGGCGGAGAGCGCCACCGATCGGCCCTGAAAGACTCGCTCTCCCACGGCATCGGTCGCCACCAGCTTTTCGCCCTGCTGCGCCCACCCCGTAGCGGTGCGCGCGAACACCCAAACCGCACCGTGGCCGCCACCGTCGCATGGACCGCCCTCAATCGCCGTCGTCCCATCGGCGGAAAGCGCCACCGAGCTGCCTTGACGAGCGGGCTCGGTGCTCGACACGCCTGCGATCTTTCCGCCGCGCTCCACGAATTGCGCGCGCGCCGGTAAACCAACCGCCAGGAGTATCGCCGAAAGTGCGACCGTTTGGTAAAGACACGCCATGAGTCGACCTTGGTAACTACGAGAAGCTGATGGTGACGGTTACCGAAACGGCTTGGCCCGGTTGGATGGTCAAGTTCGTATTGGCGGCCGTGAAGAAGATGCCGGGCTGGTTTTGAAAGCATGCCGGTCCATTCGAGGAAAGGGGGCAATTGAAGAAGACTGTGCGGACCAGAGAAATGGTGCCACTAGCCACTACCGGCGCACTCAGGCCCGAGAGGACGAGGGCGGTTGAGGTGCCGTTCAGTCCGACCGTAAGCGAGGAACAGAGCGGAACACCGGTGCAACCAATCTGCTGGAGCGATATGAAGCCGCAGAGTGTTGCCGACGGACAATTCGAGCAAGACTGGGGGTTTTGCTGGCAGGCGGCGTCGGTGTAAGCAAGCGCGACAACCCACTCAGTCGCGAAGTACTGGCCCGTCAGGAGTTGGGCCAGCCCCACGTTGCCGCAGACATTCAGGCAGGAACTGGTGGTCAGCGCATTCTCAAACTCATGCCGCGAAGCCAGCGAGCCATCCGGGTTCTTGATCTCCAGCACCCAGTGGCCATGCACCTTGATCCCTTCGTTCTTGCCGCCGGAATACGCCTTCTCGTGTTTTTGGTCGGGCTGTACCCGATCCTGCCTCGTCTGCCCGAACGCCAGCACCGCACTCATCGACAGCACCAAAATCAATCTAGGGAAACCCATTATGCCCTCCAGTCCCCAGCAGTATGGGCCATCTCTCTGCCGCCTGTCACCGCACAAGTGTGTAGGGATCAATAGGGGCCCTATGCTGGTGACGCCGCCACGAGGCTCAAGGCGGGGCAGGCGGGATGGCGCGCGGCGTCGATACCGCGGCACACACAGGTACGCTCGCTGCCGGCGGCGCGCGCGCGACCAGCCGCACTGCGCCGTGTAGCGCTTCCCCCCACCCGGCCTGCCAGGTCTAATTGCTGGAGGGGCGCGCGATGCGATCGATTACAAGGAATTCGCGCGGTCCTTTGCCGGGTGTCAGCTGAAGCCCAAGCTCGCTACGAAGCTGAGCGATGAACGACAGGCCCGAAGGATCGCTCGCGCCGCTATCGGAAGGCGAGCTCGGCAGGTCGGGAGCCTGGTCGAGATGGATATCGTACGCTCCCGTTAACCCGGTCTGGTTTACGACGGGGCGTCCGCCGGGGTGCAGCAATTTGGCGAACACGTCGAGGGTAACGCCGAAAACCTCGATGGTTCCCGTTCTTACCCTCGTAGAGAAGGCGCATACTCTGGAGCCAGGCGGTGGCTGGGCCTGACTCAGATCTGACGGATCGACGTGAATACAGCTGCCTTCCCTCGTGGGGAGCAGTTTGGGGCCGCCTCTCGCAACAGTCATGATGTAGACCGGAACCTCGCGGGTCTCGCGATGCTGTCTGAGTTGGAACCGGTCTTCGAGGAGCGTCTGCATCATCGGTCCACGCATCGTCGCCGGGGTATGCGGAGTGTCTGACTTCGCGTCGATCGAGTATTTGGCGGAGTTGACCCAGTCGGGGCTACCCTCGATTGGCGCCGTCGGGAAGAAGGGATTGAGGGGGTAGACCTTGCCGTCGGCGAAGATCTCGTAGGCGTCCTGGATCAGGCGCTTCAGCGGCCAACAACTGAGACTCAATCGGCCCGGCGAATTAGTCGAGGGCGGCGGCCGATCGGTGGACTTGCACTCTTTGATGGAGGCGACTTCGAACTTGGGGCGGTCCTGGGCCTTGAGGGCGGACGATACGATTGCGGCCGCCAGGCAAATCGCAAGGTGTTTCAAGTGTTCCTCCGACTTGCCTGACGGCCATCGCGCCGAAAACGTTCAGCGATTTCACTAAATCGGTTCCGTCCCCTCGCTGAGGATCGCCAGATACGCCTGATAGACGTAGAGCCGGTGGCGCTGCCGCCCGGTCTTCTCGCGCAGGATGCCTAGCTGCCGCAGATGCTCGACAGACTTGGCAACCGTTGGCGCGGAGGTGCCGATCTTAGCGGCAGCGTCGGGAATCGACATGATTGGATTGCGTTGTACATGCTCGAAGACGCGGAGCGCGGAGGCTGCCGGACGCCCCAATTCCTCGACCTTGCGGAGGTCTTCCGCAAAGACCTCGAGAATTCGTAGCGCCGCGGCCGCGCCCTGCGTGGCGGTGTCGCGGATACCGGTCAGGAAGAAGTCCAGCCATGCCTCCCAATCGCCCTTCCTGCGAACGCGATCCAACAGTTCGTAATAGGCCGAGCGATGCTGCTTGAAATACAGGCTCAGGTAAAGGATCGGCGCCCGAAGCACGCCCGCCGCGCACAGCAGGAAGGTAATCAGCAGCCTTCCCAGCCGGCCGTTGCCGTCGAGAAACGGGTGTATCGTCTCGAACTGGACGTGGACCAGACCCGCCCTGATGAGCAGCGGTAGATTGGTTCGTTCGTCATGCAGGAAAAGCTCGAGGTCATTCATGCATTCCTGAACCGAGGTGGGCGGCGGGGGTACGAAGGCCGCGTTGCCGGGGCGGGTGCCGCCGATCCAGTTCTGGCTGCGGCGGAATTCACCGGGCTCCTTATCGCTTCCCCGCCCCTTCGAGAGGAGTACCCCGTGGATCTCCCGGATCAGCCGGAGCGACAGCGGAAAGCCGCCGCGCATGCGGTCGAGGCCATGGTTCAGGGCTGCGACGTAGTCAGAGACTTCCTCAACGTCGGTCAAAGGAACTCCCGGAATCTGATGGTTCTCGAAGAGCAGCAGGTCGGATAGCGAAGACTGGGTCCCCTCAATTTGGGACGAGAGGACTGCCTCCTTGCGAACGTACCCGTAGATGAAAAGGGAAGGGTCGGGGAGCATGGAGGCCAGGCCATCCAGCCGCCCCAGCGCTTGGTTTGCTTGCTCGGACAGGCGTTGCATGCTGTCCAGGCGCACGGGAGGCAGCGGTGGCAGCGGGGCCGGAACGTACGCCCGGACCGTCTCTTCGCCGTAGTGAGTGACGACATAGCGGCCAAGGCGCTGTTTCAGGTCCGACGTCCGGGGCATGAAATCCTTTCGTTAGCAATTCTCTAAAGAAAGGATAACACGATTTTCTTTCGTTATGATCCAGGCAGGGAAGCGATAGGTCATTTTCCTTTCCCTCGATGGACGATGCCAGACTGAGATCTGACAGCCTTCCAGAAACTCCAGGACTTCAGGCTTCTGTGTGTTCTCCGTCACCTCTGTGATCTCAGAATTTCGGGAAAGGCGCCAGATCCTGCCCGAGCCGACGGCCTTAAGCTTAAGATTTTCTCTGTACTACTAATTCTTGGTTTCTTTGCGGGCTGCGAAGATTCTGTGCTGGCCCTCCCCGAGAGCCCGCCGAATCAAGAGCCGACGGCCAACTCCAAAAGCTGATAGCTGAAAGCTGACAGCTGATAGCCTGCGGCTCTGCCGCGCTGTGTCTCCGTGGCTCCTAAGAAACAAAATCTATGGCTGTTGGAAACAAAGGACTTGGCCTACCCCAACACCGAAGCAAAAAATCGCCCGGCGCAGCCGAGTTTCTTCCCTCACCAGACTGGGCGCGCCCAGTCAGTTGCTCTGTGGTGAAAATATCTTGCCACTGGAGTTTGTGGCATCCCCGGACCGCGCCCGCTCGGTGCGCCAACTGAAAGCCGGCACCCAACTGCCCCGTTTGAGCCTCCAATAGCCACGTGCTATAACGGAGTCTCTAATCCCCAGCGAGCTGAATATCATGGAACCTACCGCCGACATCGCCTTAATCGGACTGGCCGTCATGGGCCAGAACCTCATCCTCAACATGAGCGACCACGGGTACAAAGTGGTCGCCTTCAATCGCACCGTTTCTAAGGTCGACGACTTTCTGAACGATGCCGCCAAAGGGCACGCGAATGTCATCGGCGCCCACTCCATCGCGGAGATGGCCGGCCTGCTGAAGCGGCCGCGTAAGGTCATGCTGATGGTGAAGGCCGGCGCGGCGGTAGACGAATTCATCGAGCTGATTCTGCCTTATCTGGAAGCCGGCGACGTCATCATCGACGGCGGCAATTCCCACTTCCCCGATACCATCCGCCGCACCAAGTATCTCGAAAGCAAGGGCATGATGTATGTCGGCACGGGCGTCTCGGGCGGCGAGGAAGGCGCGCGTTTCGGTCCGTCGATGATGCCCGGCGGCAGCGCGGCGGCCTGGCCGCTGGTGAAGGACATCTTCCAGGCCATCTGTGCCCGCACTCCGGACGGCGAGCCGTGCTGCGACTGGATGGGCGAAGACGGCGCCGGCCACTACGTCAAGATGGTCCACAACGGCATCGAGTACGGCGACATGCAGCTCATTTGCGAGGCCTACCAGCTTCTCAAGGAAGGGCTGGGCATGAGCAACGAGGAGATGAACCACGTCCTCACCGAGTGGAACAAGGGCGAACTGGACAGCTACCTGATCGAGATCACGCGCGACATTCTGGCCTACAAGGACGAGAAGGGCGAGTACGTGGTCGACAAGATCCTGGACACTGCCGGCCAGAAAGGCACGGGCAAGTGGACCAGCGTCAGCTCGCTCGACCTCGGGATGCCGGTCACGCTGATTGGCGAAGCGGTGTACGCGCGCTGCCTCAGCGCCATGAAGGACGATCGCGTGGCGGCGTCCAAAATTCTGACCGGACCCAAGTTTAAATTCGATGGCGACCGTGCGGCCTTCGTCGAGGACATTCGCCAAGGGCTTCTGGCGTCGAAGCTGGTGTCGTACGCGCAGGGCTTCATGCTGTTGCGCGAGGCCGCAAAGGAATACCACTGGAATCTCAACTATGGCGGCATCGCCATGGTGTGGCGCGCCGGTTGCATCATCCGCTCGGTATTCCTAGGCAAGATCAAAGCGGCGTTCGACCGAGATCCGGCGCTGGGTAATCTGCTGCTCGATCCATACTTCACCGATCTGGTCGAGCGTTGCCAGCGTTCCTGGCGGCGCGTAGTGGCGCAGGCCGTGTCGGCTGGCGTTCCGGTGCCGGCGTTCACCACTGCGCTTTCGTTCTTCGACGGATTCCGCAGTGAGCGATTGCCGGCGAACCTGTTGCAGGCGCAGCGCGATTACTTCGGCGCGCACACTTACGAGCGCATCGACCAGCCGCGCGGCAAATTCTTCCACACGAATTGGACGGGCAAGGGCGGCAACGTCTCGTCCAGCACGTACACGGTGTAAACCATGGGCGCAAAAGTACTAGAGGCCGCCGCCCGCACCAAGCTGCTGCTGATGGATGTGGACGGGGTCCTCACCAACGGCCGCCTTTACAACGTGCCCGACCACGAAGGCAAGATGGCGGAGACTAAGGGGTTCGATTCGCAGGATGGAATCGGGCTCCAATGGCTCAGCTGGAAGGGCATTAAGACGGGCGTCATCAGCGGGCGTCTTTCGCCGGCTACCGCTGAGCGCGCGCGCCAGGTCAAGATGTCATACGTCTACCAGGGCCACATCGAGAAGATCCCCATCCTCGAAGAAATTCTGGCGGACGCGAAGATCGACCCGAGCGAAGTGGCATACATCGGCGACGATTTCACCGACGTGGTGATTATGAACCGCGTGGGCCTCGCCATCGCGACGGCGAACGCCCGCGCCGAGGTCAAGAAGGCGGCGCACTACGTGACTCAGGTTCCGGGTGGCGAAGGCGCCGTGCGGGAAGTGGTGGAACTGCTGCTAAAAGCACAGAATCGCTGGGGCGAGATTCTGAAGCATTACGAAATTCCCGAGTGACGGACCGCGCCACAGCTTTCGAGAGCGCCGCGGCTTTCGAGGACGCCACGTACCGTAAGGTCACCTGGCGGCTGATGCCGTATTTGTTTCTCTGCTACATCCTGGCGTACGTCGATCGTGTGAACGTGGGGTTCGCCAAGCTCCAGATGCAGCAGGACCTGCGCATGAGCGACTCGGTCTACGGTCTGGGCGCGGGGATTTTCTTCATCGGGTATTTCTTCTTCGAAGTGCCCGGCAACCTGATCATGCAGCGTGTGGGAGCGCGGCGTTGGATCGGTCCCATCATGATGGTGTGGGGTGTGGTCTCGTCGTGCACTATGCTGGTGCGCAGCTCGACAGAGTTCTACGCGCTGCGATTCCTGCTCGGGGTAGTCGAGTCGGGCTTCTTCCCGGCGGTGATCCTTTATCTGACCTTCTGGTACACCAGCCGGCATCGCGCGCGAATGGTCGCGGTGTTCATGAGCGCCATTCCCCTGTCGGGCGTGATCGCGGGGCCGATCTCGGGTTGGATCCTGAAGCGGATGACCGGTGCAGGCCATCTGGAGGCCTGGCAGTGGCTCTTCCTGCTGGAGGGAATCCCTTCTTTTGTTGCGGGCCTGGTGACGCTGTACTTTCTCACGGATAGTCCCGCCGCGGCGAAGTGGCTCGACGATGGCGAACGGCGGTTGGTGCTCACGCGCCTGCAGGAAGAGGAAGCGAGCAAGCGGGGCACGGGCCATGCGGGACACGGGTTGGCCGACGCGTTTCGCAGTCCCGCGGTGTGGTTGCTTTCCGTGATGTATTTCGGGCTCACCTGCGGCAACTACGGAATCGGATTCTGGCTCCCCCAGGTAATCAAGGAAGGTATCACAACGGATCCTCTGGCCATCGGCTGGATCACTGTCATCCCCTGGGGCGCGTCGGCGGCGGCTATGTTGGCGATGGGCCGCCATTCCGACATCACCGGCGAGCGTCGCTGGCACTTCGCGCTGTCGTGTCTGCTGGTGGCGGCCGGCTTCGCTGCGAGTGCCGTGCCGTCCATTCCCGGACCGCTGCGCGTGGCCGGGCTCACCGCAGCGACGGTCGGGATCATGAGCGCCTTCGCGGTTTTCTGGGCACTCCCCACGGCCATCCTTTCCGGGACAGCCGCGGCGGCGGGAATCGCCTGGATCAATTCCGTGGGCAATTTGGGCGGCTACGCGAGCCCATACTTTGTGGGCATGGTTCGCGATCGCACGCATAGTATGACGCCGGCACTGCTGGCGCTCGCGGCTGTGGCGCTGGTCGCGGCGGCGTTGGGGCTGTCGGTCACGCGGCAGCGCGCGGCGCGCTAGCGTAGTCGGAATCTTCACCGTGGGGCAGGCTTCAGCTTGCGGCGGACTTCAGTCCGCCTGTCGCAGCTTCCAGATCGTTCCCGGGGAGGGCTCAAGCACTCCGCAGACTGAAGTCTGCCCCACGAATTATCATTAGGATTTCCGACTCAATACTCCGGCTTACTCCCAGTTCAGAACCACTTTGCCGGAATTGCCGGACACCATCGCCTCGAAGCCTTTGACGAACTCCGTGTAGTGATAGCGATGCGTAATCACCGGACTGATATCCAAGCCCGATTGCAACATCACGGTCATCTTGTACCACGTCTCGTACATTTCGCGGCCGTAGATGCCCTTGATGGTGAGCATGTGGAAGATCACTGCGCGCCAGTCGATGGCCATGTCCTCGGTGGGGATGCCCAGCATGGCGATCTTCGCGCCGTGGCTCATGTTGGCGATCATGTCGCGCAAGCCCGAAGGGTTGCCGGACATTTCCAGGCCCACGTCGAAGCCCTCGCTCATGCCGAGCTCCTTCTGCACGTCCGGCAGTTTGGTCTCACGCACATTGACGGCGCGCGTGACGCCCATTTTCCTGGCCAGTTCGAGGCGGTATGGATTGACGTCGGTAATCACCGTGTAGCGTGCACCGGCGTGCACCGCGACACCCGCGGCCATAATGCCGATCGGTCCCGCGCCGGTGATCAGTACGTCCTCGCCGAGCACCGGGAAAGACAGCGCGGTGTGGACCGCGTTGCCGAAGGGATCGAAAATCGCCGCGACATCCAGCGGGACACCTTCGTGGTGGCGCCAGATGTTGGTCATCGGCAGTGCGACGTATTCCGCGAACGCGCCGGGACGATTCACGCCCACGCCCATAGAGTGCGCGCACAGATGGCGGCGTCCCGCGAAGCAGTTGCGGCAGCGGCCGCACACCACGTGGCCCTCGCCGCTGACGATGTCGCCGGGGAAGAAGTCCGAAACGTTGGAGCCGACCTCGACGATGCGGCCGACGAACTCGTGCCCGATAGCCATGGGCACGGGAATGGTCTCCTGCGCCCAGGCGTCCCACTTGTAGATGTGGACATCGGTGCCGCAGATGCCCGTGCGCAATACTTTAATCAAAACGTCGTTGATTCCGATCTTCGGGACGTCGATATCTTCCAGCCAAAGTCCCTGATCGCGCCTGCTTTTTACCAGTGCTTTCACATACACTACGATAGCGAACTTGCGCGTGCGCGAGAATGAAAAGCAGTGCGTGCGCGAGAATGAAAAGCAGTGCGTGCGCGAGAATGAAAGGAGTGGCCAAATCGCTTCTTCTCTTCGCGGCAACCACGGGATACCAGATTCGCGAATTCGCCAACGCCGGCCGGCGCCTGGGAATCGACGTCTCACTGGCCACCGACCGCTGCGGGCGCATGGACGACCCTTGGGGAGACGGCGCCCTGCCTGTCAAATTCGACCACCGCATGGCGAAGACCGTCGAAGCCCTGCGCGGCTTGCACTTCGATGGCGTGGCGGCGGTGGGTGACGGTCCGGCGGAAGCGGCAGCACTGGCCGCGGAGATGCTGGAAGTGCCGTTCCATCCTCCCGCGACGGCGCGGGCCTGCCGCGACAAGTTCCTCGCGCGCCAACTCTACCAGGCTGCGGGAATGCGAACGCCCTGGTTTTTTCGTGCGGCGCTGGATGGCGACGCGGCGGCTCTGGCGGCGCGCGCGCAATACCCGTGCGTGCTCAAGCCGCTGGGGCTCTCGGCCAGCCGCGGAGTGATCCGCGCCAACGATCGCGAAGAGTTCGAGGCGGCCTTCCGGCGAATCGCCAAGATCGGCGAACGGCACCTGCAGGTGGAGGGCTACATCCCCGGCCGAGAGTTCGCGGTGGAGGGCTTGGTCACGAATGGGCGGTTTCAGGCGCTCGCGGTTTTCGACAAGCCCGATCCGCTGGAGGGTCCGTTCTTCGAAGAGACGATCTATGTGACGCCTTCCCGCGAGTCCGCCGAAGTGCAGCGCGATCTGCTCGCTACTACCGAGCGGGCCGTGCGGGCGATCGGCTTCCGGCACGGTCCGGTGCATGCGGAATTGCGGCACAATGCGGAGGGCGCGTGGATGCTCGAGATGCACGCGCGGCCCATCGGAGGACTGTGTGCGCGATCGCTACGCTTCGAGGCGCGCTCCGAAGGCCACGTGCCGCTGGAAGAGTTGATTCTCCGCCACGCGCTGGGCGAGGACGTCTCGCAGGCACGACTGTCAGGGGGTGCGTCGGGCGTGATGATGATTCCGATTCCGAAGGGCGGCTTGTACGCGGGAGTGGAAGGCGTGGAGCGCGCTCGCTCAGTCGCTGGAATTGAGGATGCGATCATGACGGCGGTGGAAGGTCAGCGGCTGGTGCCGTTGCCGGAGGGTGCGACTTACTTGGGCTTCCTGTTCGCACGGGCGGAATCGCCTGCCGCGGTGGAATCGGCGCTGCGGCAATCGCACGCGGAACTGCGGTTCGATATCGCGACGGTGCTGGAGACGTTCAAACCGACGGGGTAAGGGTTTATCCGGAAATGACCGCTCCCTTTGGTCGCGGCTCGGAAACGTATGCTGCCCATTCCGAGCCCGACCAGAGGGAGCGGTTTCCGAAAACTGCCTGTGTCATTTCTTGACGAGTCCTGACATACACATCATCCTCACCTTGCTCGCAAAAGCCAGCCTGCTCGCCGTGCCCTATATCGTCTGGCGGAGTTGTTTCGGCCGCCCGCCCCAACGCCAGTCGCTATAATCGTCGTCAATGAGACGGACCTTGGTCCTCCTGCTTTGCGCTATGCCGGCCTTCGGCGGAGACTTGTCTTTGCGCCTGCAATTGACGATGGAACGCATTCTTCGCGGTGACTCTCCGAGATATGACGAGGCATTCATTCTCGCCGATGTAGTTCCGCGCCCCACGCGCCGCTTTACCAACTTCAGCGGCGATCTGTCCGGGCGCTACATCGAGGCGCTATCCATCTCCGGGCTCCACTCTCCCGCCCTCGACCGCACCGTGACAGACTTGCTCGCTTCGCAAAAGGGGGACGGCCACTTTGGGGCCAGTCTCAACGCACATGAAATCGACGATGAAGCCATGGCGCTGCTCTGGGGACAGGGGCGTCTGCTGGTCGGGCTGGTCGAGTACTACAAACTCACGGGCCGAGCCGAGGTGCTCGACGCGGCGCGCCGGTTGGGCGGCTTTCTGATCGATCAGGCGCCGCGATTTGAGGATGAGCAGGTACGTCAGAAATACAACGGAGAGAAGTTCGCAGTCGGCTACATCTGCTGGACCAGCAACCTTGAGGGCGTGGTGAATCTCTTCAGCGTGACGAAGGACGACCGTTTCCTCGCGCTGGCCAAGAGAATCGCCGGGGACATCGCAATCCATCCGTCCCAGCACAGTCACGGCTATCTCACCTCCTTGCGTGGGGTGCTGGCACTCTATCGCGCGACCAACGATCGGCAATACCTCGACCAGGCTATCGGCGGATGGCAGAGCGTTGTCGATTCCGGTAACGTGCTGTGGCAGGGCGGGGTGCCGGAGATGTTCGCTCCTAAGATCGAACGTGACGAAGGCTGCTCGGAAGCCGACTGGTTGCGGCTCAGTCTGGAACTCTGGCAGATCGCGCGCCGGCCGGAGTTTCTGGCGCAGGCGGAACGGGAGCTGTTCAACGAATTCTCGTTCAATCAATTCCATACCGGCGATTTCGGTCACCATGTACTCACCGCCACCGGGATGACTGGTCCCACTGCGCGCGCCTGGTGGTGCTGCACGCTGCATGGCGCCCGCGCTTTCTATGCGATTCGCAAGATGGTCTTCCACGAAGACAACGGAGGGCTTGCTTACGACCTGATGGTGGATGGATCCGGCGAGACCGCGGGCTTGCGGGTGCGGGCGGATTCGTCGCTGGAACGAGACGGCTCGGTGACTCTGACGGTCGAAAAAGGCGGAGCGCAGCGGCGGGCGCTATCGATTCGGGTCCCGGAATGGGCGTCGGATTTCTCACTCACGGAGGCTGGCAAGAAACTCCCGGCCGTTCGCCGCGGTGGATATGTCTCGGTCAGCCGCATTTGGAAAGGCGGCGAGGTCCTAACCCTCCATTATGTTCTGCGCACGCGTGCGCTCACCGATGAGAAACACCCCGACATGGTGTCCCTCTTCCACGGACCGTGGCTGCTGGCGGTGGATGCCGCGGCATCGCCCGACTATTTCGACGAACCCTTCACCAGCAATCGGGTGAAGATTCCGCTCGGCGACGTGAAATTGGAGCCCGCGCCGGCATCCGCTTCACTCGCGCGGTTCGCGGTTCCGGTGGCCCGCTTCCGGTTGGATTACTACCCTGGCGGCTATCCCATGCAGCCCGCGCGAGCGCTGCTCCGTCCAATTGCGGAAGCCACGTCGGCTCCCGATCAGAATCAGTTGGCGATCTGGCTGCCCGTCGTGTCGAAGGCCGAGATTCAGGACGAACTTTACATGACGAAGCCAAAGGCGAAGTAGCGGCGGTCCCGAAGGAGTAAACTTGAGCGTATGGCAGCCGTGCCCAACTTGCCGCCGGTCTCAGTCGATGCCTACCTCGCGGCTATCCCGACGGCGATCGAGAATACCTCGACGGCGTGGTCATGGAGCGGAATGCGGGGACACCGGGACATAGCGCCCTTCAGAAGATCCTGATCGTTCATCTGGCAGCGTTCGAGAAGCGTCTCAAGATCGCGGTCCGTCCGGAGTGCCGCACAGGAATCGCCGAGACGAGGTACCGCGTGCCGGACGTACTCGTAATGGAACGGCCGTTCCGGCAGACGGACAGTGTCGTTCTCGATGCCCCCTACTGATCGTTGAAATTGTCTCACCCGACGACAAACAGATCGACACTCTGCGCAGGTTCCGCGAGTACGAGAAGATAGGCGTGCGCTACATTGTACAGATGGATCCCGAAGACAGGACCACCTATATGTTCATAAAGGGAGATCTGGTTCGCCGGAACGACCTGCTGAGCATCGAGACACGAAATGGCGCGCTGCCTTTCGACACGAGGGAGCTGCTGGCGCTACTCGATGAGGAATAAGATCGCCCTCGCATTGCAGACTCTTGATGCGGCGGCTTGACCAGAGGCGAAGAAGTTGGATTACGCCTTAGCCTTTGGCGCCACGAAATCGGGCGGCAGCACGGCGCCTTCGCCGAAGAAGTAGTTGTCCATCTGCTGAATCAGGAATTCCTGCGCCTGCGCGGTGCCGAGATTGAGGCGGTATTCGTTCATGAGCATTTTCATATGCTCCACCCACATCTTCCAGGCATCCTTCGACACGTTGTCGTAGATCTTCTGCCCCAGCGGATGGCCTTCGAACGGTACCTCATCCAGACCCTCCATTTCGCGCTGGAACTTGACGCAGAATACTTTGCGCGCACCCGGGCGGATGGCGTTGTCGATCTGGTTGAAGCCGCTGCTGCCACAAGACATGAGTTCGAACTCTCCTCCATTCAGAATACTACTTGAATCCGACACCCAGCAGAACTATCCCCAAATCGCGCTCATCGGGCGGCATGCGGAATGTCTTGTCCACGCGAATTTCGATCATCGCCGTAGGGCCTGTGGGCGCGACCGGCACGGGGCACGTTAGTTGGCCAGGACCCGGCGCGGCCACAGTCGTGGCGCAAAGCTCCCGATCGTCGAGCAGCAACGAAACGTGGCGTGCAGGTGCGTTGTCGGGAACGTAGAAACTCACCGTGAGCGCCATCGCTCCGGGCGGGCTCTTCACCACCACCACGCCGCTCGCCGACATCCAACGATCGTCGGGCCAGATGCCGCTGACGAGCTGCTCTTTCGCTTCGGGCGCCTTCATGTCGACGTACGTCAGCGTGGGATGCCGTTCCACCACGCGGCTGGTGCGCACGCGGTCGATTACGCTCGCGCCAATGCCGAACGGCCACAAACGATCGAGCGCGGCGCTCGAATATCCCGAGTGGCTTTCGAGTCCGATCAGGCGCAGCGGAATGGCGGGCCGGATCTCAAGCGTGGGCGCGGCCGGCGCGAGAAGCACCGCGGGTTCCACGGCGTGGCTCAACTGGCTCGACACAACGATGTCGTCGGCGCGCAGTCGCGTCGCTTTTTGTAAGGGCAGTGCGCCGCGCTCTTCCATGTAGTGACGCAGACCCCACTCGTCGTCCACCCATACACGCTGATTCTCGATGACCGGGGCGAGCGACGCAGCGTAGGCGCGGTACGCATCCCAATGCTGGTAGTTCATCGCGGCGAGGCTGAGGCTGAGTGCCAGCTGGAGTCCAAAACCGAGGGCGAGCCATCGCCGCGGCAGTCCCG
>Ga0182030_10016409_pt1 | contig 14427 bp, 13 predicted proteins | sample 812S3MmetaG_FD_121299 | JGI IMG/M metagenome (GOLD analysis project Ga0182030, IMG submission 121299) | Permafrost microbial communities from Stordalen Mire, Sweden - 812S3M metaG (Illumina Assembly) | ecosystem: Environmental > Terrestrial > Soil > Wetlands > Permafrost | place: Sweden...
ATTTTTTTTTAAAATAATTTTAATTTTTCATAATAAATATTGATTAAAACCAAATTTTATTTTAATATTAATAATTTATAATAAATCATTTATTTTTAATAAATCATTTATCAAATCATAAATGATTTAATTGCATAATGAATAAAATTATTGAAAATTGAAAATCTAATATTTTCGAAATATTTCTAAAAAATAATTATATTATAAATAAATGATTTATTCAATTTATAAATGATTTAAAGATAAATATAAATGTAAAAAATATATATTATAATAGAAATTTATAAATTTTTAAATTAAAAATTATTTTTTATTGCAAATATCATTTAATTATTTAAATTAAATAAATGGGTCAAAATTTTGATTTAAATCAAGATAATAGAGATATTATTGAATTTGGTAATAAATATTATAAAGAATATATAAATGAAAATTCTAATTTAATAAAAAATATTATATTTCCAAGGGGAAACGATACGAAGTATCTAAATGAAAATAATATTTGTTTTTTGCCAAATATAAATGATACGATTATTTTTGATGGAGGAATTTCTGATTCTGTAAAATTAACAGATAAAATAGTTTTTATAAAAATGTTTATTAAAACAAGAGAAGTTCCAAATGGATATTTTGATTCTTTATTTACTGAAGCATATATTTATTCAATAATAATTCCAGTTTTATTAAAAAGCTATTCACCATGTTTTATAAAAAATATTTCATATTCTATTTGTCCAGGATTATACAATAATTTAGATGAAAAATATAAAAAACATTTAAAAGCAATTTATAAAAACAAAAGTGAAGAATCTTGGAAAAATGAAATTATTCATATTATAATAAATGAAGCAATAAAATCTGATACGATAAATATGTATGATTATATGGATAAAATACAAGAGAAAATAGAAAATAAAGATTTTTCTTGGTTATCTGAATTAAAAAATATATTATTTCAAACTTATTGGGCTTTAATGTCATTATCAAAAATTGGTGTTAGACATAATGATTTACATTTAGGAAATATTTTTATAGAAGAATTAAAAACTCCAATTATTGAAATTTATAGATTTATATATAAGGGACAATTATATGTATTTAGATTAATTATAAGAAAAAGAATAAAAATATTTGATTGGGATAGAGGAAGCTTCGTGGGTGTTATAAGAAATTATCAATTAGAAGAAAATGATAAAAATAGTGTATGTAAGAGAGGTGGAGGATGTAATAATATAAATACTGGATATGATTCCTATAAATTTAGTTGTGGAATGTTACAATATATATCATCTTTTAGAAAAAAGGAAAAAGATATTTTTCTGAAAATAACAAATTATTTTTATGATTTTGGAATTAAAAGTAATTCAGATTTTTGTTCACCAATATATAATATAAATGAAAATAAAGAATATAAATTAGATCCAAAATTCGAATTAATGTTTATAAATGAATTTAAAGATTATATTATAGATTCAAATATTATGATAGATCCAAATATATTTATTTATAATATTCCATATATAAATACAAAACAAGAAATTATAAATATCTTTGAATTAAATCAAAAACAATTAATTTCGCAAATTAATACAACAGAATTAAATCAAAATCAATCAAAAATAAATAAGAGAGAAATAAATGATTTAAAACAAACAAATGATTTAAAACAAATAAAAAATAATTAAAATAATAATTATTTATTTACGAATAGTTTCTTTAACAATCTAATAAATGATTTAAATAATATAAATGATTTATTTTTAAATATTATTATGAAATAATTAAAATGTTTTTGATTTAATAAATAATTATTTTGGAAATACTACTAAATAAATCATTTAATATATTAAATGATTTATTTAAAATGAAAATTCATAAGATTTATGATTTATATTTCATAAAATATAAATGATTTAAACAAATATAAATGATTTATATTTTGGAAGAAATAATTGTTATAAATGATGAAAATAAAATATTTGTTAATTTTTAAAATAATTTATTTTAATAAAAAATATTAAATTTTTTCTCCATCTCGCCTTATTGTTGATAAAGATGTTGATATATCTGAAATTAATTCTAATAATTCTTGATAATTTTCTGCATCATCAAACATTATTCCATCTATATCAAGAATTGGAGTAATAACTTTTGTTTTTGGATTAAATTCAAGTGATGAATATTCTAATGATTCAATTTCACATATCAAAAATGTAGGATCTTTTAAGGATGATTGAAAAAATTCAATATCTGATAAATCAATTACATCTTCTTCTTCTGATTCTTTTTCATCTTTTCCCTTTTTTTTACTTTTTTCTTCTTCATCATTTGATGATTTCTTATTTTTCTTATTTTTTGATGATTTTTCATCAATTTGTTCTTCTTCACTAGAAGATTCATCTTCATTAAATTCTGATAATAATATAGCTGATGGAAAATTCTTTTTTATGCCATATTCATTTTTTAAATATTTTTTCCATAATTTTAATGCTTTTTGATATAATAATTTATATCTAGGCTCAATTTCATCTGATAAATCATGAATTTCTTCATCTAATTCATAATCAACATTTTCATGTTCTTTTAATATTATAGAAGCTATTTGTGATAATAAATCAGAAAAAATGAATCCATTTATATCATTCGATTTTAATTGAAATGTTTTTGGTTTTATAAATGGAAATGATAACTTTAATATAATTTCATTTTCATGTGTTAAATATTTTTCGCGATTTAATAAATCGGTTCTATAATCTAATGATAATTCTTCATTCCAATAATATGGTGACCATGATACTTTTTCTTTTAAATCTTTTTTCAAACACTTTTCTGAATTAAATATTTCTAAACTAAAATAATAAAATTCATCTTCGTCATCATCTTCATCTTCATCTTCATCATCATCATCTTCTTCTTCATCTCCTTTTTGATATTTTTTTTTAGCGAATACATCATCTTTTTCTTTTTCATCTTTTTGATTTTTATTTTCAGAACTTTCTAATTTTTTAAATACTCCAAATAAAGAATTTAAATCTTTATCAGATTTTGATAAAAATATTTCTTTTAATTTTTTTGTTAATTCAATCAAATTTGGATTTATTTTTGACTTATTTTGTTCTAAATATTCATCTGTAATTGCAATTCTTCCATTAATTCTTTTTTTGAATTCATCTTTTGTCAAAAAATCGCATTCATCAACACCATCAAAATTTGCAGTAATATATTCAAAAGCAATATGAAATAATAAATTAGGAAATTCTTTCGTAATATATGCAATATCTCTTTCTTCTTTTTGATCTTCTCCTTCCTCATTATCTTCTTCATCACCTTGATTATTTTCCTTATCATTTTCTTGATCATCTCCTTCGCTTTCAAAGTCGTGTGAATAATCATCTTCTAATTCATCACCATTTGATTCATCTTGTTCGACAAAAATTGTATTTGTAAACTCGTTTATATATGGTTTTAAATAAGATAAACTAGATTTTGGACAAATTGCATTTTTTTCCTTTTCATAAATTGAAAATATAATATCGTTACATGGATATGAAGAACATGAGTGATTTCCTTCAAACCAAATCTTTTCGATTTTATCCTTTTTATCTTTTTTATCTTTGTTATCTTTTTTATCTTTTTTATCTTTATTATCCTTTTTATCTGATTCTTTTCGATGAACTTTTGATATTTTTTTCTTTTCCATTTATGAATTATATATAAAAATGATTTATTAATAGATTTCTTCTAAACTTTTTCAAATGTTTTTTTGAATCATTTTTTTTCTCAATAATTTTATTTTGAAAAAATTATTAACTATTTTAGAAAAAATTAATAAATATAGTAAAATAATTCAAGAAAATAAATTACAAGTAAAAATAATTCAAAAAATAGATAAAAAAATAGATAAAAAAAGATAATTTTAAAATCATAGAAATCCATTTATTTTAAGTTTTATTAAATAAAAAAGTTAATTTTTTTAATACATCATATTAATTTTTGTTGTAGGAATTCTTGATGTTTGAATTATTTCTTGATTGTTATCATTTATATTTTCATTTGTATTATCATAATTATTTTTTGGTATATAAATACATACGATTACTATAATTACAATTATAGATGCTATCCCTATTGCAATAAAAGTCCAAATTGTTGCATTTATTGCATCTTCATTATCATCTTGTTTGTTGTGTGGATGTTTATTATTTGATTTATATAGTCTAAATGCTTCTCTTAACTTTAATTGTTTTTCATTTAAAAATTGTTTTTCATTTATTAAATTTTTTTCTTTTACTAAATTATTATTATTATCATTATTTTGAAATTTTTTACTTTTTATTAATTTTAAAACTTGATCATGTTTCATTAATTCATTTTTGAATTCGTTTTGATAATCTTCTGAATTATTATTTCTTTCATCAATTGTTAATTGACCCCAACCAGAAGATTCAAACCATAAAGTATATGCATATAATTTATTAAAAGGTTTTTGATCCAATTTATTTGGAGCAAAATGATAATAATCAATTGGTATTGGTTTTGGAGCATTATCATCTTCATCATTTCTACATATTCCAGCTAATTCTTGTCTAGATATTATTCCCAATACATCACATGTATTTCCTATCCATTCTGGATGATCTTTATTGTAATTATATGAATTAAAAAATTTTGCAAATGCTGGTGGGCCAGTATTAAAAAATACTCCATTATTTGGAGAATAATTATCTTTTATATGATCCATCCATTGAATCCAAAAAGGATGATTTGGCATGGATGATATAAAACCATTATATAATCTTCTTCCTATATGTCTATCCCATTGTTCTGTATGTTCTATTGGTTCAAACCAAACTTGTAATTGTTTTCCTTTTATTAAAGGTTCTATATTTTTAACACATCTAAAATCTAAATCTACATAAATTCCACCTTCAGCATACATTATTAAAAATCTTCCAAAATCACAACGTTCAATATGATGATATAAAGAATTATAATAAAAATTTTCATATTTATTTAATACTGGATGATTTTTTAATAAATTTTTTATTTTCTCTCGATTCCAAAGTTTATATTCAAAATTTGGATTTTTTTGCATCCATGACATTGGATATCCAAGTTTTAAATATTTATCAGGTGGTATTTCATTATTCTCCATATTTTTATCTAACCACATTTGATGTATAATAAAAGGTATTTCTTTTTCCATTTTTATATTATAATTTTATATTATAATTTTTATATTATAATTTTTATATAATTCTTATAAATTCAGTTAATTAATTTTGAATAAAACTGTTAATTAGCAACTATTTTGAATAAATTTATTGCTAAATCTTTAAAATAATTGAAATTAAATAATTTATATTATTTTTCTAATTAAAATCTTTATTAAATCTTTTTTAAAATATATGAAAAAATATTTTTTTTTTTTTACTTTTTCATTAATAACCTTTATAATTTTACAATATTTATTATTTATTTTATCGCAAATAAAATTCATAATTTTAAAAGTTTTCCAGTTGATACCAATGTCTCAGTAATAGTAAGATTCTTCTTCTTTGAATATTCAGCAATGGCTTGAATAAGATAATTCCATGCTGGAACATTTGGTTCTATATTAATTTTTTTATAATTGTCAACCAACATTGCAAATAAATTATGTTGTGAAGGAGTAATATCATATGTATGTTCAGTTTGTCCATTATTATTTATAACGACAACATGATAAATATCTGGTGAATTTATTAATTTGGTATTTTGAGATTGAGGAAGATTAATAGGACTAATATTTGCTCTTTGATTTGATAAATAATTTTGATATTGATAATTTGGTTGTTGATAAATAATTTGATTTTGTTTCATAGGTTGAGAAATTGCTTGAATTTGTTGTGTTTGTGGAATAACATTTTTAGTTTTTGATTGAATATTTTGTGTATTTGTCATAGTTTTAGATGTATTTTGGATTGATTTTGGTTTTTCACTTTCATCTTTTGATTTTTTAACATTTTTCCTCTGCTTAATTTTTTTAGATTTTTTATGACTTGATTCATCATCACTATTACTATTTTTTCTTGGTCTACCAGGACCACGTTTTCGCTTTTTTTCTTCTTCTTGTTCTGAATTATCTTCAACATTATTATCATTATCATTTTCGGAATTATATTCTTCATCCTCACCTTCTTCTTGATCACTATCACTAGATTCTGATAATATAATTTCAGGGTTTGCTTTTTTTCTTGAATAATGTTTAACCTTTTCTCTTTTAGATTCTTTGGATTGTTTAGATTCCTTTGAATCTCTGGAATCTTTAGAATCTCTAGATTTTCTTTTTTCTTTTTTCTTTTTTTTTTATTCATTATCAGAATTATCTTTATCATCGATAGTGGATTGATTTGAGATAATTTCGACTTCAGAAAACAATCTCTTTTTTTCTTTGTATCTCAATTTTAAATTATTGATATTATCCTTCAAAATATTAAATCCTTCACTTATAGCAGTTAATATTTTTCTTGCTTCATAAAATTCTCTTTTGAATTCAAATTTAAATAAAAACATAACGTTTTGATCTGGTTTTAATCGTGAATTTGTCAAATCAGATATTAAATTAGCTAAATCATCATATTTAATTATTTTAGATTTAGATTTTGAATTTGTTTTTTCAATTAATTTGAATATAAAATCTTTTCTTGCAAAAACAAAGTTACTAATATCAGGATTTTCTGTAAACCCATAAAATTCAACATCATATTTTTCATTAAATTGTTGAAGATTTGAATCAGAAGTACATTCCATTTTCATAGGGAAATTTTCTTTTTTTTTTAAAAAAAAAGAAGGAAAAATGCAATTCAAATCACCACCAAAAAAATAAGTATAAAAATTTAGATTTTTAGTTCTAAATTTTCCAATTAGATAATTCATATTTTCGGATAAATCATATTTGATAGATGTAATTTTGTCATCCTTAGATAATTTACTATTGGGAATCTTGTCTTTTTGTTGTGTGGAATTAGATTTATCCCTAGTTCCAATATCATTTGATAGAGCTTCGATAACACTTGCTTCTAATTCGGAATGGGATTTTTCTTTTAATGTTTTTTCATTTGTAGAATTCATTTTTTTAGAAGAATCATTTTCATTAGTTTTATCATTTATTTTTGAAGAAGAATCATTTTCATTAGTTTTATTCTCATTTGTATTATTTTTTAAGTTATTTTTTTCACGATTGATTATGGTTGGATTAGCTACTTCGCTATTATTTTCATTTAATATTTTTTCACTATTTAAATGAGAAGTTTTTGGTTTTAAATGAGATCTCTTATTTTGTGGAGATGAGGTTGGGCTATTTAAACTTTCTTCACCAGATAAAGCATCAGTCATCACATCATCGACAATTTCTTTTTTTGCTAAAATAAATAAATTAATTAAAAGAATAGAACACTTACACTTTGATTCCATCGTAAAATTTGGAAAGAAGGGAAAAAAAGAAAAACTAATTTTTAAATCAAATTAAACGTAAAACGTAAAGATTTCAAAGATAAACCTAAAAAAACAATATTTTTTCTTTTTAAAACAAATGATTTAAAAAGAAGAAGATTTTGAATGTTTTTTAGTTTTGATTTAATATTTAAATGATTTAAAACTAAATCATTTAAATATTAAATCATTTAGTATATTAAATCATTTAGTATATTAAATCATTTAAACATAAATCATTTACAAAATTTTATTAAATCATTTAGAATAAAGTATTTATTTCCAATTTAAGTTTAAAACAAATTTTATTACATTTTCTAAATCATTTATTTGATAAATCATTTAAAATAAATTTTCGAATATTTTTTGAATAATTATTACAATAATTATTAAAATAATTATTTTAAATTGTTTAAATGATTTATTTAAAAATTAATAAAAATCAAAAATATGGAATAATAGGATCTTGTTCTAATTCATCTATATTCGTATCTTTTGTTTTTATCATTTCCGTTTTATTTGTTGTTTCTATTTGTTTTGATGGTGGTGGTAATGGAAATGCTAAAGATATAGCAGTTTTTTCAAATAAAGTTATTGAATCATTTAATACAGAAAATAATAAATCCAAATCCCAATTTTCTACTTGTTTATAAATTTCTAAAGTTTTTGATAATAATTTTAAATATTTTTCATTTGATATTGGTAATTCTTTAAATATTTTTGTTAATTGATATAATTTTTCACATTCAACAGAATCCATATTATTAATAATTTTTTCAGCTAATAATCTTTTTTCTTCTATTTTTAATTCAATTCTTGTATTATTATTATCTAAACTATCCATTTTTTCTTTGTTAAATATATTTGTTAATTCACTCATTTTTTCTTCAACAATAGATCTTAAAGTTTCAAAATTCTTAAAAGCAACCAAATTTAAATTATCTCTACAGTTCCATCGTTTTTTATCATAACCATCTTTTAATTTTTTTATCATAACAATATCATGTTCATTATGAATCATATTCATTTGTTGATTTGGTATGGAATTAATTTCAATTTGATCTCTTGTTTCTTCATTTGGTAAGTTTTTTCTATATAATAATGAGGAAGTTAAATTATTTTGTTGATTTTGTTCATCAGAATTGGAAAAGCTATCATTTACTGATATAGATGATATTAATGCATTTATAGGATCATCTGTACGAATTTTAAGAGGACTAAGAACATTATTAGGATAATATGAATTATGATATTGTTGATGATTTTGATCATTGTAATGTTCTTGATTAATAAACGGACTATTAATCATATAATTATTTGGTACAATATCAGAAAATTTAGATTTGTTATAAAAATTTTGAGGAATATTTTGAGAGACATTATGAAAATTTTGAGGAATATTTTGAGAGACATTATGAAAATTTTGAGGTATATTTGGTAAATTTCCTTGTTCCCAATTATAATTTTGATCAAATGAAACATTTAATGAATTATTATTATTGCTTTGATCAAAACTATTGGATGATTGAGTAATATTTGTATCTTGAATAGATGAATCATATTCATTAAAATTTCTACCATAACCTCTAGTAGTTGCTCTAGTAATTATTTTTGGTCTCTTTGATATATCGGAATTTGAATCACTTAATTCTAGATCTTCAGAGGATGAATTATTTTTATTTTTTTGTTTCATTTTTTTATCTTTTTTAATAGGATAAGGTTTTGGTAATTCAATAGAAGATAATAATATTTCATCAACTCTCTTTAAAAATGCGGTTGGTGTTTTTTTATGCTTAGAATTCGATAAAACTAATTTGCTCTTTCTAGTTAATTCATGAACTTTAGCATTAATATCTTGCAATTTCCAATGATTAATAAAATATGAAAAACATAATTTTGTATAATGTAAAAAATCATATAAACTCATAACATATCCTCGATAATAAACATCATGTGTTTTTAAAAATTCATCCCTAATTACATCTGAATAAGGTAATCCATTTCTAACTTCAAGATATTTATCATCAACAACATTAATTTCATCATTATTATTTGAATTTTCATTTGAATTCTTTTGATTAATTTCATTAATTATTTCATCATCTTCATCATAACTATCGATACTATCATATTTTCTTAATGTATTTGAATTTCGCTTTTTTGAATTATTTTCATTTAAGTTTGATCTATAATTATTCAAATTATCATTATTATTATCGTTAATGGGTTGGGGTTGATTAATTTTTTGGGAATTTATATGTTTTCTAGCAGAATATCTGGAATTTATTCTATGTATAAAAAATTTTGACCATGAATGATAATTTTGACCAGCTGATCTATGATTTGTGTGAACTTTAAATTGCAAATGCTCACATTTACCATTCATAGTACCGAAACTAATAGAAATCAAAAATTTCTGATCAACATATTTAGCACTTTCCGTTTTATCAGAAAATGTAATAACTGGAAAAAATTCACTTTTAACATACATCCAATCTCTTGCCAAATAAAAAAATAAAGTTTCAATACTTGGTCTCAATAAATTATTTTGGGCTTGTTCAAATTTTGAATAAAGATGTCCAAACTTTTGACTATTTTTATAAGGATGTTCACCCTCATTATAATGAATTTGAACTCCACTTCCCTTTGGGCATATTTCTTTAATAATGTCATTAGTAGAAGACAATAAAAAAGGATTCAATGTCGCTAGAATTCCTTTAATCTTTTGAAATCCGCTTTTTATATCTTCATCAGTTAAATTCGGTAAACTTTCAAAGTCTTTAGTTGTTGGAGTACTTAATCCTATTTCATCTTCCATATTTCAATTCTTTTTATCTTTTTTTTATCTTTTTTCCCAGAGAACGCAAAAAAAAAAGAAATTTTTGACATTATTTTTTCCCATACTTTCACGTGTTTTATTAAATCATTTATATATTTTATAAATCATTTATTTAATTAATAGATATTAATAATGATTAATAATGAATAATAATAACAAAATTAAAATAATTCTTTTTGATTTGAAAAAATTAAGTTTGGATGGAAATCCATATTTGGATAATTGGAAAATATAATCACGAAATATCTAGAATTAATTTAAATATATTTAAAAGATCAATTATTTTGGGAATGATATGAAAATAAAAAAAAATGTAAATGAAGAATAATATATGAATTTTATAATAATTTGTTTGCTATAAAATAGATTTAATTTGTAATTTACTAATGTTTCAACAGTTGTTGCCAAAAATCAAAGGAAATCCTTTAAGCGATTATAAAGATTTTCAAGGAACAAAAACAAAAAAAACTACTGTTAATAATATTCCAAAAAAGGCTGTAAAATCTCCTGAAATAGATAATAATAAATTGAAATGTTCAGATGAAATAACAATTGATAGATTCGATCTGAAGAAACTTGGGGAAAAAAGTGATGGAAAGCGTGTTGGTAAGGATATTTTTATTTTTTTAATTTTTAAAGGAATTATTGGAATGAGTGGATCAGGTAAATCTAGGTTAATGCTTGAAATCATGCGTGAAAATAGGGATCTAAGTACATGGTGTATAGTCAACCCAAGCGAGAAAACTAACAAAATGTACCAAAGATATGTACCACCTGGAGTTGTACATGATTCACCAGATGTAGATAAAATATTGGAAGTAGCATATAAATTCAAGAAAAGACAAATCAAAACTTGCGATGCATGGACAATACCAGATTCTCAACCTCCAAGTTATTATCATGATCCAAGAGGAGCATTTATTTTGGATGATTGTCAAGAAGATAAAAAATTATATAATGATAAGATCTTCGGTTGGTTATACTGTAATAGTCGTAATGCGCATGCTCATTTCTTCATATTAGTACAATATCTTTATCAATTAAATAAGGAACATAGAAAAAATTTAAGTCATCTATTTATATTTCGGGTAAGCTCTGAAGATGATTATAAAACATTATACAAAGAATTTGGAGGAGCCTTCTCGGATTGTGGTGGCTTCAATTTATTTAAAAAAGTTTTTGCAAAAGCAACAGAAGATAGGAGATGTTTAGTATTAGATTTGCTATCAACAAGCGCTCGTTTTCAAGATAGAGTTTTTTGGTATAAAGCCGAATTTCATCAACCATCATTTACTGTTGGCGCTGATTGGTTTATCACAAAGTGTAATGAACAATATGATAAAAATTGGAAGGAGAAACATCCTGATCTTGATGATGCGGATCTCGAATATATTCCAAAAGGAAAAAAGGGCAAACAAGAAATTGCAAAAAAAACAGATATAAAAGTTATACTTAAGGATCGCGATTAATTTTTATTTATAATAAATAAAATTTGTTTTAAATATTTTATTTAGGCAAATTTATATATTGTTAATTTATTCTACAAGAATATTTCTTAAAAATCATATAGATTAAAGTTTTTTAAAAGCTTCAATAAAGTGTATATGAATTAATTTTGTTGGTTGACATTTTATTTAATTAAAATAATATATATTTTTATTTTTCATTAATCCTTAAATTAATTTTATTTAATATTTCCAATTCTTCTATTTTGAGAAACTTTTCTTGTTTACAATGTTGAAAAAATAATAAAGCTTCATATTTGGCATCTTTTTCATTAATATTTAATTGTATTTGATCATTTCAGAAATTTGTAAATAAAGAAAATAAATAATATTTATTTAAATGAAAAATAATAAATCATTTAAATAATAAAATATTCATTATAATCCAAATGTGTGATATAAACGATTTTTGGAAAAATTATCAAGATATCTATTTGCTCATCGAATCTCAAGGATTTTATAATGCTAAAATATTTAAAGGATTTTCAAAAAATGAAGAACATAATTTAAATATTTTAGTTTATGATATTTATGAAGATAATCATGAAAAAGAATCTGAACCTAGAGTAATTAGAAAATTATTTTTGAAAGATAATTTGATAAAATTACTAAATTGCAAAATTGTGATTTCGACTGAAGATCAAATTCTTATACATTATCTAAAAAAAGTAAATAATGGAGAGTCAATAATATTATCAAAAGATCTTTTATTTGAAACATTGGAAAAAGCGTTTGGAAAAAATTGGAAATTTAATCAATATATTAAAAATCCATTTGATTATTTGTAAATGATTTATCAAATTTGTAAATGATTTATCAAATTTTTAAATTATTTATCAAATTTGTAAATGATTTATCAAATTTTTAAATTATTTAAAAAAAATAAATTATTATATTTTAATAATGTCACGATTTATTGAATTTATTAATGATAAAGTTATTCCAAAAAGACGATGGATATATGGAATAAGTTTTATTATCTCTTTAACTTTTTTTCTTCTATTTTCTTATAGACAAAGAATTTTTACGAATGGTGGAGTTTGTAATTCAAGTATAATATTTCCTGGAGATTATTGTGGGCAACATTTTGAAAATGATAGGGTCTTTTGTTGTTTCATAGATACTGATGAAAATACTGGACAAATAATATGTCCATTTTTGGGTTGTCATGATATTACTCAAGAATATAATCAAATTTATTTACCAAATGAATGGAAAATTGAAGTTTTTTCTATTTTTTGTTTCATAGTTATTATTATATTTTTATTGATTGGAATAGCTAATTGCATATTATTTACATGTATTAAATCTGAATATTGGAATAAAAATGAATATGAAATATTAAAATAAAATTTCTAAATCATTTAAAAAATATTTTTCTGGATTAGAATTCAAAAGATGAAATCTAAAAATTCTGGAAATTGCTTTTTTAGAACAAGGATATTATTATTTTTTGCACTTATTATTATCTCTACAATATGTTTTATTTTTGTTGGACTTGCTCAAAATTTAATTGGATTTGATAAAATATGTATTCACACAGTTATTTTTAAAGATAATATTCCATGTGATGAATTTATTAATAATGGACAAATTTTATGTTGTTATAAGGAAAAAGATGAAGATGGACAAATAATTTGTCCATTAAAAGATTGCAGTGATATAACTGAAAAATATAATGAATTTTATAATAATGATGATAATATTAAAAAAATGAATATTATTCGGATTGTATTTGGAATTTCTGGATCAATTTTTATTTTAATTATTATTTTTTGGATTATTAAAATAATTTTTAATATTTCATTTTCATTTAATTATTTTAAAAAACATAATTTATTAAATACTGTAAATTCAAATTATAATACAATTGAATAATTAAATCATTTAAAAAAAATAAATAATTTATAACTGAAATAATAATTCTATATAAATTCTAAAAAATTGAGATGAAAAAAACTAATCCATGCTATCCATCTAAAAAAACTAAAGTTGGATTTATTTTATTTTTGTCTTTTATGTTTTTATGGTTTTATTTCACAGCAAATTATATTATTGGAAATGGTGGGATTTGTAATCAAACTGTAATTAAAGATGCCGAAATTTGTCCAGATTATTTAAATTCAACTATTATTTATTGTTGTATAACTACAATGGATCAATATGGAAATTATTTTTTATGTCCTCCGGATAATTGTAAAGATATTACCAAAGAATATAATTTAATTTATCCACCATATGCGAAACAAACAGAAGATGCGAAAATTGGATTTTTGATTTCAGCTTGTATTTTATTTTTGTTTGCAATAGTTTTGGCAATTTTTTTGAATTGTGATAGATTAAATTGTAATAGTAACAGTTATGAATTATTAGATAAATGATTAAATAAATTTAATTTACAATTTTTAAAATGATGGAAACTAAAAAAATTCATACTTTATTCCAAAGGAACAAAATTCGCTTGTGATTGCTTATACATTAAGGGAGTAATCTTTGTCAGTGCGTGTAGGACGAAAATCTCTAATAAAAAATGAATTAAAACTTAATAAAATTAATTAAAATGTATTATTTCTTCAGTATTTATTATTAAAAGCAATTATTTATTTCGTG
>Ga0182030_10016410_pt1 | contig 14426 bp, 10 predicted proteins | sample 812S3MmetaG_FD_121299 | JGI IMG/M metagenome (GOLD analysis project Ga0182030, IMG submission 121299) | Permafrost microbial communities from Stordalen Mire, Sweden - 812S3M metaG (Illumina Assembly) | ecosystem: Environmental > Terrestrial > Soil > Wetlands > Permafrost | place: Sweden...
GATCGCGTGCGACCTCCTGGGCGAGCGACTCCGCGCCGTCATCGCCGGACGCCTTGTCCCGTCCCCCGAGAAGGGCAAGCGCCAGCGCGGCGGCGCGCTCGGTCAACGGCGAGTCCCCGAGCTCGCCTCGCAGCTCGACGACGGCCTCACCGACGTCGGCCTGGGCATGCTCCATCACCCGGTCGAGCAGCTCTTCGGCCGCCTCGCGCTCGGCCTCCGCCGCCCGCGGCAGGCCCCACACGAACGCCGAGGCCGCCCCCGGGTCGCGGCGAAGCATTCCCTGCGAGATGGCCCGGCGCGCCAGCGCAAGCGCAGCGTCAGGGGCCACGGCGGCGTTCGCGGCGATGGACGCGGCGGCACGCCGCCATTCGGTCGGCGTGAGTGACGGCGCCAGTGCCTCTTCCAGTGCGCGCGCCATCGTCGGCACCCACGGCGCGAGCAGCCCTCGCGCGACGGCGACGTGACGCCAGACCAGCGACTCGCGATCCGCGAGCAACCGACCCCAGGCCGGGGCGACCGCGTCGGACTGGAACACGCGCAAACTATGGTCGTCGCCGTACGCCGCCTTGCGAGCAGCCTCGCGCGCGGCTCGCTCGATGAGACGCGCCGCGAGCCGGCGCGACGGGAGCGATCCCGTCGACGGGATCCCGATCCACTCGCGGGCGAGGTCCCGCCGCGACGCGATGGCGAGGGCCAGCGGCCCATCGGCGACGCCGAGGCCGATGGGGAGCTCCGTCACGAGGGCCACGCGCGCACGCATGCCCGTGCTCCCCAGCCCCTTGCCGGTCCCGAGCGCCATGCGCCGCGCGACGGCCACGAAGGTCGCCGCGTCCGCCGCGACGAGCCGCGCGAGAACGCGGCGCCCGAGCTCTCTCTGCTCCGACCCGAGCGGCAACGCCGACGCGAGCTCATAGAGCGCCGACCCGGCCGCGGCGGGCGCGAGCCAGTCGAGATCGTCCACCAGCCCCGACTGGAGCGCCGCGCGCACTCCCGCCAGGAGGGCCTCCGGATGGAGCCCCTCCAGCGGTCCCGGCCCGTCCTCCGCCGAGGCCCTGGCGAGCGACGCCATCGATTGCCGCCAGGAAGCGCGGCGTTCGGGCCCGTCAGCCAGCTTGTGAAGCTCGAGGAGGGTGCTGGCGTAGAAGGTGGCGTCGCGCAAGCGGTGGACTCGCTGCCCTAGGCTAGCTGGTTCGAGGGCCCCCGGTGAAATCCGTGCTAAAGGCACGCGCCCCCGACTCACTCGGGCCAGCCTCAGCACAGCCATGATCCTCCTCGACAAGGTCACCAAGCGCTTCGGGCCGAAGATCCTCTTCGAGAACGTCTCCATCCAGTTCGACCCCGGGAAGCGCTACGGCGTGACCGGCGCCAACGGCGCGGGGAAGTCGACACTGATGGAGATGCTCGCCAAGCAGGACGACTGGGACGCGGGGCGCATCGAGATGTCGGGCGGCCTCAGGCTTGGCGTGCTCGAGCAGAACCACTTCGTCTACGACGAGCAGCGCATCCTCGACACGGTCATGGCCGGCAAGACCGAGCTGTGGGCGGCGATGTCGGAGAAGGAGACGCTCCTCGCGGGCGAGGTCGACGACGCGATCGGCGTCCGTCTGGCCGAGCTCGAGGGCATCGTCGCCGAGCACGACGGCTACTCCGCGGAGAGCCAGGCCGCCGAGCTCCTCGTGGGTCTCGGTATCCCGACCGAGCGCCACGGGGACCCCATGCGTAGCCTCGCCTCGGGCTACAAGCTCCGCGTCCTCATCGCCAAGGTGCTCTTCGGGCGCCCGGACGTGATGCTCCTCGATGAGCCGACCAACCACCTCGACCTCGAGTCGATCCACTGGCTCATCAACTTCCTCGTCGAGGAGTTCGCGGGGACTCTGCTCGTCGTGTCGCACGACCGTCACTTCTTGAACCAGGTCGCGACCCACATCGCCGACATCGATTTCCGCACCATCACCATCTACACGGGCAACTACGCGGACTTCGTCGGCGCCAAGTACGAGAACCAGCAGCGCGCCGCAGCCGTGGCCCAGAGCGCAAAGAAGAAGATCGACGAGCTCCAGGACTTCGTGCAGCGCTTCGGGTCGCACGCCTCCAAGAGCAAGCAGGCCCAGAGCCGTCTCAAGCAGATCGAGAAGCTCGAGGACGTGGTCGAGAGCAAGGGGGCCAAGCGCTCGAGCCTGGTGCGGCCGTACGTGCGCTTCGACTTCGACAAGCCCAGCGGGCGCGACGTGGTGCGCATCACGGGGGCGAGAAAGGCCTTCGGGTCCAAGGTCGTGCTCGACGGCGTGAACCTGCACGTCAACCGCGGCGATCGCATCGCGCTCATCGGCCGGAGCGGCATCGGCAAGTCGACGCTGCTACGGATGAGCGTCGGCGCCTTCAAGGACCTCGACGCGGAGACCAAGCCGTACGCCCTCTCCCCGGACGCAGGCGAGGTGCGCTGGGGCAACGACGCGAGCGTGGGTTACTTCGCGCAGGACCACCACGAAGCCCTCGGCGAGACGGCGAAGGGAACGACGCCGTACGAGTGGCTCTACCGGTTCGACACGCGCCGCCCCCAGGAAGAGATCCGCGCCATCCTCGGGCGCCTCCTCTTCAGCGGCGACTCCGCGCTCAAGCCGACCGAGGCGCTCTCGGGCGGCGAGGCCGCGCGCCTGCTGCTCGGCAAGATGGTCCTCGGGCGCCACAACGTGCTGGTGCTCGACGAGCCGACCAACCACCTCGACATCGAGTCGATCGAGGGCTTGCTCGAGGGGCTGCTCAAGTTCGAGGGCACGGTGCTGTTCGTGAGCCACGACCACCACTTCGTCTCCCGCCTGGCGACGCGGGTCGTGGAGCTTCGCGACCGCGCCCCGGGCGACAAGGGCGAGGGTTGCGACGTGGTGGAGTTCAGCGGCGCGTACGAGGAGTTCCTCGAGCGCGGCGACAAGCAGCGCGCTTCGGCCTGACGCGGAGCCTCACCCGTCGACGTGCGCTCGCGCGCCGCCTTGCTTGCGGGCCTCCCGCAGGGCGATCCCCGCGCGCTTCACGATGTCCTCGCTCGTCTCGCCCGACGGCGGGACCCAGAGCGCCCCCCCGATGGACAGCGTCACCTTGCGCCCGGGTCCGACCTGGAAGATGTCCCCCATCGCCCGCGTGACACGCTCGCCCACGATGCGCGCCGCGATCGCGTCCGCGCCCGGCAGGAGCATCACGAACTCGTCGTCTTCCAGCCGCGCGACGACGTCGTACTCGCGCAGGCACTTCTTCAGACGCCCGGCGAGCTGCTCGAGCACCTCGTCGCCCACGGTGAGGCCCAGCTCGTCGTTGAGCGCTCCCATGCCATCGACGTCGAGGCGCAGCACGGCATAGCTATCCCAGGCGCGCGTGCTGCGGCCATGCTCGCGGTCGAGCTCCTCGCGAAAGCGACGCTGGTTGAGGAGACCGGTGACGGTGTCGAACGGCGTGAGCTCCGCGATCCTGGCCTGGAGCTGGCGCGTCGAGCGCTCGGCCGCTCGCTCGCGCGTCACGTCGCGCACGAAGACCACGCGTCCCGGGGGCTTTCCTTCGCGCGAGATGGGGATCCCCCGGCAAAGTACGGTGCGCGGCCTGGGCCGGCGAACGTCGACGTCCGCCGCCATCGTGGGGGCACCGAGCGGGCCATCGGCGGCCGCCGCCTCCATGAACGCGTCCGGCTCCTCGCAGGCTTTGGCGAACGCGTCGAGCACCTCGTGCCGCAACTTCCCCACGTGGGCCGCCGGCTCGACGCCGAACATTTCGCCGGCTCGGCGGCCGATCATGCGGCAACGCCCGTCCCCGTCGAAGACGATGAGCCCCTCGTCCGCCGCCTCGAGAACGGTCAGGAACGCGCGTTGTAGGAAGCTGCTCCATTCCGGGTCTTCGCCGGGCATCGGCCTCAATGGTACTTCGGAAGACCGCGAATTGCCTTATCCTTCTCGGCGCCCACCATGGCCTTTGAGCTCGCTTCGCGGCACCGCGCGGTCGTTCGCGCGCTCGGCGCGACCCTCTTCGCCCACGCGGACGGGCCGCGGCCCGAGCAGCTCGACGCGCTCGTGGACGGCTTCGAGCGGCACCTCGTCCCGGTCAGCGCGGCGCAGCGAACGCTGCTCCTTCTTGCGCTCGAGCTCGTGCGCTGGCTTCCCGTTCTCCTCTTCATCGCGCCCCGTACCTTCGAGGACCTCGGCCTCGAGCGGCGGCTGCGGCTCCTGGAACGGATGGACCGGTCGCGCTTCACGCTGCTCCTCATGCCGCTCATCGCGTTCAAGTCGCTGCTGTCGATGTACTTCTTCGAGGACCCGTCGGAGCTTCGTGCCATGGGCTACCCGGGCGACGAGAGGAAGCGGTGGCTGAAGACCGCAGCCTGAACGTCCTTCGCGGACGCGAGCGACCTGCCCGGCTCGATCTGTCGGCCGACGTGGTGATCGTCGGCTCCGGGGCGGGGGGGGCCGTGGTCGCGAGCCAGCTCGCGCGCGCGGGCCTGGAGGTCATCGTCCTCGAAGAGGGCGACTGGGTGCGTCCCAGCGAGTACGGGCGCGCGACGCCGATGGGGACCCTCCGCCGGTGCTGGCGCGAGGCGGGTCTCTCGGCGGCGGTGGGACTCGGCGAGACGCCGTTCATCAGCGTTCTGCAGGGCAAATGCGTCGGCGGCTCGAGCGTGCTGACCGGCGGCGTGTGCTTTCGCATCCCGGACGAGGTGCTCCACGAGTGGTCGCACGACCTCGGTCTGCGAACGATGACTCCGGAGGGGGTGGACAGCCACTTCCGCGCGGTCGAGGAGGTGGTGCACGTCGAGACGGTGCCCGACGCGATGCGGTCGCGCAGCACGGACCTCTTCGTCGAGGGAGCGGCCCGGATGGGCATCCCCATGAAGTCGATGCGCCGCAACACAAGCGGCTGCCGCGGCGTCTCTCGGTGCAACTTCGGCTGTCCCCACGGCGCCAAGCTCAGCGTCGACATCACCTACCTCCCCGACGCGTGCGACCGCGGCGCGCTCGTCGTGACGGACGCCCTCGCGGAGCGGATCGACATCACGGGGGGAGTCGCGCGCGGCGTCCGCGGCCGCCTCCTCGATGCCGGCGGGGTGCCGGGGGTGCCGTTCGAGATCCGCGCCAAGATCGTCGTCGTCGCCTGCGGCTCGCTGCACACCCCGCTCCTCCTCCGCGCGAGCGGCGTCGACTCGAAGCACGTCGGGCGACACATGACCCTCCACCCCGGCTTCCGCGTCGGCGCGATCTTCGACGAGGTCGTGGAGGGCTGGGACGGCGCTCTCCAGAGCGTCTACAGCGACCACTTCGCATCCGACGGCATCACGCTGGTCAGCGTCTACCCCCCGGCGAGCGTCCTCTCGGCTGCCTTTCCCGGAGTGGGCCCTCATCATCGCGCACACGTGCACAAGATGCCGAACCTCGCCGTCTTCGGCGGCATGATCCACGACCAGGGAGGCGGCCGCGTGCACCGCTGGCTCGGGCGCGAGCCGATGGTGACGTACCGCATGGCGGAGGGCGACGGACCCCGGCTGCTCCGGGCCATCACGATCGTCGCGCGCATGGGCTTCGCGGCCGGAGCACGAGAGATCGCCATGCCGATCTTCGGCATCGACACGCTCAAGAGCGAGCGTGAGCTCGAGGACTTCGTTGCCCATCCGCCCCACATGCGCCGCGTCGAGTGCACGGCGTACCACCCGCTCGGGACCGCCAAGATGAGCGTCGATCCACGCGCAGGCGTCGTGAAGGAGACCGGCGAGGCCTGGCAGGTGGACAACCTCTTCGTCGCCGACGGCAGCGTCTTGCCGACGAGCATCGGCGTGAACTCGCAGCTTCCGATCATGGGCGTCGCCCACAAGATCGCGACCGGGATCGCCGCGGACTGGGAACGCCTGAAGCGCCGGGCCGCGTAGGCCGCCGTATACTCGGGGGCGACCATGACAAGCCGCATTCTGCCGACGACCGTCGTGGGCAGCTACGTCCAGCCGACGTGGCTCGTGGATCGGGACAACCTGAAGAGCCGCCTCCCGCCGCGTGTTCGCGCCCGGGAGATGTGGAAGGTGGCGGAGGCCGACCAGCGACGCCGGAGGAGGCCAAGAAGTACGCGGTCCGAGCCATCAATCGCGGAAGCTCGAAGCGATGGTTCGAGGCGCGGCGATCGTGCGCTCGGAGCTGGGAAAGCTCTAGCGAGCTACATCGCCCGCTTCTTCACGGCAGCCAGGAGCCCGGCGTACGCCTTGCGATCCTTCGCCCTCGGCAGCGCGAGCGACAGCGAGCCGGACCTCGCGTCCCCTTGCCACGCGACATCGAAGCCTAGGAGCAGGTTCTCGGCGACCGGCGATGGGTCGCTGAAGGCGACGGAGCTGCGCGTCTGCCGGAGACGCGCCCACAGCGCCAGCGACACCGGGCTGAGACGCAGGCTGGCCGAGCCCGCGGTTCCCCTGGCGAGCGGGAACGTGAGGCGCGTGAACGCACCCGTGTTGGAGGCCTCGAGGGGCGTCCTCGGATCCGCCCCCGTGGAGACGAGGGCCCCTCGCGGCAGGAACACGACCAGCGACTCATGCCCGTTTCCGTCGTCGCCCTCCTCGCGCGCCCGCAGGGCGTACACGAAGCCCGGTACGACGGCCGCGGCGCGACCGCGGAGCGAGCGCACGGGCGTCCCGCTGCACGTCGCGAGATCGTAGTCGCCCTCTTCCATCTCCACGTCGATGCCGTCGTTCGTCCAGCCCGCGGGCGCGAACCCGTCCCACACGGCGAGCCGCTGGCCGGAGCTGCCCGGCCCGCAGGCAGGGACGGCGCCATCCCCGAAGGGCCCGCCGGTGAAGGCGGTGAAGCCGACCGGGGTGGTTCCATTCTCGCTCGACGGCCCGCTGGCCGTGACGATGACCTCTGCGAAGATCGTCGTCCGCACCCAGAGGCTCCAGCCGTCCTTCAGCTTGTGGAGCGTGAAGCCGGCCCCGTGCCACCCTTCTCCCCAGGTCGCGACGGGCAGAGCATCCACGTCGAACCGGAGCGTCTGCGTCGCGGGACGCGCGTCGCCTGTCGCGAGGAATCCCTCCAGCGGGCTGGCTCCGGGGGCGGAAGGAGGGTCGGCGACGACGGCTGCCGGGACGACGACCGATGCGGGCGTCTGCGGAGCTCCGCTCATCGAGACGGTGACGGGGGTGTGCGCCGCACAACCCGCGACGGCAGCGGAGATGCACAGCAACGCGAGCTTCACAGCGACCTCAGATACGCCGCGAGCGCCGCCCGATCCCCGACCGGCAGCGTGGCGCTGTGGCCCATCGAGCTCGCGGGATCGGAGAGGAGCGCCTCGAGCGTCGGGTAGCGGCCGTCGTGGAAGTAGGGCGCCGTGCCGCCGATGAACTGCAGCGACGGGGTGTCGAACGAGGTCTTGATGTCCTGCGCGGTCGGAGAGAAGCCATGGACCTTGGCGTCCGTCGCTCCGCCCGCGTGGCACGTCCCGCATCCCTGGCCCGAGCCCTCGAAGATCTCCCGTCCGCGATCCGCGAGCGCCGCGTCGCTCGACGGCTGAGGCGGGGCCCGGACCACCCGGAGGAACGCGGTCAGATCGTCGATGTCTTGCCCCTGCAGGCCCTTGCCTCCCAGGCGCTCCACCGTGTTCGCAATGTACGCGGCGAGGGTCGGGCGATCGCCTTCCCAGCCGTACGGGGCGGTCCCGTCGAGGCGTCCGGCGAGCATCGGCGTCTGCCGCGGGCCCATGGGCGTGGTCCAGGTGAGCCCGTCCTCCCGGCCGTCGATGTGGCAGCTCGAACAGGCGATGCCGTCGCCAGAGACGCGCGTGTCGTCGGTCCGATAGAAGAGCATCCTGCCGCGGGCGGCGGCGGCGAGAGCCGGAGCGGGGTGGTAGTCGAGCGCGATGGTGCGCGTGGCCGCTGCGCCGTCGAGCCCGAGGACGCTGATCGCCCCTGCGAACTGGGAGAAGACCACGGCGCGCCCCGAGGTCTCGTCGACGGCAATGCCCTCGGGTCCGGGGGGCACGGCGAAGCGCCGGCGCTCGGCGCGGAACGGATCGACGGTGAGCGCGTCGAGCTCGAGCACGGCGTCGATGCCAAGGCAGGCCACGAGCAGGCTCGGGGTCTTTCCGCGGACGCGAACGGCGGCCGCGCGGGGGAGCAGACACTCGCGTGCATAGGTCGCCTCGCTCGTGCCGAGGACGTACTTGCTGAGCGGCCGCCGGCGTTCGGGATCGACCACGCTCACCATCGGCGTCTGCTTGGCGACTCCGTCGAATGGCGGCCCGTAGTAGACCGACGAACGGCGCTCGGGATCGCCGGGGTCGACGCTCACCATCGGGAAGAGGAGCCGCCGCGGCGCCGTCTCCGCCGCCACGCCGGCCCTCGCCGGCAACGCGACGCTGACGAGCGCATAGCCCTGCGAGCCGGTGCGCTTGGCGAGCCTGTCCCCCAGCTGCGCGAGGGGCGTGGACTTGCTGGCCCCGAGATCGATGGTGGCGGGCGGTGCGCTACCCTGCCCTTCGCCGAGATCCACGACGCTCATCCTGGCGCCGACGAGGTGACCGACGAAGACCGTCCCGTCCTCGTCGACGAGGACACCGCGAGGATCGCGCGGCAGCGGCACGACGCTCTTCACGTCGAGCGTCGATGCGTCGAGCACGGTGAGCGCGCTTCCCCAGCCACTCGTCACCACCAGCGTCGCGTCGTCCGTCGAGAGCGCGAGGCCCCACGGCTCGGCGGGGACGTCGCGGTCGCAGATCCGCGTCAGCGGCGCGGAAGGATCGTCGCCCGGCTCGAGGACGGCGAGGCGGGTGCCATCGGACAGCGAGGCGACGAGGCGACCGTCGGGGAGGACGAGGAGCTGCCTCGGCTCGCCGTCGAGGCGCGTGCGCACGAGCTCGCGGCCGTCGTCGATGTCGACTGTGTGCACGGAGCGGCTGTCGCCGTCGGCGACGTAGGCGAGCAGTCGCGCGCCCGCACGAGCCAGGGCGACGGCGCTCCCCTGACGTGCCGTCGATACGGCGACGGGGCGCGGCCCGGAGGTCCGCCGGGCGCATGACACGGGGGCGACGACGCGGCTCTCCGGCTCGGCGACGACGGTGCTCGGCGCGCGGGCGCTCGGCACCTTCGCGCATGCCCCGATGAAGAGGCAGGCAATGACCACCCGGCGCATGGTGTTCCCTCCTTGGCGCGATCGGGATAGACACCACGCGATCGCGATTGTTCTCCCGGATCGAACCCGCGCGAGAGATTCCAGCTTGGGCCTATCCCTCGTGCCGTCCCGCCGCTCGTCAATCGCTCGCGGCTTCCGCTGCCTCTGGCGCGGCATCGGCGACGCCCGCCTCCGCGCTGCTCTCCACCGGGGCGTCCGTCGAGGCGTCGTCGCCGGGGCACGTGTCGCAGCAGGTCAGCGCCACCGTCAGGTCGCTCGAGACGCATGTCCCTGCGGGGCACGCCCCGGCCTCGTCGGCCGAGACGAGCCCCTTGTCCTCGCAGGTCGCGCACTGGGAGCCGCAGCACGACGCCGACGCTTCTCCCTCGAGACAGGTCCCCTTCGGGCAGGTGCCGTTCACGGCGGCCAGGTAGCCGTCCCCGCAAGCGCTGCCGGACGGCGACGGGGTCGCGTGCGGCGTGCTCGAGCAGGCGACGACGAGGGCAGCGAACGCGACGGCGACGACGAACGCGGAGCGAAGCATCGCGGCGAGCTTACAGCGGAGCCATCTCGTCTTGCTTCAAGAGCTTGGCGAAGCTCTCCTTGTCGATCGCCTTCTCGAGAGCGGACGCGGGGCTGATGGTCTTATCCCGTACGAGGCGCTCGAGCGCCATGTCCATCGTCTGCATCCCCTGGGCTTGACCGCCCTGCATGAGGCTCGGGATCTGGAACGTCTTGTTCTCGCGGATCATCGAGGCGAGCGCGGGCGAGCCGATGAGGATCTCGTGCACCGCGACGCGACGCTTGTTGTCCGCGGTCCGCAGGAGCTGCTGCGCCACGATGCCCGCGAGGCTCTCGGAGAGCATGCCTCGCACCTGCGGCTGCTCGTCGGACGGAAAGGCGTTGACGATGCGGTCGATGGTGGCCGCCGCGCTGTTGGTGTGGATCGTCGCGAAGACGAGGATGCCGAAGCTCGCGAGCTGGAGCGCGAGCTTCATCGTCTCGTTCGTACGAAGCTCGCCGATGAGGATCACGTTGGGATCCTCGCGCCCCGCGCTGCGGATGGCGTGGGCGTAGGTCGACGCGTGCGGGCCGATCTCCCGGTGCGTGATCTGCGCCTTCTGCGACACGTGCACGAACTCGACCGGGTCCTCGATGGTGAGCACGTGGCACGCGCGCGTCTTGTTGATGTGGTCGATCATCGCGGCCAGCGTGGTCGACTTGCCCGAGCCGGTCGGCCCGGTGACGAGGACCAGCCCCGAGCGTCGGTCCGAGAGCTTGCGGAGGACGGGCGGGCACTTCAGGTCCTCGAGCGTCAGGACCTTGGCCGGGATGGTGCGGAAGACGGCGCCGAGCCCCGTCGTCTTGTAGAAGTAGTTCGCGCGGAAGCGGGCCTTGTCGCCGTACGCGTACGCGAAGTCGAGATCGAACGACTTGGTGATCGTCTCCTTCTGCTGGGGCGTCACGATCTCGAAGAGGAGCGACTCGACCTCCGAGGTCGTGACCGGCTCGGCGCGCATCTCCACGAGCTCGCCGCGCAGACGCATCAGCGGCGGGTAGCCGATGCCGAGGTGGAGGTCGCTCCCGCCGGCCTGGAGGAGCGCGTCGAAGAAGAGATCGATGTTCGCCATCTCTCAGGAGCCCCCGCGCTTGCCGAAGAGCTGCCCGGCCTTGCCCAGCAGACCCGTGGTCTCCGGCTTCTGGGCCTGCACGGCGATGGCCCCTGGCGGCGCCCGCTTGCCGGAGAAGATGGCCTCGAGCTCCTCCGGAAGCTCCGCGACCGACAGCGCCGCCTGCTGCGTGATACGTCCGGCCTTCACCAGATCGAACAGCGACTCGTCGAGGCGCATGATGCCGAAGCCCTTGCCGCGCTGCTGGAGACTCGGGATCTGGAAGGTCTTGTTGTCGCGAATGAGGCTCCAGAGCGCGATCGACCCCGGCAGGAGCTCCACCGCCGCGACCATCCCCTTGCCGTCGGCCGCCGGCACCAGGCGCTGGCTGACGATGAGGTGCAGCCCGCCCGCGAGCGTCATCCGCACTTGCTGCTGGTCGGCCGGCGGGAAGAGATCGATGAGGCGGTCGATGGTCTTGGCCGCGCTCGGCGTGTTCATCGTCCCCAGCACGAGGTGCCCCGTCTCGCTCGCGGCGAGGGCCATGCGCACCGTCTCCGTGTCGCGCAGCTCGCCGACCACGATGACGTCCGGGTCCTCGCGCAGCGACGCCTTGAGCGCAGACGCGAACGTCTGCGTGTGTGAGCCGACCTCCCGCTGACTCATCATCGCCTTCTTGCGCGGGTGCACGAACTCGACCGGGTCCTCCACCGTGATCACGTGGTGAGTCGTCTCGCGGTTCACGATGTCGACGATCGCCGCCAGAGTGTTCGTCTTGCCGTGTCCCGTCGGACCGGTGACGACGACGAGGCCCTGGTGGTGATGCGTGGCCTTCTCGATCTCTGCGGGCAGGCCGAGCGACTCCAGTGTCGGTATCCCGGGCGGGATGAGGCGGAAGCACGCCTTCAGCCCCGTTCGCTGGCGCGCCACGTTGACGCGAAAGCGCCCCTGAGCCCCCCGGTCGACGCCGAAGTCGCACGAGCCCTGCTCCACGAGCGTCGCGCGCAGGCGCTCCGGCACGATGGAGCCGATGAGCTGCTCGGCCGACGTCTCCGCAATCGCCTCCCCTCGCGGCACGAGCTCCCCGTGGAGGCGCAGGAGCATCGGTCGACCGGAGATCACGTGCAGATCGCTGGCGCCCTCCTCCCGCGCCGTCGCCAGCAGGGCGTCGATCCCCGACGGCCCAGTCGCATCGCGAGCCACAGCCGTGCGGGGGGCGGCCTGCGCCGGGATCGACGGCGCGGTCGGGGCGGTCTGGGGAGAGCCCATCGTCCCGCGCATCGCGGCCGGCTTCACGACCGCGGCACGCAGCAGCGGCTCGGACGCGTTCTCCTCCGGTGCGGGCTCGTGCCGGAGAATCGCCGGCGGCGGCTTCGACTCCTTCGGCAGGCGCAGCGCCGGGATCGACTTGTGGGACGGGGCCCGGAGCGCCGGAATCGACTTACGGGACGGCGGGCGCGTCGCCTTCCCCTGCGCGGGCGGCGGCGCCACCGACGCCTTGCGGATCAGCACGAACCGCGCCTGGACGCGCCCGTCCCGCATCACCGCCTGCACGCCGACCGACCCCACCCCCTCGAGCCGCATCGTCCACGCGGCCGGCTTCGACTCCAGGTCCTCCACGTAGCGGCTGCCCCCGGCCGAGACGAGCATCTCCAGGATGGCCTCGGTCGAGCGGGCGTTCTCGTCGACGGGCTCGTACTTCCCGCCGACCTTGATGCAGGGCAGGCGATCGCTCGCCACCGCAAACTCGCCCACGTCCGCTCTCGCGAGCTCGCGCAGCATCTGCTGGAGGGTCTTCACGGCACCCCAGACTACAACAACCGGCGAAACCGCAGAGGCGCAGAGAGGAGGTTTGGCTTGTGACTCTCGCCCTATCTTCCTCGGCGTCCTCTGCGCCTCTGCGGTTCAAACAATCTGGCTACTCGGCTTGCGCGTCGACGCGGGTGCCGTTGGCTCCGCCACCGTGATGACGCGTGGCGCGGTCGCTCTCTCCGCGCTCGTAGGCCTCGAAGAGGCGGCCCCACGACGTCTCCGCCTTCCACGTCTCGAACGTGCGCCGGTCCTTCAGCGGCCAGCGGTAGTAGTCGTGGTAGGCCTCGCTGCCGGCGATGAACACGTTGACGAGCGGCGTGTGGAAGAAGAGCTTCTGGAAGCGCTTCATCGGACCGAACCACATGAAGTCGCCGACCTTGCTCGCGCCGTTGTCGCCCACGTGGAAGCCCCAGCTCTCGCCGGAGATGTCGTCGCCCACGATCTCGATGTCGCGCGTGTCGCCCACGCCGAGGCCGTCGTCGTGCGCCACCTTGATGTACTCGAGCGACATCGGGTCGAAGCCCATCATCTTGGCCGAGACCGCGTCGATGGCGACCTGGTCTGCGCTCGCCAGCATGTAGTCCTTCACCACGGGGAACATCGTGCGCGGCCCGGGACCGTTGCCCGCCGTCGTCCCGTCGGTCACCGCGAAGAGGCCGCTGTGGATCTCCTTCTGGATGGCGAGGAGATCGACGAGCGTCTTGTGGATCCACGAATGAGTGTAGTGACGCTTCGTTGCGAGGAGCCCCCCGAACGCGTTCTTCATCGCGCCGGTGGTGGTCGTGTAGATGTGGCATTTCATCGTCGGCAGGTGGACGATGTTCTTGCCGAAGAAGTAGTCGGGGATCTGGATCCCCTCCGGGAAGATGCGGTGAAGGACGTGCGTCTTCGCCTTGGGCCGGTACTCGACCCACTTCATGTCCGCGTCCTTGAAGTTGTAGAGGACGGGGATCTCGTACTTCTTGAAGATGGGGACGTAGTTGTTGAGGTCCTCGCCCTTGAAGGCGTTGGTGACCACGGTCTTGTTCTGCACCGCGGAGATGTCGGTGTAGCCGGACTTCTTGAGGGCCAGGATGGTCCCCTCGAGCTGCCACGGCGTCGTGTTGGCGGCGGGGAACGGGTAGTGCCAGGAGATGTTGTCCTTCAGGATCGTCGTGTGGCCGGGGGCGAGGGCCTGCTTCATGCCCGCCATCTCGCAGAGGCGCTCGATGTCCTGGAGGATCGTCTCCGGCTTGACCTTGATGACCGCGACCTTCGATTTCGCCATCTCTCTTCTCAGCGGCTCCTGGCCGACCTACGGGACGGGGGGTCTACGCAGCGACAACGGTTCCAACATGCGTCTCGTATCAGCGACGCGCAAACGCATCGTGCCCGGCGTACACCGCGCCCTGGCCGAGCTCGAAGCCGATACGCAAGAGCTGGTTGTACTTGGCGACCCGATCCGACCGGGAAAGGCTGCCGGTCTTGATCTGCCCGGCGTTCGTGGCGACAGCGAGGTCGGCAATGAAGGCGTCCTCCGTCTCGCCCGACCGGTGGCTGATGATCGAGCGGTAGTTGCTGCGGGCGGCCAGGCGGATGCAATCGAGCGTCTCGGTGAGGGTGCCGATCTGGTTGAGCTTGATGAGGATGGCGTTGGCGACGTTGCTCTGGATGCCACGCTCGAGCCGCTCGACGCTGGTCACGAAGATGTCGTCGCCGATGAGCTGCACGCGCTCGCCGATGCGCTCGGTGAGCGCCTTCCAGCCGTCCCAGTCGTCCTCCGAGCAGCCGTCCTCGATGGAGATGATGGGGTACTTCTGCGAGAGGGCGTCGTAGATGCCGACGAGCTCGTCGCGGGAGATGCTCTTCTTGTCGAAGGTGTACTTGCCGGTCTTCTTGTCGAAGAACTCGC
>Ga0182030_10016411_pt1 | contig 14426 bp, 21 predicted proteins | sample 812S3MmetaG_FD_121299 | JGI IMG/M metagenome (GOLD analysis project Ga0182030, IMG submission 121299) | Permafrost microbial communities from Stordalen Mire, Sweden - 812S3M metaG (Illumina Assembly) | ecosystem: Environmental > Terrestrial > Soil > Wetlands > Permafrost | place: Sweden...
ATCTTTTGATTCCATATATTTTTATTTATTTGGTTAATAAAACATCATTTATTTCCTGGATCAGTTCTTTCTTTGAAATATATCCGATTGAAGATTTTGGCTGATCCATTGTATTACAAAACAATAAAGTTGGTAAATTTGTAATCCCGAGATTTTGAGACAAAGTTTGCTGCTGGTCGGTATTTACTTCATAAACAATAATTTTCCCATCATATACTTTTGCAATATCTTCCAATATTGGAGCCAATTTTCTGCATGGCCCACACCAATCAGCGTAAAAATCAACTATACATGGTAGAGTACCTTCATATTTCCAGGATTTATTTATCTCGTAATTATAAACTAATCGTTTAAAATCATTGGTTGTAATGTTAATTGATTTGTTTTCGGATTTTGTTTCTCCTGGATTGTTCGGATTTACAGCACTGCAAGTTGTTAAAATCAATATGATTACCGCTAATATCATAAATTTAGATTTCTTCATAATTTATGTTTTAAAAATTTATATCAATTTTTTTATTTATCACTTCGGGATAATATAAAACTGATTTTCTCAATTCTTTCTTTGAACTAACATTTTCCCCTGCTGCAAGGGCTATTAACCATAAAAAAGCCAAATAAACCACCCCAGATTACGCTTATGAATGGATTACCGGTGATTGGACAAGTACCTGAAGAGCAACCGACAAAATGATAATATGAATAACCTGCAATGCCTCCTATAAATACGGCAACAATGGGTTTCCAAAAGTTCCATGATTTAAGAAATTTCCTAATAGTCTTAGGTTTTGGCCTTATTTCACAACTGTTTTCCATAAAATTTATATTTCTAAAAATTGATCTCTGCAAAGATAAAACAAATAATAAAATAAAGCGCTATAATATCACCTAAATCTTTTTAATATCACTAATTATTTTTTATCTTTGCATAATATATAAAGTATACATGGGTAAAATATTCAAGAAAGAGCTAAAAACTGAAGAGGCAGAAGAATTATTCAGCAGCGATGAGAAGTGTCTGGAGTTTTTGGCTGAAGTGAAGTGGGAGAGTGGATATACTTGTCGTAAGTGTGGTAATACCAATTATTGTTCCGGAAAAACGACTTTCTCCCGTCGCTGCACCAAATGTAAAACAGAAGAATCTGCTACAACAGGAACAATTTTTCATAACTGTAAGTTTCCTATACATAAGGCTTTTTATATTGCCTACCATGTTTGTAAAGAACAGGATATTTCAACTTATGAATTTGCCCGCCGGTTATCATTAAGGCAAATGACTTGCTGGAACTTTAAAACCAAAATAGAACATGCGCTTGTTGAAATGAACACACTCTCGCTCAAAGAACGGAATTCCATTAGAAAAATATTAACAAGTTGATATAGAATAACTTTATCAAATGGTTACTTCATTTTCCGTAAAGTTATAAAACATATTTGTTTCGCATTCACAGCGCATCTCTGCATATTTTTCAATCCCTGTGCAATGGCAGACACCAATTGATTCAGGATACAATACTCGAAAAAAATGAGTTATATGCACATATTCTTCTACTGAACAATCTTTCATATGAAACCCACCCAGAATCATACCTACCGGAAGGTGAAAGGATTCGGTTGCCGCAGAGCAAATATTTGTAATGCCCCTGTGTGAACAGGCAGTAATGATATTGATCTTTTCATCCTGTTTAATAACCATAAACAGTTCATCGTCAAATTCGTCACTATAAAAACCATTTCCGTTTTCCCTGTTTAATCCTTTATAATGTGTATCAATGGGATTATATATTTTTTATGCCCGGAACTATAAACATATTCTCCTCAATTTCTGTTAAGGAATCAACCCATACAAGCCTGTTTGCAAGCATTTTTTCTCTATAGATTGTCCCTATAAAGCGTGTTTTGCCACTATATTTCGGAATAAAAATATTGCGTTTTGCTAAAACTTTAGCTTTGCTGTTTATTTCAAGAAAGGGATAAAGTCCACCGGTATGATCGAAATGTCCATGTGATAATACGAGCGTATCAACATCTGTAATATCAATGCCAATTTTCCTAGCATTTTGAATAAATGCACCGGTTTGTCCTGTGTCAAATAATATTTTTTGTTTGTCCGTTTCAATATATAATGACAATCCATGTTCAGCCTGTAAGACACCGGTATTCATAGAATTTTCAATAAGGGTAATGATCCTCATCCGTATAATTATAATTTTAATTTTGCCATGTACATCGCGAAGGACCTATACAGAAAATGTGTCCATTTTCCAAAAGGTACAATGATCAGAGCCCATTGAACCAAAATAATCAAATGTAAAAGGTAAATCCAGCTATTTTGTGCCAGTATATTCAGATCCATAAACAACCGGACCATAAATGCTGAAAAACCCATTAAAAACAACCAGATCACGAAAAGCCAATCTGAAGGCTGGGAATGTTTGGTAGCTTCTTTGCTTTTTTTTATGCGGCCCCAGACAAAGTCAATAGTTACAACAAAAATTAGGACACTTTCATCATAACCAAGAACAATGACAAACAGGTTAGAGGATGAGAACCAATCGAGAAAAACAGTTGTGAATAGCAATGCCAAATAACCGAGAACCAACATAAAGTGTTCAAACCATCTGTATTGATTGTCATCGCAGCCTAATGACCTTTTTTGGGTGAACATGTGTATAAATAGTTCGCTTATTGCTTTGAAATACAATGTCACATGTACTTTAACTTTAGGCTTGCCAATGACAAACCACCACATTCTGATTATATTTGGGAGTAGAATAAGGGTAAAAACAGCTCCAATGGCTATCATTTCAAAATAATGGCTGACAGGTATAATTTTCTCCAAATTGAAATTCTCATGAGCGCTGTACCCGATTACAGACACACCAGTCAGCAAAAATGCGATGATACTAAAAGGCAGTGATCTGTATAATAATCCGGATAAGCCGGTCCAGTCGTAAACTGAAGTTAACCATCGCCGGAGAGTCATCATGAGTTCTCCCGGATTGGCTGTGCGGGGACAATGAGAAGAACATTCGCCACAATAATAGCAGAGCCAGGGTTTCAGGGATGATTTGATATCCTCTTTGTCTCCCAGAACACTGAGGCGAACCATTTCTCTTGGAAAAGAATCATTTTCAGTAGATAAGGAACAAATTGCAGTGCAAGTACCACAGTTGTAACAGGCATTGAAATCAAATGCACCTAATTTTTTTAATTCTTTTCCGAATTGAGGATTTATTGATACCATTACTTTTTTAATTTATAGATAAAATACTCGTCCATATCGTCAATACCTTCCACAATAACTTCACCAAATTTATGAAGTGACAGAAGATAATAGGTTGTTTCAAACAAGGGTAATTTTGTTGCATCAGCTATTTGTGGAATCGTTTTACCCCCGTCTTTCAATGCTTCTAATATGTTTTTACGGATCTTTATAAATTTATTCCGGTTTTCTGTAACAGATTCCGGAACTTTTCGAGTTTCTTTAATTATCTGTATTGTTTTTTTTCTGGTTTCCATTTGTATTGTTTTTTAATCAACGAGCGCATCAATCATACCTTCGATCTGTGCATTTGTGAACCCTGCCAGATCAATGGCATCTGTCGGGCATACCGGTGTGCACATTCCACATCCTTTGCAATTTGAACTGTTTATTTTTGCTACTTTCCTGTTTTCGTAAACAGTTTCTAAAATGGCATCAAATTGACAAGCCTTAAAGCACTGATCGCAAATCAAACAGGCAGCCGGATTAACCATGGCCAAAGTCGGCTCCAGGGATATTTCACCCTTAGTAAGAATAGAATTGGCTTTGGCTGCCGCAGCCATTGAAGAATTGATCGTTTCAAGAATGTTTTTGGGAGACTGGCATGTGCCTGCAATCAATACGCCATCAATAACAGTTTCAACCGGTCGTAATTTCATGTGTATCTCGTTAAAAAAATGATCTCGGCCAACAGGAAGTTTAAATTGATGAACCAGATTTTCATTCTTTCGGGGAATCATTCCTGTAACCAATACAATGAGGTCAACTTCAGCTTCTATTTCTTTTCCTGCCGAGAGAATATCTTTAACTGTGATAATGGTTTTGTTCCCTTTCTGCTTTACTTGTGGAATGTTGTCCAAAGAAAACTGCATATAGATATCGTCATTTCTTGACGACTCATCATATAACAATTCTTGTTTGCCATAGGTTCTGATTCCACGGTTATAATGAAGGTTTGTGATATTTTTAAATTTTTTCTTAACCTGGATGGAAGTATGAATGGCGGCTGTACAGCAATAACGGGAACAGTATTTGTTTTCCCCTTCCAAATCCTGCCGGCTTCCAACACAGTAAATATAGGCTATGGTGTGAATTTCCCTGTCATTATATATAAATTTCCCATTTGATTGGTCAACTAATTTATTAAACCGGGAGATTGTTATTACACTGTCGAATAGCCCATAACTATATTCTCCTTCTTTCGGTTCGTAATTGTCAAACCCTGTATTCATAATAAATGCCCCTATATGCAGAGGAGGAATTTCATTACCTGTTTGAACCTTAATATCAAAATTTCCTATACTACCTTTTTTATCAATTATTTCTGCATGGGTAAAGAGTTTGATGCATGAACGTTTTTTCAATTCAGTTTGCAGGCTGGCAATAAGTTCTTTCCCTTGAATATCTGAAGTAAACAATGCGCCATAGTCAGCCACATGACCACCAATGTTATTTTCTTTTTCAATTAAATATACTTCTGTTCCCATATCTGCCAGGGCAATTGCTGATCGCAATCCTCCGACTCCTGCCCCGATGATTGCCACGGCATTGGTGGTTGCTATTTTCAGAGAGGTTAATGCCTGCGATTCAGAAGCTCTGGCAATACCAGCTTTTACAAGAAGAATGGCTTTTTCGGTAGCGCCTGTTGGATCGTCAGAATGTGCCCAGGAACTTTGTTCACGGATATTTACCTGGACATAATTATAAGGATTTAATCCGGCCCGGCTGGTAACCCCTCTGAATGTAGGAACATGTAGTTTTGGGGAACAGGATGCTACAACTATGGCATCCAGTTCGCTGGTTTTGATATCCTCTTCCATTTCTTTCTGGGAGGAATCTGAACAGGCAAACATTGTGTTTTTTAACAGGTAAACATGAGCCTCATCTTTCACGGCAGCTTTTACCTTTTCAATATCAACATAATCTGAAATGTTGCCTCCGCAATGACAAATGTAAACGCCTATTTTTTTCTTCATGACAATTGCTTTAAATATCCCGAAGTCTCAGCAGCAGCAGCCCCGGCAGACATAATTGTATCCGGTATATCCATGGGAGCGGTAGCTGTACCGGCAACAAATACCCCCTCTATGGAAGTAACTGCAGGACTTTGCATCAAATCGGGCTGTTTGATATAGTTTGAAGCATCAAGTTCAAGGGTTGTATTCTTAAAAACTTGTATTATAGCTGGATTGGCTAATAAACCAACCGATAAGACCACTAAATCATGTTCGCTTTCTGTTACCTTACCGGTGACAATGTCCTCGTATCTCAATATCAGGTCTCCGTTTTCTTTTTCAGAAACCGAGGCCACTTTCCCTTTAATATAATGAGCACCCATGTCTTGTGCCTGCATATAAAATTCATTGAATCCTTTGCCAAAAGCCCTGATATTAATATAATACATGGTTATATCTGCCATTGGGAGGGCACCCATCAACAGTTGGGCCTGTTTGGTAGAATACATACAGCATACCTGAGAACAAATTGAATTGCCGCAAGTCTGATCTCGTGAACCCGTACAAAAAATATAGGCAATTTTACCGGGTGTCTTTCCATCCGAGGGCCTGAGAATATTATTAAATGGTCTGGTTGGTGCGAGCTCCCTTTCCATTTGCATGGAGGTAATTACATTTTTAAATTTACCATATCCATAGCGCGGGATCAATGCCGGGTCGAACAGTTTGAAACCTGTTGCCACTATAACTGATTTTACTTTTACCTGAATGATTTCTTCTTTTTGTGAAAAATCAATGCAGGCTGACGGACATTTGTGTTCACATAATCCACAAAGTATACAATTCTCTATATCTATGAGAGCAATACGTGGATTAGCAATGTTAAAAGGAATATAAACTGCCTTGCGGGCTACCAGATTGAACTGAAACTGGTCTTCCGTAATGACGGGACATACCCTCTCGCATTCCTGACAACCGGTACAATCCTTTTCAATCACATACCGGGGATGCTTATTCAAAGTTGCAGAAAATAAGCCGTTGTCTTCCTTTACAATACTTTCCGTCTCAGTTAAGGTAAGCAGGGTAATGTTTGGATGACGGGCTGTTTCTGAAACTTTTGGAGTGGTAATACAGGCGGCGCAATCGAGCGTCGGAAACACCTTGCTGAGCAAAATCATTTTACCGCCAATGGAAGGTTCTTTTTCTATCAATAGTACACGGAATCCCATATCGGCCAATTTAAGCGAGGATTCTTCACCAGCTATTCCAGCTCCAATCACCAGAACATCAAAATCGGTAATTTTGTCTTGTTCGTTATTTGCAGGTAAAATAGTATTCATATATCCTTATTATGAAGATGATGTGTGGAATGATAAGTAGACATCAATTAGGTTTAGACTTTCTGAGCCTCTTTCAGCGCCTCCAGTTCTTTCATGAAGCCTGTAATGTGTTTTACAAATGGCTCAGCACAAACTGAACAAATAGCTGCCATTTTTAATTGTGAAGGTTTTAATCCCTTTTCGCGCATTAATTGATGTGTTACCTGAATGATAGCTGATGTCCTTTCTGTGCAGATCTCACCATAAGAACAATCAGTGCCATCAGCGGCAATAAATACCCCATCGAAACCTTTTTCAAAAGCCCTCATAATCCATCGGGGCTTTATTCCTCCGGAACAGGGAACGCTGATGGTTGTGGCCCTATATGAATAATGCTTTTTTAGCAAACCCGCCAGATCAATGGCTGGATCTGATATTTTTTCAGTCGAAAAGACCAGAATTTTTGGCTTTGTGCTGTTATCCATTTTTATTTCTTCAGGAACAACCTATATATGCCGTCTTCATCAATTGAACCATAAAATTCATAGTTCATTTTTTTGCACCACTTGGGTATATCGTTCTTAGTTCCTTCGTCAGATGACAATACTTCCATAATTTGGCCAGGCTGAATATCGGCTACAGCTTTTTTTGCTGCTAATAATGGACCAGGACAAGCGGTTCCACGCGCATCAACCACCTTGTCACTCTTTAATGCTTTTAATTCTTCAATTGTCATAATATTTTAATTTTTAAATATGTTAATAATGTGTGCCTGATCTTTCAAAATCTACCCGATTATTCCTAAATAAATAATTGAATCCTGCTTTCACCGGCATCAGACAGATAAGTTCCCACACCGCAATAAGTGAGGTTGGGATAATCTATCATTTCTTCCTTTTTAAAACCCATCAGATCCATTGACATCTGGCAGATGTTTATATGAACCCCCAGTTCCCCGGCAGTTTTTATCATTTCTTCTAAGGAAGCTACATTTTTCTTTTTCATCAGTCCTTTTAACATGGCGGTACCCATTCCGCTCATATTGAGTTTTGACAATTTAAGTTGAGAGCTTCCTTTTGGTAGCATAAAACCAAACATTTTTGACATAAAATCCTTGCCTTTAACTGTTTTATTTTTATCACGCAACATGGTTGTTCCCCAGAATGTAAAAAACATTTTTACTTCAATATCCATGGCCCTGGCACCAGTGGCTATAATCATTGAGGCAAGGATCTTGTCCAAGTCACCTGAGAAAACAATGATTGATATTTGATCTTTAGCCTGTGTAGACTTTAACTGATTTAACTGGTCCTGTAAATTCTGAACTTGCTTTTCTAAATCTGTCGGCATAATTTTAATATTAAATTAGTTGTTATTATTATAACACAAAAGTATGGCTAAACTTTTCCCGATTTGAAAAGATTCATGTGCAGAATTGTACATATAAATGTGATATAGCGCACATCTTTTTTGCTTAACTTTACTTTTTGATTTTAAAAAGATGGAAAAAACAATATGCAAATTTTGTAATCTAAAATCAAATGCTGCGAAGAAGTTAAATAACAGCGAGTTAGATATCTTGAATTTGAATTGTGCTGAAGTGCAGTTTAAGAATGGGGATATGATCATTAAAGAAGATGCACTTTCAACGAACGTGGCTTATGTTAAGTCGGGATTGGTTAAAATCCATGTCAAGGGTCATATTAAAGAAAGGATAATGAAAATCATTAAAGCTCCGTCTTATTTATGCCTGCCAAGCAGTTTGGGTGATAAGGTAAATCATTTCTCGGCTACAGCTTTAGAAAAAACATCAGTTTGCTTTATTGATCTTGCAACATTTAAGAATTTTATTTACAAAAACGGGGATTTTGCATATCAGATCATTCTTGATATGAGCAAAGGAGAACTGCAAAATTTTCATAACCTGATAAATAATGCCCAAAAGCAGAATATAGGCCGGGTTGCTGATGCCATTTTATTCTTTGCTAAAGAGATATACAATAGTAATACTTTTATTCTGCCTGTTTCAAGGCAGGATTTAGGCGATTTGTTGGGCATAACGAGAGAAAGTGCAAGTCGTATCCTGACTGATTTTCACGATGAAAATATACTAAGAATAGAAGGCAGGAAAATAAGCATTCTGAATGCAAACCTGCTTCAGCAAATCAGTGAAAAGGGGTAACGGATCAGAATGTAATGACCTTTTTGCTTTGTTTTACAATCGCGTATAAATCAAAAATAGATGTGATGGTGCAACTTTGGACAAATTCAGTATGCCTCATTTTAGCACAGGTGGCACAGGAATAAATATCTCCGCCTTTCGACAGGAACTGATCACAAGTTTTTTCAATGGGGAACCTGGATGATGTATCATTCATAAATACATCCATGGCTTTACTGATTACAAAAATAACAACACTGTCACCTTTTGATTGAGCTACTATACCCAGCCTGATGGCATTCCAAACGGTTTCCACGTCCCCTGAGCTGATGATAATAGCCATATCAGGTGTCCGGGATTTACTGAAAGCAGCAATATTTTCACAACCTGAAAATTGTGCTTTTCCGTTTATACCAGAAAAAATGATTAAAGCTAAAATAATGATGTTCTTTCTCATAAATATTTATTTTTTTGCTATTAATAAAAACACTGGATATTTTTTCTCGGATTCACGTTTTACTTCAAAGCATGTTTGAAAAACTATATTTTTAAAACCAATTGATTTAAGTGTTTTTTTAAGAGAGTTTGGGTCAAAGCCCCAGTGAACTTTAACATCGGGCCCATGAAATGAACCATCTTCAGTAAATAAGTCTGCGATGGCAAGATAACCATTGGTATTTAGCAGGAAATAGAACTTATCAAGAATAATATCAACATCATTTACATGATGCAATACCATTTGATTGTATATAATATCAAATTTAGCATCATAATCATTATGTTCCAGGTCGTGCCAGACAGGTTTAATGTGGGTTGCTTTATGATATTCAACTTTTTCATTGCACACATTAATCATTTCCTGCGAATTATCCATAAGTGTAATTTCAGAAAACTTGTCTTTTAATAGAAAACTTAATATACCAGTACCCGCACCATATTCGAGGGCTTTCATGGAATGTTTGATCGGTATCATTTTTTTAAGTTCAGAGGCAATGGCAACCGACCGTTCCATGTGCATTTTATCTTTGTCCCAATCACGGGCACGGGAATCGAAGCTATTCATATTATTTAATTACATTTTAAGACTCTTGGTAATTCAGGTTTACCTATATTTTCACCGTTTGCACCTTTGTATTTATCTTCCGGATTATAACTTATTCCAATTTTATCAAGTAAAGGATCGACATTTACCTGATGCAGTTGCATTCCCATTTCCCAAGGATCGAGACCAAGTACCAAACCTGCCATTTCTTCATAGGTTAGTACAGGTATTCCAAATCCATCTTCTCCATATGTTTTGCCTTCCATTTCAGCTATTACATATTGCCAGCGGTCGAGAAAAAAGGTGCACCCTGGACAATTGGCCACAATAAAATCTGGTTTATAGGGTTCCATTGAATCCAGTTTTCTTTTGGTATTGGATAACGGATAACCCCTGTTTTCTTTAATAATATAATTTTTAAAACCAAAGCCACAACAATGTCTGCGTTCAGGGTAATCAATAACTTCACCACCCCATGTTTCGATCATACCGGACAATACGCTTGGAAATTCAGCACCACCAACCCCTTTTTTGGGAAATATCTTGGCATAATGACAGCCAATATGTTCCACCACTTTCAAGGGCTTTCCAGTAAATTTATTGATCAAGCTATATTTAGCAATTTTAGCGATTTCATCTTTAAATTTATAAATGATATCACTGGTATGAACAAGATTCTCGGGCAATGTAAATTTTCTTCCTGTGGAAGATTGCAGTTGTTGTTTTGTAAGTTCGAGCGTTTCAGGAAAATGTTCCCATGCCTCTATCATTTCAGTATAAATACCGAATGAAGTAACACACGAAGCCAAAAAATTCTTATACCCGGCATCGTTCATAAGTGAAAACTGACGCGCAACGACTGTCATAGTGGTTTCGATTGGTACAATATCGGAATGATATGCGATACCGGTGCAGGTGGTTTGGTGCGGATCATCATAAACATTTTTGCCCAATATTGAACCAATAATTTTTAAAAATGTTTCTTCCGATCCCGGGAAAAAATTTTGTCTTATACAACTTCGGGCATAGTAATAATTATCAGGAGCTATCTCCTTTTGATAATTTTGCCAAACCTTTTGTCTGCCATTACTTTTCATGACATTGTTTTTCTATGGTTTCAAAACGGTCCATTGCACCTGTTTCTGAAAATATTTTTTTTAGCTCGTTCAAGTCTGCTTCACTTATTTTACGCAATGTGCCAGCTCCATTACCTTTATAGTTGGCACCAAGTTTTTTTAAAATAGATTTAGTATTCTTTCTGAACCAATCCCATACAGGTCCCTGTTCGGGATGTTCATTTGTATCTATTTCATCAACATAAACGCAATAACCATATTTTAACATATTAGTTCCGATGATCCGTTTAACCTGTAATTGTTGACGACCCCGCTCTGAAAAGGCAAAATAACCATTTTGTTGTGCCAGATGTCGTAAGGACTGAATAATATAACCAGGCGTGTTATTACGGGGACAGCGTGTTTTGCACGACAGGCATTCTCCGCAGAACCAAATAGTATCACTCTTAAGGAGTAGTTCAATTTCTTCCTCGCTGCCTGTTTGAACAATATTTACTATTTGTCGTGGATCGTAATCATAAAATTGCGCAGCAGGACAAATGGCGGTGCATGTACCACAATTTATACAGGTTTTAAAACCTTCAATGAAACGGATATCTTTATGTAATTGTGCTATCAGACCTGACATAAATAATATTAACTTTTTAAGTTATGAATACTTTGCATCGGGTTATGTTTGTTTGCCCTGTCTTTAACAATCAATGCAGTTAAAGGTGAAGTTGATTTACGGTTAAAAACCATATCATGCCCGACACACAATCCCATAGAGATATTTAGTTCCGTGTTGTTTTCTTTAAGATATTCGGCTTGTCCGGCTGGATTACACATAATGCTTTTGCCTTCTTTACCAAGCATTTCATGTTTGGTAATACGTCCACATTTACAATCAACACAGACAACTTCAAACTCATCAGATAGATATTGTTTCACCAATTCTGCCTCTTTTGTCACTGCAACGCAATGAGCGATGCCAATACGTTTTATCCCGGCTTTACGGGCAAAATCCTTGGTTTCCTGCAATCGGTTTACCCCTCGTTCCAATGCGTCTTCAGCGGTACGCATGATTTCAAGAGAACGACTGTCATACAGTTTATTAATATCTTTTTCTTCCATTTTTAATGATTACATTGATGTTCTTCTCCTTGATGTTCGTGATGGTGACATCCTTCACCTGAATCATCAATTTTACCCTGTAAAAATTCTTCCGTTAATTTACGAACATCACCTGAGCAACCACGATATACTTCAATACCGTAACTGTTAAGCATATTTAAAGCACCGTTGCCCATGTTTCCAGCCAACATCACACTTACGCCTTTTTCTTTTAAGACACCTGCAATATTACTCTTGCAGCCACAACCTTGTGGTGATGGTAACATTTCGGAACCTATGATCTTTTTGTTATTATCAATACTAAAAACTGTATATGCTTCGCAATGACCAAAATGATCATCAACTACATTTCCCCTGGTAGGTATTGCTACTTTCATTTATTTAATTTTTATTTGATTTATAATATCTGTTAATGTTTTTGGCGTTTCCGGAATGATCAGCTGAACATTATTTTTTCTGAACACATCCACTACTTTCGAACCAAAGCGACCAGCTATAGCCATGTTGATTTTTTTACCCAATAATAATTCTGCTGCATCGCAACCTGCATGATCCTGATTCTTTCGTACCGGATTTTCAATAAATATACTTTTATTGGTTCTGGTATCGTAAAGACAATACCAGTCGCATCTTCCAAAATGCGGATCGACAATTGCTTTTAAGTGGTTTTTATTGGTAGCTATAGCGATTATCATGGGATTAATTATTTTCAATTATTACTTTTGTTTTGCAAAATGGACAATTTTTATCAGTGTTTTCAGGAAAGGTAAAGGTAATTTTGCATTGTGGACATTTATACCAGTTGGCAAAAGCAACATTGCCTCCTTCAAAGTGAATACAACTACCTTCAACAAATGCTTTTGCTATTTTCCTGCGAACACTTTCGTATATCCTTGTAAACGTTGGACGAGATATATTCATCAATTTTGAAGCTTCAGCCTGTGTAAGAAGTTCATAATCGCATAAGTTCAACGCCTCGTATTCTTCAAATTTGATATAAACTTCAGCGCCGGCTTTGCATTGCAAACCTTGAGGTTTAAACCCGCAAAAGTGAGGCGCCATTTGGATTAATCGGTCTTTTTTGGTACGTGACATATCTGTAAAATCAGCACAAAGATAATGAACATAAGTTCATAAAGCAAATATTTAATGAACAAATGTTCAAAATAATTTTTAGTATACAATTCTTCCAAGGTGTCGACTTTAGGTGTCGACTTTTGAAAGGAAATATCAAAATTTTTAGGGATAATCTGAATCAATACCATTTTTTATGCAAAACCGGGTAAAACTGCCATCTCACTAAATTATGCATTTTTATAGAACAGGTTTTTCTCCCAGTTCGATTGATAAAACACCTCCATTCACAATGTCGTTATGATTTATGCTGAATAACTGATGCTTACAAGGCTGACAGCAAGTCAACGTTGTATGTTAATATGATTGCAAGCTCAATTACATTCAGTTGAATATTTTATGGACCTGTAAATTTTTAATCAATTTCTGTTGCATGGATATTGATTCACCAGTCAATTGAATAATAAAAATTCCTTCCGGTAAAGAACTAACATCAATTTCATTTGTCTCATTATTCAATTTCCTTTGCATTACATACTCACCAATCAGATTATAAACTTTCATGGTCAGATCATTCATTTCAGCACAGTCGATATATAATTTATCAATCATTGGGTTTGGGTATATTTGAGTGCCCTGGTTATCCTTTACATTAATCAAAGGGTTGTCAACAGAGTCCTTGATACAAAGTACCGATAACCCACTTTTCATATTGAAGTTCGATGTTTCAATTGAGGTCATATCGTAGTAAAGAATTTGCATCCATACAAGGGGTGTACTGTAAACTGTTGAAGACCACCAGAAACCACGTAATCCTGAAAAGAGAAATGAACTATAATAATAACGGATGCCACCGGGAAGACAAGATAAACCGCTTTCGTTAGTTGCAATATTTGAGTTGTTCCAATATATTGATCCGGTATCTTTCATTTTGCCCCCTGCTACAGATTCGCCTCCCAAATAGGTAATTAATGTTGTCCATTCTCTATCGCTTGGCACATGCCAGCCTATCGGACAAATGTTGTGAATGTCGTTTACTGCATACCAGTTATATAAAACGCCATAAACAGGAGCATTGGCAACAGAATCATTATTATAATAACATCTTGCACCAGTTGACAGACTGTCCCATAATGTGGTACTTGTATCGTTAGGTATAAGGGATCCGTTTCTATAATGCGTAACTTTCAGATTTTCCTGCATCCATATCTGAGATCCGATTGTTACAGTATTATAATGATTTCCATCAATATCAGTTACTGTCTGGGCTTGGTTTTTTTCAATAACCAAAGCCAAAAGTAACGTCAGAAGGAGAATTGTTTTTTTCATTATGTGAGAATTTGATTTCACCTTTTTCATAATCGGAAATTTTCCAAAGTTAATTTATTCTTTTATATCCACCCACCCTTGATCGGGCAGGC
>Ga0182030_10016413_pt1 | contig 14426 bp, 13 predicted proteins | sample 812S3MmetaG_FD_121299 | JGI IMG/M metagenome (GOLD analysis project Ga0182030, IMG submission 121299) | Permafrost microbial communities from Stordalen Mire, Sweden - 812S3M metaG (Illumina Assembly) | ecosystem: Environmental > Terrestrial > Soil > Wetlands > Permafrost | place: Sweden...
CCGCGATAGATCTCCGTGTGGCCGCGCTGGCGCCCAAAACCTCGAACCTCGGTCACCGTCACTCCTTGCACACCCACTTCGCTCACTGCGGCCCGTACGTCGTCTAGTTTGAAGGGTTTGATAATTGCCGTAACGAGCTTCATCGATAGTCGCACCTTGCCGGGTCGTTGGAGGAGGATGTGCAAGCACCACTTGTGCCACCGATGGAGACTTGAACGCGATCAGCGGGTTAGCGCTTTGAACGCATCCCTCCAAGGCCTCCTTGCACTCATTTTGGGCGCGCCAAAGAACGGCGTGCGTTCAAATGAAGCGCATCCCGAGATTATTTCAGCGCCATTTCGAGGCGCACCTTGCCGTCTTGATTCTTCGCCTTGTCGTTCGCGACCAGAAACACGCGTGCCGAATCCAACTGCGTATCGGTCAGCAACACCTGCTGAATCGCCGCCGCGCGTTGTTGTCCGAGCTGCGTCAAGTCGGCGTCCGTGACCGTCAGGTGCTCGTGCAGCGCTTGGCTAAGATAGTCCGCTTTGGCTGCCGCCAGCTCGGGCTTGGTCTTAATGCTGGTGACGGCGTCGGGATACTTCGGCTCCGCGCCAAGATTCTTCGCATACAGCGGTGACAATAATTCGACCTTGGTCACTGCATCGAGCTGCGTGAAGTCGGGAGCAGCCGCCGTTTTTTTCCGAGCTGCCTTGCCCGCCTGCGCTTCTTGGACTTGCGCCGTGAACCGCGCCTCGATTAGCGCCGGGCGATCGAGGTCGCTCACCCAAGCAATCGGCACCTCGATTTTGAGCTGCGGCCGCTCGCTCAATGCCTTGACGATGGCTTTGGCTTTGTCGGCAGCGGCCGGATCCAAATCGGCCGCTCCGGGCCGAAAATCGATGAACTGCAAATCCTGGCCGCCGCCGAACAGCGACCCAAGCAGCGCAAAAGGCGCGGTGACCGCTTTCTCGAGAATATTGACGAACACCTTCCAAATAATCGGCCCGAGTCGAAACGTCGGGTCATCCAAGGTGCCGGCCACCGGAATATTGAGGTCGATGACCCCGTTGCGGTCCTTGAGCAGCGCAACCGCCAATTTGATCGGCAGCGACACGGCATCCTTGCTCGCGGTCTTGTCGCCGAACTCGAGTTGATCGACGATGATGTGGTGCTGCGCGTCGAGCTTGCGGCCATCGACCTTGTAATGCAGCTCGGTGGTGAGTTTACCCTTGGTGATGTTGTAGCCGGCAAATTTCCCCGAATAGGGATTGAAGGTGCTGAGCTCCATGTTGCGAAAGCTCATGGAGATATCGGTGAATAGCGCCGCGCTCAAGACATTGACTTGGCCGGTGATCGCAACGGGTGAGAACTGGTCCACGGCCCCGTGGATATCGACCTTGGCACGCGAATTCGGCTTCGACGACAGCCCGAGCACCGACCCCTCGATGCTCTTGATGCCGGTGGCGAAGTTCGGCTGCACCGACAAGTCGGCGAAATTAGCCTGACCGGCGTGCAGCAGGATCTTGTTGATGGCCATCGGCATTGCCGGCGCCGCGGGAGCCGCCGGAGCCGACGCAACGGCGCTCGAACCAGGCTTTTTTCCAGAACGTTTCGCGACCGCAGGCTCCGGATGCACCGGCGCCGTCGCGACTTGCGGCACTCCGCCGGGTGGCGCAGGCGCGACCACCGTCGCACCGGGGCCGGCCAATACCCGTTTCACGTTCAAACTGGCATCCGGCTCGATGATGACGCGCGCATACAGCTTGCGCGCCATCACTTGCTCGATATCGAGCCGATTGGGATTCTGCTGAAACTTGATGCCCGACACGTCCAGGCGTTCCCAGTTGATGAAGTCATCATGCAGCGCATTGTCGACGGTGTGCAGATCGGCGACGCTGATGCTGCCGGTGACCTCGAGACTCGGATTCTTGGCACCGTAATGCACCTGAGTGTCGCCGCTCAAACGGCCGCTCTCGAGCGTCATGGAGGTGTGCTGCGCGATGTAGGGCTGAATCGCCTTCAGCTCGATGCCGTCGAGCTTCACGGCGGCATCCGCGGACAGAGGCTGGGGCGTCACTTCGCCGCCGATCGTTATGGAGCCCGCATCGTTGATGCGCGCGTCGAAATTGACGTTGACCGGTTTCGCAAGGTCCAAGCTCACGCCGCCCACCTTGAGGTTGAGCGGCGCCAGCAGGACTTTTGCCGGCGGCGAGGTACTGCGATCTTCGGCCGAAATGTTTGCGTCGCGCAGCGCGAATTCATGCAAATCGTAGGTCCAGGCGGGGCCCGCCGCGGCAGGAGCGCCGCCGGTTGCGGCGGCCGGCGCACTGTTGGTGGCGATCTTCGGCGCGGCAGGTGTCGCCGGCGGCGGCGCAGCCGTTGATGGATTCGGCGGCTGCGCGAGCTTCAACAAATTGAGCGAGCCATCCGGCTCCATCCAGGTCACGAGCTTGACGCCGGTAATCGCCAGCGAATCGGTCTGCGCGTGCCGTTTCGCGAGGTCCACCGTGGTTCCGCTCAGCAGCAAGGAGGGGACCGTCACCCAATCGGTATCCGACCCCTTGGGACGCACGGCAAGATTATTGACCGCGATCTTGGCCACGGTTGCCCGCAGATCGACGGCATCGCGCAAAGAGAACTGGTACGTGGCATTCAGATCGATGCTGCCGGAATTGACCAGGAAATTGAGACGATCCTCGAGGTAGGCCCAGATCGTATGCGCTTGCAGGCCGTCGATTTGAAATTCGCCGTCGGACTCGATCGGCTGCACCGAGACGTGCCCATGCCATTCCACACGCTCCCCCAACTTCGATGCGGCGCTGAATGTGAATTTGCCGCCGTCGACTCCGGTGGTGAAGTTCGTCAAGTCAAAATCGATCGGCTCGAGCCGCGCCGCGAACGCCGACGGGCGGCTGCGGTCATCATAGGTCAGCAATCCCTTGCTGACTTTGAACGCGCCGATGCGGAGCGAGGGCGGCGGCTCCGGCTTGGCGTTTGCCGGCGGTTTCTGCGTTTTTGGCTGCAATTGCAGCAGATTGAGATTCCCGTCCGGCGCGACGATCGCATTCACGGCAGGCTCATCGATATCGATGTTGGCGAACGAATACGCGCGGTGCCAGATCGAGGACAATTCGAAGTCGACGAAAAGGCGCGAAAACCCCAGCAGTTTCTCCCCATCCTTGGCAGCCAGCGAGAAATCCTTCACCTCGAGTTGCAACAGGAATGGATTGACGTGGATCTCGCCGACCTGCGGCGTGACGCCTAAGGTTTTCGGAATGTCCTCGATCATCGCGGAACGGATCAGCCGCGGCGCCAGCACGAAACCGGCGAGCGCATACAGCGCGATCAGCAGCGCGACTACCGCGGAAATGCGGAAGGTTTTAGTTTTTATAAATTGCACACGACATCCCGAGGTGACGCCATCCCCTTGGGCTTTAGTCTAGCAAATATTCCGCTAGCGCTTGTTACGCTGAATCAGCCGCTTGCGTTTGCGTACTTGGCGCGGCGTGAGCGGATTGCGCTTGCCGGCATAGGGATTCTCCTCGCCGCGAAATGCGATGCGCACCGGCGTACCCATCAAATCGAATGCTTTGCGATACACGTTGACGAGGTAGCGGCGGTAGGCATCCGGCACATGGTCGGTTTGATTGCCGTGGATGACAATCACCGGCGGGTTGCGCCCGCCTTGATGGGCGTAGCGCAACTTGATGCGCCGGCCGCTGACCAGCGGCGGCTGATGGCTCTCGATGGCGGCCTCGAGGACCCGCGTCAACTCCGGGGTACTCATGTCGCGCGTCGCGGCGGCATACACTTCCCGCACCGCCGCGAACAGTTCGCCAACACCGCTGCCGTGGCGAGCCGAAATAAAATGCAGTGGTGCAAAATCCGCGAATTGCAGACGCTGCATGATCTGCTGGCGGATCAGGTCGCGCTGCTCGGTCGGAATGTTGTCCCATTTATTGACCGCCAGCACCAGCGCGCGGCCCTGCTCGATGACGGTACCCAGCAGGCTCGCGTCCTGCTCAGCAACATTGTCGTGTGCGTCCATCACGACCACGACCACATGGGCCGTCTCGATTGCCTGCAGCGTCTTGATGACGCTGAATTTCTCGACCGCTTCTTCGATGCGCGAGCGACGCCTGAGTCCGGCCGTGTCGATCAACGTATAGCGCTCGCCATCGCGCTCGAACGGCACCATCACGGCATCGCGGGTGGTACCGGGCTGATCGAAGGCAACCATGCGGTTTTCGCCGAGCAAGCGGTTGATCAAGGTGCTCTTGCCGACATTCGGGCGCCCGATGACCGCGACTTTGATGCCGGTCGTTTCGGGCCCGTCTTGAGGGTCCGGCGTCAGCCCGGCGAGCGCCGTCTCGAGCAGCGAGATCACACCCTGATCGTGCGCCGCCGCAATGGGTTGCGGCTCGCCGAGCCCGAGCCCATGGAAATCGGCGACGGCGATGTCGTGGTCGAAGCCTTCAGTTTTGTTGACCGCCAAGGTCAGCGGCTTGCCGCTGCGCCGCGCCAGCTGCGCCACGAATTGATCCTGGGGCGTGACGCCGGCGCGCCCATCCACCAGCACGATGAGCCGATCCGCCTCGCTGATCGCGCGTTCGGTTTGCGCGACCATCAAAGCTCCGATGTCGTCGGCGTTTTCGACGAGGCCGCCGGTGTCCACCACGATGCAGGGCACTTCCGTACGGCGCGCGAACCCGTACTGACGGTCCCGCGTCAGTCCCGGAAGATCGGCGACCAGCGCATCGCGCGTACCGGTCATGGCATTGAACAAGGTCGATTTGCCTACATTCGGCCGACCGATCAATGCGAGTACCGGCAGCACGACGCTACGGCGTCGGCGGAGTTATCGGCGGCGCGGCGGGAGCGGATTCAGGGGGCGTCACCGGCGCGGGCGCTGTCACCTCGGGAGCCGCTGCGGGCAGCGCCGCGGGCGCAGGCTCGGGCGCAGCCGCATGAGCCGCCGCTCCTACCGGCGCTGCCCGATAAGCGGCCAACTTGCCGCCGTCGGTAAGCACCACGACCGTATCATCGACCGCCGCCGGCGAGTTGGTCACACGTTCCTTGGCGACGCGCTCGCGGGCGACCAACTCACCCGTGGTTTTGTCGAGCCAATGTACGTATCCCTGGAAATCAGCCACCACCACCGCGGTGCTGGTCAACACCGGCGTACTCAGACGCCGCAATTTCAATTTCTGATTGCGCCACAACTCCGATCCGTCGCGCTGGCGCAGCGCCACCACAATGCCATCGGACTGCGTCACATACAGATTGTCGGCATCGACCGCGAGGCCCCGATAGCTCGACATGTCGTGCGCCCACCAGATCTGTCCGGAATCGAGCGCGAGCATCGCGGTCCGTCCTTGAAATCCGGTGGCGAACACATTGTCTCCCACCGTGTGCACTTCGGAATCGACGTCGACCAGTCGATCGAGTTCGGTGCGGCCGTGCGGGGAGGCCAGTGCCGTATCCCAAACCGTGTCGCCGTTGTTGAGCGACACCGCCATCACCTTGCCGTTGTCGAAGCCGCTGATCGCCACTTCCTTGGCAATGATCGGCGTCGCGGTGCCCCGCAGGCTGAGCCGCGGGACCTGTTGCTCGACCGACCACAACTCCTTGCCGCTGTGTGCATCCAAGCCATGCAGGCGCCCGTCGACCGAGCGCACGACGACCATTCTTTCGCTGATTGCCGGCGAGGACAGCAGCTCGGAATTCATTTTCGCGCGCCACAGCTCGCGGCCGGTAGCACCGTCCAAGGCGACGACGGTGCCCTTGCTGCTGCCGAAAACGACCATTCCCGCACCGGCGCCCGGACCGGCGGAAATCGGAATCTTGAGTTTTTTCACCCACACGTGATGCCCGTTATCGAGCGAGGCGGCGATCACTTCGCCTTTGTGCGAAGCGGCGAAGACCATGCCGTTGTCGATCGCGGGTCCCAACCCGAGACGCAGCACGATTTGCTTCTTGCCGCCGCCGACGCCTTCGCTCCACAGTTTCTTGACCGGCAAGGTCGCCGGAAACTTGACCAAGGTCGCGGGCGGTTCGACGTCTTTGTCTTTGCTGCAGCCGGCGACGATCAACAACGCCGCGAGGCCGAAGGGAAGCAATAAGCGCATCAGGGTTTTGCCTTGTACAAAGTGACGGCGGGAGCGGCGGGCGCGGCGGGAACGCCGCCGAGATCCTGAACCTTGAGTTCCAGCAACGCAGAATTGATGCCGGCGGCCTCGGCCATCGCGAGTGCGACTTGGTACTCGATGAGCGCGTGCGAAGTATCTTTTTTCGCGAGATAAGCATCGCCGCGCACCGTATGGGCAGAGGTCGCGAAGGAGGCGTCGATCGGGTCCGGCAGGGCCTTGATGGCATCGTCGGGCCGGCCTAGATCGATCAACACTCGCGCCAACCGCAGCCGCGCCACCTGCTTGAGCTCCGAGTCCTTGGAGTTGTTCATCACCTGCGTCAGCGGGGCGAGCGCTTGATCGAGGTGGCCGTCATCGACATCGAGGCGCGCCATCGCGAGCTGCGCCTGATCGGCATAGGGCGAACTTGGGTGGTCCTTGATGAGGCCGGCAGCGATTTGCCGCGATTTATTCTCATCGTTCGCCTGCATGGCCGCCGTCATGGCGCTAAATTGCGTGGCGGCCTGCAGCGCACGATCGTCGTTATAGCTGTGGTAGTAGCGGATACCGAAAAATGCAATCGCGCCGGCGACCACGCCGCCGATCAGCCACGGGGCGTACTCCGCCACCACGCGCTTGACGGCCTCCAATTGTTCGTCGTCGGTCAAATATTCTTCTGCCATGACTTCTCCGCTACCCGCCCCTAAGACCCAACAAGACCCCCAAGCGTTCACTGATTTGCGCAATCGGGCATTCTTCTTGCGCCGCTTCCTCGCGCAAGTCCTTGACCGCCGCGACGCCCCGGGCCATTTCGTCATCCCCCAAAACGATCGCAAACCGCGCGCCGCTCTTATCGGCACGTCTGAATTGCGTCTTGAAGCTGCCGCCGCCGAGATTGATTTGCAGAGCGAGCGCCGGCCAGGCGTCGCGCAGTTGCTCGGCCAGCTTGAAGCCCTCGATCTCCGTGCGTTCGCCGGCCAGCACCATGTACACCTGCGGCCGCTCGCGCGCTTGGCTCAATGCCTGCTTTTCGAGGAGCATCACGATCCGCTCCTGCCCCATCGCCCAGCCGATACCCGGCGTATTCACGCCGCCCAACTGCGCGACCAACCCGTCGTAGCGGCCCCCGGCGCACACCGTGCTCTGCGAGCCGAGCGCATCCGTGGTCCACTCGAATACCGTTCGCGTGTAGTAGTCGAGACCGCGCACCAGATGCGGCTCGATATGATACTCGATGCCGGCACTGCGCAGGTGCGCGCACAACGATTCGAAATGCGCGCGCGATTCCGCATCCAGAGAATCAAGCAGTTGCGGGGCTCCGGCGACCAGGCGCTGCATGTCCGGATTTTTGCTGTCGAGTATTCGCAGCGGATTGCCCTGCAAGCGTCGTTTGCTGTCCTCATCGAGCGCCGCCTGGTGCGCGCTGAAATACGCCGTGAGCAGGGCGCGATAGGCGGCGCGCGATTCGGGAGTTCCCAAGGAGTTGACCAGCAGCTTGAGGCGCGTCAGCCCCAGGCGCCGCAGCAACCGGGCGGACAGCAGAATCATCTCGGCATCGACATCCGGCCCCGGGAAGCCGAATGCTTCGGCATCGATTTGGTGGAATTGTCGGAAGCGTCCCGCCTGCGGCCGTTCACGGCGGAACATCGGCCCCATGCACCATACGCGCAGCCGGCCCTCGCGCAGCATGCCGTTCGAGATCACCGCGCGGACCATACCGGCGGTGGCTTCGGGGCGCAGCGTGATGTGATCCTCGCCCTGATCGACGAAGCTGAACATCTCCTTCTCGACGATATCCGTGAAGTCGCCGATCGAGCGCTTGAACAGCTGCGTCTGCTCGATCACGGGCACGCGAAATTCTTCATATCCGTAACCCGAAAACACCTCGCGGGTGATGCGCTCCAGCTGCTGCCAGGCGGAGATTTGCGCGGGCAACACATCGTGCACGCCACGCAAAGGCTCGATAATCTTACTCAAGCGTGCGCTCCGCTCAGCCGATCGGACGCGCGTTATGCGTTTGCGCGGTGGGGGTCGAGATGCTGCGTGGATCGCGCCGCAAGACCCCGTCGGCACCCGCTTCAAAACGCGCGACGTCGCCGGCGACGAATTGCGGCCCGATCGCGACCGCCCGGTTGTTGATCTCGAGCTGCACGCCGCTGGCGAAGCCCAGGTACACCCGCATCGGCCCGTCGCCGGCGATGGTTCGCACGCTGTTGGCGCGGCCGTTGCCGGCAAACGCGCGTTTGCCGGAGGCGTCGTGGATGTCCACCCAGGAATCGGCGGAAAAGCTCAGGCGCAATCGAGCACGGCCGGTTCCCGCCGTGGCATCGGCCTCGGCGCCGGGTGTCGCCACGGCGGCGGGCGCAGTGGCGGGCTTGACGATGGCCGCCACCGCCGGCGGCGCCGGGGGTGCCCGTTGCGGTTGTGGCTGCGCGGCCGGGTGCGGCGCTGGCGCGCCCGCGGGCGGGGATGAACTGGCCGCGGGTCTCGCGCCACGCTGCTGCCAGGGCTTCCACCAAAGCACGGCCGCCAGCAGCAACACCGCCGCCGCGGTGCCGATCATTTGCGACTGGGATAAATTGATGACCGGCGGCGCTGCGTTCAACATCCGCACATTGGCGGTCTCGGCCGGCAGCACGGGCGCCTGCGCGCGCGACTGGTACGCCGCCAGAATGTCGTCCACGGGAATCCCCAATAAAGCCGCGTAGCGCTTCAAGTGGCCTTTGATGAACACCGGCGCTCCGACGCGCTGATAATCATCGGCTTCGAGCGCGACGACGACCCAGTCATCGAGCAGCAGTTCATTCGCCGCCTTCTGTGTACTCAAGCCGCGACGTTCGCGCTCGGCCTTCAACCGTTGACCGGCGGATGCTTGCGCGTCGCTCATCGGTCAACACCGGAGCGCAGCATTTGCGCCTGTTCGGAATTCGGAAACTCCGCCTGCACGCGCCGCGCATAGCCGGCCGCCGCGGCGGCATTGCCCAACTTGCGCTCGGCTCGAAATCCCAGCCAGAGAACTTCGGAGGTAGCCGGATTCGATGCTAAGTAACGAATCACCGAATCGCGCGCCTGTCCGGCATCACCGCGATCCAATTCGATGTTGCCGAGTTGCAGCAGCGCCTCCGGCAAATTCGGACGAATCGCCAAGGCCTGATTGAAATAGCGTTCCGCGTCCACCAGGTCGCCGGTGCTGCGCACGCACACACCGGCATTGATCAGCGCCACTTCCGGTGTTTGATACAGGGGGCTGCGCGCGACTTGGACGAACAGTTTCTCGCCCTCGACCGCCTTGCCGGTGCGGCACAAAAATCCCGCATAGGTGTTTTGAATATTGGGATCGTCCTTCCCCAACCGGTAGCCCGTGGCATACGCTCGCTCTGCCCGCTTCAGATCGGTCAACCGCTCGTACACGAGCCCCGCCGTCATCTGCACGTCCGGGTTGCTCGGATCTTCCTTGAGCGCCTGCTCGATGAAATCGCGCGCCGCGGCCAATTTACCGAGGCGCAAATATTCGATCGCCAGCTGCATATTGGTCGAAGCGGGCACGGCCGGGGAGGCCTTTTTAAAACCGGAATTGTTCGAACAGGCGGCGGTGAGGCAGACCAAGAGCAGCGCCAGAGCTTTTGCGGCACGTGAGTTCATCGAATCTCCGCTGGGGTGCGAGTGGCGGCAGTCAGTTTGGTGCCGAGCCGCACCAGCGTGCGATCGGTGACGCGCCCTGCCAATTGGCCGCACGCCGCATCGATGTCATCGCCGCGCGTTCTGCGAATCGTGGCGATGATGCCGCGCTCGTTGAGTATGTCGCGAAACTTGACGATGGCCTCCGCCGGCGAGCGACGGTAGCGGGTCCCCGGAAATACATTGAACGGAATCAAATTGAGCTTGGCCGGCTTGCCGGCGAGCAGCCGAGCGAGCTCGCGCGCATGGTCGGGCTGATCGTTGACGCCGGCGAGCATGACGTATTCGAAAGTAATGCTGCGGCCGTTCTGCTGGTCAATGTAGTGCCAGCAAGCGGCCAGGAGCTCCGCGATCGGATGCTTGCGATTGATGGGCACGAGTTCGTCGCGCAGCTGGTCGTTCGGCGCATGCAGCGAGACGGCCAGCGCGACATTGCATTCCTCGGCCAGCTTATAGATCTGCGGCACCAATCCCGAAGTGCTCAACGTGACCCGCCGCCGCGACAGGTCGTAGCCCAAATCGTCGAGAAATATCCGCATCGCCGGCACCACGTTGCGGTAATTGGCAAGCGGTTCGCCCATGCCCATGAAGACGATGTTGGTGATATTGGCGCGCGCATCGCCGCTGCGTCCGTCGCCGTGGCCGGGACGCGACTCGAGCAGCTCGCGATGCGCGAGCCACACCTGGCCGACGATTTCCGCGACGCTCAAGTTGCGGTTGAAGCCCTGTTGGGCGGTCGAGCAAAAGGTGCAATCCATCGCGCAGCCGACCTGGCTCGAAATGCACAGCGTGCCGCGATCCGGCTCCGGAATGTATACCGTCTCGATACCCTGCACCTCGTCCATGCGCAGCATCCATTTGCGCGTGCCGTCGTTCGACACCTGTTCGGTCACGATCTGCGGCACTTTGATGGTCGCGAGTTGGTCGAGCTGCGCGCGAAAGTCTTGCGCGAGGTCGGTCATGGTCGAGAAATCCGCTGCGCCCCGCCGATAGATCCACTTCATCAATTGGCGGGCGCGAAACGGTTTGGCGCCAAGACGCGCCGCGACGAACGCCTCGAGTTCGGTGCGCGCAAGCCCAAGTAAATTCACGCGATCCCCGGACACCAAGCAACTCTCCTTAAGCCAAGCGCGGAATACGCTAGCGCGTACGCGGGCAGAGCTCAATTTCGCGGAAGAAGTAGGCGATCTCCTTCGCTGCCGTCTCCGCGGCATCCGAGCCGTGCACGATGTTCTCGTCGATGCTGCTCGCGAGATCGGCGCGAATCGTTCCCTTGTTGGCCTTTTTGGGATCCGTGGCACCCATGACCTCGCGATTCTTGGCGATCGCGCCATCGCCTTCCAGCACCTGGACCATCACCGGACCCGAGGTCATGAAGCGCACCAAGTCCTTGAAGAAGGGCCGCTCGCGGTGCACCGCGTAGAAACCCTCGGCTTCATGCTGCGACAGCTGCATCATGCGCGCGGCCACCACTCGCAAGCCCGCCTGCTCGAAGCGGCGATAGACCTCGCCGATGAGATTACGGCCGACGCCGTCCGGCTTGACGATGGAAAGAGTGCGCTCGATTGGCATGACGACCTCGCGTAAGTATAGGGAAGTCCCCCCTAGAGGGGCTGACAAAGACCGCGAAGTGTACTGGAGCCGAGTCGCTCAGGCAATCCGGAGGATAACCGAAGTCCCTGTATTGCTTGGAAAAAACTTTGGGCGCGAGGGGCCGAAGAATCGAGCGGTCAAACGTTGAAACTCTCGCCGCAACCGCACTCGCCCTTCGCCTTGGGATTCTGAAACTTGAACGCCTCGTTGAGGCCCTGCTTCACGAAATCGACCAAGGTTCCGTCAATCAACGGCAGGCTGGTCGGATCGACCACGACTTTGACGCCCTGGGCTTCGAAAACCGCGTCTTCGGGATTGATTTCGTCGGCGTAGTTCACGACATACGCAAATCCCGAGCAACCCGTCTTCTTGATGCCGACCCGCAGCCCCAAGCCCGCGCCGCGCTGCGCCAGATGTGTCCTCACCCGATCCGCCGCCGATTCTGTCAACAATATCGCCATACCGTGTTGCCCTCTCGATACCGCCAGGGAACTGGCCTGAACGCAATACATAACACGTCGGTTCCGAAGACGCACGGAACCAGAACGCGTTTTAACTTCACCTTAACCTCTTATTGGGGCGCGAGTCGCTGTCTCAACTCATTTGCGGCAGCGCGCCAGAGATCGCGGCCAGCCACGCATCCTCGATGATCAACAAACGTCCGCGTTTCTCGGCGGGTACGGCGAAACGCGCGCAAAGCTCTGCGATGCCCTCGACAAGCGCGGCTCGCGCCGCCCTTCCCGGTGCCTGCTCCGCGAGCCACGCCGACACGGCGATGGTGTGCGGGCAGCCGAATACGCGGAAGCGCGCTGCATGGATGACGCCGGCATCGACCGCGAGATCGAATTGCACCCAGGTCCCGAGCGCCCGGCTGCCTGCCGCTCCGCGACTTACGCCGGGGCCGCGCAACTCGCCCGCTGCGCCCGCAGTTCTGAAGTAGTGCAGAGTCAGTTCGTTGTAGTGCATGAACCGCTCAAGCTGCGCAGCCTTCCGACCGCGCGGCCGACGGCGGCGATCGCCGTGTCGATATCCTGCTCACGGGTGAAGCGGCCCAGGCCAAAGCGCAGGCTGGCCTCGCTCAAGCGCTCATCGCGGCCGAGCGCCCGCAGCACGTACGAGGGTTCTCGCAAGGTCGAGCTGCACGCGGCACCCGTCGAGACGGCGATGTGGCCGCGCACGTCCGCGAGCAAACTTTCACCTTCCACTGCCTCGAACGACACGTTCAGCAGCTGCGGCACTGTGCGCTGCGCCTCGCCGTTGCGCACGACGCCGCCAAGCGCGGTCAGACCCCGCCACAGCCGCTCGCGCAACTCGGCCAGGCGCTCGCCGTCCGTCTCCGCATCATCCGCAATCTCGAATGCCAGGCCCATCCCCACCGCCTGATGCGTGGCCAAAGTCCCCGAGCGCAGGCCGCGCTCCTGGCCACCGCCGAACTGCAACGCCGCCAGCTGCACACCGCGCCGCGATACCAGCAACGCGCCGATGCCTTTCGGTCCGTACACCTTGTGCGCCGACAGCGACATGAGGTCGACGCCGAGGGCCGCGAAATCGACCGTGCGTTTACCGACGCTCTGCGCCGCGTCGACATGCAGTTTGGCGCCGCCGTGAGCCGCACAAACCGCGGCGATGGCGCCGATGTCCTGAACCGTTCCGATCTCGTTGTTGACGTGCATCACGGACACGAGCACGGTGTCCGGCTGCAGCGCCGCCGCGACTTGCGCGGCATCGATCACGCCGCCCCGGCCGGGCGTCAAGTAAGTGACGCGCCAACCGCGCCGTTCCAGTTCGCGACAGGGATCGAGCACCGCCTTGTGTTCGGTGCGCGCCGTGACCAGGTGTTTTCCCAAGTCACGGTAATAGTGCGCGACGCCGAAAATCGCCAAATTATCGGCTTCGGTGGCTCCCGAGGTCCAAACGACTTCCTGAGGAGATGCCCCGACCCTTGCGGCCACCTGCGCGCGCGCGGTCTCGATCAGCGCGCTCGCCGCTTCCCCATAGTCGTGGCTCGCAGATGCCGGATTGCCAAATTCGCCATCCGCGCCGAGGCTCTTGGCCATCGCTGCGGCGACGCGCGGATCGACCGGCGTGGTCGCCGCATAATCCAGATAGACGGGTCTACTCATCGCGCCGCCGCCGCGCCGATTGTCCGCGCCGGCCCTGCACGGCGCTCAATATGCCGCGCAGGATGTTGAGTTCGTTGCGGTCGAGCTGCGCGCGATTGAACAAGCGCCGCAGCCGCTCCATCAGATGCCCGGTGCGGTCTTGGAAATCGATTTCATTGAGCACCTCGAGCAGATGCGCATAGAAATGTTCGACATCACCCGCCGCGGCCAGCGGCAATTCGAGCTGGGTGTGCGAGCGCGGCTGCTCGCGTGACATGAAAATCTCGTAGGCCAGAAGCTGCACCGACATGGCCAAATTGAGCGAACAATACTCCGGGTTCGCGGGGATGCGCACCAGCACGTTGCAGCGATTCAAGTCCTCGGTGCCGAGACCGTAGCGCTCGGAACCGAACAACAGGGCCGCCTGGCTGTCTTGCGGCAGATCGACGATGCGGCCTGCAATCTCGCGCGGCGTGGTGAATTCCCAGTAATACGAGCGCGGCCGCGAGGTCGTGGCCGCGATGAACTCAGCATCGCCGATGGCCTCGTCGAGCGTGTCGACGACGCGCGCCGCATCCAGAATGTCGTCGGCACCTGCCGCCAGCGCCACCGATTCCGCGTGCGGAAAGGAGCGCGGACGCACCAGCACCAAGTCGGTCAGCGCCATGTTTTTCATCGCGCGTGCCACCGAGCCGATATTCCCAGGATGGCTGGGGTCGATGAGGACGATGCGAACCTTGGCCGTCATGCTGCTATTCTAGCGTGAGCTTATGCAACCACTCCTCAATATCGGCATGCGCGCCGCCCGGCGCGCCGGTGATCTGATCGTGCGCAGTTTGTCGCGCCTCGATTCGTTGAAAATCGACAGCAAAGGGCGCAACGATTTCGTCACCGACATCGACCGCAAAGCCGAAGCGGACATCATCGCCACGATTCGCCGCAG
>Ga0182030_10016414_pt1 | contig 14425 bp, 9 predicted proteins | sample 812S3MmetaG_FD_121299 | JGI IMG/M metagenome (GOLD analysis project Ga0182030, IMG submission 121299) | Permafrost microbial communities from Stordalen Mire, Sweden - 812S3M metaG (Illumina Assembly) | ecosystem: Environmental > Terrestrial > Soil > Wetlands > Permafrost | place: Sweden...
CCGCCGAAGGATCGGCCGTCGCCGACTGGAAGGCGGACGCCGAATCGCTGCGTGCCGCCGTCGCGTCCTTCGCCGACGCGAATCCGGCTGAAAAAATCGACGTTCCCGGCGCGCTGCCCGATGCGCCCTCGCACGATAACCTGGTTCAACAATTGGCCCAGCTCACCTCCGCGGTGAATCAGGTGGTCGAAAAGACGCCTGGAACGGCTTTCAATCTGGGAACCGTCGCTGTCACTGTTTCCGCGACGGCCACCGACCCCTCGCCCGTCACTGCGAGCGTCGATCAGAGCCAGATTGCCAGCCTGGAGCTGGTGAACGCGGCCAAAGCGCTCGATTATCTTCCCGGCGTCTCCATTCAGCACTTGGCCAACAATCGCAATGAGGCGGGCATTATGGTGCGCGGATTCAGCACCCGGGGTCAGGTGCCGCTCTACGTGGACGGAATTCCGATTTCCGTGCCCTACGACGGCTACGTGGATTTCAACCGTTTTCTCACCAGCGACATCTCCGAAGTTCAGGTGGCGCGAGGCTACTCGTCGCCGCTGATGGGTCCGAACGCGCTCGGCGGATCGATCAATATGGTCACCGAGGAACCAGTGAAGAAATTCGATGCCGACGCATTGATCGGCGCGGCTTCGGGCAGAGGACTTCTGTCATCGCTGCGATTGGGATCCCGCTGGAGGCACTTCTTCTTTCAAGGATCGCTCGACTGGCTGCAGTCGGACTACATTCCTCTCTCGGGCAACTTTACCGTGAATCAGTACTCGGCGCTCCCGGATATTCACATGTCCGATCATCTGAACAGTTCCTGGTCGCGCGACGAGAGATTTACGGGCCGGGTCGGCTGGACTCCGAAAACCGGCAATCAATACGTGCTGAGCTATATCACCCTGAAGGGTCAGAAGGGCGTTCCGCTCTATCAGGGGCCCGATACGGCCGCGGCGTTCAAGAATTTCTGGGCTTGGCCGTATTGGGACATGGATAACTACTATTTCAATTCGACGACCCAGATCGGCGAGAGCGGCTCTCTCAAATTCCGCGCGTTCTACTCGCAGTTCCGGAACCAGATCAATATGTACTCCACCGATACCTATACGGTGATGAACACCAAGAACGCGGAGCACAGCATTTACAATGAGCATAACGACGGCTTCTCGACCGAGTTCGACTCGCGAGCGCTGTCTCATCAGACCATCAGTGGTTCTTTCTTCTTCAAGGACGACACCCACATCGAGCACACGCTGTTCCCGGGGATCGCGCCTTTTCCGCTGATCGAGCCGGATCTTCAGGATGGCGACATCCAGACCTCCATTGGCCTGCAGGACGTGATCCGGGTCACGACGAAATTCTCGATCACCGGCGGATTCAGCGCCGACCATTTCGACGGGCTGCAGGGACAGGCTTACAACAGTGCGATGACCGCCCTGTTGCCGTTCACCTGCATTGCTTCGCCGCAGAACACATCGTTTTCCGGCTGCACGGCTCACGTCTGGAATTACAACCCGCAGGTGGCGGCGAACTACGCGATCACCAAGTCCGGGAATTTCTTCGTGACCTTCGCGGATCGCGGCCGTTTCCCGATGCTCAAGGACATCTATTCCGCGGGCTTGGGTTCCGGCCTGCCGAATCCCAACCTGCTGCCCGAGCACAGCCTGAACTGGAACGTCGGATATTCGCAGGCACTCGGGTTTAGAACCGTGGCGCAGATCGTGCTGTATCGCAGTGACCTGCATAACGCGATCGAGTCGGTCTACGTCACCGATCCCGGCGGCAGCAGCCCAGCGACGGCCTATTGCCCCAACAGCAAGATTCTCGGCTTTTGCAGCGAAATGGCGAACATCGGGAAAGAAGTTCACGAAGGCATCGAACTCGAATTACGCAGCACGCCTACGCAGCACCTCTCCTTGAACGCGAGCTATAGCTTTCTCAATCGCGATATCACCTACCAGTTCAACGATCTCCCGAATGTCAGCGCAGTCAACACCAGCATCACCATCCTGCCCACTCTGCCGAGAAACAAATTTGTGGGAACTGCCGCCTATCGCTTTCGCCATGACATCACGGCCCTGGTTACGGAGCGGTATGAGAGCGGCCTCACGCTGCAGGATACGACCTACGCGGCCGCGTCGCCCCTGTTCCTTCCGTATTCGGAATCTTACGCGACCACCGACATCGGCCTGATGGTTCCGATCCGCGCGGGCCTGACCATACAAGGCGGCATCAAGAATCTGCTGGACCGGAATTACTACTACACGGCGGGCTATCCTGAAGAGGGACGCAGCTGGTACGTCAACCTCAGGTATCATTTTTAGCGGACGGGTTTAACGGACGGGTTTAAAAGACCAAGTCCGGTAAACAGGTATGAGCGCGGAGGTATTCTGATGCATCAACCGGCGTTGTACTTTCGAGTTTCGGTCCTCGCAGCCATGACGGCGGGGTTGGCGTTGGCCCAGGCTCCGGCATCGTCGAAGGATGCTCCCAGTCCCGTCACGGCGATCGCGGTGACCGGCGATATCGCGACGCCCCTCAGTCTCAAGGCCGAGGATCTGGCAAAGATGCCTCGTCAAACTGTGAGTGTTACGGAACAGGATGGGTCAAAAGTCGAGTATGAAGGCGTGCTACTGGAGGAAATCCTCAAGCGCGCCGGCGCGCCCGTGGGAAATCAGTTTCGCGGAAAGGCCCTCGCGAGCTACGTCCTCGCGAAAGCTCACGACGGATATCAAGTGGTGTTCGCGCTTGGAGAGCTAGCCCCGGAATTCGGCAATGAACAGATTCTGGTGGCGGACAAGCGCGACGGCAAGACTCTATTTGGCTACCAGGGGCCGTTCCGGCTGGTCTGCCCGAACGATAAGGCTGGAGCGCGATCGGTGCGGATGCTAGAAACACTCGAAGTGGTCCGCCTGCAGAAGTAAGCGGGACTCGGGAAGCGGTACGATGCGAAATATGAAGCTCCTATGGATCTCTCTGGCGGTGCTCGGCGGACTGGGCGCCGCGCTTTTGCGCCCGGCGACACCGGTCGCCCGAGCCGATTCCTACGAGTGGCACCTCCCAAAAGGTTTTCCGAAGCCGTACGTTCCGGCGGATAACCCGATGACCACCGCCAAGGTGGAGTTGGGCCGCTATCTGTTCTACGACAGGCATTTGTCTGTGAATGGGACCATGTCCTGCGCGAACTGCCACAAGCAGGAGATGGCGTTCACAGACGGAAGAGCCTTGGGCCTGGGAACCACCGGCGAATCCCATACGCGCGGACCGATGGGACTGGTGAATGTGGCCTACAGCGGGGCGCTTACCTGGAGTAATCCCGAGGTGACTCGCCTGGAAGATCAGGCGATGACGCCGCTCTATGGCGAGCACCCTATTGAGCAGGGCCTGACAAAGGGGGATTTCCTCCTGATCATGCTGCGTTCGGGCAACATTTACCCTCCGATGTTCCGTCAAGCCTTCCCGAACGACTCGGATCCGTTCACGGTCGAAAACGTGACGAAGGCGATCGCCAGCTTCGAACGCAGCATCATCTCCGCACGCTCGCCCTACGACCGCTATCATTACGAACGCGATGATTCCGCCATTTCGGAATCAGCCAAGCGCGGAGAGACTCTCTTTTTCAATCAGCATTTGTCCTGTTTTCGCTGCCATGGAGGGTTCAATTTTAGCGGCGATACGGTGTTTGAAGGGCGCGAGAACCGCGAGGTGGAATTTCACAATACCGGTCTCTACAATCTTCCCGGCAAACTCTCCTATCCTGAACCGAATGTGGGGGTTTACGAGTACACGCACAAACCGGAGGATGTCGGTAAGTTCAAAGCTCCCACCCTGCGTAACATCGCTCTGACCGCTCCGTACATGCATGACGGCAGCATTCCTACGCTCGAAGGGGTTCTGGATCACTACGCGGCGGGGGGAAGGACCATCGAAGGCGGCCCCAATGCGGGAGTGGGACACAACAATCCCAATAAAGATCCGTTGATCGGCGGCTTTGAACTCACCGCGCAGGATCGGAAGGACCTGATCGCGTTTCTCGAATCGTTAACCGACGAGTCGGTCCTGCACGATCCGAGGTTCGCAAGTCCCTGGTAGGGAAACCAAGGAACAGTCAGTGCAATCAGAGCGGAGACGCGGAAACGAGCCCGGTAACGGGCTGTATTGCCGCGCCTCCCAATCTTCTACCGACGGAAAAGGCTACCAGCGCCGCTCGCGACGCTGCCCACCACCGCCACCACCGCCGCCGCCGAACCCACGATCGGTCTTGGGGCGGGCTTCGTTGATATTCAACGCTCTACCGTCCAATTCCCGGCCGTTCAATTCCGCGATGGCGCGATCCGCCTCCGCGTTGTTTGTCATTTCGACAAAGCCGAAACCTCTTGCCCGGCCTGTTTCGCGATCGGTGACGAGACTGACGCGCTCCACAGCTCCGTAGGCTTCAAACATCGAGCGGATTGCTTCTTCGGTAGCCCCAAAACTGAGGTTACCCACAAAGATATTCTTCATTTGTTGTTCCTTCTTGGTTTAGACGAGTAGCTCGGGGCAGGATCGGACAAGGTCGGTTGGCCTAAAAGTATACGAAGGTGCCTCAAACACAACAGCTGCTTCGAGTGTATCACGAATCCTTAGAGTTTCTTCACCTATTTGAGACAGCCTTCGAATCCCGCGATCAGTGAGTTTGCGCGCCGGGCGGAGGCAATGCTAACCTCAAGAAGTCCTCACAGGGCGCAGCCCCGTGAAGAGCAGCCTAGTTGGTCCGTCACTCGTCAGGTGGTTACCCGCCCGCAACCGGATCAGGCAAATACAGATATTCGGGACAACGGAGAAAAGTATGTCAAAAACGTGTGGCGATCAGGCTCGATTTAACCGATTGCGGAAACAAAAGCTCGCGCGACGCTTGAAGTCGCGCGCTCTGCGGCAGGAACTCACCGAGCAGGCCAAGGCCAAGCCGTCAAAGTCGTAGATCCCCTCGATCGTGATCCCGCCCCGGGGGCATTCGCCGCCCTCTTGCGAATCATGCTCTCGTCTCTAGACCGGCGGACGGTCGCTGGTTTCCGTCAATTCCTCTTGGCAATCTGACGGGACCGCTGCGCGCTCGCTCGTCCTCTACGCTTGCCTCGGCGAGAGTATCGTGAAGAAATAGCAAACGTCCTTTGGGAAAGCCGCGAAACGAAATCGGCGATAATAAAGGGGACGCTTTTGCAGTTTTCCTTCGTTCGACGGCATCCTGCACGGCCCAATCTTCAACAAAGGATATTCGCTTTTCCATGACGAACGCCGCTCCGGCCACTTCCCAGCAGACCAACCAACAGATTCGCGAAAGCTACGACGCTTTCAAAACCAAGGGTCTCAAGCTCAACCTGACCAGGGGAAAGCCGGCCGCGGATCAATTGGATTTGAGCAACGCGCTGCTGGCGCTTCCCGGCGTCGCGGATTTCATGGCCGAAGGCGCTACCGATTGCCGCAATTACGGTGGCCTGCAGGGACTGATCGAAGCCCGCCGGTTGTTTTCCGGAATGATGGGCGCTCCAGCGGATCAGATCGTGATCGCCAATAATGCCAGCCTCGCACTGATGCACGACACCCTGGTTTTCGGACTCCTCAAAGGCATGTGCGACAGTACGTCGCCGTGGCTCAAGCAAGGCGAGATTTCGTTCCTGGCGCCCGTCCCGGGCTATGACCGCCACTTCACCATCTGCGAAGAGCACGGCGTCAAGCTGATCCAGGTCGCGTTAAACGACGACGGGCCGGACATGGAGCAAGTGGAGCGACTGGTGGCGGATAACCCGTCGATCAAAGGAATGTGGTGCGTCCCCAAGTACAGCAATCCGACCGGTACGACGTATTCCGATGCGGTGATTGAGCGGGTGGCGAAGATGAAAACCGCTGCGCCCGACTTCCGCCTTTACTGGGACAACGCCTATACCGTCCATCACCTGACGGCAGAAAAGGTGGAGATCGCCAACATCATCGATCTTTGCGCGCGCCATGGAAATCCGAACCGCCCGTTCGTGTTTGCGTCAACGTCGAAGGTCACCCTGCCGGGCGCCGGACTGGCAATGTTCGCCTCGTCCAAGGACAACGTGAAATGGCTGCTGACGCGTTTGACGCCGCGCACCATCGGACCGGACAAGCTCAATCAGCTTCGCCATGTCCGCTATCTCAAGAATGAAGACGGGATTACGAAGCTGATGGATCACCATCGGGCGCTCATCGCTCCAAAGTTCAACAAGGTTCTGGACGTGTTCCGCGCAAAGCTTTCGGACACGCCGGGTGTTTCGTGGACCAGTCCAAAGGGCGGATACTTTATCAGCCTCGAAGTTCCCAAAGGGAAAGCCCGTCGTGTAGTTGCGCTGGCCAAGGAAGCCGGGATCGAATTGACCCCCGCGGGCGCGACGCACCCCTACGGCAAGGATCCCGAGGACCGCACGATTCGCATCGCTCCGACCTTTCCGGATCTCCCCGAGGTTGCGCTGGCGGCCGAAGGCGTGGCGCTGAGCGTAAAGCTGGCGATCGCCGAATAGAGGCGCATTGGCGCTGAGGCCAATCTTGGCCAGTAAGCGGCGCCGGGCGCGGTGTAGCTGCTCGTGGTACAAAAGACAAAGCGACGGAACCCGCCCCTCGTCCGGCGGTGATGCGAACCTTGGGTTTTGGAGGCTATTTAAATGAATCGATCATGGATCTGCGGCGCGGCCATTATTGCCGCTTTGATGGGACTTTCTGGAGCGGCATTCGCTCAGACGCAAAACCTTCCGATTCCGGACGGCCAGGTCGCCAAAGACCTCCCCGGCGCCAAGGAGATGCCCGAGCCGAACACGACCTACAAGGTGGTGTTCGTCGTTTCGAAAGCTGCGCCGAAGATCGACCAGGTCAATCCCGCATTCGCCAACATCATCCGGCTGGTCAACACGCTGGCCAAAAATGGCGTCAATGTGGACCACCGCAAGATTGTGGTGGTGATCAATCAGCAAGCGACCGACATCATCCTGAACAACGACGCTTTCAAAGATCGCAACGAGGGCCACGAGAACCCAAACATCGCAACGATCCAGAAAATGAAAAAGGCGGGCGTCGATTTTCGCGTCTGTGGCCAGTCGGTTCTGGGACACAAGATGGATCCCAAAACCATCCAGCCTGAAATTGAGCTGGATCTCTGGGCGATGACCACTGTGCTCAATCTCGAAATGCACGGCTACGCCCGCATGGGCGAATAAGCTTGACCCCGGCAGATGAATCACGGGCGACGAATCCGTTATGGGTTCCTTGGCCGCGATTCGTCCCGGCGATTCTCGGATGCGGCATCGGAATCGCATCCCTGGTTCTCGTCGCCCGCGCGCAGGCGCCTGCGGCAGCGGAACTGAGTGACGTGGGCCCGTCGCCTATACCCGCGGCTACCCCCTACATCGATACACACACGCATTTTGACGAGAAGCATCCGGCGGATACGGTCCGGGCCCTCCTGGCGGACGAACCTCGCGAGAATGCGGCGAAAATTTATCTTCAGATTCCGCCGTTCAGCTATACTGACGCCGATCGTTTCGATGCCGATGTGATTCTGCCGGAAGCGCGGAAGTATCCAACCAAGATCGGTGTGCTCGGCGGCGGGGGTTGGTTGAACTCGATGATTCTTGAGTCCGTTCACACCGGAGACTCGGGACCGGAAGTGCAGGCCAAGTTCCGCGATCTCGCCGAGCGCCTGGTCCGTGAAGGCGTCGCGGGGTTCGGAGAAATGGCGGCGGAACACTTTGTCGGCTCGACGGGGTACGAATATGCGCCGCCGGATCATCTGCTGTTCCTGCTGCTTGCCGATATCGCGGCGCAGCACGGTTTGCCGATCGAAATCCACATGGAAGCGGTTCCCCAGGCGATGGACCTGCCGGCCCCGCTGAAATCGCCCCCCAATGCCGCGCACCTCAACGAGAACATCACAGCGTTTGAGCGTCTCCTTTCGCATAATCCGCGCGCAAAAATTCTGTGGGCGCACCTGGGCGTGGACGGGACCGGCTTTCGCACTCCTGAATTGTGCCGGCGGCTGATGAGCGCGCATCCCAACCTGTACATGGAGATCAAGCACGACCCGAAGTCTCCTGGAAAGCACCCGGTTCTGGTCAACGGCGTCGTGGATCCGGAATGGATGAAATTCTTTCAGCAGTTTCCGGACCGCATCGTGATCGGCAGCGATCAGCATTACTCGGGTCACGACGATCCCGGGCGATGGCAATCCGATGTGCTGATTCTGAACCAACTGCCTGGGGCAATCCGGACCAAAATCGCAATTGCGAACGCACGCCGCATTTTCACCCCGAATCCGCCGCCCCCCGTTCGCAAATAAGGTCCAGGCACGTGGGCATAGTGAGCGAGAGTCGGTAGGGGCGCGAGGATTTCCACCACTCCGTCGCGGCTCGGTAAGTGCGCTCTGGCCACTCTGTGGCCGTTTGTTAACCTAATGGGCAGATCCTTAAGCATTTGGCGCCAGGTATTTGATACGGGGAGGCATTGCATGAAGAGTTCAGACCAGGGTGGAAAGGGACTGATCCGGCGGGACTTCCTGCAGGGTTCCTTGGCCCTATCGGCGCTCACCGCGGGCGGACAGAGGGCGATGGGCGCTCCTGCTCCTCCTCCTTCGGAATTTCCCAAGTCACCCGGCCTCACCAAGTACGTCTGCGATTTCATCGTCAATACGAAGTACGAAAGTATTCCAGAAGACGTGCTTGCGCTGGGCAAGAAATCCATTCTCGATGGGTTTGGGCTTTCGCTCGCTGGATCTCAATCCGTGATGGGACCTTTGGTCCGCAAATACGTTCAAAGTCTTGGGACCACCGGACGCGCGACCGTCATCGGAACGTCGATGAAGACCGTCGCCCGGTTTGCTGCGTTCTCGAACGGCGTGTCGATTCACGCGGACGATTACGACGACACGCAGCTTTCCGATCAGCCGGATCGCATCTACGGACTTTTGACTCACCCGACGGTCTCTGTGCTGCCTCCCGCATTCGCGATTTGCGAACTCGACCACCGCTCTGGAAAAGAGTTGATGCTCGCGTATCATTTGGGCGTCGAGACGGAATGTAAGATCGCCGAAGCCATTTCACCGCGTCACTATAACGATGGTTTTCATACCACCGGTACCGTTGGGTCGCTCGGCAGCGCCGCGGCGTGCGCAAAGTTGGGCGGCCTCAACGCGCTTCAGACCGCCTATGCGCTGGGCGTCGCGGCGTCCGAAGGAGGAGGCTTCCGCCACAACTTCGGATCGATGACCAAGCCCTTTCACGCTGGTCACGCGGCGGAAAACGGGACCGTGGCTGCGAGCCTGGCAGCGCTCGGCTGGACTTCGGCCGACGACATTCTCGAAGGTCCGCTCGGATTTTTCCAGGCAGAGGGCGGGGGATTCGATCCCGAATTGATCGTCGGGCGATTAGGAAAACCGTGGGCGCTCGCGACGCCGGGAGTATCGATCAAGCCGCATCCATCCGGATCGCTGTCTCATCCGGCCATGGGCGAGATACTGCGCTTGGTTCGTGAAAACGACGTGAAGCCTGCCGACGTGGAGAACGTGGACATCGGCGGGAACAGCGGCATGACCACGTCTTTGTTTCAGCACAAGCCGACTACAGGACTGCAGGCCAAGTTCAGCATGGAATACTGCATGGCGATCCTAATTCTGGAACGTAAGGCCGGCTTGAACGAATATCAGGATGCCGTGGTCCGGAGGCCCGACGTCCAGGAGATGATCTCGCGCATTCACTTCTATCTCGACGACGAGGCGGAAAAGGCGGGGATGGACAAAATGACCAGTATTTTGCGCATCCATCTCAAGAACGGCAAGGTGCTTTCCGGACGCGCCGAATTTGCCAAGGGCAGCCCCGCAAACCCGATGAGCTACGACGAAGTCGCGGATAAATTCCGGGGATGCGCGGAGTTCGCGAAATGGCCCAATGCGAAGGCGGAAACGGTCATCTCGCTCGTGAAGACGCTCGAGACGCTGCCGGACATGAGCAAGCTCACGGCCGCTCTTTCGGCTTAGTTGGACGGATTTAAATCGCGGGGGATATTCGGCCGAGGCATTCTCCGAATCCGATTCGCGTGGCGCCCTCGCGCTCGCAATAGCCTCTCAGGATCACCTCATCACCATCTTCGAGGAACGTGCGCATCTCCCCGGAAGGCAGATCGAAGGGCTTACTGCCGTTTTCGGTGCGCTCGAGGAGACTGCCGAACGCATCCGGCGAAGGTCCTGAAACGGTTCCCGTCGCGAGCAGGTCGCCCGGCCGCAGATTGCATCCATTGCTCGTGTGATGCGAGGCCATCTGCGCCGGGGTCCAATACAAATCGCAAGCATGACTGCGAGCGAGACGGACCGGCGGCAATCCGCTTTGCCGCATCTTCTGCGAAGCGAGATAGACTTCCAGCGTGACATCGATCGCACCGCGCAGTTGATCGCGTTCGGATCTGAGATATAGCAATGGGGCAGGATCACCCACCGGTCGCTTGAAAACGGGGACTCGAAAGGGTTCGAGCGCTTCAGCGGTGACGATCCAAGGCGATATCGTGGTCGCAAAGCTTTTCCCCAGGAAAGGCCCCAGTGGCTGCGATTCCCAAGTCTGGATATCGCGCGCGGACCAGTCATTGACCAGGCAATATCCAAAAATATGCGAAGCCGATTCGGCGATGGGGACCGGTTCGCCCAATTCATTCGCGGTTCCGATGAACATGCCGAGTTCGAGTTCGTAATCGACCGAATTGCTCGGGCCGAAGCTGGGGGAAGATGCGTCCACGGGCTTGGTTTGGCCGTGGGGCCGCCGAACCTCCGCGCCGCTGACGACAATCGACGACGCGCGGCAATGGTATGCAAGCGGAACGTATTTGTAATTTGCTGACAGCGGCTTGTCCGGCCGGACCAGCCTTCCGGCATTCGAAGCATGGAACCGTGATGCGAAGAAGTCCGTGAAGTCGCCGATCGCGGCCGGAAGTTTCATCACCGCCCGGCTCATCGGCACAAGCAGCGGCTCGATACGCTTCCGATTTGGTTCCGCGTCCGCAGTGCCGTCCTCAAGAAGTTCACCCATGCGGCGGCGTAGCGCAGACCAATGTGGTGCACCTAGAGCCATTAGCGTATTGAGCAACGGTTCCCGGCACGCGTCGATCAGCTCGGGCGATAGCGGATCGAGGAAACCGTGCTCCGCGCACGCATGCAGGTCCAGTATTTGATCGCCGATCGCGACTCCGATTCGATCGCGGCCTGCCAACTCGAATACGCCGTAGGGCAGATTTTCGAGCGGGAAATCGGTATCCGGTACGTTTGCAGAAGAAACCCAGCTACGAGCGCTCATGATCGCGACTAATGCACCGGAGCGGGCGCTGCCGCGGCAACCGTGGCCTCTATCGGACGGCGGACCACCACGCCGTAGAGCACGGCGGCGATCGCAGCGATCGTGCCGCCAAGAATCAAGGCCGCTGCGAAGGAACCGGTTCGCTGCGCGATAATCCCCGTGATCCACGCCGAGAGCGCTCCGCCGAACGCGCCGCCCAAGTTGGTGAATCCAGTCAACGTCGAGATCTGCTTGGGCGGCGCGACCACGCTGACCAAAGCCCACTGCGAAGGCTGCGACATACTTCCAAAGAAGATCGCGATGGAGATAAACGTAATGGCGAGTTCATTGCTCTTCACCAATCCGACCGGTGCGGTAGCGGCCGCCATGGTCACCAGACCCACAATGATCGGGATCTTGCGGCTGGCCATTTGAGAGAACCCGGAGCGAAGCAGACGATCGCCCACCCATCCGCCAGACCAAAAGCCAAATAGCCCCACGAACTGAGGAATCCCGGCATAGATTCCCGCGCGCGAGATCGACATGTGACGTTCGATTTCGAGATACCCGGGAAGCCAGCTATTATACAGCCACACGAGGTACACCAGACCGAAATTACCGAGCACCAGCCCCCAGGTTGCCGGATACCGGAATAGCAGGAGCGAATCGAGCGCACTGATCTTTTCAGAAAGCGGGGTCTCATCCGGAGGCAGTTCGAGGCTTTCCTCCTGTGTGAATCCACGATCGCGCGGGTCGCGGTACACGGCCCACCAGGACGCGGCCAGAAACACCCCAATCAGTCCCACGATGACGAACATGGCCCGCCATCCCCAGCCGAGCATCAAGAAGGTGAGGAACGGCGGCGCGATCGCGGGTCCCAATGCCGCGCCTGAAAAGCAGAGGCTGATCGGGAGTCCGCGATCCTCGGGCCGGAACCAGGTGCGCAGCGCCCGCATGGTGCTGGGCGAGAGCGGGGATTCCGCAATCCCTAATCCCACGCGCGCCCAGAACAGTTGCCCCACGCTTCCGACCAGCCCGGCCGCGGCTTGCACCATGGACCACAACGCCATCCCTAATCCGGCGAGCAGGCGGGGCCCTCCGCGATCCACGAAAGTCCCGGTGAGCAGTTGCGACAGGCCGTACGCCCACGGGAACACGGCGAGCAGCGCGCCCATTTGCGAAATGCTGAGGCCGAATTCCTTGCGCACCTGCGGTGTCGCGATGGAAAGTGCGGAGCGATCCATATACGCGAGGATATAGGCGCACAAAAGCAGGAAGACGATCGCGGCTTGCCTGCGCCACACGCGGGATTGAGGACGGTAGTAGGCCATTCCTCCTAGGGCTCCTCGATGATCAGCAGACCGTCCACCGCGACCGGCCGCTGACCCCGCCACTTGATGGGATTTACTTCGAGAACAAATTTCTTCCACGGCGCCGTGGCCGCCAGTTCTGAAAAGCGTGCCACGAAATCGGCTGCGGCGTTCAACTCCGCGGTTGGGTCGAGGCGCGGAGCTCGCTCGACGATCCGCAGACGTTCTAAAACCTGCACCGCTCGCGCGCGATCGAAGGGAGCCCGTTCGAGCGTCACGTCGTCCAGGAGTTCCGCGAGCCCCCCGCCCGCGCCGCACACCACCATCACGCCAAATACCGGATCCCGGAACGCGGACACTAGTAGCTCAATCCGGCCCTTCTCCATGTGCTGAACGTACAAGCCATCGAGCGAAATATGATTGGACGAAGCCCGCGACTCGAGTTCACGATACGCCTGGCGCACTTCTTCCTCTGTGCGTAGATCCAATGCGAGCAGTCCCGCGTCGGCACGATGTGTAACCTGAGCGGAAATCCCTTTCATCGCCACGGGGAATTCAACAGCTCGGGCGATTTCGATCGCTTCCGTCTCGGAAGCGGCAAGCCGCCCCGGCGCGACGGGCAGTCCCGCAGCGGCCAGCAGGCGATGGCAAGCGTCCTCTGAAACCACGGTTCCGGGTTCCGGCCGCGGAACGAAGCGGCCCCAATCAAACATTGGCGCTTGAGCCGCCGGACCAGTCGCACGGATCGGCGCCATCGCATGAGCCGCGAGCTTTCCCATCACGCCGATGGCGCTCGATGGTTCGGGGAAAGCGTACATGCCGCCTTGGGTCAGCGCGGCGACGCCTTCGGCCGGCGCGAGCGTCCAGGAAACGAAAAGCGGTTTTGACGATCGCCGCCGGTAATCGAGGATGGTACACGAGACGTCGCCCACACCGCGCGCCATCGCGGTGAGCGGCATGAAGAGCATGTCGACGCTAGTGTCGGCCGCGATCGTATCGAGCACCTCCGGTAGTCTCGAAAGGTATTCGGGCTGAAACATGTCCGGCGTCAGATCGATGGGATTCGCGAAGGAAGCAATCGGCGGCAGCAGAGCCCGGAGGCGGTCGGCGGTCGTGGTGCTCAGGCCTTGGACCTCCAGGCCGCGGCGCGCGCAAAGATCAGTCGAAAGCACCCCACCGCCGCCTCCGAAACCGACGACGGCCACGCGCTTGCCTTTGGGCAGAGCGCCCGGATCTGTGGTGCTCAACGTGATCGCGACATCGAGCATCTCCTTGGCGGATTCGACTGGGATCGCGGCCTGTTCGCGCAAAATCGCTTGCCATACGCGATCGTCACCCGCGAGAGCGCCGGTGTGAGCCTTCGCCGCCCGTGCACTCGCCGCAGAAAACCCAGCTTTAAGCATCACCACAGGCTTGCGGGCCGCGCGGGTTTTCTCCATTGCCTCGACAAACGCGGGGCCGTCGTTGACGCCTTCGAGATACACCGCGATGACTCTGGTCTCGGGGTCATGGGCAAAGACACCGAGATAATCGGCCGTGGTCAGAACGGCTTCATTCCCGGCACTCACCATATAACGGAACCCGAAGCCGGCCTGCTGCGCGACTGCAAACGCCGCCGTGCCGATCCCGCCGCTCTGGCTGACCATCGAAATCGCGCCCGGAATGAGCTTCTCCGCGGACACGAGGCTCGATGCGAAGCTTCCCGTCATGGGCTGCCAGAAGTTCACGATTCCGATGGAATTCGGGCCACACAACTTGAAATTCGTCTTCCGGCAAACCTCGACCAATTGCTGCTGCAGGGCGACGCCTTCGCCACCCACCTCC
>Ga0182030_10016416_pt1 | contig 14424 bp, 19 predicted proteins | sample 812S3MmetaG_FD_121299 | JGI IMG/M metagenome (GOLD analysis project Ga0182030, IMG submission 121299) | Permafrost microbial communities from Stordalen Mire, Sweden - 812S3M metaG (Illumina Assembly) | ecosystem: Environmental > Terrestrial > Soil > Wetlands > Permafrost | place: Sweden...
CAGGCTACGGAAGTCGGTGCGAGATTAGGAATCACGAGCCAAAATGAAGTTCAATCTCGTTATTTGATCGCTCGCACCGTTAGGAAATCTTCGAATTTTTACCCGGCTTTGCATGATCTGTCGGCGGTCCCAGCACATTCATACAAACGCCTCCCTTCTCCTTCTTCTCCATCTCGTCTCTGATCTCCAAATCCGCATAAATCCCCTCCTCAACAACCTCCACCAACCAATCATTCATCCCCGCCGGCGCCACTCCCTCAACTATCGCCTCCCATTCCCACCCTTTCCCCCCTCGCGCATCAATATCCTTGAACCCACCCCACTTCAACGTCGGTGGTTTAATCTCACTCTTCTGTTTCCGATTCTTTTCGTTTAGCTTCTCCATCCAAGTGTCCTGCGATCCTGGATGCCGCTGCGTCGATTTCTCCAAGGCATTGTTAATCTCTTTCCAGAGATTGCTCCCATCCACTACAGCGCATTTGTTTTCCTCCACGGCAGTGCCTGGGTGAGGAGGGCACGATTTAGCATGTGCCCGTTGTCGGCCTTTGATACTAAACGTAGTGGTTGTTAATGCCGTTTCAGGCTTCCCAGGAGCAGGAGTGGTTTTAAGCCAGAAGCGGCAATCAATATGGTGGATATCGTCGCTTGGGCCGTGAATTACAATGCTTGGAGGTTTGGAGTTTGGGGGATCGGATTTTATTTCTGCGGTGTTTCTGGCGCCCGAGGAGAGATCAGATGCGGTGGGGATAGTTTTCGGTGAGGGGGAAGGGGGGTTGGATTTTTTGGGCCAGGACCAGTCGGGGAAGAGGGATCTTGATATTCCGGATGGGAGGGAGGTGACGACGAGAGCGAATGGCAGGAGGGTGAAAAGAAAGCAGAAACGCATTGTATAGGTATGTGTTAGAATGAAGGTTAGTGAACTTCTCACATTTTGAGTGTTAGATATGGTAGACGAGAAAGATGTATGAAATTAGCTGCCAACGTTCTTGATGGAATATATACATCTTTCAAGGGATTTTTAATGAACGTTTATTATCAAAGTAAGCGCAAAAAAATTGAAAGTAAAAACTCATTGGCAACATGCATACTAGTAAGGATAAGGATGAGAAGGATTGAGGCGTTGAGGCTTTGAATAGTGCTAAATCCACCGCTAAACCTATAGTGCGCCTGCGTGAGCGGAGGCTCATTCTTTCTTGCCACGAGTCAATCAACAATTCTTCAGAAAGAAATGGATTGGCTACTGAAATGGTCTCTGCAAAATGTGCTGGTTCTAAATTGATTCACCATTCTTCAGTTTGGCAATCATTAGGTAGTATTGGTGTTTATGTTTGCTATGCGACTGGAGCCTGTGGGCCCTAGCACAACCGGGCTGAGGTCGCTAGGAGAAGCACTATAATTATTCCCAGAGGCTGAGTTTTTAACGACTTCAGGGATTGTTCCCCTCTAACTTAGTGAGTACCCTCTCACGACTAACCGCACAATAAGCCACTTCCCATGATACGATAGCCACCTAGCTACATCCCCATTTCCAAGCAATTATTATAAACTTCAGCAGGATTCATGCCGCAGATTTGCAGTTCTCTCACACTTATAACTCACCACCCACAAACCAAACGGCTGAGTAAAGTGCGTTTGACGCGATTAATTTTACTAGAAATACATGTGAGAAAGATTAGTGAAAAGAAGCAAAGTCCTGCATACGCCAGATGGTCGAATTCGGTACAAGTGGGTTGAGGGAGTGGTAGTGCCTGGCAGTTTGTCGTGTAGCTGACATGATGCAAGGTCCAGATACAGAAGTTTGCTGCTATGAAGAGCGAGTTCTATGGTTAGACAGAATGCCGGATGAAATGATTGTCATTGGAATTTGCAAAATAAACTAGACGAAAACGATTATATCTCCCACCCAACCTTGAAAGCATGACTACATTAAGGATATCATCATATCATATCATTACCCACTCTGATGCCCAAAAAAACAATAACGCCCGTCTTTCCAAAACAATCCATCGTAATAACATCTTCTTCATCGCCATATCATATATACCAGGTATCATATCATATCAATATCCCTTCAATAACGCACACCCCACCATCCCAGCCCTTCCCTCACTACCTACCGCTTTCCCCTAACCGGACTCTGCGCAAATCTAATCCCTCTACTCCTCCCCATCGCAACAGGAGGCGGAACCCTGGGCGCCCCATCATCATCACTGTCCTCTTCTCCATCCCTTGCATTACCACCTAGCCCCAATGCAGCCTCTCTCCTGCGCTTCTCTGCTGCTGTCTCGAAATCTACTGACTTTCTTGGTCTTCCTCCTCGAGATCTCGATGTGGATCTGGAATGCGAGCGACCGCGCTGAGCATCAGTGACGTCGTCGATCCCGCGCATAGCTTGTTCTCGTCGCTTCTTCTCCACAGCAGTTTCAGGCTCGTCGTTCGCTGGTGATTGAGAGTTCGAAGTTGAGGAGTTATGTGGATGTGTGGATGTTGGCGCGTGTTTTGGATTCTTGCCTTTCACAAGCCCGACAATCCCCTTAACTCCACTCTTCCTCCCTCTCTCGTCACCATTCTCCCTGTCTTCCTCCCCTTCCTCAATATTTGCACCCCTCCTCTTCGCCATCTCGGCTCCAACCGACTTCGCTGTATCTTTCCCACTTGCAGCTTGTCCAGCCTTGGCCTCAAATAATCGACTACTACCAGGACTATCTTTACTCGCGTCCTGTTTGGCCATAGCTTTCATTTCCAGCGGCGCATCGCTTTCTTGCACGATCTCACAGCGCGCTTTAGGATCCAGGTCTTGGATCTCCTTCAAGAAAGCATCTTTCGTTAACCGACGTCCTGAACCACCCATTCTGAAGCGGATACGGCGATCATCGTCTTCCTCCTCCTCGTTGGGACTTTGTTCTGTGTTTTTACCGCCGAAGCCCCATTGGCCTAAACTGCCTAATCGGTTTAGAGGAGCACGAGCGGGTTTCTCGGCGTTGGAGGAGGCGCGCGCTCGGCTCGATTCCGCGGGGGATTCGCCTTTGTTGGTACCGGTCCAGGTTCCAACTTTCTTGATGCCTTGTTGGATAGCGCCTTCTTTAGGAGCGTCTTTTGGCTTAGCTTCAGACTTCTTGGGTAGTTCGTAGGTTTTGACGACTTCCCCATCGGTGTCTTCTACGATGATCTAGAGATGATTAGCGAAAGGCCTGAATAGTAACTCGTGGAAACTTACAGTATTGCCAAATTGATAAGCCAATGCTGGGCCGCGTTTGTGTCGAGACTCTTTCGGCTTCTTTTCAACGTTGCCCTGTGGGTCAAGTTCATCCTTATGTCTCCAAACACCCAACTTCTTCCTCAGGTTCTTATAACCAGTAGCTGGATGTTCGATATCATCTTTGAATTCCTTACCCATCTTCTTCATCTCTTCTTCTCTTTCCTTTCTAGTTTTGGTAGGTATCTCTTCCATAACTTCGCCGTCCGCATCCTCAACTATCACATCATCGCCCTCCACATACATATTTCTGTCCTCGGGATGTCGCTCAGCATCCGAAAGATGTCGATCTCTCATTCCTTCATTTGAGTCTCTATGCAGGATTTCTTCCATTTCGGGATCGTGCTGCACTTCTCCAAGATCACCCTCATTCTGTTCATCGTCTTCATCTTTCTCGTGTCCCTCCAGGGTTCTCGCATGCTCGAAATCGCCACCATTTTCAGTATGCTCCAAGTCGTCAGAGTCCTCTTTCTCGTTCTCGGGCGAGCCTTCCCCGGGAGTAAGAGTATCCGAAGTATATTCGCTCTGATGCGCACTGTGACTTCGTCGCTGTGGGTAGATAGCAGATTCGCTAATGGGTCCACCTGGACCAAGTCCATCATCCCACTTCTTCTTTCTGCGTCTCGGAATCAAGGATGAGGTTCGACTACCATGGCGACTTGGATTATCCTCTTCCTTCTGTCGACGTAAGAAACTGCCTGCTATTCCAATTGGTGGTAGTTCTCCTGGTGGAAGGTCTTCCAACCTAAGTCCTTCTCCATCACTCTCTGATCCAATCGACTTTCCTTGTGACTTTGAGATGGATGTAATTCGAGGCAGTCTGTTCAACCAACTAGGTCCATTCCCATCATCTGTAGGGTTGCCGGTTGTGTAGGACATGGTGAGTGTCAACGTATTGATATGCTTTCCTAGAGTAAAGACTGCAATGGAGGATCCGTGGACAATGATGGAGGAAATCACGAGGAATGTTGTGATAGGCCAAATAAGGGCCACAAGGTTAGAATTTGGAGCGCCCATCGGAGGGTACGAAGCCAATGGTGTCGCTCCTCCAGTCTCCAACTCAGCCCTGGCAAGAATAGCAACAAAAATAGCTCCTACTCCGATAGGGCCAAAATGGCCAGCAAATAGTGCTTCTCGCCAAGTCTTGACATCCGGTATGAGTGGCTTCAAAGCCATCATGATGGGAATGCGGCGGAATAGGATCACGAAGATTGCAATGACGACCAGTCTCCAGGGGGTTGTGCCGATGCTGGGATTATTGTACTGCTCCCACGGAATGATAGTGCCTAGGTAGACAAAATATGCCAAGTTGAGAAGCAAATCAATAACGTTGGAGACATGGGACTCCTCTGTTTTCTGCGTGAACCACCCATCATTGGAGAAACCCACACCGGCAGCAAACCCAACAAGAAGATCATCAACGCCTAAGATACTGCCAGATCCAGCACAAAACAAGGCAAGCACGAAATAGAACACGAGAAAACTTTCTCGATCCACCAAATCATGTTTCTCGGCGAACTTGATGCCATGTCTTCCAATATACCCAATTACAAATCCATAGAATGCACCAAAAACACACTCGTATAGAATTGTAATCACAATCCAATTCTTGGCCACCTCATCTGCATCCGGTCGATAATCAATCAGATAAAGCGCAAGATAAATGAACGGGAAAGCCATCCCATCATTGCATCCCGACTCCGCAGACAGAACATCCCTCAAGTGCTTCGGCACCCTCTTAGCAAACTTGCCCTTCCCTACCACTGAACTAGCCAACACGGGATCCGTAGCAGTAACACAAGCCGCGCACGTCAAGCTCTGTAACCAATTGAGCGGGGGTATCATCCACCAAATAAACAAACTCGTTATCAACCATCCAAATGTCATCACCGGTATAAGTAAGAACACCACACTCCTCCAATGTTTCTCCATATAGTATTTGGGCAATTCGACGCCGACGGCGAAACATTGGACCACGAGGACGATGCGCGAGAATTCGAGGGTGATTTGATCCGTATTGCCCCATGTGTCAGGGTTGATCAGATTGGCGGCATGGGGACCGAAGATGACGCCGCAGATAGTAGCGACGGTGGCTTCGCCGATGTAGAGGCGTTCTTTGATGAAGGAGGAGCAGAGCATGAAGAGGGAGGTGAAACCGCCGAGGATGATGTAGACCAGATGCGGTCTATTGATTGCGAGATGATCCCACGCCATTATGAAGGTTGGATGTCTATCCTGGGATCATATGGTCGAAAGGGGATCTTTATGCCAGGACAATACGTTGGTATGACTGGTTCGAGTGAATGTGTTTGCTCCAATCGTTCAACCAGCTTGTGTACCCTTCCGAATTCCCCAATCAGTCGATTCCCTCAAAAGTATAGCGTGGTGTCGAAGCATTCAGAATCTGGTCGCGCCCAGTCGCCGCTCCGTCTCTTTGGGGAAAATTTATTCTTCCTCCCTATGTACCTCGACGACAAACGATCGGATATACACGCGCAGCTCAATCTCTGGCAGGATTTCGAAGTTGTTGATCTTTGAATGGAGGGGTGGGATCGGAAATTTTAGAAGTCGTGACGAAGCTTCGAAAACCCGGATCTCTTGGCGTGGAAGAAGAAGGTTTTAGTCGAGAACCGGACGAGAACCAGGAAAAGGTCTTATACTCGGCGTTTGATGCAGTACCAAGCACGAGGAGTAATCAGAGGCAAATCAATCAAGGCAGGCAAGAGCGCCCAGAGTCTTGTATGCGTCTGCCAAGATATGGACGAGGGTTAGGAGAGGATGAACATTTTCGTGATGTCGGGAAGTCGGCAATGAGGGCCTGCAAGGAAGTTGATGAAGCAATTTGGAAATGTGCTGACTATGCGTGCAGAGAAGGCTTTTTTCGATGTTTTCTTTTGGTTCCTAAGAAAGAATGACTCTGTCAACATTCAATTGGCGAGGAGGTCTTTTATATATTGACTCTATGCACTTTGCTCCTCATCTCTCACCAATTCTACTGCAATCCTGTTCTTCTCGTAAAAATTTGAATCCTTGCCAGGACGTCATTATCATTGGCTCACTCTTATTTCTGCCAAGCCATCATGCAGAATCCATGTCAGGCGGTCTGCTCCCCCCACGGGATGCAACCCAGTTGGAGGTTACATTCGCTGAGGCTGCATCTGATTAAGTAAACCGAGAGGGAGATCTCTATCAGGTTTGACCATATGATATACTACCCCGCCTTCCTATAAGAGAAAGGGAAATCTTTGAGATCATAGAGGTTGTAATTTTTAATCTGGTCTCAATTTGCAAGTGCCCCCCAGTAAACGCCCAGAACGCCCAGCTCAGAGTTTTCTCAAAACCCTGTTAGAAGTCCCCGCCGAAAATCGCCATCAATCTCGCTCCGATTGAGGCTTATGCACACGTGATTAATAGAATAGGACTATTCGAATGACAAACCCCCACGAGACCAAAGCCTGCATGAGAGCGGTATGGGGTAACCATGGGGGAGGCTTATTGTATTGGATGAAAGACAACGTGGAGCGCTGTTAGAGAAATTCCGCTTTGACTCTGTCGTAGGAAGAGAACCTAGACGTGGGAACGACATCCTATTAGTTGTGCTTTCTTGTAAAGAAAAGACATACTATTGATCCACCATGTACGTCGACACAAAGAGGGTCTCGTAGGGAATTCTTCTCTTTTTCTAGTCTAGTCTAAAGTGTAAGTGATACTCTATGGTTCGTAAGGAGACTTTGCCCTTGATCCTGTCATGACAATTCCTCCCTTAGGAGTGACGAGAACGGCATCTTCGATCCTGATGCCGAAGCCGATGTCCTTGCTCATCTTTCGAGCTTACTCATTGGTCACATATATGCCCTATCATTATTTAGCGCCGTATTAAACAATAGAAATTAATACGCACAGGCTCATTCGTGACCACCTGTCCTGCTTTCAACTTTTCATCATTGGCTCCATTGAGATAAGGATGCTCATGCATCTCTAATCCCAACCCGTGACCAAGCCGATGAGTAAAGAACTCGCCATACCCGGCACTCTTGATAATCTCCCGTGAAGTCGTATCCACCACGGAGCAAGTCTCATTGACCTTCATACGTCCAATCGCCGCGGATTGAGCATCATGAACAAGATGCCAAATGTCCGTCAACTCTCGACTGACCTTTGACTTCGAGGGCAAGAAAGTGCGTGTAACGTCACTCCCATACCCATGAAGACTAGTCCCAATATCCATCAACAAGAACTCTCCATCACTCAACGTCTTCCCCAAACTCCCACCATGCGGGTTAGCGGCCTGCTCGCCAAATAGCACAATCGCCCAAAATCCCTTCCCGGCCCCCGCTCTCGTGAATAATGCCTTCGCAGCACTCACAACAGTCTCCTGACTGACACCAACCTTGATGCACTTCTGCATCGACCTCACAAGCTCAACTGTAAACTCATTTACACCCCTCAAAATTTTCAACTCAGCGTCACTCTTCACAGCCCTAATACTTTGTACCGTCTCAGACGTCTCCACAACTTCAATCCCTGCTTTCCCAAGTCCAGATGCGATCATAAACCGAGCATGCTCATCAAGCATGATTTTCTTGAACCCGGTAGCACGTGATAATGCCTCATAAGGGGACTCCTCTTCATGCCATTCGATGACTCTTTTACTCTCATATACCATATCCAGACCAGCGATACGGCCGAGCTCGAATTTAGGCGCGAGGTAAGAGAATTGGCCTTCCTTGTCTAGAATCATGAGAAATGGACGCTCGGAGAGCTCGTATGACGAGGAGATATTTGCAAAGTAGCTTGATGAGGCAGAGGGCTCGGCAATAAATGCATCAATGCCTGCTTCATTGAGGATGGAAGCGAGAATTGATTGCCGGGAGATGAATTCCTCGGGGGTGATAGGAGGGACATCGAGGAGGGGAACGTGGACCTTCAGGGTCTTCCACGCACATGATTCTAGATTCGAAATAGAAGGTCTAGAGGGGAAGAAATATGAAGAGATCAAGAGATAAAGTGATAGAATTGTGAGCGCCAATCCTAGAAAGAGGATGTTGAGAAGGAGCCTGAGTTCGACATTCTTCCAATAGTGCTTGGTGAAGCGTTGTAGACTCCTGCGCGAGCGCGGGGACGTATTTGAAGTGGGTAGAAGTGAGGTTCGCTCCTCCTTCTCATCCATAACACTGTTATTTTCAAATTGCTTCATCGTCTTCGATATGTCGTTGTGCTTCATTGAGGTTCCTCTTGTTCGAACAGTGGGATACCCGTATAACTGGACAACGAGGACGGAGACACGCTTTTATTGCGCTCCAGCGGTCACTGAAAGGATCACAGGAGATGTATCAAAAGAAGTTTGAGAACAAAAGGCTCAGATATTCTCGAGGGACGGGACGAAAGAGCGAGAGCAATGGAATCGCCTCGGCGGATGGAGGTTAAGATAAGTCACGTGGTTATCTTCACCTAACGTTTTGTTGCACATCGCAATTTGGGCCGTAGATGTCGGTCGAGAATTATCCTCGTTTAAATTTACGCTACTACTTCCATACTAGGTAGGTCAGCTTATCCTAGGTTTACTTACTAATTATTGATAAGAGTTGAATCTTCACAGTCAGATTTAGCGATATTCAGGGTGCGCCGCCTATTTCTTTAACAAAATTGTACCAGAGAAAAACACACAATGAAAACCTCTATGAAATAACCGAGTATGTCAAGTGACAAAAGTATCAATATTCTGCCGAAGCTCGACTCGCAACAAGACTAAAGTCATTGTAGAAGTCATTGACAAGCTTAGCAGTCGAAAGAACCTAGGTCCAGCTTCCATCGCTGTACTGCGCTACCGTTATTCGAGTATAAAGTATCATTGTCTCACATTTCGTGGAACAATTTACAAGCACTTGTGTGTTTATTTTTAATTGACTTTATCTTTGATTATATGAACGATGATACCATGCCCAAATACTAACCAGAAAATCCTTTCAATGTGTTATGTAGTTTCAGACAATGATATCTTAAATTCCAACTTCTAGGTAGCTCACCTCTTTTTTTTCTTTGAGGTCTTATATCGTATGCAATTGAAGGGCTATTCAAGCTGATAGACTCATTCAACCATATATCGTTGATTGGTCACTGACTTTCTTCTCACGTTGGAGAGGTCTGATCGATGCCTTCGCCAAGAAGAACTCTCTCTGATTTAACGGAGCCTTAGGCTCGCTATAATGTCTCTATCCGATTCAGAAATTCCTGTAGTAAATTTGTGTGTCCAGTAATGGCTAGATTAATAGAATTCTATCTCTAGGTGTCATGAAATCGGTGCCGGATTGGAGTTTGTGTGGGCCCTACCGCACTGCTTTCTCGCCTTACATAGAGTACATTTTGAATTTCTCACATACTTCATTTAGCAGTCCAAGACAGAAGTTTCGACGAGCAGCCGTTGCACATCTATTTCAAATAAAGTCCTCAAAATGTTTAGCCACATACTAAAAAAGCTGAAAGAAATGAATTCGAACGAAAATCCTCCGCCTCCTTACGAAGAGCCGACAACTGAGCCTTTCGAACCAAACGAAAGCCAGGTTATAGAAGCCGGAAGCACATCATCGGATGTACTCTTTACCCTATTTGGACACGTATCAGAGCCTATTTGCCTATTTCAAAAAGAATGAGATTAAGAACATCATGTACAACATCCTACCTCTCGAACCTGACCAACAAACCCTTCCCTCCCATCTTCTCCGTCGCCTGCCCCCACCAAATCGACCTCCTCCCCCTTGAATCCTCCCCCACAAGCCCAAATCCCACCCGCACACTCATCGCGCCCTTCCTATCCAAACCCCTCAAGGTATAATTTCTCACCCAACGCCCTCCTGTTCAGTATTTCTTCGATGATGGAAACCCAAATAAGTGGTCTAATACAGGCATGGCCAATACCATTTACTTCAACATTTGGAAGGCAATTTTGATTTTCAATTACTTCTTAGAAACGTTAAATGCGTGTTCCAAATTCTTCTCTGGAACAGTCTCTATCCAGCACGGCAAGAAGAAACAGCAAAAGCCCGGGGAATCAATAAAGACACCAAGGACAACAAAATCTTGAAAGTCTCATTGCTATTTTTGAAGGGTAAAGAGAATACGAAATGAGGAAGAAGTAAGTAGCATACCCTAGACGTTAAGAATCTATCAGGTGACCATCGTACTTCACTGCCTGCAAATTAGCGCTACGACGCTATAAAATTAGGGGCCAAAGCACTAAGGTCTCGCAGTATCGCGTTACACAATGAAACTCCCGAACTCCCGTCGTTATCCTCGTCCTTCCTCTACTCGACGCTTTCCAACGAGAGATTTATCAAAGTTGATAGATTCCCGCCCTTCGTGATTCATTTCTCATCTTTCAGCCTCCCATATTCAGGGTGTTGGATACCGGGCAGAGTGGATTATCACGCCATCCAGCTTCAGAATTGCAAAATTGCAGTACCTGCAGCTGAAGTAGGTATCTTTCAAATCGTTATCAATCATGGATAGCATCATTGTCAGCAGCTTATTCCTGTTTAACTATTTTTTGACTTTAAACCCTACTTTTCCCTACTTTCACTATTTTCACTACTATATACATTCATCATGGCCCCACCACTCACCAACGGCCTCCATCCCACCCCCACCCTTAACATTGCAATCATAGGCGGCGGGCCCGGTGGTCTCTCCTCTGCCATCACCCTCTCCAAACTCCCGCACACCCATGTGACGCTCTATGAACAAGCGCGCGAACTACGAGAAATAGGGGCTGGAATCCAGATCGGGTTTAATTGTTGGAAGGTATTGGAGTTATTGGGTGCTGATGGTGGTGTTAGGGGTCACGTGCAGACGAGTATTCTCCATCGGTACTTATATCTCCATTTATCTCCTTCTCTTCGAAGTTTCTAGGGTTTTAGGGAGTATGGGTTGGGAATGGATGGATGGGGCTAATTCGATTGGTGGGTCAGGAATGGACTCATAGGCGAAGTATTAAAAGACCAAGCTTTCATTTCCCCAGAACCCAAATATCGCGGTCAAAGAGTCAGGAGAACGAGGCTTCAAAAGGCACTTATAGCAAAGGTACCAGAGGGGGTTATTAAACTACGGAAGAGACTCGTTTCTTTGACTGATTTTAGGGACGAAGGAGTGCGTCTCTTGTTTGAGGATGGGGAAGAGGTTGTTGCGGATTTGGTGGTTGGGGGAGATGGGATTAGATCTGTATGTTTGTTTTAATTTACTTTGGGCCATTGGATATGTGATGGCTAATTGGTTTGAAATTGGTAGGTGGCCCGGCAAAGTGTCTTTCCCGACCATGCTATTCAACTCACCGATAAGTTTCACTCATCTTGTAGAACTATGTTATCATGAATTTTCTGATATTAGCCAGGACGATCAATCTGGCGCGTAATTATCCCCAAATCCCTTATCCTCGACATCCCGGAGATGACATCTTCAACCGCCTGGTGGCACGGCCCAGCAGGGCATTTCTACAACTGTTTAGTTGATGACCCTTCAGAAACCTCTGAAGAAGAGCAAATGTTCGAAATAGCAGTCCATAACGTCGTTCCACCCGCATCAGTCGATAAAACTAAGAAATTCAGCTGGGGAATCCCCGCAACCAACGAGAGAGTGGAGTCGCACTTCACTGAATATGACCCCAGGGTACGAAAGGCTCTATCCCGGGTCCCACAAGGACTGTGGAAAGAATTTTCTGCATTTACGGGCCCGAGGTTAGAGAAACTTGTGGCGTGGGATGGGAAAGTGGTGTTGATTGGCGATGCGAGTCATCCTTTAACTGGTGAGCCCCTTTTCCACTTTCTTCACTTTTTGTTTTTGGTTTCGGGGTTTAGAAGTTCGGAAAAGTTTTATGCTAATGAAATTTCTAAGGGGCATTCGGATCCGGAGCCGCATTCGCAATGCAAGACAGCTACATCCTCGCCCAGGCCATAGCCCACACGCGCTCCACCTCCCAACCCCACCCCCTAGCATCCGCACTCTCAATCTTCGACTCAATACGCTCCCCGTATTATTTAAGAATGTATGACCATCTTGATGCACAGGCGAAGGCATTCAAAGATGCGAAGGAGAATAATCCAGATCAGACTTTTGAAGAGAGTTTGGAGGTTAAGATTAGGGGGTTTGGTGGAGGGGATTTGGGGTGGATTTATGGGAGTGACATTGGGAGGGTTTGGGAGGAGTGGCTGGAGGGTGAGAAGAGTGCTTGATTGGGACTAATCAAGGGATTATATAGAACGAAAGGGAGGGTATATATCATATAGATAGATGGTTGAATCAGGATCATGTGTGCTTTCGCCACAGTTTGGAGATCACTGAAACAGATATTTCAAATCTCCGCTCCAAAGCCCTAAAGATGGGCGAATAAGACCCCTAGAGTATCCTGGAAAACGACTCGAATAGAGTCTATAATCGCTTCTCGAACAACCACGTCCTCATAGTAAAAAAATAAAAACCTCAACCCTCTTGGCATCGTCATCCCAAACACGTGACCAATCCCACCTCAACTTCCCCCTCCCTCAACCTTCAACCCTCACGCCCGAACATGTCCACCTCCTACCTCCCTTACCATGAACCCCCTATCCTCACAGTTCTAATCCAATCCTCCTTCCTCCTCACCCTGAACGCCATCAACACCCTCTTCGACACCCTCATCTTCTGCGGTCTCGTAGCCCAAGTCTTCATCGGCGTAGCATGGGGCACCCCCGGTTTCAAACTCCTAGATACCTCTGTCGAAGATATAATCGTACAACTTGGGTATCTTGGCCTCATCCTAATAGTCTATGAAGGTATTTTACCCCCTCGCCAATCTCCCCCAAAACCCAACATCATTAGAAAACGATAATTAACCAGCTACAGGAGGTTTAGAGACGAGTTTTAAATCATTGAAAAAGAACCTATGGCTTTCGATCGCGGTAGCGATCACAGGGATCAGTTTCCCCATCGCCCTATCTTTCGTTCTGCGGCCTCTGGTAGGGGCATCAAATCTGCAGGCTTTTGCCGCGGGCGCGGCGCTCTGTAGCACGAGTCTCGGGACTACGTTTACGATTCTGAGTACGAGTGGGTTGGCGAGTACGAGGTTAGGGACTGTGTTGAGTAGTGCGGCGATGATGGATGATGTGGTGGGGTTGGTTATGGTGCAGGTGATTTCGAACCTTGGTTCTTCCTCTTCGTCGTCTTCTGGGGAGGGAGAGGGGTTTAGTGCGGTGACGGTCATAAGACCGTTGGCTGTGAGTGTTGCGTTTGCGGTTGTGACGCCTTTGGTTTGTTGGGGGGTTGTAGGGAGGGTTACGGGGTGGGTGGATGGGGTTAGGAGGGGTAGATCGGAAGGTGTGGTGGTGAGGGCGTGTAGGGGGACCTGGTTGGCGGTTTGTGTTCAGACTGCAGTGTTGGTGGGGTTTGTGGCAGGGAGCAGTTATGCAGGGACGTCGAATCTTTTTGCGGCGTACCTTGCGGGGGCGTGTGTTAGTTGGTGGGATAGTGAGGTGCCTCACTTGGAAGATACCCCGGTCGAGCCAGTTCAAGAGTCGAATCAGCAGGAGAGTTCAACTAATAGAGTGCAATCTGGGAGTGTTGAAAGCGAAGACGACATTGCAACCTCAATAGCACCTTCATCCACCCAAACACCCTCGCCGCCCAGCCCTTCGCCCAACCCAAGAGACACCGGCATAGCAATCTACCACAAATACTACGCGCAACCCGTCCAACGAATCCTCAAACCATTCTTCTTCGTATGTTCCTTCCATTTCCCGTCCCCCACAACTTTCCCTCCAACCTTTCTCATCCCAACACCAACACTAATTTCGTTCTAGGCATCAATCGGCTTCTCCATCCCCATAACCAAGATGTTCACCAGGCCCATAATCTGGCGCGGCCTGGTCTACACCCTACTCATGCTCTTCGCAAAAGCCGTCACAGGGGTATGGCTCATACGATTCGATATTACGTTACCGAGTTTAAAAATTCCGCTCGTTGTACGTGCATTATTATCATTAATATCGGGCTGCTGGCCGCTATCAGCGGGTACGGGTGGGTTGAAGAAAGGGAAGAGTGTGGAAGGACACGAGATAAGCAATATTCCCAATCCTCAGCCTAGTAGCAAAAACGGGGATGGGAAGGACAACACGCCTCTCGCAGCAGCAGACCCCAACACACAA
>Ga0182030_10016417_pt1 | contig 14424 bp, 9 predicted proteins | sample 812S3MmetaG_FD_121299 | JGI IMG/M metagenome (GOLD analysis project Ga0182030, IMG submission 121299) | Permafrost microbial communities from Stordalen Mire, Sweden - 812S3M metaG (Illumina Assembly) | ecosystem: Environmental > Terrestrial > Soil > Wetlands > Permafrost | place: Sweden...
CGCCTCGCGGCGACGCTGTTGAGGTCGTGTTCCGTCGTGAACAACCTAACTCGACGGGCGGGACTTTCACCCGCGTTCCAACCAACTTCACTGGCGCAACGTTTGATTCACTTTGACTGAGTTTGACCGATCTGGAGCGTTTGTGTTGCAAGTGGTTCATTTCATGCTGTTTGCAGGGATTTGTCGGCTGAGGTGACTTTGAGCGTCGGTTTGACGCTGGTTTGACGGGGTGGGAAAAGGAGCGCGACCGTCCCGGTCACGGTGCGGGGCGCCTCGCGCCGCTCTCCCGGATTTTGTTCCTCTTGGTTAAGATGCGTTTGGCGGGACGCCAAACGCCGCGAGCGAGACGCTCGCGCTCCTCTTTCCTTTTCGCATTCGTATCTCACAACTGTTCCTTTGCTTCCGCATTCTGGCAGAAAAGGCGAAAAATGTACAGCTCATGGTGAGCAGAATCTTTTTAACACGAAACCCTTGTAAACATTGGTGAAAAAGGGTGTCAAGGAGCCTTTTGTCAAGTATGTTTTATTGACAAACACCCAAAACAGTCCTTTTTTAACCAAGCAAAGTCCACGGAACACGCACGCAGAATCTTCTCTCTTGGCCACCCGGATAGGGCGACGCTCCTGCGGAGCCACCTTCCATTAGTGACGCGCGGCTGTATAAATGACTGCCAATTCATGAATCCGGATATTACCCGACATTGGGCCAATGGAGTCGCGCTTGACGTGACGATTCAGGACGGCCATTGTCCAAACATACAGTGATCAACACTCTGGAATGAGCCAAGGAGAGCTATTCACAATGCCATTGGGCGCAGTTTGCCTCAAGGACTTGCCTTGTGTTGGAGGCAAGGCGGCGCATCTTGGGAAAATGATTGCCGCCGGATTGCCGGTGCCATCCGGATTCGTGGTCACGACGGATGCCTGCCGGCGCTTCATACAGTCGGATCCCCGGATTGCGAAATTGTTGGAGGGATTGCAGGCATGCGATCATCAAAACCCGGAAGCCCTGCGCGGCGTAACAGATGAAGTGCGGCAGCAATTGAGTGCAATCGTCATGCCGCGCGATGTGGCGGATGCGATTGTGGCTGCCATGAAGTGCGAAGCTGTCGGCCCACGCGCAGTGCGGTCGAGCGCGACGGTTGAAGATATGCCGGAGGCGTCGTTCGCGGGCCAGCACGATTCATTTCTCAACGTGATCGGACCGGACGCAATCCTGGACGCAGTGAAACGTTGCTGGATTTCATTGTTCTCCGAGCGGGCGATTTCGTACCGAATGCGAAAAGGAATCGCGCCCGGTTGTGCGCAGATGGCGGTTATCGTCCAGCAAATGATTGACGCCGATTCTGCCGGCGTGATGTTCACCGCCGACCCGGCAGGATGCGATTCCGATTGCATCCTCATCGAAGCCGCATTCGGTTTGGGCGAAGTTGTGGTTCAGGGCAAGGTAACGCCCGACCGGATCGCAGTGTCGCGTTCGAATCTGAAGGTGGTCCGACGTGACACGGGATTAAAGCAATTACAGATCGTTGCCGCCAAAGACGGAATCTCCGAACAAATTCTGGCGGCGGAAAAGGCGATGGCTCCCGTGCTCGACGATGGGATGGCGGTGCGCCTGGCGCAACTGGGTTTGGCAGTGGAACAGGTTTTTGACCGTCCGTTGGACATCGAATGGAGCGTGCGCGGCCAAGAGATCTGGCTCTTGCAGGCGCGGCCGGTGACAACATCGCAGCATGGAAAGGCATCCACCTTTGAGGACCGGCAGGTGTGGACCAACGCGAACGGGGGCGAGGTGTTGCCAGACGTGGTGACTCCGATGACGTGGTCGCTCCTGTTGCCAGAGGTGCGCAAACTTTGGAACCGATTCTTGGGCGACGGGGGCCTCCACATCACGGAAGATCAGATCATCAGATTGATTGCAGGCCGAGTGTATTTCAACTTTAACACCCTTTGTGCGCTGCGGCGGTTCATCCCGGGATTGGGAAATCAAACATTGGATAACCTCTTCGGCGGAAGGCAGGACAGGATGCTGGCGCTGAAACAGATCAATATCTCGAACGCTGATCTGCCTCAGATCAAGATTAATTGGTGGCAAGCGGTGACCGGTTTGCCAGTGCTCGCGCTGAAATTTCTTTTTTTCTCGACTCGACGCGGAGAAATGGCCGTGCAATCGACCCGACGCGCCAATGACGACATGGCCCGCATTAAAGCCGAGCCGCTCTCCGACGAGGAGTTGTTGATAGCGATTCGATTGGCGTCCGACGCTCCGTTGTTGAGGGATGGGAAATCAATCGACGCATTCGGCATCGGAGCTTGTTATCCGGCAGTTCTGTTCGGGGTGTGCAAACAATGGTTCAGCCCGAAAGAGCGGAGCACGGGGGATCGGTTGCTGGCGGCAGTGGGTGATCTAGATAGCGCGGCGACGGGACATGATTTGTGGCTGCTGGCGGAACAGGCGGCTTCTGAACCGGAAATTAAAAGCGCACTGCTGGGCGAGCACGCCTTCAAAGCCTTCGCGCAGCGACTTGAGACTTGCCGGAACGGCCAGGCTTTTCTAACGCGGTGGGACTCGTTCATGCATCGGCATGGACATCACACGCGCGGCGAGATCGAGTTGTTCAACCCGCGCTGGTCGGAATGCCCTGATTTCGTTCTCGAAATGGTGCGCGGCTATATGGAAGCCATCGATGCCGGACATCCCGCCCCGACCGCCCGCCGAAAAGCATTGGCCGGCGAGCGCGTCGTCCTTGCGAACGAGTGTCTGCGACGACTGAGGAATCCTTTGAAACGAACCATCTTCCGGCTGGTCTTGCATCGCGCACAGAAAGGCGGCGGGTTCAGGGAGAACCTTAAGAGCGAGGCGATTCGGCGATTCGCGTTGCTGCGCCGATTTCTGCTCGAGTTGGGCCGACGCCTGGCGACGCGCGGGAGAATTGAGAATGCGGACGATGTTTTCTTTTTGGAGATTGAGGAAGTGCAAAGTAGCACTTTGTGGGACGCGGGGACAAATCTGAAAGCGATCATCGCCGGACGCCGCGCGCTCTATGAGCAAAATCTGAAAATAACTCCGCCGGCCGTGATCGTCGGGCGGTTTGATCCGCACACGTTCTTGCCTGTCGCAGTCGATCACGGAACGAATGTGTTTCACGGTCTGGGCGTGAGCGCGGGAATTGCGACCGGGCGCGCGCGGGTGATCCTGCGTTCCGACGCGCATGAACGCATCCAACCGGGAGAGATTCTTGTTGCTCCCTTTATCGATCCGGGCTGGACGCCTTATTTCGTGGCGGCGGCGGGGATCGTGATGGACATGGGCGGCATGTTGAGCCACGGCAGTATCGTCGCCCGCGAATACGGAATTCCGGCGGTGGTCAACGTGGGACCAGCGACGCAAATCATCCGGACCGGACAATGGCTGGAGGTGGATGCGGACCGAGGCGTGGTCAGGGTGATCGATGGGCCAAGATAAAAAAATACCCCGCCGTAATGCCGTGTACAAACAGCTCCTTTGAACACAACGTGAACAAAGTGGAGCCGAATCTGACGCTTTTGACTTCCAGTCAAGGCCTGTCGGCTGCGTCCGAAGTTAAGGCTCCTTGATGACTTATTTACGGTTCAAGGACTTTGTTTTTAATCACGAACATGGCAGGGTAAATTGTAAAATTCGATTCAAAGAACATTCGCACGACCCATCGTTGTGCAACACTTCGACTATCGGCTGAATCAAAGAATTTCTCAAGGAAAATTTTTCAAAATTTTTGTCGCGTATCAGTTTCAAAAACTCAAGTTTTTGCCGATTTGACGGAATCAGAAATTTTCCGCCCATCGGTTGGTTTTTCGTTGAAACTTCGACTTGGAACTGAAGTAAAAAATCGTGAAAATTTACGATATTTTATACATGACTAATTCACATCTAATTGATAACAAGATGTTTACATCACAATGGCCAAACGTTAACAACAGCAAAGGGTGGAAGAAAAATCCAGACTAGCCGCCTACGGGATCAAGGCGGCGTCTTTTTGGGCGAGCCAGCCGATATGTTTCGCGCCGTCGCTCACTTGCAACCAATCGCCGTCGGTGCCCAGGACGAGGAGTTCCGCGCCGTCGTGGAGGGTGAAGGCGCTCTGGGATTCGGGCAAAGGACCGCGGCGCGCCACGGCTTCCGGCACGATGACGACGGAGGATTTTTCGAGCAGGCGCTGGTTCACGGCCAGACCAAGGCATGAAGCCAAAACCAGAAAGGCCAGGCCCAACACAACGATCAGCCCCGCGCCGGATTTCTTCAGGGCGGGCGATATTTCCCGTGCTGTCAAGCCAAAGAAAAACAGGGCCGCCACAAGCGACGCGGACACGGTCCATTCGTTCAAGGTGAGCCGCCCGACCCAGCGGGTCCAGCGGGTCCCGGGCAGGGCGGGATGGTTGGCTGAGGCCTGATTGCGCGCGATTTGCAAATTGGCCCTGATGTCAGGATCGCGCGGCGCAAGTGCCTCGGCCTGGCGATAGGCGCGGACGGCCCGGCCGATCTGGCCGGCTTTCAGCCAGGCATTGCCCAGATTGAAATAGAGTGCGGGGGAAACGGCTCCCGTCTGCAAGATGTTCTCATAAGCGGCGGCGGCCTGGGTGTATTTGCCTTCTTCATAAAGCCGGTTGGCCTGATTGAAAGCCTGCGGGGCCGGCTCAGCCCGCAGGGTCATCACGCTGAGCAGGAGAATGAGAAGAGCCGCGCCCTGGGCAAAGTTCGTTTTGGCCGGAGCGGCGGGCATGGCGCGCAAGTCTTGCAAGGCGGCTTTTACTTTTGGAATCAAGCCCGCCATTTCCCGAGAAGTATGATCGGGCGTGTATCGGTACTGATTGCAGGCGTGGAACAATTCACGCAAAAGGGCCAGCGTTTCCGGACGCAAACTGTTTTGGGGCAGGTCATCCAAAACGGCTTCCGTAATGGCGGGGGCCGGCAGGTCGAGGCGCTCCCCCAATTGCTCCTGTAAAAGGTCCAGGACTGTCGCATAGAATTTATCGGCGTCATTGGCCGCGGCGGAGCGGGCCAAGGCGGCCAAGCCTTCCCGGACCAATTCCGCCAGCCGGCGTTGCCGGCGCAGACGCGGATTATTGGCCAGCTTTTCCTTTTGCCTTCGCCAAAACAGCGCGCAGGCCCAGGCCAGGGGCGGCAACCCCTGCAAGGCTAAAAAGCCGGTTTTTTCGATGAGGGGCAGGCTGCTGGATCGGACCTCTCCCAGCATCGGTTTAATATGCACGATTTCCCCGCCCTGCTCCTGGCCGTCTTGGGCCGGGCCGGTCGAAATGACGGTCGGTTGCGGTGTGGCGGCGGTGGCGTGGACGTTCAAGGGGATCGCCGGATGGGTCAAGGTGCGAAAGGCGTTCCGCGTCGGATCAAAGAAACTGAAGACGAAGGCCGGGATCTCTTTGATCTGGGCATTCTGCGGGCTGATGACTTGTTCAAAGTATTTCGAGCCTTCTATCTGCATCGGGTCCGAAGTGTCCAGTTTGGCGGTGGGCGGGTACATTTTGAATTCGCGCCACTCGGCCTCGTTATTGGTCGGCAGCGTGACGGTGTCGAAGGCGCCGTGCCCGGCAATGCGGATTTTTAAAGTCACGGGATCACCGACGCCGACGCTGGTCGGACCCGCATCGTATTGTGACAAGGTGAAATCGCCCAGAGCACCGGTGAAACCGGGGGGAGCGCCGTTGGTGGGCACGGGCAGGACGCGAATTTCCGGGGCGTCACTGGTAAAACTGGCCTGATGGGATTCTGTGGCACGCCCGAAGAAATCGCGCTGGCCGGACAAAACCGCCAGGCTCCAGGTGGCCGGGCCCAAGGGCAGCACGCCGGTTTTGATGGCGGTGGCGGAAGTATGGAAGCTGAAAAGGTTATAGACTGTATTCCCCACCTGGACGCGCCCGGGGCGCTGGCGCGGATTGGGCAAATCGCCGATAATGAAGTTGTCGCTGGTGAACTGGGGCAATTGGATGTTGCCCACGTTATCCTGGCAATAGCACTGAACTTCGACCGGGAGAATTTGCCCGAGGTAAATGACGTTGGCGGAGGGAACAATTTTGACAAACGCGATTTCCGGCGCTCCGGAGGGTTGGGGGACGTTTCCCTTCATCACCCTTAAGGTGATGGGGCGGCTTCGCAAGCGGACACCGCCGTCCACGGTGAACACAAGCGACGGGATGGTAAAATTACCGTCCCTGGTGGGATGCAGTTCCACGGAATAAGTGGTCTTGCGAGTCATGCTGCCGTTGACCAGGGAGAAGGACTGTTGGGACGATTGCCCGCCTATTTCAATGTTGGCCATCTGCGGCAGGTTGGGCGTGCCGGGCGGGGAACAATCTTCAAAGCTCATGGAAAGGACCGTCGAATCGCCCAGGCTGATGGTGGCGGGGTCCAGTGAAACATCCAATTTCGGCTCTGCCGCGGCGGGCTGGGCGGTCAAGAACCACACCAAAAGCAACGCCAGGCCGTAAGAGGCACGGCCCAGTCGGCGCATCCCAATTCCCTGAAGGAGAGGGCGGCGGAGGGTTTTCCACGCTAAAAGACTCACCATAAAGCAAGACAGCAAATCTTCGCGCCTGTTCAGCCGCGAGGCAAGCGAGAACACGTTTGCTTCGAGCACACTGAGATTGTTGGAGTTTTTGCCAGTTTGTGGCATCTCTCTACCTTCCAGAGACTTGCGGACACTGTAGCGGGTTGATCCAACCCTTAGCAGGGTTGATGGAATTGGCTGTTGGTTGACCCAGGGTAGCTCGCTGCTCGCAACCGCTGGGCTGAATGATTCAATCCCGTTGGGATTGGAAAAAGCCATGAGCACCCTGCCTCATTTTGTGTTATCCCGAAAATAACGAAGGACCAAGCGGCGGGGGAGAACCGTCAAACATTCAGGGTTGGCAATGTGGTTTGTGGCGTGTTACGGTTTTTTACGCAGAAGTTGCCTCAACGAATGGAGTATTAATTATGCAAATCACAAAACAATTGGCCCTCTTTTTGGAAAATCGACCGGGCACGCTGGCCCGGGTCTGCGATGCGCTGAGCGCGGCTAAAATCAATATTTATGCCATTTCCACCAGCGACACGGTGGATCACAGCGTGGTGCGGATGGTGGTGAGCGACCCGATCAAGGCGTTGTTTGTCTTTGAGGAACATGGCACGCTGGTGGTGGAGGATGAAGTGCTGATGATTGACGGCGACAATAAGCCGGGGTCTCTGGCCAAATTGGCCCATAAATTGTCCAAGGCCAGGATCAATATCGAATACGCTTATTGCGCCACGCCGCCCGACGCCAAAAAGGGACTTCTTATTCTGCGTGTGTCCGATGCGAAGAAGGCGTTAAAGGTGCTCAATATTTAGGGCGGTGTAAGATGATTCCGTCGGCGAGACGCCGACGGGTGCGGGCGGGACGCCCGCGCTCCTTGTGCGGCAGACTTTTGAAAGCGATTGGGTTGACTCTACACTAGCTCCGTAAAAACTCGCTGGCGGCCCAATCGGCGTAGCGCAGGCCCTGGCGGGTCAGTTGGAAGCGCTTGGCGTCCAGGGTGGCGTAACCCAAGTCAAGCATTCGATTAATTTCGCTTTTCCACTCACCTTGCAGGTCGAAACCGGTTCGCTGTTGGAATTGGGTGAGAGGCCACCCGGCCGTCATGCGCAAACCGAAGGCGGCGATTTCCCCCGCCCGGGCCAGGGGCGTCAATTCTTCGCTGAATTCAATGGCGCGCTTTCCCTGTTCCAATTGCTCACAATACAAAGTGGTGTTTGACCAGTTGCGGGTTCGCGCGCCGCGGACGTAACCAGCCGCGCTGGGCCCCAGGCCGTAAAACGAACCGCCCCGCCAACAGTTGATGTTATGCTGGCAGGCATGGTCGGGAGTTTCTCCGGGAATACTGGCGAAATGACGCGCAAAATTGGAGACTTCATATTGCTGAAATCCCGCCGTTTCCGCCGCAGCCAGCAGTTCCTCGTACATATCGCAGGCCAGGCCTTCGTCGGTGCCTATTTTGCCCGCCTGCAATTGTTCGAACAGCGGGGTGTCCTCCTCGTAGATGACTTCGTAGCACGAAAGATGTTCGCTTCCCAAGGCAACGGCTTCGGCCAGGGTCTTGCGCCATATTTCCATCGTTTGGCCGGGAATCGCGAACATCAAATCGATGTTCACATTATCGAAACCCGCCTTGCGCAGAATATCAAAGGACTTGAAAATCATCTCGCGGCTGTGAACGCGCCCGAGGCGGTCCAGCAAGGCCGCGTCGAAAGATTGCACGCCCATGGAAATGCGATTCACGCCCGAGTCCCTCAACAGTTTTGCCTTGTCGGCGGAAACCGTGGCCGGGTTGCACTCGACCGTCCATTCCGCGGCGCCCAGCAAACGAAGCCGTTCCATCGCCTGAAAAATTTGACGCCATTGTTGCAGATTCAAAAGGGAGGGCGTCCCGCCGCCAAAGAAAACGGTGCGAGGCCGCAAATCCTGCGCCACGAGTTCCATCTCGCGAATCAGGGCCGCGACATAGCGATTAACCAAAGCGCCGCTGCCGGCCTCCGAATAAAAGGCACAGTAAGCGCACTTTTTCGCGCAAAACGGAACGTGCGCGTACAAATGGTCGATGAAAGGTCCGTCAGGCAAAGGGTGGATGAGCTGATTTCGAGCCACAAAATTAACAATACACTAACTTCGGCGAACATTCAATTCACCCATTATTGTGATAGCGTTAACAACATTTGACTAGCCGTGGAACAGTGCACCGGGCGATGGTAAAGAATATGTAAAAAAATCGAGTTATGCCGAATAAACCAGGTGCGGGTTTCGTCTTATATTCAGCACACGCAGAACGTTGAGATGCTTGGACACATATATGCGGCACTATGAAATTAGGAGGTCTTGGTATCGCTTCACGCTTATCGCTTCAGTGTTGTCGGGTTTGATCATTTCTGGCAGTGCTGTGATGGGAGCGCCTGCCTTCATTCTCACCCTTCGCGCCAATGCCAACGGCGCGGAAATCCAGAAGGCCCTTGATGGCTTGCCACCCAGGGGGGAAGTTGTTCTCAGCCCCGGAACATACGAGATCTCCGAACCGCTGATGTTGCGGCATGATTACGAGACGCTGCGGGGCAGCGGACCGGGCACCGTCCTGCATCTGGCGAATGGCGCGGTTTGCCCGGTGGTGATCCTTGGGCCGCCCATGTCAGAGACGAAACATCAGGCCACCCATTTGCTGCTGGCCAGCCTGCTCATCGACGGAAATCGGAAGAACTAGCAACGGGAGCTTTGGCGAACCGCGGGCGATGGCTCCGAATTCAACAACAATGGCGTGGAGGTTTGGAACGTGACCGATTCGGCTGTCGATCATGTGACCTGTTGCCGATGCCGCTCGGGCGGATTGGTCACAGCGGGTGTGCGCCGCCTTCAAGTGAGCGATTTCGCCGCCTTCGACAATCAATACGACGGGCTGGCCTGTTATGAGACCGAACAAAGCCGATTCGACGGCCTGCGCCTGCATGACAATCTGGCGGCGGGCATTTCCCTGGACCTTTCGTTCGATAATAATTACATCACCAACGCGGTGTTGAATGGGAACGATCTGGGAATATTCATGCGGCACTCCCGGCACAATGCTTTTAAGGGAGTAACCATATCCAAGTGCCATCGCCATGGAGTTTTCATGGCCCAAGCCACATCGCGGACGAGCAAAGGCTGGCGTTTATTCCCCGGCACCGAATGCATCGGCAACGTATTTGAAAATCTGATGGTCACCGATTGCGGCGGAAAGGCTTTCCAGGTCAACGACGCTTCCTGCATCAGCAACGCCATTTCCGGGGCGCGCTTCCTGCGCAACCCCATGGGCGGGCTGAGCCAGCCGACTACGAACCCGGTCAGCATCCGGGAATTGGCCGGTCCGTGAGGCGTGTCTGAGAATTCCGTTTGGAGTCCCGCCTTCAGGCGGCTTCCACACGCGTCCGCCTAAAGGCGGGACTCCAAACCCGGCATCCCACGTCCAAACGGGTATTTTAAACGGGATCTAAGCAGTGTTTAATGGAAGGTCACATTAGAGAATGTGGCGTCGTCTGGTTTGCCTGGATCGCCATAAACTCTCGCCCCAATGAAACCGGAGGGGAAAGTTGAATCGTTGGTCTTTAAAACCGTGATGTCGTTCAAACGGACCTCAATGCGCGGGCCCCTGGCAAGGATGGTAAGTTTCGCCGACTGTGGCAGTCCTCGTCTTGTGAATGTGGCGACATCTGATTCTTCCCCGGATACTCTCTTTCTCAACTGAATGTGGCTGCCATTGTCCGCGGCCCACGGAGTGCCATCGGGGGCGAAGCAGAGGACGTAGCCATTATTGGCATCCTGCATGCGGAACGCGAGGTCGGCGCCGCGATTTGTAGTATTTACCATGGCTGATATTGTGACGTCCCCATATTGCTTGGTAGAGGCCAGGATGCTGTCGCCGTTGGTGCTGTGGCCGTTGATGGCGTTATTGCTCCAATCCCATTGGCCGAGGCTGCCATTCATCACGTACCAATCCTTTGGAATGCCCTCAAGAGGTTTGGCAATGGGCTGGGCGGATAGTCCGTTGTAGATGATAATCGTGCCTGTGCCCGCCGCCAGCACTACCGCGCCGGTGACGATTGCCATTTTTGCTTTTGTCCATGCCATAAGTTTCAATGCTCCTTTGATGCAGGTTAATGTGGAAGCGGTGGCGGCGGCTCCCTTGGCCACGGCCACGGCAGTCACGGATTTGGCCAGAGCCATCGGCGCGACTTGAACGGAATTTGCGGAAATCGCTCCCGCAATGATTTCCGTGGTCGAGGAAACGCCTCGTTTAAAAAAATATACCCGGAGTTTTTCCAAAGCCCGCCTGACCCGCATTCGGGCGGCGTCTTCGTTTCCGCCCAGCGCCCGCCCCACCTCGTCCAAAGTGCGGTTCTCGAAAAAACGGAGCACGATGGCGTGACGATCTTTTTCACTCAAATCGGCGATGGCGGTGTCGAGGAGCGGCGCGATTTGGCGCCATGCCTCGTCCGCTCCGGGCGGCGGGTCATTGACCATTGATTGCATATACGCCTCCTGCTCGCGTTGCGTCCGGCGGCGCCGGCTTCTTAAAACGTCTGCCGCGACGAAGCACCCGGCGCGATGCAGCCAGCTTGGAAGAATTGTTTTGGGGCCGAGCGACCCCGCCTTGCGGGCCAGAATGATGAAAACCGCCTGGGTCACTTCCTCGGCCAGATGCGGATCATTGACCCGCCGCAAGGCCGCGGAATAGACCAAATTGACATAACGATTGACCAGCGTTTCAAAGGCTGGCTCGGACTGGTGGGCCGTATATTCCCTCACCAACTCCATATCGTCGGTCATCATTTACCATTACATGTCCGCCGATAGGGAAAGCGAACAAACTTTCCAATTATTCGCCGTTCTGTTTGTCTATTGCCATTATCTGGAGGCAACAGCAGAGGCAGTCGCGCGTTGCAGCGCTTTTGACGGGAGCATTTGGAGTTTTTCGTCCACACGCCAATGAGCAGGGTCAGTTTTGTCAAAGGCACCCTCCAGCAGAAAGCAGTCAGCGGTGCCAAGCGCTTTCGCCCCGCCAAAGCGCCGCGTTACATTGTTGAACACGACAAAGTCTGTCGGCCCGTGGAAAATGCTGTTCATCTCGTTCAAAGCGGCCGGCGATACCGTGCCGTAAATGACCAGACGGTTGCCGGGATTGATCGGGTTGGGACAATCGAAAATGGCACCCACATCCTGACCGACGAATTTCTTTTTTCCGACCACTACGCCGTCGTCTTCGAAAACGATGGGCAATTGGTCGCGCAGCCGCTGGAACAGACTGTGGTTTTGGGGCGAGCCGTAAATATAAATAGAGCGATTCTGAATATCCTGCTCAGTCAGCTCGCGGTCGCTTTTAATTTCGCGGGCTGGATCCAGGTCTTTGCGAAACTTTTTCACAATGCCTTCGACGTAATGATGTGTTTTCTCATCGCCGTCTGGATAAGTGTAGAGAGGGTTGGGGAGAAAATGGGCGGCGTTGAGCCCATTATTGAAAACCTGGGGCGAGTTGCGGATTATTGCCTCGAATTCCGCCCGGGGGTCATTTAGGCGACCCACGCCGAAGGCGCCGGTTTTGATGATGACAGTGGTGGTGCCGGCGGTCGCGAGAACGGTCGCCACCACCACGGCTGCTGTTTGTGCTTTTGTCCAGGCCATAAGTTTCAATGCTCCATTGATGAGGGTTAAAGTTGATCCGCTGGCCGCCGCTCCCTTGGCCACGGCCACGGCAGTGACTGCCCTGGCCAGCGCCACGGGCGCCGCGTGAACGGAATTCGCGGAAATCGCTCCCACTATGATGGCCGTTGTCGAGGCTATGCCGCGCCTGGTAAAATAGTGGTGCAGCTTTTCCAGGGCCCGGCTGATTCGCACGCGGGCGGCATCTTCTCCAGTGCCCAATGCCCGGCCGACTTCCATCAGGCTCTTATCTTCAAAAAAACGCAGCAGGACGCTTTGGCGGTCTTTTTCGCTGAGATGGGCCAAGGCTTCGTCCAACAGTGGGGACATCTGTTCCCAGAGCGGATCGGGCGGGCTGATTTGATCTTCGGATTGCATGTGGGACTCCTGCTCGTATTGGCGTCGGCGCGCAGCGGCCCGGCTTTGGGCCAGGGCGACAAACCGGGTCGTCCTGAAAAGCCAGCCGGAAAGAATGGTTTCGTCGCTCATCCGACTGGCTTTTTGGGCCAGGATGATAAAAACGGCCTGAGTCACGTCCTGCGCCAAATCGGGATCTCGCATTTGCCGCAACGCCGCCGAATAAACCAAACGGACATATCGGGAAACGAGTTCCTCGAAGGCCGCTTCAGAATTGGTGGCCGCGTATTGGCGCAGCAGCGTTCTATCGTCCATCGCCTGCATTCGCTTATTAAATGCCTTCCCGGCCAAAAACCGAACATTCTTTCTTCCAGAATCTTTTATCTTTAAACCGCAGACTTTGCCCGTAGCCTGTGGGAATGGCAGAACCTTTGCCCGACCGCCTTTGGAAAGAATACAGTTTGGCTTTTGAAGAGTTCGATGATTTGACGCTGGCCCGATGGCTGGCCCAAACACTCGGGCAATTGAAAGGCCGAATCTGGCGATTCTCTCATCCGCTGATCGGCACATACCGGCTGGCGGCCGAATTGGCGCATCGCCGCCAGATTTGGCTCAAGCGCCTAGCCAATGTGCCGGACGGCTTCGCGCCAGCCTCGTGCTGCCGCGCGCCCACCCTGCCCCTCTTCAGCCGCGACATCGTGCAAAGCGGTCTGATCTGCCAGCATTGTTCGGAAACCCTCGTGCCGTTTGAAGAGCTTCCGCAGGACTTGCAAGGTCCCATCCGGCAGTGGGTCGATGATTACGCTGCGGTCCATGCCGTGGCCCATTGGGATGATCAACAGCGCAAGAATGTGGCCGATTACGACCAGGCCTGCGATGACGCCGCCGCAAAAGCGGAAACACTTTTGACCTATGCGGCCAGAGAGTTGTTGCCGCGCTTGCTGGAACATTATCCCGCCATTCTCTGGGAAGACCAGGACGAGTGCCTGGAGGTGCTCCCGGAGGACATTGTCCTGTCATGACTATTTTATGAGACGTCTCTTCCGCTGGGCGCTTTATCTTTTCATTGTGCTGGCTGTCCTGGTCGTGGCCGGAATTCTTTTGCTGAATACGATCGTCAAACAAGTGGTTGAGAGCCGCTTGCGCTCGTCAACGGGCATGGACGTGCGAATCGGACAGATTGATGTCGGCCTCCTTTCCCCCACCCTGACCATTGAGAATCTCAAGATATACAACACGGCCGATTTTGGCGGCTCCGTATTTCTCGACATGCCGGAATTGCACATGGAATACGATCCCCAGGCAATTCGGGCCGGGCAGTTTCATTTCAAGCTGGTGCGCCTGGACCTAGCCGAAGTGGCGCTGGTTCAGGACAAAAAAGGCCGATTCAACGTGCAGGCCATGCAAAAAAAAGCGGCCGAGGCTTCGCGAGGAAAAAAATCGGCTGGCAACGGCTACACCTTTACGGGCATTGATACATTCAATCTCTCCCTGGGAAAATTTCGCATGTCAAATCTCGCTTCCGGCCGCGAGGACGAAATAAATTTCGGCATCAAAAACCAAATCTCGCACAACGTAAAGAACGAGGCCGACCTGGCTGGCTTGAGCCTGCTCATGGCCGCCCGCTCGGGTTCTCTGTCGTCTTCCACCAATTCGATCCTTAACTGGTCCACTCTTTTAAAAGATTTGACGGGACATTAGAGCGGTTGAATAGTATGTGTAAACGGCGGTTGAAAACTGTAGCGGGCGGCGGTCCAATAGTGTGGCACCCTTGGGTAACTAAACAACTCTGAGACCGATGGGTCAAGTCATAAAGCCCGGCTGCGAGGTAAAACGAG
>Ga0182030_10016418_pt1 | contig 14423 bp, 11 predicted proteins | sample 812S3MmetaG_FD_121299 | JGI IMG/M metagenome (GOLD analysis project Ga0182030, IMG submission 121299) | Permafrost microbial communities from Stordalen Mire, Sweden - 812S3M metaG (Illumina Assembly) | ecosystem: Environmental > Terrestrial > Soil > Wetlands > Permafrost | place: Sweden...
AGAACGCGCGGAATTCCGGGCTGTCGAATTGCGCGATCGCCATCGCCGTCAGTTCGGCGTTGAGCTGGGCGACGAGGTCGGGCATGGGAGGAGCGATAGTCGGTTGCATGTGGTAATCCTCTAGGCCGTAGGCGCCCAAGATGAGTACGTAGCGATGAAGCGCCGATCGAGGAACGTCGCTTCGGGTAACGGCGCGGTGACATCGCCGTTGCGAACCAAGATCTCCCAGAACGTCGGCATCGAACGTTCCGGGAGCGAGCCGCGTTCGTCGAACGTCCGTATGACCTCGTCGTACGCGCGGTTCGCGTAGTCGGGTGTGTACTTGAGGCGATCGACGAGCACGCCGGCGGCGTATGCGCGGTCGGCGCGCGCAAGCCGAATCGCCGTGACGAAACCGCGCAGCACGGCGAGCGTGCTTTGGGGTGCTTGCGTGAGGAACGAACGCTTCGCCGAGAAGATGTGCTCGGGCCATTCCGGTGCGATGTCTTTGGATTGCGTCGCGATCAGCGTGAAACCGGCCGCTTGCGCTTGCCACGTCACCGGCGCGGAAAGCATCGCGACCGCCGTTCGGCCGGCGCGCAGCGCTTCGAGTTGACTCGCCGATCCGCCGACTTGGAGTAGCTGTACGTCCTTCTCGGGCTGGAGGCCGTGGCGGAGTAGCAGATACCGCGTGAGCGCGTCGGTCATCGAACCGAATGTCGAGACGCCCGATGCTTTGCCTTTGACGTCGGCCCACGTGCGAATTCCCGGCGCGGCATACCAAGAGAATCCGGCAAGATGGTAGCCGGCGTAAAACCCAATGATGTCCTGTTGCGCTTTGACGAGGTTGATGAGGCCGCTCGTCGAGCCGCAAGCGATGTCGACCGAACCGCCGGCCAGAGCCTGACTCACTTCGGCATCGCCGCGGAAGGCGAGCAGTTGCACGTCGATGCCTTGCGGCTTCCAGGTGCGCGCGGCGGCGATGTAGAGCGGCAAGTACGATGTCGACTCGACGGCGATGCCGACGCGTACCGTGCCGACTTCGGGCTTGCCGGCGGGCCCCGCGCCGGTGAGCGGCAATGCGATCCCGGCTACTGCAATCCCGCGCAGCGCGTCCGCTCGCGTCAAGGTTCTCTGCACGGACGTTACTTCGCCGGCGGAGCGGGACGTACCGCGGTAAAGCTGTCGGCACTATTCTGATCGCCGGAACCGCTGTAGTGTGCAACGAGCGGGTACGGGAAGACCGGCCGGGTCCGCGTCACGACGCCGTTGCGCACTTCGGTCGCGACGACCCGATCCGGCGCGACGTGTCTTTCGACCCACGCTTCCATCGCGGGAATAAAGCCGGCGACCGGAATGATCGGTCCGACGCCTTCGGGATCGTGGAATTGGCCGGGGATCATGAACAGCCGAACGAATTTTTGCGTCGCCGACGCACCGCCCATCGTCTGCACGATCTCGTTGTAGAACTTCACCGTCGCGAGCGGCGGCATTGCCTCATCGGCCCAGCCGGAGAACATGATCAATTTTCCACCGTGCGCGCGGAACGGTCGCAGGTCGGGGTTCGTCGCATCGTACATGCGCTCGTTGGCAGCCATGCGTTGCGGATCGCGATCGAAGTTGAACGTGAGCGAGTTATATGCCGGACCGGCATCGGGCGTAAAGGCGAGATACCGTGCGAAGCTCACGCCCATTTCGCCCGCATGCGAGATCGGCGACGTGCCGTATGGCAAGCGCGCGGCCCACGTTACTTCCGAGCCGCGCTGCAGGCCGCCCGGATAGAGTGCGTGTCCGGCGTTATCATGAGGTGTTGCGTAGAATGCGCGCACGACCGCGACTTGCGCCTTCGTCAAACACGTTGCCGCCGGAACATCGTTCGGACATTGCAGCGTCCCCGGATCCCAATGACACGTGCGCGGATCGACGATCAGTCCGTCGTGCAGGCCGTCGCCGCCGTCGCACGCTGCCGTCACCGCATCGTGCAGCAGCGGCAGCTTGTCGACCAAGAGAATCGGGTGCCCCGCTTTGTCGTGATTCGCGATCTCGGTCCAGAGCGTCGAGGTTGCGTGCATTTCCGAGGCCCAGATCGGCGCCGGCCCCGCGATGATGCCTTCGAAGTCGAGCGGATAGCGTTCCGCCTCCATCAATCCTTGCCGCCCGCCGGTCGAGAAGCCGCCGTAGTATGCGTGGAGGATCGGCCGTCCGTAAAACGAGGTGGTGATGGCTTTCGCCGCGAGCGTCGCGACGTGCGTCGCACGGTACGCGAAGTCGACTTTCCCAAGCATGTTCTGATAGGCCCAGCCGGCCTCGGTGCGCCGCGTATGGTGACCCATATCGCCGGCGGCGACCGCATAACCGCGGGCGAGCGGCACGTTTGTTTCGTTGATCGCGAATTCACCGCCGAGACCATGTCCGCCGTTCATCCAAAACCGGCCGTTCCAGCCCGTTAGGGGTAAGCGCATTTCCACGCCGACCTGTTGGGCGACGTGGACGAGAACCTCGCAGTACGCCGCGCCGTCCGCCGGCGAAACCGGTGCAGCCGAGGTCACCCAGGCCGGCGCGCCGGGCACACGTTCGAAGCTGCGTGACGGGAGCGACCGGCACGCGGCGACGGCCGCGGCATCGGGACCGGGCACAACCGGCGCTGCGGTCTGCGCCGATACGGCAAGCACGACGCACAAGGCGGAAGCAATGACGGCAACGGGCTTCGTGACGAAAGAGTTCATCGGCCGGCCTTTCGAGTAAGCGCCGAACCTTTCGGTCGGGAGCCCATACCGCCCTAGCTACGCCGGCGCGTGCGGCGTCAGCGGACCCGGATTGCGAAGTGAAAGGCCGGCATTCGCTCGGCGGGGTGATCGATCACGTTGAGCATCGGCAGCAAGAAGTAGCTGCCGTTCACGTCGGAGCCTTGCGGCGGAAGGCCGGGTCCGAGGATCTTGCCGTTGTAGATCGCCGGGTAGAGATCGATGAAGTGCCAGCCGGATCCGCCCGGCGCGCGGATGCGCATCGTCACGTCGCCTTGACTGAAGAAGCCGCAAGCGTAGCCGAAGTACGCATCGTCGACGTCGACGGTGTAAATGTTGCCCGTCTCGGTCCAGCTGGCGCCTTTGACGTGGATCGTGATCTCTTCGCCCGGGCGCAGCACGCCGGCCGGCGCGATCGCGCCGACGCTGGGCGTGATCGTGTACGTTATCGCTGCCGTCGTGGTCGCCGGTTGCCCGCGTTCCTGCGCGATGATGCGATGATCGCCGCCGAGATCATCGGGCGTGCGCACGCGCACGGAAAACGCGCCGGCTCCGTCGCTCGTCGCGCTCGTGAGCGGCCGCTGTTGCAGCGCGAAGCCGTTGCCGCTGATGTCATCGCCGACGACGGTTTCCCAGGCAATCGCAATGGCCGTGTGAGGTGTGAAGCCGTGGCCGGAAAGCGCGATCGTGCTGCCGACGACCCCGGAGCGGAAATCGGCGCCGAACGACGGCATCGCCGTGTTTGCCGTCGCCGCTCCGGGTGAGTGCACGCGCGGCAACGTTTGCAGCTTCACGGAACCCGGCAAATGCGGCGTCCCCGGGACGATTTTGAAACTCCCGGCGATCACCGTCGGGATGAGGGGCTGGTAGTTGGGACTCTGCTGTTCGTTGAGATACGGCGCGGTCGGACCTTCGAGCGCTTGCAGCGTGTGCATCCCGATCGCGCCGGTTGCCGGGATCGTCACGCGCGCGGTGCCGTGCGTCGTGATCGCCGAGAGCCAGCCGGTCTGCGCGCCGTCATACATCAAGTGCCAGTTGAGCTGATAAAAGCGGTAGCCGTCGCCGGTCATCGTGATCGTGATCGGCGTTCCGAGCGGCCCCGATGCGGGCGCGACCGTGAGATGTGGAATGATGGTGAAGCCCTGGTGGGCCGCTACCGTTCCGCCATCCGGCTGCAACTCGACGTCGTGGATGTAGCCGAAATCTTCGGGGACGCTGAAGTGCAGCGCCAGCGTGCCTTGCGCGTCGCTCGTTCCGCTCGCCAAGGTTCGCGTCGCGTCGGGCCCGAGGATGCCGTTGAACTTTCCGTCGCCGACGTTCCAGTGTGCGCGTGCACTATGCCACACCAGCGCGAACCGCGTTGCGGGCGCGAGGTTCGTTCCGCGGGCAGTGACCGCTATGCCGACCATCGCGCCGATGGGTGCGAAGATCAGCCGGCCGGGAGCGGGTTGCGCGGCGGAGGGTAGACGGAGCGCCGGCAAGAGCAAAAAGGCCGCTGCGAGCGCGGCCAGCAGAACGCCCCGATGCTTCACTTGGCGGCGGCGGGGGCTTTCGGGATGATCGTGAGGACGGCGACGCCGGCGGCTTGGCCGACCGGGGTAAAGGTGCCCGTGTTGCCTTTGCTATCGGTCACGGCTAGGGTCCAGGGCAGCGTTCCCGTCGGATGATCGCCCTTGATGAACAGCGCGCCCGAGAGGTAGCTCATGTGCACCGGTGCGGCGGGCGGCGGCGGATGGTTCTTCATCGTTAGCGGCTGGGTCGTTCCGTCGGAGAGCGTCACGACGGCCTTGATGCCGCGCTGCGCGATGTCGGCTGCAGTCAATTCGACTCCGGTCGTCGCGTCGGAGATCACGGCCCGAAAGACGACGACGCCGCCGGCGAAAAACATGGTCTGGTTGACGCACGGCGCGCCTTGCATCCCGTTCTTGTCGGTGCCGCTGGTGACGGTGTCCGCGTAGATGCGGTACGCCGTTCCCGTGCTGGGAACCAGCAGGGCGGGCGCCGATGGGGCTGCGGGAGCCGCGCCCGGTGCGGGCTGGGCATCGGCGGCAACGGTCGCGAGTCCGAGGGCGGCGGCGGCGAACGCCAAAATGGCGAGCGATTTGTAGGCTCTCATGTCGGTGCTTGCTCCGCGCCCCAACGTCACGGGACCTCCCTCGATCAGGCGTGGACCTCGCGCAGATGACCGCTGTCGACGTTGTAGATGAAGCCGCGGACGTGGTCGCGATGCGGCAGAAAGGGATGGCTGCGGACCCGCGCGATCGCGCTCCGCACCGCCTCGTCGAGGTCGCTGAACGTTCCAAACGTATACGGCGGCGCGTGGCCGGTATCCGCAACGATCGCGTCGCGCAACGCATCTTCGTCCGCACCGTGCAAGCCGCAGTTGGTGTGGTGCATGAGGATCACTTCGCGCGTCTGAAGGAGACGTTGCGACAACACGAGCGAGCGCAGGATGTCGTCCGTCGCGAGGCCGCCGGCGTTCCGCAGAATGTGCGCTTCTCCGGAATCGAGGCCGAAGATCCGGAACGCGTCGATGCGCGAGTCCATGCAGGTCACGATCGCCACGTGCTTCGATGGAATGAGCGCTCGCGGTCCTTCGAAGTCGACGTAGTGCGCGACCGCATTCTCGACAAGATCATCGGTAGTGGAACGCATTCACACATTGTTGGCCGCGATCGCGTGGCGACCCTCGATCGGGGTACAAGGTAGCGAGTGAGGGCCTCAATGTTAGATCATGCAACCTATGCGATCGTTGGCGGGGGCGTTGCCGCGGCCGCCGCCGTCGACGGAATTCGGGCAACCGATCCCAAGGGCGACATCGTTTTGTTCACGACGGAGTGGGCGCCGCCATATCAGCGACCGCCGCTCTCAAAAGAGTTTCTCCGCGGGGAAGCGCCGCTCGAATCGGTCCTCATGCACCCGGCGTTGTGGTACCTTCAGAACGGCGTCGACGTTCGGGTTGGCGTGACCGTCACCGCGATCGCCCCGGCGCAGCACGCACTGCACGTCGACGGCGAGGTCGTCCGATACGACAAGTTGCTTCTCGCCACCGGTGCGACGCCGCGGCAACTCAAGATTCCGGGTTCCGATCTCGATGGCGTGTACACGCTGCGCACGTACGAGGATGCGTTGCGGCTGCGGGCCGTTCGCGCGACGGCGGGGAGCGTTGTTCTCGTCGGTAGCGGCTTCATCGGTATGGAACTCGCCGCGTCGCTGCGCAGCGGGGGCGCCGAGGTCGTGTTGACGAGTGTCGACAAGGCACTGTGGGCCATGTTCGGCGCCGACGTTTCGGGCTACGTCGCGGGCCTGTTCGAACGCCACGGCGTCAAGGTCGTCCTCGAGAACCAAATCACGTCGTTTGCGGGAGACGGACGCGTGCGTTCGGTCGTCACGTCGCGCGGGCCGTTCGATTGCAATGCCGTTGTGGTCGGCATCGGCGTCGGTCCGAACGACGAACTCGCACGGGCCGCGGGCCTGAAAACCGAGAACGGCATCATCGTGAACGACCGCTTGCAGGCATCCGCGCCCGACGTGTACGTCGCCGGAGACGTCGCGCGTTTTCCGGCGCTCGACGGAACGCTCGGGCGAGTCGAACATTTCGATCATGCCGATAGTTCGGGTCGCGTCGCCGGCGGCAACATGGCCGGCCTCGACGTCGCCTATCGGTACGTCCCATTTTTCTGGAGCGACGTTTTCGAGTTGGGCTTTGAGTTCGTCGGATCGCCGGCGCCGGAGTCGCGCATCGTCACCGGCACGCTCGCCAGCAATTCGTTTATCATCGAATACTCGCGCGACCGTAAACTGGCCGGAACGTTTCTAGCGGGACGGACTTCGGATGAATCGGCGGCGTACCGGGAGCGGATTTCTCAGCTCGCTTAGCGCTGCTCGCGTTTCGCGAGATACTCATCGCGCCAGGCCTTCGTGCTGTAGAGCCGGGACCCGAGATGCGCGTGCCGGAGCCGGCCGCGCTGCGCCGCTTTGTGCAGCGCTTCGAGCGAGATTGGGCCAGCCAGCGCCGCCAACGGCAACAGATCGGCGGGAACCGTGAAGCGCTCGAGATTGCGTTGGACACTGCGCGCGGTGTGCATCGCCAGCGGGTAGTAGTTGCCGGCGTCCGCGCGGGCAATCGCCTCGCGATAGTTCCGGATCGAGCGCGGCGGAATCGTCGCGAAGGGCAGGCCGATCCGGGTCAGCAGCAGGTTCACGGCCAGTCGCGCGACGCGGCCGTTACCCGATGTGAACGGACGAATCCGCTCGAGGCGCTCCTGGAACGTTGCCAGCCACAGAAAGTAGGGCCCATCCGCGGGTGGACCATGTCCCAAACGGTCGACGAGGCTCGCAACTTCGGACACGATGAGCGACGGCGGCACCGGGATGACGCCGCTGCGGATCGGCGAGGCGTTGCGGGTACGCCAGGCACCGGGCAGCGCGGCGCTGTCAACGAGTTCCATGCCCGCCGTTATACGAGCGTGCAGTTGCCGGACATCCGCGACCGAGATCAACGCACCGGAGGCGCGCGGCCGCTGGCTTTGCGCCCAATTCGAGGCCAAGCCGTATCCCCACACCATCAGATAGTCGCGAAACGCGCGGTCCCCGGCCACGACGCCACGCTGAAGCAGCGCCCGCGTCTGGCTCAGGGTCGTGGCCGAGCCGGCCATGGCACACGAGCCCCACACCTCTTCGAGACGCAGAGCGAACTTGAGCTGGTCGGCGGCCTCGGAGGGCCGAACGGCGGTCGCCTGGGCGAGCACGTTCTGCTCGAGCGACCGCAGCGCCGCCTCTTCGCTCGTCATGTCCAAATTATACAATCTCGTCCTAAAAGGACAAGTGGATTGGCGAAAACTCTAGGCACGCCCCGATGCTTTGTACATGGACCCCTACCTGGCCGAACTGGCAAAACGCGTCCTCGTCTTCGACGGAGCGATGGGCACGCAGATCATGGCGCGCGAGCTCACTCCCGAGGCGTACGGTGGCGCGGCATTCCACGGCTGTAACGAAGCGATCGTGCTTAGCCGGCCCGACATCGTGGAGTACGTCCATCAAGCCTACCTGGAAGCGGGTGCGGACGTTCTGGAAACGGACACCTTCACGGCCTCGCGGCTGAAGCTCGACGAGTACGGCTTGGGCGACCGGGTCGGTGAGATCAACCGGACTGCCGTGGCGATCGCCCGCGCATGCGTGGACCGGGTTCGCTGGCTGCGGCCGCGCTTCGTCGCCGGCGCGATGGGTCCGACCGGAATGCTGATCTCATCGTCCGATCCGGCGCTCTCGAAGATCACGTTCGAAGAACTTGCAACGCTCTACGGCGAGCAGGCCCGTCATCTGGTCGAGGGCGGCGTCGACTTGCTGCTGCTCGAGACGAGTCAAGATCTACTCGAGATGAAGGCCGCGATTGCGGGGATCGTGCGCCAATTCGAAGGCGGTTTACGGCGCGTTCCCATTCAAGCGCAAGCGACGCTCGACGTCACCGGCCGCATGCTGCTCGGAACCGACATTCGCGCGGTGTGCGCGACGCTCGATGCGTTGCCGATCGACGTGATCGGACTCAACTGCTCGACCGGCCCCTCGCACATGCGCGACGCCGTCCGTTATTTGTGCGAGAACTCGCGCTGCTACGTCGCCGTCATTCCGAATGCCGGTCTGCCGATCATGGGACCGAACGGCGAGACGATCTATCCCGAGACGCCCGATGAAATGGCGGCCGAACTGCGAGCGTTCGTCACCGATTTCGGCGTAAACGCGATCGGCGGTTGCTGCGGCACGACCGAAGCGCACATCCGGGCGTTTTCGGCGGCCGTCGATGGACTTCACGGCCGCCCGCCGGATGCAAAGCCGCAGCAACTCGTCGCCAGTGCGATGACCGCGACCTATTTGGAACAAGAGCCGAAACCGTTGCTGGTGGGCGAGCGCATCAATGCGCAAGGTTCGCGCCGGATGAAACGGCTGTTGCTGGCCGATGCCTACGATGACATCGTGCTCGTTGCGCGCGAGCAAGTCGAAATGGGCGCGCACGTTCTCGACCTTTGCACGGCCATGACCGAACGGCCCGACGAAGCCGTGCAAATGGAAACGATCGTCAAGAAGCTCGCACAGTCGGTCGAAGTGCCGGTCATGATCGATTCGACCGAGCCGGCGGTGATTGCGGCGGCGCTGCGCGCGTACCCCGGCCGCGCGATCGTCAACTCGATCAACCTCGAGAACGGGCGCAAGCGCATCGACGACGTGATGCCGCTCGTGCGAGAAGCCGGTGCGGCCGTCGTTGCGCTCACGATCGACGAAACTGGTATGGCCAAGACGGCCGACCGGAAATTCGAAATTGCGAAACGCATCTTCGATATCGTCACGTCCGAATACGATTTGCCGCCGGGAGCCTTGATCTTTGACGCGCTGACGTTCACGCTGGCGACGGGCGACGCAGAGTTCCTCGACTCCGCGGTTGCCACGATCGACGGCATCAAACGCATCAAGCGCGAAATTCCGGGCGTCCTCACCTCGCTCGGCGTCAGCAACGTGAGCTTCGGTCTGAAGCCGGCGGCGCGGGCCGCGATCAACTCCGTGATGTTGCATCATTGCGTGGATGCGGGGCTCGATCTCGCGCTCGTTCATCCCCAAGAGATCACGCCGTATGCGGAGATCGACGCGCTCGAGCGTGAGCTCTGCGACGACCTCGTCTTCAACCGGCGCGAGGATGCGTTGCAACGCGTGATCGAACACTTCGAGAGTAAAGGCCCCGCTGCCGCGGCCGATGCGCCCGACGACGATATCGATCGGCCGATCGAAGTGCGCATCCACCAGGCGATTCTCCGGCGCCGCAAAGACGGCATCGAGGCCAAGCTCGACGAGGCCCTGCTCACCCGCGATGCGGTCGACGTCATCAATTCCGTTCTGCTCCCGGCGATGAAGGAGGTCGGCGACAAGTTCGGCTCCGGCGAGTTGATCTTGCCGTTCGTGCTGCAGTCGGCCGAGGTGATGAAGAAAGCCGTCGCTCATCTCGAGCAGTTCTTGGAGAAGAAGGACGGCGCCAGCAAAGGAAAGATCGTACTCGCCACCGTTTTCGGCGACGTGCACGACATCGGTAAGAACCTCGTGCACACGATTCTCGCCAACAACGGCTACACCGTCTTCGATCTCGGCAAGCAAGTGCCGATGAACGTCATCCTCGACAAAGCGATCGAAGTGCAGGCCGACGCGATCGGACTTTCCGCCCTGCTCGTTTCAACCTCGAAGCAGATGCCCGTTTGCGTCCAGGAACAGGATGCGCGCGGTCTCCAGTTTCCGATTTTGATCGGCGGCGCCGCGATCAATCGCGAGTTCGGTCGCCGTACCGCACTTATCGACGGCGAGCGGGTTTTTGCACCCGGATTGTTTTACGCGAAAGACGCATTCCAAGGTCTCGATATCATGGAGCAGCTGGTGGTCCCGGCGAAACGCGATGTTCTCGTCCAGCAGATGCGCGAGGAGGCGCTGGCATCACGCAAGCAGCCGGCCGAGGTGCCCGTCGCGGTATCCAATCGCAGCGCGCGCGAATGGCTTGCGCAAGCGGACATTCCCAATGCGCCGTTTTTCGGTCCGCGCACCGTGAGCGAACTCGACGTGAGCGAACTATGGCCGCACTTCGACCTCCGTAGTTTGTTCCGCTTATCGTGGGGCGGATCGAGCGTCAAGGGTGCGCAGTGGGAAGCGCTCGTTCGGGATGAGTTCGAACCGCGGCTGCGGCGCTTCCGAGCGTTGGCGCAACGGTCTGCACTCTTGCAGCCCAAAGTCGTTTACGGGTACTTTCCGGCGGCCGGCGACGGAGACGACGTCGTCATCTACGATCCGGCCGACATTCGCGTCGAAATCGCGCGCTTGCCGTTCACGCGCCAAACCGGTGGGCAGCATCTTTGCCTCGCCGACTACTTGCGCAAGCCGGGACCGGGTCACGAGGTCGACGTCATCGCGCTGCAAGTCGTGACGGTTGGATCTGCCGTATCGGAACGAATCGACGCCATGCAGCAAAGCGGCGATTACAGCGAATCGTATTTTCTTCACGGCTTTTCGGTTCAAGCGGCCGAAGCGCTGGCCGAGCACACGCACCGTCGAATTCGCAGCGAACTCGGGATCGCCGGCGATCGGGGGAAACGCTATTCATGGGGCTACGGTGCTTGTCCCGACCTCACCCAACACGAGACCGTTTGGCGTCTACTCGATGCCGAGCGGGCGATCGGGACCGAGTTGACCACGGCCCATCAAATCGTTCCCGAGCAATCGACGGCGGCCATCATCATCCATCATCCGCAGGCGACGTACTTCAATGCTGCGGCGAGCCGCGAATTGCTGACGGCCTAGCATGCGGATCGTGGATGCGTTCCGTGGTCCGGGACCCGCGATTTCTTTCGAGTTTTTTCCGCCCAAGAGCGACGCGGCGGCGGATGAACTTCTGACAACGATCGCAACGATGCGCGCCTTGCAGCCGAGCTTCGTTTCCATCACGTATGGGGCCGGCGGATCGTCGCGCGAGCGATCGCTCGATCTCGTGCGACGCATCAAGACGGAACTTTCGGTTGAGGTCATGGCGCACCTGACGTGCGCGGGCAGCACGCGCGCGGACCTTCATGCCTATGCCGCCGACCTCGCTGCGAGCGGGATTGAAAACGTTCTCGCCTTGCGCGGCGATCCGCCGCGCGACGCCCCGGGCTTTGTCGCTCACGAGGGTGGCTTGGCATACGCCTCGGACCTCGTTGCGCTTCTGGCGGCCGACTATAATTTCTGCGTCGGCGGCGCGTGCTATCCCGAAACGCATACCGAGGCGCCCGATCCGGCCACCGACCTCAACCATCTGGTGACGAAGGTCGCGTCCGGCGCATCGTTTCTGGTGACGCAGCTCTTCTTTGAAAATGAACGTTACTTCGCGTTTGTCGCCCGGGCCCGCGCCGCCGGCATTACGGTCCCGATCGTTCCGGGCATCATGCCGATAACCAACTACGAGCAGATCTGCCGGTTCACGTCGCTGTGCGGCGCGACGATCCCACCGCGGCTTCGGGCCGAGCTTGAGTCATGCAAAGCCGATCCCAATGCGCTCGTCGATCTCGGCGTTGCCTTCACGGCGCTCCAATGCTCGGACCTGCTCGCTCGGGGTGCTCCGGGGCTTCATTTTTATACCCTCAACAAGTCGCCGGCGGTTCGGGCCGTCGTAGCGGCTCTGCGCGCGGAGGCCGCCATAGCCGCCTAGCCCGATGAGTTAGCGGGCTACTTTGTGAGCGGCATTCCGCCCGGGCTGCTGACCGGGATGAATTTGTCGGCCGACGGACTCCATTCGATCATCACGACGGCGGTGATCGGCGTGCCGCGCTGGCTGCCGTCGCGGAAGTCCATGACGGTGTTGATGCCGGCGTAGCTATGCGTTTGTTCGATCGCATCGCGCAATTGGGCGGCGGTCGGATTCGGTCCGAGGTGACGCAATGCGTTGATTGCAACGCGCGTCGCATCCCACGCAAACGAATGCGCCGCTTCCGGTTTCACGCCGATCGCCGCAAACGCGGCGAAAAATGCCTCCATCTCGTTCTTGACCGGCCCGGGCCGAACGAGATCCGAGGCCATGAAGCGATAGCCGGGCAGATAGAGGTGCGAGGGCATGAAGGTTGCGTAACTGCGCATTTGCGTCGCCACGATATTGCCGGCGTTGAGCGACGTGGGCAGATCGAGGCCGATGTCGTGCAGCCCGCGCAAAACGGTGCCGTTCGGAGTTCCGGTCGACCAGACGATGATCGCTTCCGGATTCGATGCCTTGATGCGCGCGAGTTGCGCCCCGACGCTCACGTCGGCGATGCCGAAATGTTCGTTGGCGGTTAGCGTCACTGCTTTGTTTTCCGGCAGCGCGAGGGCGCGTAAGACGACCTGTTCGCCGTTTTGCCCTGAAATGTCGGTCGACGAGATCATGGCGATGCGCTTAAAACCGTGCTCGCGGAAGAAACGCACGTTGGCGATCGCGAGATCGGGCGTGCCGACGCTGGCGGAGAACGCATAGCTGCCGGGCGCCGCTTGCAGAGTGGGCGCGAAACAGTATTCCACCGGCCCATTCTTGACCAGCGCATACACGGCTTCGCACGAGGCGCCTAGCGTCGGCCCCATGATCAGCGGTACGTTCTTTGCGATGATCCCATTCGCAAGCTGAACGGTGTTGAACGGATTCGATCCATCGTCGTAGGTGACGAACTTGATCGGGCGCCCATGAATGCCGCCGCTCTTATTTTCGACCGGCTCGAGCGCCTTGAGCGTCGTGAGTTCTTGGTTGCCGAGAAACGCAGCAATTCCGGTAAGCGAGAGGATGACGTTGATTTCATATGGTTCGCCGGCGGCTCGCGCCGATAGCGGCGCAAGGCATACAAGAGCGGCAAGTAAAGCCGCCAGAGGGGTTTTCATCGCTCGTACTACGCCGGGGTTTTGTTTGTCGCCTGGGCGAACTGCGAGGGCATGACGGGCGAGATCGAACTGAAGATTCTCGGCATCGCCGTGGCGGTCGGGTTCGACGTCTTGGCTCTATCGATCGCCGTCGGAATCATGAAGATCAGCTGGCGCGCCCGGGTGCGTTTGGGCGTGTGCTTCGCGCTTTCTGAAGTTATCATGCAGGTTGTCGGTTACGCGATCGGCACGGCGGCCGGGCACCTCATCGGCATCATCGCGATTTACGCCGGCTTCGCGATCCTTGCGGGCGTCGGCGCATTCATCGTGCGTGAGAGTTTCGAAGAGCAGAAAACACTCAAAGTTGACACCGGAGCCGGACTTCTCGCGGCGTGCGCTGCGATCAGTCTCGACTCGCTCGGGATCGGTGTCTCCTTGCCCGGCGTTCCGTTGCCGCTCGTTCCGCTGCTGGAAACCGTGGCGGTCAGCACGTTGATTTTTACGGCGACCGGCCTTGCGTTCGGTGCGAAACTCGGCGAACGCTACGAACATGCGGCGGAGTTCGCGGCGGGCGTCGTGCTCGTCGTGCTCGCTATCTTTTTCACGATCCAGCATGTCGCAGGCTGGGGCACCACCTAAGGCCGCCGGAACGGTTAGGTGCCCTTCTGGCCGCCGAAGTAGAAGATCACTTTTAAGAGCGCTTGCGGGACGGTGATGAGGGTGTTGGGGTTGCCGTAGGCGAGGTAGACCTCTTCGTTGCGCAGCCGCAAGTGATACGCGACCGACACGTTCGAGCACGAACCCGCGCAATTACCGCCGCCGTTCGGCTGGGGCGGAAGCCCGCTAACGTGCCGCAGTCCGACGGCGAACGACGACTCGCGATTGACCTGATACGAGTACGAGACGCCGTCGAACCATTGGATGTTATCGGGGCCGCTGGCCAGCCATTGCGACGTGTTGTCGACCGTGAACGTTACCGTTCCCTTATCGCCGGCACGAATGGTCGATGTGCGAATCCACGTGTCGAGCCGGCCGGCGCCGTAGCGGCCGGTCGAGTACGAAATATTCGTCGGCGTCGCGGATGAACCGTGCGAGGGGAAGTTCCCCGAGTTGTTCGTTTGCGAGCCGCTATGATACGTCAAGTTGAAGCCGCCGTTTTGCGAAATGGGTTCGAGCGTCGGACCGAAACGCCAGTAATCCGATCCGCTGTATAATTGCAGATCCCACGCGCTCTTGGTGAGCATGTCGACGAGCACTTGCGTGTCGCTCTGCGACTGGCCGTAGACCGCGCCTTGATAGCGATCGATGAAGACGCTGGCG
>Ga0182030_10016419_pt1 | contig 14423 bp, 19 predicted proteins | sample 812S3MmetaG_FD_121299 | JGI IMG/M metagenome (GOLD analysis project Ga0182030, IMG submission 121299) | Permafrost microbial communities from Stordalen Mire, Sweden - 812S3M metaG (Illumina Assembly) | ecosystem: Environmental > Terrestrial > Soil > Wetlands > Permafrost | place: Sweden...
GAAGGTGACCTTGCCAGGGCCGGAAACCTGGGCGCGTGACTTGCCAAAGGCGAATATCTTATTGCCCATCTGCGAGCCGCGGTAAGACACAAACCAGATCAAGGCAAAAATCCCCAAAAATGGTATCAATTGAAAAAATAACTGGCTCCAAAACAATTCCGGGGGGACAACCCTAAAATCAGTGACATTGTCCCGGATCATCTTAAGCAGGTCATCGTCATGGGACGGGATATTGAGTTTAAACTCCAGGCCATTGGCATAGGTGCCTTTTAGAGTATTGTCCGGGCCTTCGGTCAACTCCAAATGTTTGATCTGATGTGTTTGCGGATTGTCTTTTAAAATGGCATAAAATTCAGAGTAGGTGAGCTCCTTCTCTGTTTTGACGTTTGACTTGTCTTGAATAGCCATGAGCAATAGGAAAACAATCCCCATGATCACCCAAAACCAAACATTGCCATTGGGGTTACGGGCAGGACGAGGTCCCTTTTTAACGGGTATATTTGTATTAGGTAGTGCCATCAAAAGCCTCCAAAAAAAGTATCTGAATGAATGTTAATTATATAATAGTAATAGATTTAATCAAGTAAAGTTAATTAGGAGAGTTCTAAATATTTATGATTTTTCACAGCCTTTAGGCGATGCGGCAGGTCAACCGACCCTGGGCCGCTTTGGGAAACCAAATTCTCCAGGGCATGGATATGCTCGAAGCTAAGCACTACCGGGGCTTTGGTTAAACTTTCCACCATTAAACGCAGCATCAAACGCAAAATTGCCGGATGTTGACGGCTGATGTTCTTTAAACCCATTTTTATCTTCTTTTGGGAAATAACAGCAATTTTCTCAAATTGCTCACGCGCATGCATGGAAAGAAAATCATAATCTTCTCCTACTGTTGCGGCCAAGTCTGATAAAACACTGACGATTTGAGGATTGTACTCGCGGGCCAATAAAGGCAGAAGATTGTGCCTGACTTTATTGCGCTCGTAGACAGTCAGTTTATTCGTGGCATCGATGCGAAATGGCACTTTTTTAGTTTTGAGATAATTTTCAACTTCCCTGCGATCGACACCTATTAAAGGCCGTACAAAATTTATTCCCTCAATGTTACGTCGCGGTAAGATAGCCCTTAGGCCATAAAGACCGCTACCCCGCATCAAGCGCATCAATACCGTTTCAGCCAGGTCATTACGGGTATGCGCCAGGGCCACAGATTGTGCTTTAAGGCCACGGGCCGTCTTCACAAAAAATTCAAACCTCATCTGCCTGGCATCGTCCTCAGAAAGTAGCCTGATCTTCCCCCCTTCTCTTCGCCCCACAGTTAAAGGAATATTTAATTGCTTGCACCAGTTAGCTACAAACTTTTCATCTTGAAGCGCTTGAGGGCGAAACCTGTGATTAAAATGTGCCGCGTGCAACTGCACACCCAGATCATGACGTAATCCGGCCAATAAAGCCAAAAGCGCCATTGAATCAGCGCCGCCGGATACACCGATGACAACCTGCCCTCTGGGGGTAATTAATTTATTTTTTCTGATGAATTGAAAGATCCGCCCTTCAAAATCCATAAGCACTAATAGCCTTCCAAACCGCGCTTTTCTTTCTTAGCTTCCTGATAGGCTGCGTCTAATTTATCTTCGTATTTGACATTAGGCAAAATGGTCCTTAATTTCACAAAGCCCATGCGTAACATCTCTGCATTGGCCATCCGCCCATCGGGCAAGTAAACATACGCATAAAGATAACCGCTGCTGGTGTCCCCTGCATCTGCCCCATATTCCAACGTCACTTTTTTATTTTCCAGCAGGTCCTGGGCATAGGTCAAGGCCTGTTCCTCTAAAGGGATCGTAGGTTCTACCGGTTCTTCGATTACATGACCCTTTTCATCAAATTTGACAAGTTTGTGGTGCACAGGCCCCAGAGATTCAATCCCGATAAGTTTGATGTGCCGTCCGTCTTCCAGGACAATGAGATCAGAGGCAAGCACCTTGACAACCAGGGCTTGGTCCTGTTTTTTCGATGAATTAAAAAGATCATCGCTGTTGTCGCTGCCCCACGCAGGAATGCTTAAAAAGTAAAGGATCAATAATAAACGCAAGATCATGTTCTTCCCCATGCTTCGATCCTAACGACGTAGTCATAACCGATAACTCTCAGTAACGTCACATGAAACTGTTTCGCGCAATTTTTAAGTAAATATTGATATGCAGTTTTACGCACCACGCCATAAGTTAAACGCTGGCTCTTAAGGACTTTTATGATCTCATCAGTGCTCTCTAAAATAGGCACCGGATGAGGGCTAAAAAACGGTTTGCCTGAAAAATCGACGATCGCAATATCTTGCCCCGTATAATAACGGATCCCGCGCGCATTGGCTTTGGAGGTCAATACCGTCATAGCCGCCCGTGAGTGTTGAGGAATATATTCAGAAGCTTCATGAGAAGACACATAGCCTTCCAGATCAGTACGCACCATAAAAGCCGTCAAGAATATAGGGCACAGGCTCAGTGCCAGTACATATAATGCCGCTTGAAAGCGCTCTTTAAGTGCCAAGGTGATCCCCATTCCCGATATGACGATCAAAGAACCGGAAAGAAAATACAACGGAAGCTGGGAAGAAATGTAATGCAGGCAAACTTTATGGGCCCCCATTACCGCGATCCCCAGAACAGCCAATAAAAAGAAACTGGCGCACAATAAATTTTGCATTTTTTTACGGTCCTGGATATAAGACAAGCCATTCCCCAAAAAATTGCCTGTCATCAAAGCTAAGGCAGGGAACAAAGGAAGGATATAGCTAGCGAGCTTGGAATGCGCTATTTGAAAGACCAACAGGACCGCCAAGACCCAACTAAGGCTCAAATAATCTATAGCTGTGACCGAACTTTTAAGCCGCTTGAATAGATCAACCCCAGCGGCCAGCAAAAATAAACTCCAGGGGAATAACCCGGCCACCATGATCATGGGATAAAAAAACCAATGATCATTTCCCCGGTGCTCTGCCACCAGCAACCGCCGCCAGTGGTCATTATAAAAGAACTCGTGAATAAAGGGCTGGCCATATTGATGGTAGATGTATACATACCACGGTAAGGCTAAACTTAAGTAAAGCAAAATCCCGGCCAACACCCACCAACTCTTCAAAAAATTAATTTGACGCTGGTACAACAAAAAAAGAATGACCGCTAATTGGGGAACGACAAAACCCAAAGGACTTTTGGTCAAGGTGCCCAGAGCGCAAAACACATAAAAACCGATGAAACCAATCCCCTGCTGTCTACGGTCGGAAAACCCCCACATGAAGCAGGTCATGGCGCCTAAAATAAAGACCGTAAAGATCATGTCCGTAAAGACGGTTTTCCCCATACCGTCAAAAAAAGCACCAGTGGCCAACACGACCGCAGACAGGAATGCCTTACGCTCATCTTTAAAGCCCATCAAACCCAATAAATAAACGGCCATGACGCCAAGACAGGCAAATACCGCCGGGAAAAAACGTGCCGTAAAGGGAGACTCTCCCCAGGTTTTAAAAGCAGTTTCAAGAAGCCAATATGTAAGGGGTGGTTTTTCGAATTGGGGCTGGCCGAAAATAAGGGGTGTAGCCCATTCATTCTTGGCAGCCATTTCGTGAGCAGTCAGGGAATAAAAAACCTCATCCGGATCTGAGAGGCTGAATAAATTATTCCCCACTAAGAATAAACCGCAGCAGATCAGAAAAAGGATGGAAATTCGCTTAAGGTAAAATGGACGCATAGTGAGAAAATATGGTGGCCGCCGCCTTGGGCGGGGCAAACTTGAGTTATAAATATGGTGGCGGGGAGTGGATTTAAACCACCGACCTGTCGGGTATGAACCGAATGCTCTATCAGCTGAGCTACCCCGCCATAAGCAAAATTTAAGGAAAGATGATTTTAGAAGAGAACAATCGTATTAGCAAGCAATTTCTATACGCAAATAACACTTCCCAAGAAGACATATTCTTGTTAAATTAATAAATAAGTTAACGAAATTTTATGGTCAAATGAGCCTAAAAAATAAAAAACTTTTTTCCTTAACGCCTCTTGATGAAGTCTCTGTTTTACGTAAATTCGCGATCCTCTATTTGATATCTTCCATTGTCCCGATGGCCCTTCTTTATTTCGTCTATTTAAAACACTCAAACATCGGAAACATTGCCATGCTTCTCATGGGGATAGGCGTTTTGGTGGGGTACTTTTCTATCCGTTCATTATTGACCAAAGCTTTTATCATTGCCAAAGAAAACCGCAAGGCGCTTGTGCCTTTTTTAAATCAGGAGACTGTCAACGAACTCGACGAAGGTCAAAATGAACTGCTCGCTTTAAGTCGCACCTTTTCCGCGATCACCAGGCAATTTGACAATAATATAAACGAGTTAAAAAAGAAAAACGAAGAACTCCGGGCCTTGGACCGGCTCAAAGATGACTTTGTCAATAATGTCTCCCATGAATTCCGCTTGCCATTGACGATCGTCCAGGAAAGTATCCGTCAGATATCCGAAGGGATGTTCGGTGAAGTCAACGAAGAGCAGCAACGGTATTTTAACATGTCGCTCAGAAATATTGAGTGTTTAAAAGCCCTCATTGATAATATGCTGGACCTGTCTCGGATTAAAAAAGGTAAATTTGAACTCGTTAAGAAGAACATGGATCTTGGCGCTGTCATTAAAGAAGTAGCGTTTGATTTTTCTCAGAAAATCGAGAAAAAAGGCTTAGGAATAAAGATCAATATACCTTCCCAGCCATTGGAAACCTTTGCCGATAAAAATAAGATCACCCAAGTTTTAATTAATTTGGTGGGTAATGCCTATAAATTCACAGACAAAGGCAGTATTGAAATATCCGCCGTAAAGAACGATGGTATTATTGAATGCAGTGTTGCGGATTCGGGCATAGGGATCTCCACTAAAGACCAGACCAACCTGTTCTCGGATTTTTATCAGATCGGCCGGGAAGGCCATCAAGAGAGAGGAACAGGATTGGGGTTGGTTATTTCCAAAAGTATCATTGAAATGCATAACGGAAAAATCCATGTTGAAAGCAAAGAAGGGGCCGGCACAAAATTTCTTTTTACATTACCTATAGCTGTTCAGGAGAAAGGAAAAACACCATGAAGAAAATATTGATCGTCGATGACGATGAGGATATCGTTGAATTGGTCAAAAACAGGCTAACAAAGAATAATTATGCCGTCCTCACTTCCACGGAAGGAAATGACGGATTTAATAAGGCCCTGGAGCATCAACCTGACTTGATCATTATGGATGTCATGATGCCTGACCTTTCCGGAGGGGAAGTTGTGAAGCTCTTAAAATCAAACAGCATCACCTATCCCATACCGGTGCTGTTTTTTACTGTTTTGGCCGCCAATATGCCCAATGATGCAGGGCTTGATGAGATCAATGTCAGCGGTCAGCTTTATCCGGCCATCACCAAACCATTTGAACCAAATAAATTATTATCTGCAATAAAATTCTTATTAGAGGAATAAAAGAGCCAACTATATGTCCCGCCTAATCAAAAACAACTGTTTTATTGCCGTAACAAAGAATTTTCTTCTCCAGATGCCAGCGTACGGCGCGGCTTAAAACAGCCTTTTCCAGGTCTTCCCCTTTTCTTTTAAGGTCCCCCAACGAATCGCGATGACTGACGCACACGGTGTCCTGCGCGATGATAGGGCCTTCATCCAGAGCTTCAGTCACGTAATGGCTGGTAGCCCCGATGACTTTGACGCCTTTTTGGTAGGCCTGCAAGTAGGGGTTGCTTCCTGCAAACGCCGGCAAAAAAGAATGATGGATATTAATTATCTGCGATGGATATTGCTCAATAAATTGTTTTGTTAAAATTTGATGGTATCTGGCCAAGATGACAAGATCGATCTTCTCGATTTTTAAAAGGCTGATTTGTTTTAGCTCCTGGTCGGTTTTGTTATGGCTTTCAACGATAAACTCACAGAATTTGATGCCAAAATCTTGTGCAACCAAACGGGCATCAGGATGATTGCTTAGCACCAGGGCGATATCGCAAAAAAGCTGGCCCGTCTTATGGCGATATAAAAGATCATAAAGGCAATGCAGGTGTTTGCCCACAAAGATAGCGAGGCGCGTTTTTTGGTCAGAAAACGAAAGGTTCCACTCCATATTAAATGACTTGGCGATGACCCCAAATGCCTGTTGGATATCTTCACGTTTGAGCTTAAAGGAATCCAACGACCATTCGATGCGCATAAAAAAAGTATTGCTCTGCTCATCAATATGCTGGTCGGCGTGGATGATATTGCCTTGGTTTTGGAATATAAAATTCGTTACAGCGGCGGTAATGCCTTTTTGGTCCCGGCAAGAGATCAATAAAATGGCGTGATCCATAAATTATTCCATTCATTTATCCTACAGGATTTTATTTTGGCATTATTTCAAGAATAGTAAAGGAATTTTACGGACAATTGCAGGATGAAGGCAAAATCAGACTATTCATTTTCGTTTTTTGATTTACAAGAACACTTACCAATGATAAAAGCTACAGTCGCCCCGACAACCGCCCCGATCGCTAAGCACATTCCACACATAGGATCCTTTCTTTAATTCAGGTTTCATTTACTTGCTGATAATATATTCCTGGGCACGTCTTAAGGCCCTGATCAATAGATCAAGATCTACGGGTTTTTTAATGTAGTCCATTACCCCTTCCCTCAACGCTTCGATGACAGTATCCAAATCCCCGTAAGAAGACATCAAGATCACCTGTGTCGCCGGTGATAACTGCTTGACCCTTATTAAAACTTCCATGCCGGTCATTTCCGGCATTTTCAGATCAGTGACGACGATCTGGGGATTTTCATCAACAAAAATTTCCATTGCCTTCCGTCCATTTTCCGCAGTTAAAACAACAAACCCTTCTTTTGTAATTTCACGGGCGAGCCTACTCCTCGCGGCCTCATCATCCTCTACAAGTAAAACTTTGTGATCTTCCATGCACCTCTCTCCTTAATTTGAAAAATTTATTTTCTGTGATTATTCTACCCCCCCCCATATTTTGACAAGCGATTTTCTTCGTTTGAAATAATTTTGATTCGATAGAGGAGGATTTTTAATTTTTCTTAGGACGGGCCGGCATTGTATCTGAAGATTTGATCGTCAGTGCGAAAACATCAGAGAATGGGCGATCACTAACCCAACTATCCGAGACCAGAATATTTTTGATGGGTTGTGACGGTTTGGGATTGGTAAAACTGATATGGTACATGGTGCAGTCCTTGCGGACAGGGTTGGTCCCGACGACTTTGCTTGTAACTCCACCTTTAGACCAGGCGATCGAAGGAAGATGGAACCAATCCCAAAATAACGGTGCTGAAAGGATCTTGTACGTTCCATCCTGATAAGCAAAGGTCACCGTCAAGACCGAATAATAATAATTCTCCCCATACATGCGCAGCAAAGAATCATGCTCATAACTGTTCCCATAATCACCGGAGGCTAAAAAATGAATTTCATCTAATCTCATCCCGGGACGGATGGGTACCATAAATGCGTTTTCCTCACCCAGTTTAAGCCTGCCATAATCCTGCCAATCATCCGCGCCTTTGACTAAAAAATCAACCCCATCATAGGACAAGTATTTGCCAAGGAACTTATTGGCCCCTGCTCCTGGGGCACTAAAACTATTCCTTGTATCCTTAGTCAAAAAATAAAAATCCCCCCGTGATTCCCACTGCTGAGTGGCAGCCCAGGAAGCTGTCTGTGAAAGAATAAGAATTACTGCTAAATACAGGATTTTTTTCATGATTATAATTTAGACCGGTAAAACAAATGGCGGAGAGGGTGAGATTCATATAGGCACAAATCTCAAACTCGTCGCTATTTCATCATTTTTTCATAACTTCCATTATTACCAACGACTTAGATATTCTATATATTTTCGAGGTCAATCTGAATATTCGAGTAAATATCCATTGGCAAGTCCCAGATTAGTCCCAAATCACTCAAAATTATAATTTTTTCTAATTTAGAAAATTTTGGCCAAAATTTAATAAAATTGGTTAGAGTACTTCCTCTAAACCTATTTATAAGCCCCTACTTAAAACTACTTGGAACTACGTTGAAACAAGGTTGGGACTAAATTGGGACCGAATTGAGACTCCTGCCCCACTTACTTAAAACAAATCAGAATGAGTGCCGGTCCTTACAAAATATATTTCATTCTTTTCGATTTTGTAAACAAGAAGCCAGTCGGGTGTAATATGACATTCCCGATGTTCACTATAATCCCCATGAAGCCTGTGATCCTTGTTGTGTTCGGGAAGCTTTTCTTCATTGACCAGCGCTGTTATTATCTTATCTAAAAGATCCAGATTTTTATGACGTTTTAATTGAAGCTTGTAATCTCGTTTAAATTGCGTTGTATATGAAGAATTTAACATGCACTCACTTTTTTAGATCTTTTAACATGTCCTCTGCATTATTAAAACGATGCAGATTCTTCTTGTTTTCTACATCCTTCATCGCACGCAATGTTTTAGAATTCGGGATTTTGAGCTCAAAAGGCAAACCATTTTCTAACTCAACACGATGATAAAAAAGATTAATGGCCTGGGAAGCTGTGAGCCCCAATGACTCAAAAATCCTTTCCACCTTACTTTTTAAATCAAATTCAGTCCGGGCCCTGATCATAGCTGTTTTACTCATGTCATCCTCCTGGTATTTACCTCTCAGCTATAGTGTATCCCAAATGTGGCACATTGTCAAACCGTCATTCATCCTCTCCATCTAAAAAACTCTCTTCCTCATCAATGTCCTTCAAATCAAAGTTAACACCGGTTAAATCAAAATCTTCCGGGTCAAATTCGCCACCGATCCATTCCAGCATAGACTCATGCTCAGGGTGCCCAGGATTCTTAATAGCCCTAATAAAATTCTCATACCCATGAGGACCGCCGCAATCATCAGGAGGGCAGCGTCTCGCGCCTTCAAGGCAGACAGGATATTTTACACCTTTCTGCGGCTCCAAGACCTTTTCCAGGACAACCGTATGATCCCAGCCATCGCCAAAGTCGTATTCATAATTAAAACCGTTAAGATCGCCTTGCGGCATATCTTTTAAAATAATCTCGCGCTCATCTTCCGGCATATTATCTTCCTCATAATCATCATGAGGGATACCGTAATCAACCCCTTGAATACGAAACTGATGCAAATGGCCGCCGTCCCAGCCCATGACCATAAGGATCGTCGTTGACAGCCGGTGCAAAGTGATGTCATCGCGCACTTGAAACCTGCGCCAGATCAATGGCACCACGTTCTTGAGTGTGATTTTGAATTGATAAATGGAAGCCGACTTGTTGGTCTTACTTTTCATAAGCTTAACTGCGGTCATTACCCTCTGCTTCTAATCGATAACTGCTTCTGCCCCTCCTTGACCTTCTTCTCAGCCAAGTTTGAACTTCCAGGCGGACAAATCTGACAGAACCCCTGACTTTACCGCCTAACTTTACACAAGGAATATATCCCATTGCGGTCCATTTGTAAATAGTAGACAGTTTTATGTTCAACCATTTACTTAGCTCTTCAGGGGTTAATAATCGCTCGTTATAATGAATCAGCTCATCATTCACAGATCCCTACCTTGTTTATTTAGCCAAATCAACGTCTTCAAAGAAATATTTTGTCCGCTTATTAGCAGCTCTCTCCATCTCGCCATATACTTCCGGCGGCAGCTCTCGATTAAACAAATAAAATAAAAATACCATCTTGCGCTGAATTAAATCGACTAATTTAAATTTATGAGCCATATCTAACTGTAATTTTTCAATCGATTTTAAAACAGCATCGTTTGTATTATTCAAAGCATCAAAAAATGTCTTTTGAATTTCTTGTGAATCTTCAGGCTTTAGTGATGCCAGCAACTTCTCATGTTCGGTTATATTTTGAATATGAGCAAAGCAACACTCTCTGACAAAAGCCGACAATTTCTTGCTCCTGCTTTGAGCAATCTTCTCAAGTACGATAAATTCTTCATCAGAAAACCGGATACTTTGCATTTTCGATCTCATTTAACCTATCCTCCGTCTAAAATTCATTTCTAAAACAAGCCTGTCGCTATTAACCTCAAGCCGGTCATTCAAAACATTTAACCTTTGTAAATAATCCACCCTGCCTTGAATGATCTTCATAAATTCGACCCTAACCGCGTTAGCGGTTGGGGCCACTTCCGGGATGTAGCCATTTTTGACAATACGATTAATAATATACCTGTCAATACTTGTGATCTCCGGGGTCATCCTTAAAGAGTCCCAATCCTGAAAAATGTGAACATCAATATAGGAAATTTCTTTACTGTCTTTAATAAATTTTGCTCGTTCCAAATGGACAATATCCCCGGCAGATAATTGATGACCATCTTTCAATCTTGTGATCTTGGCATTGGCTTTAACATAGTGGATCTTGTTATCAATACCTTCAATTAAAATATATCTTAAGTTTTCATCCCGTTCACTTAATCCAGTCCCACTGACCCTGCCGATTATGGCGTCCCCTAAATTCGGAAGGTTATTTACTATAACAGGAAGATCTTTATTAATAATCTGATCGAAATGTTTACGCTGCGATTTAATGATATCATCCTGCTCCTGAATGAATTTAAGATGATTCAAAAACGTTGGGGAAACGTGCCATGAAGCACTGGTAAATTCCTTAGCAAGCCCTAAGGTTTCCAAGTGCTCCAATCGCTGTTTAATTTGAAGATTTTTTTGATACATATAACTATTCTTGGTGCACCAATCGAGGTTAATAAAATGATCTTTTGTTAGCTTAAAATTTATCTCCCGATCTATATCTGTTATGTGCATTGCTTTAATAACTTTTTTACGGCTTTCCAGCATATCTTGACCCATTCTAATTCCCAATTTTTCAGTAAGAATTTGCTGCGAACGCTCCCTAAAACTTGTTTTTATGTACTCCTTATCTAGCCTCAATTCTTGGCCATCATCCCTGATCCCTCTGATGTCTAAATGCACATGAAAATGCAAGGTATTGTAGTGCTCAATGGCAACCCATTGCAGCTTTGTTCCTAGGTCTTTTTCAATTCTTTGCATTAACTCCCTGATATGTTCTTTAAGATCTATATCAGCCGCTTTTTCAGGGCTAATAATGAGTTTCCAGATATATGGATCATTTTCTTCTTGCCATAATTTGACCGTTTTTACTATTGAAATATCATCTTCAGTTTCATTAAAACCCAAACCCTTCTCATTTTCCCTTTGGGCCCCTTTTCTTTCCAAATATCGGCCATGAGCCTTCCATTGACCTTCATGACCATTTTTATCAAAACTAACTTTTACTGTGCACCTTTGGGTACTATGGTAATTATTCTTGGCAACCAATGATGGATTGCCTTTTTTCTTGTTAAGATTCATTATAAGATAATAAACGGCTCCCATGAGGGCCCGATTGCCTTCCTCTCTCCGTTTTTTAAGCCCCCCTGGCTTAACTTTAAAATTCTCGTAAGGTGGTTTAATTTTCAAAGAATCATCCATGAGCTTCTCTATTCATAAAAATACTTAAATTTTAACTTTTGTTCTGGTATCTTGTCTTTCCCCTTATACTTTCGTGACAGCATGGCAATATAACCATCGTTCTCAATCTTCTTTAAATCAACATCACTTAAGGCCGGCAGCACCTCTCTCCTGCATTTTCTCAAAAGCCCTATGATAAACGGCTTTGAAAAGTGGTCCATTTCAGCAGTTTTGATGGAAACGCCCCATTCGATCAGGTTTCTATTGTACTTTTTTTGCTCTTCGCCGCTCAATTGCGCTCCTTTTGTTATGTAAATCAAATGTAATGCAAAATTTAAATGTTTTACAAAAATACTTTAATTCCCTGTGTGCTAATCAACTTGTATATCAATCTTTATCTTGCCTTCCGAAATTTTTTACTCAATTTCTTATATCCCTATTATCAGTTATTAAAACATCAGCGGTGCTGCCGGCTTGGAATTTTTAAATCTGTCGATATAGACAAGGATAACATGTAATTAACAGTTTGTCAAATTTCAGACTAAAGAAATATGTTAATTTTAACATTATACCTGGAAATTATTCCATAAATATTGTAATATCAGTATATTACGTTATAATTATCATATTATTAACAAATTAACACTTTTTTAATTTTATTTTCTTGCTTTATTTGATTTTCGAGGTATAATTAAAGCATGGAAAACGCAAAAGAGACATTCAATCAGAGGATTAAAAAATTAATATCTCAAAGCAAATATAAAAACCTTCGGAGATTTCATCTAGCTATAGTTGAAAAAGCGGGCGAAGATGCTATTTCCTATACAAGTCTTCGCAATGCCATTCATCAATCCAAGAAACCGCATGAAAAAACCCTTTTTCAAATCGCGAATATCTTAGGAATAGAGATCTACGATTTAATAAAAGGGACAAATATAGAGCCTTCAATTAACGGCCCGGCGTCAGGTTACATACAATTAAACAGCACTTCAATCCTGCATAATCTATACCATGGCCTCCCCTTTAAGCCGCAATTATTAAAGGTTGAAGGATACGGTGAATCCATTGAAGAACAAAACGTCTTTTTTGATGCCAAATGCTTTAGATTTCTCTATATAATTAGAGGCACCATTGATCTTATTTTGAAGCACAAAGACAGGGAACAAGAACGCAGAGAATTGAAAAAAGGTGATGTGTTTTGTTTCGATGCTTCGATCCTACATTACTTCAAAAATAACAACACCCAATATGCAGAAATATTGATCACAAATTTCAAACAAGGCCTCCCCTACGATCAATAATTTCCTACCAAAATTTAGCTCCCGAGTGCGGACACAACCACGCTGTTATTAAAAGAGCCCCATAAATAAATATACCCAGCTTTATCATCCAACGAACATACCAAAGAATCATCACAGCTATAACTGACAAAATCTTAGATAAACCATCCTCAAAAACCCATCCAATCCCGCTGGCTTCTATAATGGTTTCTTTTAATTTATTCATAAAAAAAGATAACTCAAACGCAACCTTTTCCTTAAAATCCCGGCCTTTTTTCTTATCGTTTTTTAGATCCATCCGCCCCCTTTTTTTATAATGCATTCCCATTGAGAACACTAATAAACACAAAAAAATTATTTCCCCTTTTTAAACTGTCTATAAAGCCACATAACGAAATCCGTCAATCTTTCAAAACCCTGGGCTTTTGCTTCAGCCTGCATTTCCTTTTTCTCGCTTTCCCTTATGCGAATGTGGATATACTTTTCTTTATTTTCTCGCTTCTTTTCCATCGTCAAATTCTAGCACGTTGAGAACACAATGTCAAAACTTTAAACATTAAACATTAAACATTTGTCGAGTAGACGTTTATTTCAACGCCCCTCACAGAACCGTACGTGCGGGTCTACCGCATACGGCTCTTCAATAGGTTGTCTTGCAAAACTTATACGGAACATACATACAACTTATGCACTATCCGTGGTTTAGGCAACGGGAATCGTTTGACGTAGTCGCTAAATTCCTCAGGGCTCAACGATTTTCTTTGACTGCGTCTAACCCAAACAAAAACCCCCAGCAATCAATTAAAGATTACCAGGGGCTTTAATGAATAAACATAATCATCCATACTATGAAGTCTTTCGAGCCCTCTTGCAGAAAAGTTGATTATCACGAGTATTGGCACAAGCACCGGATTTGTCTTCCCCCTTGGCGTTGGTATAATTACAAGTATCCCCTACAGCCTTACCCGAACAAGCATCAATGGCTGCTTGTGAAGGAGCACGATGCGAATGTTGCCCCCCAGAACCTTGACCCTCTTCAGTAGATTCTTGTGCATAGGAAGTGCCTGCTAAGAACAAAACCATTAAGCCCGTAATTAGAAGATTTTGCTTAATCATTTCCCCTCCGTTGTTAATAATACATATTGATTTTGCCCTTTGTAAGCTATTAACCCTTCCCGAATCAACGCACCAATGCCCATTATAATAGTAGACCAAGGAACTGCATCAAGATGCTGTACTATATCAGTCAACGCAACCTCTCCTTTGCCTTCCATAAAATTAAGGATTTCACCTTCAGCTAAACCAATAGTAGTAAATAATCCCTGCTGTGCAGCCGCTTGCTTCCACTCTTTCTCCTCCATTGGCAGTTCTATAATATTCATATTTGGCATTTAGCAACTCCTTTTATACCTACTGAGTATTACCTGAATCTGAAGACGCATTAACAGAATTAGTTTCCGCGTTAGACGGCATATCTGCCGCACCAGGATTATTATTACTATCCGCCTGATTCACCGTTGAATCACCTCCGGTAGTCGGCTGAGCATCCTGGGCAAAGGTTAAATTAGTAACCAACAGATACCCTCCAACTAATAGCAACCCAGTCATTAACTTTTTCATGAC
>Ga0182030_10016420_pt1 | contig 14422 bp, 14 predicted proteins | sample 812S3MmetaG_FD_121299 | JGI IMG/M metagenome (GOLD analysis project Ga0182030, IMG submission 121299) | Permafrost microbial communities from Stordalen Mire, Sweden - 812S3M metaG (Illumina Assembly) | ecosystem: Environmental > Terrestrial > Soil > Wetlands > Permafrost | place: Sweden...
GGTTGATCCGGGTGGGTTCGGCATGCCGCCGGAGCGCTACGAAGCACTCTTCGACCTGTGGCGAAATGGTGACCTGACAATGCGGATGCGCCTGTTCGTCTCCGCCGTCGACGCGGGGATGGAATACCAGCAGTTGAACGACTGGCTCCGCCATGGACAGAGCCAGTTCGGTGACGACATGCTCCGGCTGATCGGAATCGGCGAAGTGGTGCACTACGGTTGCCACGACTTTGAAGGTCTCGATCCGTCCTTCGCTATCGAGGAGGGTGCCCGCGAGGAACTCCTGGCTATCAGCCGGCGAACGGCGCAACGTGGTTGGCCAATGCACATCCACGCGATTCTCGATAGCAGCATTGGCGTTATCCTCGACTGCTGGGAGACGGTCAATAGAGAATTCCCCCTCAGCGATCTGCGGTTCTCTCTCGCCCACGCAGATACCATCAGTCGGAGCAACATCGCGCGACTTCGCGCGCTCGGTGCCGGTGTGGTGGTCGATGATCACCTGGTGTTCAAGTCGGCCCTTTCTGAGGCGGCGTGGGGCACCGAGGCGATTCGCCGGGCCCCCCCGTTGGCTGATCTGCTCGCCGCCGGTGTTCCCGTGGCCGCCAGCACCGACGCGACTCGGGCTTCGTCGTACAGCCCCTGGCTTTCACTGTGGTGGCTCGTCGCCGGCCATTCGCTCGACGGTGTGCAGCGACGAGCCCCCGAACAGTGCATGACCCGCCAACAAGCCCTGCACGCCTATACGGCCGGAAGCGCCTGGCTCTCGTTTGAAGAAGGTGACCGCGGTCACCTTCGCGTTGGTGCACGCGCTGATTTCGCCGTGCTTGACGCCGACTATCTAACCATCCCGACTGACGAGATTCCCGCGATTACTTCGGACCTTACCGTCGTCGGTGGTCGCCAGGTGCACGCAAGCGGCGCAATCACAGCGTCGATTGCTGACCGTCGGACTGACGTGGCAAACAATATTCATTAGACGAACGATCAAGGGGGCACCGGGCTCCCGTCGCAATAGTTGACAGTAGCTACGCCGTGGGATCGATCAAGATGTCAACTCGTTCGACATCGGTCCCCAGTGCGTTTCGGTGACGAGAGGAAACGTCAGACATCTTCGATCGAGATTGACGTCCCTGCCGGTCGCGCACACCCCATCAAAACCGTGACGTCCATTCTCGTGTATTGACGATTTGCGAGACTCGAACGAGGGAGCGCGCAGTGTAAGCCCCGTCGACGGCCCGATAGTTGAACGTAAGGGCCGGCAGTCCGATCGAATGGACCACGACTTTCCCACGTCACTTGATAGTCAACCGAATCGACAGCGGTCCCTGGGAGGAAGAAGATGGGCTGTTGGAAAGAATCTACAGCGAGGGGCGCAATCTGAGCAGTCCGTCAATGTTGAGGTACTACTTTGGTTCCCAACTTGGCACCAGAGAATTGAGGTCGATTCTCGTATCTGTCTGATTGGCATGCGCAGTGAATGAAGCAACGGTAGTGCTAGGGGATGAGTTTGTTGGCGCCCACCACCAAGTGAACATTCCGCAAAACAGTAGTGTGAGACTCACGAGAATCAATCGTCGAGCGATTTTAAGTAAACGTACTGCAGAATTTGCTTGAGCTATTTGAAACGCTCTCACCGATCCGAATGTTTTGATAATACTGTCGAATTGGATTGTCGATGGTATTCCAGCCGCTGCCGATAGGGCGGCCCAAAGTCCGCCTAAGGCAAAAACGACTCCTGCACCCAGAGTTGCAGTGATCACGATTCGCCATCCCGTAGTGATATCTGTTGTTTGCTGTGGCCCCTTTATGAGCAGGGCCGTAGTTACTAACGTGACAAAAGAGGCAAGGCCGGTGCGCCATTTCTCCGCCGCAGCACGTGTATCAGTCAGGGAAGAGTCAACGAGTTTATTGAAATCGTCTATCGCCGCAAGTGATGAAGGCGTCGGTGGTCCGTTCGGGCGTGGTGGAACCTGTGACATTTCATCTCTCATTCATCGGTCGCCAGAGCAGGAACGCAGAACGCTATTCCACAGCCTTGGGTTTGGCTACTGGGACGACCGGAATGCGCACTGATGCAATTACAACGTGCGTCGACAAATACCCATTTAGATTTTGATTCGACAGGTTCTCGGTCGGGTTGACGGTCTTCTGCGAAATTAGCGACTGCAGTTTGAATTTGCGAATGCTCAAAATCATGTCCACATCGCGGGCATTCGCCTTTGACGATTGCAGTTTCCACTCCACTCTTGATGATGATTGACGCTTTCAATGTTCCAGTCTTCAGCATGTCATATGCATCATCGGTCCAGCGTGCCGCAAGTGGATCAATTGAATCCCAGGGAAGTGGTGAATCGGTCAATGCCGTCTCCCAACTGCTTTGGAACTTACAGTACGTGCCCGGCACGCGATTAGCAATGAATTCACACAATTTAGACGAGACCTAAACCTTCAGCAGCCCCAATTGATTAATTGTGAAGTCCCAAGTTGCGTTCAATACTCGTCATCGTCGTTGTTGACCCACGAACTTTCAATGCCATCGGCCGCGAGCTCAGCGCGGTTATCCAAGTGAAGTCGGCAGTATATGAAATTAGGCAATTTCTTCGTGGAGGTACGGGGATTCGAACCCCGGACCTCTTGCATGCCATCAATTTGAATCCAGTTCAGCATCGCACATAGTTGTCCAATTCACATGCATTCAGTGCAACTCAAGTTCATCAACGTTCACGAATGACCGCTTGTATCCAAATCAACTGCTGAAGCTACTGCTGAATTCAACCGTTCTCACGATGTACGGTAGTTGACCAAAAGTATCAACCGAATCGACAGCAGTCCCCAAGGATGAGACGATTCCTTTAAAATCGTCGATCATCAAATTTTTCTTGGACAATACTACTGGCACATTCGATTACCTTCTATCACCGGAATCGACAGCAGTCCCAAGGTTAACTGTGCCGCTGATCAAGAAATCGATTCATCAGGTGGAGTCCTGCAGTCGGTGCAAACTCATCTAGAAGATCATCCGACGCACGAAGACGAAGAAGGAGATCCTGATCCATCAGAATTGGATCAAAGCATTTGTGCCATCCGGACTCTCCGAGACAATCGACGCCAACTGGCAGCCAAAATAATCGCATCAAAACTCGCGAGCATGTCCGTGAGAGCGCATTCTGGCGGCTTACACGATCCTTGCACACCGCTTTATAGAAGCGTAGGTGCCGTCCTTCCTGGCGGGCCAACGCATGGAAGAGCTCGCGATGCTCATCAATAGCCACTTGTTTCGCAATTTCGTTGTAGAGCAATATCGTAAGCTGCTCAGCAATAACACCCGTCGCACACAATACAAAATCCATACCCGGCAGATATCTCGCGATGGGCAAGGACTTCGTTACGACCCAATTGCGACACTTTTCAAAAAGAGAAAAAGAAATTAACGTCTTCGAGTAAGCCTCGTCGAGGTTGACTAGCCGTGCAAGGACTCGGCCATGTTCACTTTCTTCAGCTTCCCAAATTGGCAAGAACTCCGACAAGTCTGAGAACCGATACATGCCAAGAGTCTGAGTCTTTCGTGCTTCAACTACTGTGAACAGTTCAGCTATCGCAGCCGCCGAGACAACTTCGATCAAATGGCTGGGCAAAGAATTTTCGAAAATACTCGCCTGGTATTCCAGTCGCCCCCAATTGCGTACGAAATCCTCAACGTAGGTATCAGACATGTCACATCCTCAGTCGGTTCGAGAGAAGTCTACAAATTTGCCGGGCGCTCAGTCGTTCGCAATTCACAGCAATAATTTGAACGACGCAACGCTTACTCGATCACCGTCCCATGAACCTCGGGTGGCAAGATTGTGTTTTCAAACTCATCGGGTTTATGTGTCGTATTGAAGAGTCCAAATTTGACGTCTGCCGCCAGCAGAATTTTGTGAAAAAATGAAATTGCTATGCCAAGGGTGATATAGACCGTTGTAACGAAGATTGTCGAGTCAAAATAGTTGACTCGACGATATATTTCCCACAACGAAAACAGAAGTGAAGTAAATCCAGTCGCGAGCATCGACCAACCGACGAAGATCATGTACGCCTTGATTGCCTTCGAGTTGCCAGTTCCTTTTTCGGAACGAGACAGTCTCAACTTGGCCGTCCACCGCTCAAGCAATCCTGCATCAAGCGTCGCGGCAATTAGGATTAACGGAACAACTGACGACGCCACCACAGGTAGATCCGCATTGAAGTTCGTCATCCGGTCAAAGTTTAGTTTGGTGGAATGTGACGCGCTCAGCCCAGGACCTGACTAGAAATCAAGTCTGTGAATGAACGTCCAGGACCCGAGACAATGTGTCAATCAGGTGGAAGTGAGACAGATGTCCCGGAGCCACCGTGGCAGAGGTAACGGAACCGGGCCGAGAAATGAGACATGTCTCGGAGCCAGAGTGAGACACATGTCCAAAACGTTTAAACAACGCGAAACATCACAAAGTGGGGGTACGGGGATTCGAACCCCGGACCCCTTGCATGCCATCGACTTGAAGCCAGTTCGACATTGTTCGTCACCGTACAATCTGATTGCAATTACTGGCCAGTTCATCCGGCTCCGTTCACATGAATCCGCCTTAATTCAACTCAACTGCTGAAGTTACTGCTGCAGTAAGTACTTCAGCAGTAACTTCAGCATCAAACGTCCGCATTTCAATTCTTTAGTTGTAACTGCTGCCGTTGGGAGTGGGCCATTTTCGAATCCGTATTCTGAACGACTGGGGGGTCGCACGGTGATTATCGATCACCTCATATGTGGATTCGCAGATTGGTTATAGCCAAGATCCACGGTTATCCAAAAGAAGCCTCTAGTTCTCCAGCGCGCTACTCAAGCGTCTTATATTCTTCGTCAGACAGGGGCGCAACGTCAGCAATGCCGTATTGCGTTGCCAAGCGCGACAACGCTCGGTCAATCTCAGGTCGATCGCTCAAAAAGACTCCCTGCACCTTCTGTGCTAACGGTCCCGGCACATCCTTCGGTTCTAAATCAACAAAGATCGGAATAATCATTCTCTCAAGCGCCCACACCACCGCCGTCTCCCATATGACCCACGGTCGATCAGCCCCGTCCTTGGTAAGAACAACGACCATGGCGGCAGCCTGGAGCAATCCTTCGTCAAATAGGCGCTTAGTGGGATCGTCACCCGGGCTAATGCTTCGCGGTGAAAAAAAGACAGAGACGCCGGGCAGGCGATCTCTCAAAATGCGATCAAGAACACGAGCAACGCTCTTACTGCGTTCACCGCCCCATGACAGGAAGAGCACTGGTTCGCCAGTGGTCTCCAATGGCTGGGGCGGTTCCACTCTTAGGAGTTGCCCGGCTGAGGGTGCTCTTGCGATGGCCCCAATCATCTCCGCTCGAATCTCGTCCTGACGTCGCACGAAGTCGGCGACCGTGTCGATGCCCCGAAATCTTCTCGCAATCCGCGTGTCGATATATATCGACCATGAATCGGGTTCCTTGGACGATCCTGCAAAGGGAGATGGCCGCTCAACCGTGAGCACGTCATACACTCTCTCATCCAGCTTCACAACCTTGAGCGTGGGCGAAAATATGTCCCGATCAGACTTGGATAACGCAGGGGTTACCGCGTCGGAAAAGTACCGTTCAACGCCTTTTTGAATGAGAATAAGGCACCACGACACAAGTTGTCCTGCCTCTTGGATCCACATCAGATGGCGGATTTGTAGCGAGAGACGATCCGGCACAAAATCGCTCGCCTCGTAAAGTACTTTAGGCCGCGCCAAGACAACTGCTTCTACGTCAGTGCTGTCATTCGGATTGGCTTGATCGATGGTTCTTTGCAATTCCAGAATCGTGGGCCATTCGCCGTGCTCCATGAAACTTTTATACGCGCGAGTCAGCATCGAAATGTTGGCTTGGACCCACCCCTTTGCTTCAGATGCTGAATCCGGAATACCGTCGCTCATAGACCGAAGTTAGCGCCATGACCATGGTTGTCCTTCGGAATTGATCGGCGAGACTACATATCGCGAGCCGCAGAGAGTCCCTAAGCAGGCGTACCCAATCGTCAATGAGATCCACGATGAGTCGCGCCAGGTCGTAACTCGCTGTTCCTAGGTTCCACGGCAAGAATCTCAAAAAAACTAAAGGTGGCAATGTCAGATAGAAGAGCCTTGGTTGGACTAAATATCTATCCGGCGCACGTAACGCTCACGGAATCTCTTCAATGCTTTGGGATGGACAATTCCTGTCTCTGACATTGCGGCCTCCATTCCAAGAAACATGCTTTCAATTTCAGACGGTTGGCGTTCTTGGATGATGCCTTCGGGTGCTTTCTTTTTGAGGTACGCGTAGATTCTGGACAACTTCCGTCTGACCATGCCGTTAGGGATCCCAATCCACATTGAATAAGAATCGATTGACTTCCAAACAGAGTCTGTGAGCAATGCCAGTATCGCGTAAACGCTCGCCGAATCAATTGCCGCCACTGGCACTTTAAGGTGACGTGCGTTCGCTGATCCGGCGTGGGTGAATCCGGAAAGCCATCGATAAGTGTGGACCCCGCGTTGACCCCACCAGCGTTTTGATGCGTCGACCATAACCAACGGAAAGGCCACTCGTTCGTTTGAAGGTGTGGCAACATAACCTCGACCTTCTCCGTGAACCGAGAATTCGTTGGCCTCAAGCGCCATAATCAATCCTTGAACGCGTTCTTGAATCTGTGCAAGCGGCTCCTTTCCGAGTTCGTCCGGAAGGTCAATGTGAAGCTTGCGGCTCTCCTCAAGTTCTTCGAAGGCGGAGGCGGCGATTCTTGCAAGCAGCAACTCTTCCGAGATAATCGGATCAGTCAGCCACAGGACTCGAAGAGTTGCCTCTAGAGCGGTTCTGGCCAACACCATCGAGGAATACGGCAGAGGTTGTCCACCTTTGGATGTGAGCAAACGTACTGAACCTTCGTATGACAGCAACGTATGTGCCATGGCTGCATCAACAATGTGCGCACCTTCGACGAGAATCTCTTGTCTGGGACTCGGCGTACTTCCCGGTGTGTATTCGCCCAATAGACGCGAAAAGCGACCTTTTGTAAGCATCACTTTTGGGGCGAGTCGCCTCAGATGTGCTCCCCACAATCGAACCATTCTTTTCACCAGAATCCGCAGACGCCGATTCGTGAACCGAAGGCGGAAGGGAGTCTGATTGGCCATGATCTCATGAAACTTAACTGAAGACTTGCGGGAAGGTCCTTTGAGAATCAAGCCAACTGGGTTTACATTGCCAGTCCAACTAATGCCACTACCTTTAAAGGGTGGGCACCACCATGAATCTCTCTTACTCAAAGTCCTTTTCAAGGTCTTGTTATTTACGAATTCAGAGCCGAAGTTGACCAATTGGGCATCCTATGGGCATTAACCCCTATGTTCGGGATTGGGTGCACTCTGAAATTTTCTTTTCGATACGGTCGGGACAGATCGAATTGCATGCATCACAAGTTTTTGAAGTGGTTGGGTAGCGACGACGTCTTGCTCCAATACAAGTTTGAATCCGAAGCGTTGCATTGGCTGACATGTTCTGAAGGGTGGGCTGAGGATGATGGATGACAAGGATGTTGATAGTGAGGAAGCAACAGCTACACAAGCGCCGTCTGATCACGAGCTCTTCATCGGACTTGTCGGTCCTATCGGTGTTGACTTAGACGCTGTGACCGATGAGTTGACCAAGTCTCTCGCGACTGTCGACTATTACGTTCAAACCGTAAGGATTACAGACGTACTTCAGCAACTCGATGCGCCACGTCAAATCTGTGGGATCAATCAAGTCACGGAGACCCCTGCAGACGCCCGAATTCATGAGTTGATGACGTTTGGGAATGAGCTTTGCGCCAAGACTGGTCTGGAGGATGCCATGGCACTGCTTGGTGTCATCGGCGTCCAAGCTATGAGACACAGTGCGAGTTCGCATACTCGAAGGGCATACATCATTCGACAATTTAAACGTCCGAGTGAGATTCAGGCTTTGCGCCGATTGTACGGTGAACATTTTGTGGTAATTGCCGCTTATTCGGACAAGAAGCGCAGGATCGAAAAATTGTGCCGATTGATAGGTGAGTCGGAGAACAGCATGGACTATGACCGATTTGAGAGTCGAGCGTCGGCGTTAGTCACTCGCGATGAGGACGAGGAAATCGAGCATGGTCAGAAATTGCGAGACACATTTTGGCGAGCTGACCTGTTCGTAGATCCAAGCCAAAGGCAACCTCTTGCAAGTTCCATAAGAAGATTCATCGATCTTCTCTTTGGTTTAACTATTTCGACTCCAACGCGAGACGAAGCGGCGATGTTCACGGCATGGGGAGCTTCGATGCGGTCGGCATCGATGGCCAGACAGGTTGGCGCGTGCTTGATTGATTCGATTGGTTCGGTTGTTGCCACGGGTACGAATGAAGTACCGCAAGCGTTCGGAGGGGTCTATTGGGAAGGCGACCAGCCCGATGGGAGAGATCACCATAAAGGATGGGACGAAAGCGATTTGCACCGCGGTGAAATGATTGCTCAAGTCTTTGACGAACTCAAGGGCGCGGGATGGTTGTCGAAAGATCTCGATGGTCGAAGTGCTCAAGAATTGACTGAGGAAGTGTTGGGTTCAAAAGGAATATTGAAGCGGACTCGTGCGGCGGGTGTAATGGAGTATGTGCGGGCGGTCCACGCAGAGCAATGTGCACTAGCTGATGCGGCGAGACGGGGAGTGCCAACGAGCGGATTGACGATGGCTGTAACGACTTTTCCTTGCCACGAATGCGCTCGCCTAATCGTTGCCGCAGGAATTAAGGAACTTTGTTACGTCGAGCCTTATTCAAAGAGCCTTGCGAAACAGATGTACGGAGACTCAATCAGCTTTGATAGCAAGGAGTCGGGAAAGATTCTATTTCGACCGTATCTCGGAGTTGCGCCTCAAATTTATTCACGACTTTTTTCATCTGAAGGGGTAAATCGTAAGGATGTGACGGGCAAGTTGATTGTGCCAGATGCTGCGTCATCAACGCTGCGCCTGACATATCAGGGTTCACGTTTGAGAATCGAAGAGGCCGAATCCACGTACGCCTTCCCACTTCTTGATGACCAAAAATCCTGATCAAAGGGAATTGACATTGATGTAACACAGGAGTGCAATGCTTTGCAAAGCCTCAGGAAGGGTTGGGATCGTGACACAGGAACAATTGACAGAGCAGGCCAGACGGATGTTGGAATGTGTCCGCAATCTGGACGAAGAAGGACGCCGAGTGGCAGTTCAAGCAGGTTTCGTTCAAGCCCGATTTTTTCAGACAGAAAAGGCCGATAAGCCTCAGCATTGAGTTGGCTCTACTTCAGAGTTGATCGCCCATCTTTTGTGATTGATGTTTTGGCAGACTAAATCAGTTCCGTGTGATGGCGTCGGACGGATATTCGCGAGTTTCGAATACTTATTCTGTTCATTTGCGCGCTGGTAAATTACTCGGAGGTTCTTAGGGAGAGCAGACGTGGCCGACAAAAGCAGCATTGAATGGACGGAGGCGACGTGGAACCCGACCACCGGATGCGACCGCACTTCGCCCGGATGTGACAATTGCTACGCACTTACGCTTTCCCGTCGCCTAAAGGCGATGGGGAATCCCAAGTATCAAAATGACGGTTTACCGCAAACCTCGGGACCGGGATTCAAACTCACCATGCATCCAGACCAGCTTGCATTGCCTCATCGTTGGGCAAAGCCTCGAATCATTTTTGTCAACTCGATGAGCGATCTTTTTCACCCAGAGGTATCTGACTCCTTCATCGAAGACGTATTTCAGGTAATGCTTGATACTCCTCGGCACACGTACCAAATTCTAACCAAGCGTTCGCGGAGGCTCGAAAGCATTGCTAAGCAGTTACCTTGGCCCGCAAACGTGTGGATGGGTGTGAGTGTGGAATCTGATCGCTATACGTTTAGGGCGAATCATCTAAGAAATGTTCCTGCTGCCGTCCGGTTTATTTCAGCAGAACCACTCCTCGGACCTCTCCCAAACCTGAACCTAGATGGGATTAACTGGGTGATTGCCGGAGGCGAATCAGGGGCCGGCGCGCGACCGATGCACCCACGCTGGGCAATGGATATTCGTGACCGATGTGTCGAAGTTGACGTTGCTTTTTTCTTCAAACAATGGGGTGCTTGGAAACCAGAGCGCTCGGCGAGCGCCACACCGGTTTCGATAGATGGTCAACTTCTTGAGTCGATGCCGAGGGCGACTTTATCGACTTCACCTGTAAGAATGCGCCGCGTCGGAAAATCCGCTGCCGGCAGAAGAATCGACGGACGGACATGGAGCGAAATGCCAATAGCAAATTTTGGATGAGCCGTTCACAGAAAACGCTAATCGAACTTCACTAAAGTCCCTGGTGGGAAATGTCGCTTCTGTCTGCCCGGTCGTGAGTTGAGTACCTCGATCCTTCCGCTTGCTTCCATGGGCATCAACACATGTTCTCTGAGATGCTTGGGCAGGAACCGAGTCTCAATGAGGGTGAACTCCTCAATCACTTCAATTGTGACCGTGCGATTCTGGAATTTGAGTTCCAAAGCACTCTCGAGTTCTTGGTATGCGGGTACGCCGTCGAAGAGACTCGGATTGTTGACCAATCGGTCAGAGAAGCGGGAACCGTTCGTTGGGTCAATCTTCCACATGGCTTCTTTCATGACTTGCAGACCCTTGGTATGACGAGTGGCGAAGAACAGTGAGTAAAGGGTGCGAGCAGAATCACGCTCCATTTGGAACGTCCGAACATATTGAAAGTTTCCTTTGTTCGCGATCAAGTCCGAGATGAGTTCGTGAAGATAGGCTTCACGCTCTTCGGGGCTCCTTCCCTCGAGGTCGAGGTGGGCTTCTCCGTCGAAGAGCAAGGTGAAGTTCGACTGGTTCTTCTCGTCACGCCAACCCACGAAACGGTTGACGGAGTCGTACATGAAGTTGAACAAGACTTCGCAAGAGCCAGTGCTCAGGATTCGACACAAATCTGACAAAGGTAATCCACCAAATCCGAATGGATCGACAAACGCAAACGTTGGACGCAAACTTCGGCCCTTTTCCCAAGCAATCGGTTTTAGCTCTTCAATGAGATCAAAGAAGGACTGCTCGCGAAATGCGACATCGACATTCCTGGGTCTGCCAGCCGGTCGTGACTCCCAGAGTGCATCTACTTGCTGTCGAAGTGAAGTCATCCTTTCCGGATCGACTTCAACAAAATAGAAGAGGAACTTGACACCATCCCAATTGGAAAACGAAGAATGATCAATCAGGGTTTTCAATGCAACGATTGGAGAACCTGGCTCGCCTCCTTCATAGATCCCAGGGCCCGAGAACGCATCAATGTAGTTGAGTTGATGTCCTGGGTGCCGTTGTCCCATGAACGCCATGATCGGATACCAGGCCTCCAAGTATTTCTCCAATAAGAGGTGCTTGGCTGCTGAGTGATCAGGGAGTTTCCATGTTTTCGTTGTTGGCAAGCATTTCCTTCCCGATATCGCAGAAGAAGAACGCTAGTGCAATGAATAATCATCGCGAGGATTGTCAGGACTCGAAAGTCGCAAGATTGATCTGGATTAGTTATCCAGCTGTCTGGGCTGGTTGAAGAACCCCTGAGGGGGAGACGCCTGAATGTCGAGTTGGTACGGCGCAGAGGCTGCTGGAAGGGGATCGATTCGCTGCAAGGCGCGAGGGTCGATTCAACGTACTTGTCGAGTCATTTGTATTTCATCCGACGACCGATTCTGAAGGTTTTGTCATTCAGGGCGCCCCCGTATGGGTGGCCAGTTGCGAAGCCAATTGACTTGTCGCGCCTACCGCTTGAGTCCGCCCCTCTGCGCCCCAGGCGTGTCATCATCAAGCGTCCGGCGTAACGTTCCGATCAGTTTGTTATTTGCGGTGGACCATGCTGCGAGCCTCGTAGACACGAGCGACAACTTTGCGAGAGACCCTCGACAGTCTCGAGGCCTGATTGGTGACGTCTTCGATCTTTGAGCGGTCATTGTTGATCGAACAACTCCCAAACCTCTACATAGTCTTCAACCGAGCAAGGTGGCACCGATTCGTTTCTCAGGATGGCGCCGGCAACCTCCCGAATTTCACGCCCGATTCTCCATCCGATCTGTCCAAGTTGGTGACCAGTCCTCCATTGAAGGGCCTCAGCTGAGCCCGCAAGGTAAGTAGCCGTCTCGATTCGAGATCGAGCTGTTTGGTTTGTGAGACGAGCCGCTTGACCAAGAATTTCTCTCGTTAACTTCGGCGAACCGGTCCCGCCGCCGTCGTCGTCGGCAGAATCACTGGGCAGACGGTCATAGAAGTTTTCTTGAAGTAGGTCTGCCAAATCCACTATCCGCCCAGCTGCTTCCTCTGTTCGTTGATCGGCACGCTCTGATTTGACTTTCGCCGATTTTGTGATCTCGTCTTTTCTTGCCCAGCGCCGTTGAACAAGGTCTCGAATCAGTGAGAATACGAGTGAAGCGGCCGCTCCAATGAGTGCGCCGAGGATTAGGTCCACGCGACGAGGCTAGTTGGGAGTGAGCAATGGAGTTCTCTTGAGAACGTATAGAAGAGTTACGGAAAGTCGTTCATAGGAGTCCACCCTGGACACCATCTCGCCCGCCGCCGGGTACGAAGTGACCCGGCGGCGATTAGCCCAACTGATGCGATCTCAGAATCCGCTGACGTCTTTCAATGTACGAAATTGACATTCTTCACTCGTGGACAAAAGTTTGTGTCCCAAAACGCCCTCCGAAAGTGGCTTTATAGGTAGGAGGCAAAAATTGTTTCCACTAAGGAGTCATCATGCGTGAGCCTAAGGAAATGCCACTGTCATCAATATTGCTTTCAGTGGAGGAGACTGCTGACTTGCTAGGGCTGGGTCGCACTCATACGTATGAGCTGGTAATGAGCGGGAAAATCTCGAGCGTGAAGATCGGACGACGCCGTCTCGTGGTACGCAATGGCCTTCAAGAATATGTCGGTGAGCTTTTGCGAGCACAAAACACGACTGATTTCTAGTCGTCGCTCCACAGCATCGTGCCCATCGCCCGGGCAGCTTCCTGTCGATCGGGATCGAGGAGGTGGCCGTAAACATCCGCAGTCATTCGAATCGATGAATGACCCAAAACTTGACTAACGACTTGAATCTTCACGCCTTGGGCGAGCATGAGACTCGCCGCTGAGTGACGTAGCTCATGAGGATGCCAGTCTCCAAGTCCGGCGATGCGACAAACCTTCTGGAATTCTCTGTACAGATTTCTTGGGTCGATGGGTGTTCCTATTGAGGAGGTGAAAATGAATCCCGAGTCGATCCAGGACGTTCCTATCTGCACTTTCTGGGCTCCTTGGCGAGCCTCATGGTCGAGAAGTGTCTTCAACATCGGCGCCGGCAGATTCACCGCTCGCCGGCTCAGTGATGTCTTTGTGTCTGTCGTGACGAGTCGGGACCCTTCTCGTTTGAGTTGTCGCGAGACCCTCAGAACTCCAATGGTTCGATCAAAATCGTTCCATTGCAGGCCGAGGGCTTCTCCTCGACGAAGGCCCGTCGACAACATGAGAGCGTATAGCGCCTCGTTATGGTGTCCTTTCAACGACTCGAGGAGGTGTCGCGCTTGCGCGGGCGTGAGCGTCCGACCTTCGTGGCGATTCATTTTTGGTGACCTAGAAAGCGTGGCGACGTTCCGATAAACGAGTTCCCACCGGATCGCCTGGTCGAGGCACTGGGCCAAGACAGCTCGAATCCTTCGCACAGTGGAGGGCGAGAGTCCGCTGTCCGTTTTAAAGGAGAGGAGCTTGTCGACGTCACTAACGGTCAGTTCGGCGAGTTTCTTTCTGCCGAGGATTGGCAGGATATGCATACGCACAACCGTCTGATAGTTGCTAAACGTGCTCGGGGCAATTTGGTGGCGCATGATGTCCTTGAACCATCGCTCAAAGAGCTCCATCAATGTCACGTTGATGTCCTGGATGAGAAGTCCATCGTCGAAGTCGCGTCTGATCTTTTTCAACTTCTTGACAACTTCGGTGCGATTCTTTGCCGCGACGTATTTCCTTATCGGTTTGCCAGCGGGCGAGTATCCGAGATGGGCCACGCCCATCCAAAGTCCATCTGAGCTTCGCTGGTAGATAGAACCCTCGTGATCCGCTCTCCGGTTAACCATCAAATCCCTCTCGCGTGAACTGCTGAAGTTGCTGCTGAAGCAACGGTCGCGAAGGGCGAAAGTATGAATCAAAATTCTCGAAAACCCTTACGAAATAAGGGTTCTAACGAGTGGAGGTACGGGGATTCGAACCCCGGACCCCTTGCATGCCATGCAAGTGCTCTACCAGCTGAGCTATACCCCCAAAGGAATAACGATGTTACCAGTTGCGCAGCGAAGCACAGAAATCGA
>Ga0182030_10016421_pt1 | contig 14421 bp, 10 predicted proteins | sample 812S3MmetaG_FD_121299 | JGI IMG/M metagenome (GOLD analysis project Ga0182030, IMG submission 121299) | Permafrost microbial communities from Stordalen Mire, Sweden - 812S3M metaG (Illumina Assembly) | ecosystem: Environmental > Terrestrial > Soil > Wetlands > Permafrost | place: Sweden...
CTATCTGGTGCTGTTCGCGACCGTGGTGTTTGCCTGGGGCAGTTTCTTCCGTAAAGCCAGCGACGCATCTCATCCGCTGGGTCGAAAATCTGCCGCACTCAGCCAGCTGGGGATATCCATTTATGGGGGCTACTTCGGCGGCGGCATTGGTATCCTGATGCTTGCGGCCCTGACAATGGCAGGGCTCGCGGTGCGCAAGGCCGGCGCCACGAAAAATGCCTTGGCCGGCGTGATGAATGCCTCTGCCGTCGCGATCTTTGCATTTTCCAAGGACGTGGCCTGGAAGCAGGTCGTGATCGTTGGGATCGCCGCCTTGCTTGGCGGGCAACTGGGCGCCTATGCGTTCCGGCGAGTTAACGAAAGGTTGCTGCGGATCTGCATCACGGCGCTCGGCCTGGCCTTGACCGTGGGTCTTTTCGTGCGCGGCTCGCGTGCCTGAGGTTTTGGCCCGTGCTCACCGCTCAGCCGGGCGCGAGCATTGTTCTAGCTTCGATTAAGGGTCGAGATGATCCCGTAGTCGCCGCTTCCATTGTCTCCGGCAGTCGCCATGATGATCTGATTCGGAGAGTTGTTGGAATTGAGCAGGGCGAGGCCAGAGAAAGCAACGCCATTCAGGGTGGCCCAGTCGCCGGTGCAGCTGGTATAGGTGTAGGTCACATCGTAAACATCATAATTGGCATCGGGGACCGAGACCGTGCCATTGAGTACGCAATCGGTCCAGCCGGTGGTGGCAGACTGAGCAGTCAGGACGCCAGCGCTGGATATCGTGGCGCTGGCGCCAGTCACGGTATCCGTATATGAGCCCGAGATCTTGGCGAGCGTGGCGCCCGAAGTCGAAATCGTGAGGAAACTCAGATCCCAGGTGCTGGCGATAGTAGTATTGCCTGAGGTATTGAATTGCAGTGCGAGATCGAGCGACTTGCCGGCGCTTACGGTTCCACTGACGGTGCCAACTCCGTAGGTGGTTCCGTCGCTGAATGTTGATCCATAATTAGCGTAGCCATCGACGCCCGCGGCGACCGAGGAGCCGGAGATTCCGAGCGTGCCGGTAAACTCGAGCCCATCAGAGCGAATAAACACCGCTTTGCCCATCGAGTCCACGATGCCGGTTACGGTCTCCTGTCCCACCGAGTCGGTTCCCGTCCACAGACCTTCTGCCGCGACCTTCGGGGTAGGTGAGCCACTGCCGCTACCGGACGACAGAGAACCCACGTGACAGGCGGAAAGTGTCAGTGCCGTAGCCAATCCGAGCAGAAAAGATCCGATTTTGCTATGCGAGATCATTTGGTATTCCCTATGGCAGCGTAGGAGCTTAGGCGCGCTGTGTGGCTCGTTGTTCCCCTCTCCGGCGCATTTTAACGCTGGCCACGCGGTCTAGTAGGCGGTGCAGTGCTGCCAAAGTGCGACACCCTGCGGGGCCCGCGTGCGCCGCATAGGCCTGAACTTCAACGCAGCGCCTGGCCTGCTGGGTGGGCTGCTCGCCCTGTGTTGTTCTGGATTCATGACGGCCCACTTACCTCAGCGCCTGATGGGACTGGCGCACCACCTTGACCGTCAGGGACACGGCGACGGCTCGCCTGTGGCCGACGGCGCCGGCACCGTGCACTTAGGCCGCTGCACACGCTCCATCCGAGGGCGCGCCTGCCTGCGCTGGCTTAAGTGTTCGTAATGTGAGATCGCGTAGGGTCGAGGGAAACTCTCCGGGGTTGTGAGTGTCGGCGAGTGAGCAAGTTTGCGGCTCTGCGGCTCAATGAAGCGAATCCGGCATTTTTCCGCGTCAATTCGCATGCTGCATCGCTGCAAGAATGCGCGGCAGAGGGAACTTTTATGCCCGAAGGGCGCCAAATCAGCTGATTTATCAGAAGTTTCCGCGACGGCCGGCCGTGTTGCGAATATTGAGGCGTGTCCTCTATATTGTTTGGCAGTGCCGGGCGAGCTGACCTTCATCTGCACTTCGCCTCACCAGCTCAGGTGACGCAACGTGGGCTGTTTGGCCGCCAGTATTGCGAGGTAGCAATTGAGCCGATCGCTGCACTTAGCGCCTCGGATCGAAATCTGATCGATTCAATGTTTGCCCATGCTGTTCACACCGTCGCGGGGCATGTCGATGCACGGCTTAGTACCCCGATGAACGAGTGAGGGAATTCAGATCATCGCCATAAGAGCAACACTGCCCGGGCTTTTTGCTGTTGCTGGCCTGTTGGGCCTGGCTCAACAGATCTATGCCCAGCCTTCGCCATTTGATCTCGCCGGGCCCAATCTTCAGGTCACCGTAACGCGCGGTGATCGAACGCTGCCCATAGCCGAGGTGCCTAATCTTGCGGCCGGTGATCGGCTCATGATCAAGACCGAACTGCCCGCAACGCAATCGGCCCACTATCTGCTCATCGCGGCTTTTCTCAACGGCTCGACCAATCCTCCGCCAAGCAATCAGTTTTACGACTGCAAAACCTGGACACGCGCCTGCCAGCAGCAGGGTCTGACCATAACGGTGCCCAGAGATGCCCAGCAGGTGCTGGTGTTTCTCGCCCCCGAAACCAGTGGCGACTTCCGCACCGTCGTGAACGCCGTCCGCGGGCGTCCGGGCGCTTTCGTGCGCGCTTCGCAGGATCTGAACCAGGCGATGCTTGACCGCTCGCGCCTGGAGCGCTACCTGAGCGCCATAAAATCTCTGGATCAGGAGAGCCAGAGCAAATTAAAGGAGGCCGCGCCGCTCCTGGCCCGCAGTCTCGCGATCAAGGTCGATGACCACTGCCTCGATCGGATTCCCGAGCTGCAGGCGCCGTGTCTGATGCAGGGACGCGAGTCGCTGATCCTCAACGATGGCCACAGTACATCCATTGTCGAAGCACTGACTTCTGGCCCGGCGAGCGATCTGGCCATGGAAGCGAGCTACACCCCGCAACTGAGCTACGGCTATTACAGTCCGTATTTCGCCTCAATACTGGATATTGCACGCATCTTCGATTCGTTCCACACCGCCCAGTATCAGTACATTCCGGCGCTGGCGACGGCGAGCGGCGACCAGCTTGCCCTGTCGCTCAATACACCCCCGTCATTTTATGACCCAAAGTCTGTGCTGGTCGTTGCGCTGCCAGCTGTGGAGCAACCCCAGCTGCCGCCCTTGCACGCGGTCGACCCGGCCGGCATCTACTGCGCACGCAAGAGTGCTCTGGTGCTGCCGGTGGAAGGCGCCCCGTTGGTGTTTGCTACCGGATTCGCCTATGACATGGCGCTGACTCTGATGGGCCAGGATGGCAAGGGAATCGATTTGCCGGCAAGAGCGGATCCGGAACAGGGTGGCTTCGTCATCGACACACAAGCGTTGGGCTCCACGCGCTTGGGTGAGAGTGTGCAGGGCGTACTTCATGGGCGCTGGGGCTTTGAAGAGTACCGCGGCCCGAGCTTTCAGCTGGTCAATGCAACCACCCAATCCTGGGCGCTGGGCGATCAGGAGAGCGGTGGGCTTATCGTTGGCCGGGAAGAGCTTGTGCACCTGCAGGCCAACAGTGTCAGCTGCATCGATAGCATCATGCTGCGCGACCCGGCCGGCAAGGAGATCAAGACCGAATGGAAGACGCTAAAGCCCAATGTCATCGAGCTCAAGTTGCCCCTGCAAGAAGTTCAGCCTGGGCCCATGACACTGCTGGTGTCGCAGTACGGTGCCAGTCAGCCGCAGCCGTTGGGTCTGGTCGCGTTTTCTGAAGCCGGTCATCTCAGCAGCTTCACCGTGCACGCCGGCGATTCTCAGGGGATACTGAAGGGCACCCGCCTCGATGAAGTGGCCACGCTACAGCTCAAGGGTGTGGAATTCTTGCCCGCTACGCTCTCGAGCAGTCCGGGCGATGATGAGCTGCTGATGAGTGCCCAGGATCCACGCCTCAGTGCGCTCAAGCCCCAGAACAGTCTGAGTGCCAAAGTCACGCTCAAGGACGGTCGGGTGCTCAGCATGGTCGCAGCGATCGCCGCCCCGCGCCCCAGCGCCACTCTGATCGGCAAGAGCGTGCAGGCTGCGCCGGGTAGCGTCGATCACTATATTGAGCTGGCGGACTCGAACGAGCTGCCTCAGGACGGGACCCTGACATTCTCGCTGCGCACTCAGTCGCCGCTCGCCTTCTCGCGCGATGAAATGATCGAGGTTGCAACCACCGACGAGTCATTTTCCACCTTGCTGAGCGCCAGCAATGGGGCCGTAACCCTTGAAAACGCCCAGGTCGCGGTCGCACAGTTCAATCCACTCAAGGCATTTGGGCCGTCGGCCTTTGGACCATTGCACTACCGTGTGGCGCTCAACGGAGTTACCGGGGACTGGCAACCCCTGGGGACTCTGGTACGTCTGCCGCTGCTGACCGAGATGCAGTGCCCGGGCACGGCGGATCTGGCCTGCAAGCTCTCCGGCACCGATCTGTTTCTGGTCGAATCCGTTTCGAGCGATGTGCATTTTCATCATGCCACCGCCGTGCCTGATGGCTATCCAGGCAGTGCCCTGCCAGTCCCGCACCCTGTCGATGGGCCGCTTTATCTTAAGCTTCGGGATGACCCCACCGTCGTCAATCGTGCCAGTCTGCGCGTGGATGTGCTGGCATCCAACCCGGAGCAGAGCGATCGATCGGTAACGCGGTTGGGTGCTTCCGCAGGTGGCACCTCGCAAGTAGCACCTGCGGTAACGGCGGCCGCTGCCCCGGCGGAGGAGGGCAGCGCTCTGCCTGGAGCAAGGACCCAGCCCATCCCGGCGCTACTGCCACCCGCGGCACCCGCAGGTACTGATGTGGGCGCCTCAGACAAAGCCGCAGGTGGCGCAAGCCAGCCAAGCGATCCACCCAGGAGCTGATTTCAGGTTCTGCCAACGAGCGCGCCATGCTTTTTAGCGCACGCAACCAATTAAGTGGGCGACTGACGCGTATTCACCGCGGTGTTAGCAATGAAGAGATCGAGCTGACGCTCGCCGGTGGCGATCGTATCCTCACGATAATTACCACCGACCGTTCTTTGATCATGGGCGTAACGGCCGGCGCTGAAGCGATCGCGATTATCAACGCTGCTAGCATTATTCTCGGCAATGAGCACTGCCAACGATTCAAGATCTCGGCGCGAAACCAGCTACCGGCTGTGATTGAGCAAATTCATATCGGCCCCGCATTCGCTGAAGTCTTACTGAGCCTCAAAGGCGGGGACACACTGGTGGCGATTGTCCCCAGGGATGCCATTACGGAACTCGAGCTTGCCGTCGACCACAAGGTGACCGCCATCTTCAAGGCATCAAGCGTCATCCTTGGTGTCGCCGCGAGCTAAGCGCGGCCACAGGGCCGCTATTGTCCTGAGCGTGGGGCGGCAACCGGGAGGCGAGTGGACGCGCCTGCCTTTTGCCCGCCACTGACGCGTCGCGAAGTATGTTTCCAAGTTGATCATTTATCCCTACCTCGCGGACTCTTAGGTATCCTGCTCGCTTCCTAACGCCTGAGGGCCTCGGGGCTGACTCTTAGGCAGAGCGTCGGCGAAAAGTGCCCGGCATGCAGAGGGGGAGTAGCTGATGAGCGCCAAGCTGCGCCGGATCCTCGTCGTGATCATTCTGGCAGCCGGGTTGTTCGGACGGTATGGGTATCAGCATGCGGGCCACTCTGGCCATTCCGCAGTGTCTGCCCGTCCGGCCAAGCCTGATGTCCTGCACCTTGGCGGCCTGACACTGCAATCCTGCGCCATTGGCAACCGGGTCGATGACGGAATGCCAACGATCAGCGCGTACTGCAACGACTTCAGCGTACCCGAAGATTGGGATTCACCGACCGGGCGACACATAGTGCTCAAAGTGGCCGTGCTGCGCGCCGACACGGACAAGCCCAGTACTGATCTGGTGACCTTTCTGGATGGCGGTCCGGGCGGCGCTGCCACTGAGGATTACGGAGCGGTGGAGGCTGGCATCAACCCGCTGCGCCAAAGCCATCAGGTGTTGCTCATCGACCAACGTGGCACCGGCAGCTCGAATGCGCTGAACTGCGCTGATGCGAAGCAGGAGGATCATTCGCCTCAGAAGTTCGCAGGCATCGACAGCGACGCGGCGGCTCTCGAAGCGATCAAAGCATGCCTTGCCAAGCTCGCATCCCGCGCCAACCCGAAGTTTTATACCACTACGGACGCCGTTCGGGATCTGGAAGCGGTGCGTGTGGCGCTCGGCAGCCCGAAGCTCGATCTCATCGCAGTCTCCTACGGCACTCGGGTAGCCCAGCAATACGTGGGTCGCTATCCGGATGCAGTTCGCAGTGTCGTACTCGATGGCCCGGTGCCTAATCGCCTGCTGCTACTGAGCGAGCACGCACGAAACCTTGAAAACGCACTGCAGACCCAATTCGCCCGTTGCCGCAACACTCCGGCGTGCGCAAAGACCTACGGGGATCCCTATGCAACCCTGTATCGGGTACGGGATTCGCTGCGCGCCCATCCCCAGACCGTCGATGTGCGCGATCCGGTGAGTTTCGCGCCACTGCACCTGACGCTCACAGCCGATGATCTGTCCGCGGTGGTCAGGTTCTATGCCTACAGCCCGATCACCGCCGCACTGCTGCCGCTAATGGTGCAACAGGCCGATCAGGGTAACTACGGACCGCTCCTTGGCCAGAAGAAATGGCTAGCCGATGATCTTTCGGATCACCTTTCGCAGGGCGTCGAGGCTTCCATTATTTGCGCCGAGGATGCCGATCTGCTCGTGGCGCGTCCTGAAGACGAGGCCACCATCATGGGTAACCATAGCATTACGCAGACCCAGAAGATGTGCCAGGTCTGGCCGCACCAGCAGCGCTCTGAGAACTTTCACACACCGCTGGTTTCAGCGATACCGACGCTTGTGCTCGCCGGTGAACTGGACCCGGTGACGCCGCCGGCATACGGCACGGAAATAGTGCGAAGCCTGAGTAATGCTCGGCTGTTGACCGCTCCGGGGCAGGGGCACAGCGTAATCGACGTGGGTTGCATACCGCGACTGGTCAACCGCTTTGTGGAGAGCCTGGATGCCAAGTCTCTTGATGCCAAGTGCCTGCAACGACTCGGTGCGATGCCGGCGTACATCGACTACAACGGAGCGCCACCGTGATTCAGGCTGAGGGTCTGTACAAGAGCTTTGGACCCAAGAGGGCAGTGGAGGGGGTGTCCTTTGTGGCGCGGGACGGTGAGATAACGGGTCTTCTGGGGCCCAACGGCGCCGGCAAAACGACCACGCTGCGTATGCTCTATACGCTCATGCAGCCGGACGCCGGCCGCGTGCTGGTCGATGGCATCGATGCGCAAACGCAGGCAGTTGAGGTGCGCAGGCGTTTGGGTGTGCTGCCTGACGCGCGCGGCCTTTACCGGCGACTTACCGCTCGGGAAAACATCCAGTATTACGCTGCCCTGCAGGGCCTGTCGGCGGAGCAGGCCCGCACCCGTATTGATCTGCTGATCAGGACTTTGACGATGCAAGATATCATCGAGCGACGCACCGAGGGCTTTTCACAGGGCGAGCGGCTCAAGACCGCCATCGCGCGCGCGCTGGTCCACGATCCTGGCAATGTGGTGCTGGATGAACCGACCAACGGGCTGGATGTCATGGCCACGCGCAGCCTGCGCGAATTCCTGCGCCAGCTCAAGAGTGAAGGGCGCTGCGTGTTGTTCTCGACTCACATCATGCAGGAGGTGGCAGCACTGTGCGATCGCGTTGTAATCATTGCCCAGGGGCGCGTGGTGGCCGATGGGAGCGCCGAGGAGCTCAAGGCGCAGGCGCGCGAACAGAGTCTTGAAGAGGCCTTCATGAAGATCATTGGCGCCGCTGCGGTCGGTGGTCTGGCATGAAGGCGTCACTAATCGTCTTTATCAAGGAATGCCGAGAAAGCATGCGCGATCGTCGCGTGATGCTCAACGCCCTGCTTCTGGGGCCGATTCTCGGGCCGGTGCTATTTGTTGTGATCCTGCGATTGACCATTAGTCACGAACTTGACCGGGCTGAAAAGCCATTGCCCGTGGTCGTCATTGGTGCTGAACTGGCGCCCAATCTGATCGAGAGTCTCAAGCAACAGGGCCTGGAGCTTTTGCCACCCGTGGCGGATGTCGAGAGTGCGGTGCGCGCACAGCGCATCGATCTGGCGCTTCGAATCAGCAACAACTACGCCGCTGACTGGCAGGCTGGTCGCCCGGCCCTGGTCGAGCTGATCTACGATTCCTCGGCGCGGGAAGTAAGCTCCGAAGCCGACCGACTGCGCGGCATGCTCGAGAGTTACTCGCGCCGCAACGGCCTCATGCGACTGCTGGTGCGCGGGCTGGCGCCGACGTTGATTTCACCGGTCGTGGTTGCCACGCGCGACCAGGCCACGCCTCAGGGCCGTGGCGCATTGCTATTTGCCATGCTGCCGTATTTTCTGGTGCTGAGCGCACTGGTGGGGGGCATGTGGCTGGCGATTGATTCCACCGCCGGTGAGCGCGAGCGTCAGTCACTTGAGCCGCTGCTGATCAATCCGGTGCGGCGTGATGCCATCTTGCTGGGCAAGATGTTCGCCACCTCGGCATTCAGTCTGACAAGTCTGGCGCTTAGTCTGGTGGCCTTCATGATCGCCGGCTGGTTTCTGCCCGCCAACAAACTGGGCATGACCTTCAATCTCAGCGCATCGGTCATTGTGACGATATTGCCAGTCATGGTGCCCCTGGTGCTGCTGTTGGTCAATCTGCAGATTCTTGTGACATCGATGGCCAAGAGCTCTCGTGAAGCGCAAACCTATCTGGGTCTGCTGCAACTGGTGCCAATTATCCCGTCCGTGATCCTCAGTGTGCTGCCGATAAAGGCCCAGTCTTGGATGTACACGGTGCCACTGATGAGCCAGCAGTTGTCAGTGACCAAACTGCTTCGGGGCGAAACTCTGCCGATCCAACCGGTTGCGCTTGGCTTCCTGATTACGCTTGTGGCGTCGGTGATCGCTTTTTTGTATTGCAAGCGTAACTATGATTCTGAGCGATTAGCGATCTATGGCTGAAGCCGCTGGCGTAGTGATCGCGCCCGTGCGCCACTGTGCGAGCCGCTAGCGCGCCAACAGACTCAGGCGTGCACCGAGATGCTTTCGTTGCGGATCTCATCCAGGCGAGCGATGGCTGCGGCCGGCAATTTGAGTTCCGCGGCGGCCAGGTTCTCCCTCAGGTGGGCCAATGAGGAGGTTCCTGGGATCAGTAGGATGTTTGGAGAGCGCTGGAGCAGCCACGCCAATGCCACTTGCATGGGGGTGGCGCTCAGATCCGCGGCGACTTCGGACAAGGTCGCCGACTGCAAAGGTGTAAACCCCCCAAGCGGAAAGTAGGGCACGTAGGCCGTGCCCTCACGGGCCAACCTATCGATTAATGCATCGTCGGCGCGCTGGGCAAGGTTATAGTGATTCTGTATACAGACAATCGGCGCAATCCGGCGGCCTTCCTCGATCTGCGCGCTGGTAACATTACTCAGGCCAATGTGGCGCACCAGCCCTTGATGCTGGAGCTCCGCGAGCGTCGTCAGAGGTGCCTCAATGGAGCCCTCAGCGGCATGATGGGCGGAAAACATCGAGCGGAAATTGACCAGCTCCAGAACCTCAAGACCCAGGTTGCGCAGGTTGTCATGCACCGCCTGCGTCAGCTCCTGCGCGGAGAAAGCCGGAATCCATGAGCCATCCGCGCCGCGACGGGCACTGATCTTTGTCACGATGAGCAGATCATCGGGGTAGGGCGCAAGCGCCTCTCGGATAATCTGGTTTGTGATGTGCGGTCCGTAGAAATCACTGGTATCGATGTGATTTACACCGCTGCCGACTGCCGCCCGCAGAACCGCCAGCGCTGCAGCGCGATCCTTGGGTGGCCCAAAGACACCGGGCCCGGCCAACTGCATTGCGCCGTAGCCGAGTCGCTGTACGGAGCGGCTGGCGAGATGAAACGTGCTGGCTGGGTTGAGGTTTTGCATGAACGGGGAACTCCGCTGGTAAGTCGCTCATGCTAGCCGGTCGTGGATCGTTCGATAAGACCTAAACCGCACAGCCCGTGCGGCCCATCGAACAGGTCTTGCTAGGACCCCATTGAGCGCGGGACTTTGGAAGGCACTTCCGCAAGTGCTCGTTGCAGGCGGGCGAAGTCCAGAGGTTTCGCAAAGTGGTCATCAAACCCGGCTGCCAGTGCTCGCTCCCGGTCCTCTGCCTGACCGTAGCCGGTGAGGGCAATAATACGTGTCCCATCGAGCTGCCTGTTCTGGCGCAACCTGCGCGCAATCTCGTAACCATCGATTATCGGTCGTCCGATATCAAGCAGTACAACTTCTAGGCGCGAACTGGCGGCGCGTTGCAGTCCCTCTAGCGCCGAGTACGCCGTTTCGCACTCGTGGCCGTCTATCCGCAGGATTTGAGCCAGCGCCGTGACGCCATCGATATTGTCATCGACGATCAGGATACGTTTCGACGCCACCGGCTGCGCGAGCTGCTGCCCGCGTCGCGTGGAAGGGGGATGGCAGCGCGGCAATGTGATCGAGAACGTCGAGCCTCGCCCCAGGCCCCGGCTGAACGCAAGCACCTTGCCGCCATGCATTTCTATTAGCTTCTTGACGACCGACAGACCGACCCCAAGACCGCCTTGCGCACGATCCAATGTACGATCTGCCTGAATAAAAAGATCAAATATCTTCGGCAACAAGTCGGGCGAAATACCCACGCCGTTGTCGGAGATCTCGCCCCCTTGGCTTGAGTCCGTGCAGCGCAGCAGCCACCGCGACAAGTCATTCGTATCCTCATGAAAGATTTGGCAAAATATGCATTTTCACTGCGCAATGACTATAGCGTGAGTAGGGCAGGCGGGCGTGCAGGCGGAGGGATACGCCTTTCGTGGGCCGAACTGCCGGGTCCCCCTCCGGGCAACTGACGTGCTCATTGCAGAAGCTTCAATTTCAATGCGTTACGGCGCCCGACTACAAATTAATTGGTAGCGGCCGACACCGTTGTAACTGTCCGGGGAGACCCCGGCTCGGGCCGGTTTTCTGAAGTGCTGGCAAGACGCCCCGCGCTCGCCATCCGAAGCCGGCACCGTCAGGAAGGGCGCCGAAGTGACAGTCAGAGGCCCGCCAGGGAAGCCGAGTTCCGATGAGGATCTTGTCGCGCCGCAACCACAGTGAAGTGGCCATTGCCCGGCTTTGGAATAAATTTACTGTTCATCTAAATGCGGCAAGATGTCACGATGCGTCCTCTGGGGAAGTCGACTATCGCATTGCGCAGTCGTACGCGATGCGTCACGAATGGCCCGGGGACAGGCCGGAATTGCGGCGGGCCTTTGCACCTGGCGCAAGTCAAGTTCAAATGTCAAAGCTCATTAGACAAGCACGTTAAGGAGTTGCGCGCGTTGGACCAAGCACTACGGGATCGTTCGAAAATTGAATCGCGGCCAGCGGTGATTGGCGAGCAGGGGCACATCCGGCCCCGTTCCCTTTCTGGACTCACGCACAGGTCAGGGCTATCCCACACCTGGCTCGACCGTGATCTCGGCCTCGCTCGGTCGTGTCTGCAACGGCAATTCGGCTGTTCCGCTGCCCTGTGAACTCACGCCAGAAGCGATTCAGGGATCTGGCAAGCGAGGCACTACCCTTAGAGCCAGAGGCACGCGTGCGCTTACTCGATGCCGCTTGCGCCAATGACGCTGACATGCGCGCAAGAATCGAGGCACTGTTATCGGCTGATGCGGAGAGTGGAAACTGCTATCTAGCCACCCCGCAGTCAGTAATCAATATTCTTGAGCCGCTGCACAACAAAGGACTTCCCGTTGTAGCAGCGGGTGACCTCATCGCCGAACGTTATCGCCTGATCCGGCAGCTCGGTGAAGGAGGTATGGGGCAGGTCTGGCTGGCGGAGCAAACAACGCCGTTCCAGCGCCACGTTGCGCTGAAGCTCATTAAAGCGGGCATGCACGATGAGGCGGTTATACGCAGTTTCGCATCCGAACAGCAATCGCTCCAGATCATGGACCACCCGGCGATTGCCAAGGTATTTGACGCTGGAGCGACCTCCGAAGGTCAACCGTATTTCATCATGGAATACGTGCCGGGGCTTTCGATCACCGCCTTCTGCGATCTGCACCGGACCAGCTTACGCGGCTGTTTGGAAATCCTGATCCAGGCCTGCGAAGGCGTGCAGCACGCCCATCAGAAAGCCGTTATCCATCGCGATCTCAAGCCCGCCAATATTCTGGTGGTTGATGTAAACGATAAGCCAGCGGCAAAAATAATCGACTTCGGTCTTGCGAGAATTGCAGACGCAGAGCGCCGTGAGGAGGCGCGGCAGGGACAGCACACCCAGTTCTTTGGCACGCCTGGCTTCATCAGCCCGGAACAGGTGGATCCCGATGTTCAAGAGATTGACACGCGTACCGATGTCTATTCGCTCGGGGTCATTCTCTATATGTTGCTGACGGGGCTGCAGCCCTTCGAATGGGCGCAGGCACAGGAGCTGCCCTTCGATGCGCTGCTGCGAAGGCTGCGTGAAGAGGACCCGCGGAGGCCGAGCGCGAGGTTGCTAGCAGACCGCAATATCGCGATCGAGGCGGCCGAGGCACGCAGCACTCATACTAAGACGCTCGTTCGCGAGCTGCGCAGGGACTTGGATTGGATCGCGATCAAGGCTCTGCAGCGCGAACGCGAGCGTCGCTATGCCACGCCTTCTGAGCTCGCGGCAGACCTTCGCCGTTATTTGCGTCACGAGCCTGTGCACGCCCGCCCGCCAAGTACCCGCTATCGAATCCACAAATTCGTGAGGAGGCGCGCGAGCAACGTATTTGCCGCATTGCTGAATGTGCTTGCGAGCGGGCTCAATATGACTGAGGCGGGTTACGGGCGTTAAATAATAGCATTTGGTCAATCGCCGCAGCGGCTCCACCCGCGGGTCGCGGGCTAGCTTCGAACATTGCCCGCGGCATTTTTTAAAATGCAGTGTTCACAGAAAAGCCAAGTAGCTGCCGGCATTAGAACTCTCACGGCAATGCTACGATTACCGATCTACTAGAACAAAGAATCGAGGAGTTCTCAATGCAGCGTTCCGGTCGGCTTGCGTGGGCAAGCGCTATTGTCCTGTGTGGTGCCGCGCAGGCGCAGGAGCCGCCGGCGGCCGGCTCGCCGCCAGCTGATCCGACGGCGCTCGTTGCACAACCCTGTTCGCCAAAGCTGGTACCTCCTGCTGCATTGGCCGATGGAAAGCAGCCGCCAGGGGCTGGGAAGCCGGCCTCCGACGTTGCTGAGGTTTCCGCGCTTCCGGAGGTGCAGGCGTTCCAGAAGGCCCAACAGGAACGTGCTAGCCACGACTGGCCGAACCTTTGCCGCTACCGCGCCGCCAATGCTGCGTTGCTGCGAGCGCCCCGCGTCGTCTTTATCGGAGATTCAATAACTGAAGGTTGGAGCAGCAGCGACTCAAGTTTGTTCACGGATGCCGTAATCGATCGCGGCATAAGCGCCCAAACTACTCCGCAAATCTTGCTGCGCTTCTATCAGGATGTGATCCGGCTCCATCCGCGGGTGGTACATATCATGGCTGGGACCAATGATTTAGCTGGCAATACCGGGCTGAACACCGAACAAGCGGTGAAGGATAACTTGATGGCGATGGTGCAGCTGGCACGTGCGAATAATATCCGTGTGGTACTGGCCTCGATCCCCCCGGCTCGTGCATTTCCTTGGCGGCCTGAGCTACGACCCAGCAAGGAAATTATTGAATTGAATCGCTGGCTGCGCGGATATGCACTCGCGAGCGGCAGTCGCTACGCGGATTACTACAAGGTGCTTGCGGATGAGCAGGGCGGTTTTCGGTATATTCTGTCTAACGACGGTGTCCACCCGAACCAGGAAGGCTACGTGGCCATGAGATCAATAGCACTAAATGCAATCGGCCCTTAGGGCCACTACACGCGGCCCGCGGCGCCTTAATAATGAGCCTTAATCCAGCGGCGTCGGCTCCGCGGCCATGCAATATCACCGTACCCCTTGTCACGCGGATTATTCTAGCGGTAGCTTTTGCCGCGCCGCTCATCGTTTATGGCGATCAGCCGCCATCCGTCCCCAACGAATCACAACTGGCCGATCACAGTTCATACATCAATAAAGACGAACTGCGGGTTCACTCGCCGGCGCATAGCAAGAGCGGTACGCAACCGACCGGTGCATCAGCGAGGTGTCAGGACGGTACTTACAGTTTCAGTAAACATCACCAAGGCACATGCTCGCACCACGGTGGTGTTTCTAACTGGATTCACTGAGTAGATCGCGCTTGCAGACTAATCGTCGCCAGGGCGATAACAGTGTGAGCGTGGAAAGACCTCCTTATAGAGTATCCCCGAAGCTAAATCCTTTATTTACCATAATATACATTATGCGCACTTGAAGTATAGCAGCAAAGTTAAAATGTCCCCTTTGAGCAAAGTTCA
>Ga0182030_10016422_pt1 | contig 14421 bp, 13 predicted proteins | sample 812S3MmetaG_FD_121299 | JGI IMG/M metagenome (GOLD analysis project Ga0182030, IMG submission 121299) | Permafrost microbial communities from Stordalen Mire, Sweden - 812S3M metaG (Illumina Assembly) | ecosystem: Environmental > Terrestrial > Soil > Wetlands > Permafrost | place: Sweden...
CCGGAAAGGTAGCGCAGGTTCGGTCCCCAGGAAACCAGCAGACCGTCCAGCTTGCGTTGCGCCAGCCCGGAGGCGACGGTTTGCCTCCGCTGCTCGAACTCGTTATTTGCCACTCTGCAACTCCTTGGCGAGAATGTACGCGCGTTCCGCGAGTTGGTCCGCCGAGCGCATGTCCTGGCTCAGTTCGGCCTGCTCGGATTGTTTCAGAAACTGATCGATATCCGCTACCTTTCTTCTTTCGCCGGCGCTGAGAAGGCGGCGTTGCGCCGCCGCCAGCAAAGACCGCGCGTCCGCCTGGTGCTTCTGCGCGGAAGCCTGGAGCTGCTTTGCGACATCGGCCGGCAGGATCTCCTGAATGGGAGGGCGCGCTGGCTCGGGAGCGGGCTGTTCCACGACCCTGGGCGTTTGCGGAGCGTTGGCCCTGGGCCGCGGCGCCGGCGGCGAAACCGGTTTCGCCAGCGCCGGCTGGGCCGGTTCCACGGGCGCCGCGGTGACCAACGCCGCCGGGTCCAGGGGCTGAGGCGGGGGAAGATCCACGCGCGTTTGCGGGATCGACAGAGGCTCGGGAGCCGGCGCCGGCGCCGCGGGTTGCGGTGGCGCGGGAATGACCGCCGCCTTGGGTTTGCCGCTCCATGCGCAGCCCGCTAGCGGAATCGCCAGGGCGGCCACGAGAACCACTGTCGCGCGTGTCATTCTGGAAGCCTCGCTCACTCGGTCTGGAAGCCTCGCTCACTCGGTCTGGAAGCCTCGCTCACTCGGTCTGGAAGCCTCGCTCACTCGGCAATCGGCAGGCGGATCACAAAGGTCGTGCCTTTCCCGGGTTCGCTGCTGAAGTCGATTGTACCATCGTGTAATTGCACGATCCGGAACGTCATCGCCAGTCCGATACCGCTTCCGCCGGGCTTGGTGGTGAAGTATAAGCGGAAGATCTTTTCGCGCAGCTCCGGGGGAATTCCGGCGCCGGTGTCGGAGATGCGGATCTCCGCCGTGTCGGGCGTGCTGGAGCATTCCAGCCGCAGTTCGCCGCCGCCCGCCATGGACTGCATGGCGTTCACCACCACGTTGAGCACCGCCTGTTTGAACAAATCCCGGTCGACCCGCACTTCTACGCCGCCGGCATCCTGCCGTGCCGTCAAGCGGATCTTTTCCGCCTCGGCCTGCGGGCGGGCCAACTCCACGATCTCGCCGAGAACTTCCCCCAGTGGAACCACGCGATAGTTGAGCTCTACCGGCCGCGTGAAATCGAGAAAGGTCTTCACCACGCGGTCCAGGCGCAGGATTTCGCGCGAGATCACTTCCATTTGCGGGGTCACGTCGGCTTCGCCGCGCGCCAGCCGGGTACGCGCCACCTCCACGTGCAGCAGGATGGCGTTGAGCGGGTTTTTCACCTCGTGGGCTACACCGCCGGATATGCGGCTGATGGCCGCCAGGCGATCCGCAGTCTGCAGTTGCCGGCCAATCTGGCGTTGGGCCTCGGGATCGCGGAGACGCACCAACAGCCCTGTGCGGGCGCCCGACCGATCCTGCAGCGCGTCAACGGAAAGCAGCACGGCGGCGTCCGCCGGCGCGCTCTCCGCCGCCCGCTCCAGCGGAATGCGGCGATTGCGAATCATCATGCCGGTCTCGGAGGCCTGGGCGATCAGGAATCCCAAATCGCTGGAGGGCGGAAAAACTTCGGCGATCGATTCGCCCGAGAGGGCGGCGCGTTCCCTGCCCAGAACGCGGCTCACCGATCCCGAGGCGAAGACCAGGCGGCTCTCGCGGTTGAAAATCAGAACGGCGTCTTCCAGGTCCTGCAACAGGCGGTCGATATTGCCCCGCAGGTCGGACACTTCGTACTGCGCGCCGCGCAGCCGTTCTCCCAGCAGGCTCACTTTCGAGGCCATGATGGCGACCTCGTCGTGGGATTTGCGGACGGTCTTCTCCGGCTCGTATTCTCCGCTGGCCAGCAGATCGAGTTGGCGGCGCAGCCGGCCGAGCGGCAGGAACGCGAACGCCGAAAAGAGGAACGTAAGGCCGATGGCGCCCACCACGCTGAGCAGGGCGATGCGGCCGCTCTGTTCCAGCGCCGGCTTCATGGATTCGCGGATAAACGCCGGCGCCACCACCACCCGCACGAAGATCGGCGGCGGCCCCATCGACCGTTCCACCTGGTAATAGCCGGCGTTGCGTGAGGTGAGCACCACCAGCTTGCGGTACCAGCCGGCCTGTTGGACCAGCGGGGCAAGCGGCCCATAGTGAGGGAATATCTCTCCGCGGCGCTCGGCGAGACTGTCGGCCAGGATTTCGCCGTGTTCATCCACCACGGCCACTTCAAAGATCTCTTCCGATGAAGTAACTTCCGTTTTGAGCTGTTCCGGCAGCCGTCCGCTGAGAGCTTCCCGCAGTTCCATCTCCGGGTGGCTGTTGAGCGCTTCCCTGACATCGACGACGACCCGGTTGGCCACGCGGTCGGCCTGCCGCCACGCGGACGCGAACTGCAGGTCCATGATATTGCCCAGGTAGACCGCCGAGATCGCCAACACGATCACGGTCGCCATCAGCACCGTGCCCAGCGTCAGCTTGGCCTGGAGAGTCATGCGGTTCTACGAAACCGTGAGCAGCAGTTTTCCAGCGGTATGGCGGCCTTCGAGCGCGCGGTGCGCCGCGGCGGCTTCGGCCAGCGGGTAGGCGCGGTCGATGCGCAGCTTGAGTGTGCCGGCGTCGATCCATTTCAGTACGTCGCCCGCGCGCCATAGCAGTTCGTCGCGCGCCGGCACGTAATGGCCCAGGCTGGGACGGGTGAGGTAGAGCGAGCCTTTGGCGTTGAGGATGGTGGGGTCGAAAGGCGGCACGGGGCCGCTCGATTGGCCGAACAGCGCCAGCATGCCGCGCGGCCGCAGCGAGCCCAGGCTCTTGTCGAACGTGGTGCGGCCCACCGAATCGTAGACCACGTCGACGCCGCGCCCGCCGGTGAGGCGCCGCGCTTCGGCTTCGAAATCCTGCGTGGTATAGAGGATGACTTCGTCGGCGCCGTGCTCACGCGCGATTTGCGCTTTGGCTTCCGTCGATACCGTGGCGAGCACGCGCGCGCCCAGCATTTTGGCCATCTGCACGATCAGCCCGCCCGTGCCGCCGGCGCCCGCATGCACCAGGCACACATCTCCGCTCTTCAGCGGCCATGTGGAGTGAGTCAGGTAGTGGGCCGTCATGCCCTGGAGCATCGCGGCCGCCGCCAGCGCAAAGTCGACGTGGCTGGGGATCTTGACCAGTTGCCACGCCGGGACCACCCCGTACTCGGCATACGAGCCGCGCGCCATGGCATACGCCACGCGGTCGCCGGGCGCGACTTCGCCCACCTCCGCGCCCACGGCTTCCACCGTCCCCGCCGCCTCGCTGCCCAGCGTGATGGGCACATCGGCCTTGTACAAGCCGGTGCGAAAATAAACGTCGATGAAATTCACGCCGCTGGCAGCGATCTTCACCAGGGCTTGGCGGGGACCGGGAACCGGCGTTGGCGCGTCCACCAACTGCATGTTCTCAGGGCCGCCGGGAACGTTCACATGAATACACTTCATCTTTCACCTCCACGTAGAACTCGCCGGGCATGGACCGTTGCCGCATAAAGTAACAGGTACAGAAAGGTGAACGGAAAAGAAACCAGGCGCGCCAGAATGCGTACCGCGCCGGAACCGGCGAGGCCCGTGCGCAACAGCACAAAATCCCAGATATTGCCGGCGTGGGTGCGGTCGAGCCAGAAATAATCGGCGTTTTCGTTGATGACAAAAACTTTCGCCGGAAGCCGCGCCGCCAGCATCCATTTCCACTTGGTCATCAGCGGCTCGCCCGAGCACACCATGCCCACGTGCGAATAGCGATTGCCCGCCAGTTGGCGGTAGAGCCGGGCACGGCCTTCGCGCCGCCGATAGTCGCCCACGCGATACAGGCGCGTCCCCGGCGGGAAGCCTTCGGGCAGGGTGGCGAAACAGCTCACCAGGTCGATGGCCGCGCCTTTGCCCCACGATTGCCGCAGCGGCGGCAGCATCCGCTCCAGAATGCCGCGCGCGCCGCTTTCCACCAGAAGGATGGCCGCGGCTTCGGGCTGGCGGCCGGTAAGGAGATAGCGCACTCCTTTGAATATAACGTGGTGTTAGCCTGACAGGTGTTAGCCTGAAAAAAGACACGTGCTCGAAAACCTCCTCACCGAACAACTCAATCCCGCGTCGGCATCCATCGACACGCTGAGCACTGAGGAGGCGTTGCGCATCATCAATGCCGAAGACCACAAAGTGGCGGGCGCGGTGGAGCGCGAAATTCCCGCCATTGCGCGCGCGGTGGATGCCATCGTGGCGGCGCTCGAACGCGGCGGGCGGCTCTTCTACATCGGCGCGGGCACCAGCGGACGCCTGGGCGTGCTCGACGCCTCCGAGATTCCGCCCACCTTCAGCGCGCCTCCTTCCATGATGCAGGGCATCGTCGCCGGCGGAGACGCGGCGCTCAGCCGCGCCACCGAAACCACCGAAGACGACCCGGCCATCGGGGTCCGCGACCTGCTGGCGCGCGGCTTCACCGCGAACGACGTGTTGGTGGGGATCGCCGCCAGCGGACGCACGCCCTACGTGCTGGGCGCGGTGGCCGAGGCCCACCGGCTGGGCGCGGTGACGGTAGGGATCAGTTGCACGCCCGATTCCGAACTGGCGCGCGCGGTGGAGATCCCGATCACCCCGCTGGTGGGGCCGGAAGTGGTGGCCGGGTCCACCCGGATGAAAGCCGGCACGGCGCAAAAACTGGTATTGAACATGCTCTCTACGGGGGCGTGCGTGCGCTTGGGTTTCGTTTACGGCAACCTGATGGTGAACGTGCAGCCCAAGAATCGCAAACTGGTGGACCGTGCGCGGCGCATCGTCGGGAGGGCGGCGGGAGTTTCCGCGGAGCGCGCGGGCGAGCTGCTCGATCAGTCGGGCTGGAGCGTGCGCACGGCGATTGTGATGGCCCGGGCAGGCATCGGCCGCGAGGAAGCCGAGCGGCGCCTGGCGGCGGCGGGCGGAAGGGTTTCGAAAGCGATCGCGTGAGTTACCGGGCCGCACCCCAGGGGGGCGCCTCGTAAGGGAACGGTTTGCAGGCTATCGCTTAAGTTACCGAGCCGGGCCCAGGAGGCACCCCGTGAGGGAGCGGTTTGCAGGCTATCGCGTGAGTTACCGGGCCGCACCCCAGAGGGCACCGCGTAAGGGAACGGTTTGCAGGCTATCGCGTGAGTTACCGAGCCGCGACCGTGAGGGAGCGGTTTGCAGGCTATCTGACATATGGATAAGTTCGTAGTCACGGGCGGAACGGCCCTTCAGGGGGAGATCCCCACCAATGGATCGAAGAACTCGGCGCTGCCGGCGTTGGCCGCGGCGCTGCTCACCGAGGAAGCGGTAACGCTGCGGCGCATCCCGCGCGTGCGTGACATCCGCACCATGCAGCGGCTGCTGGTGGATATCGGATCGCAGGTGGATATCGAGGGCGACACCGTGCGCCTGGCCACGCCGCGCATTGTCAGCCCCGAAGCGCCTTACGAGCTGGTAAAGACCATGCGCGCCTCCAGCCTGGTGCTGGGGCCGCTGGTAGCGCGCTGCGGGAGGGCGCGCGTCTCCCTGCCCGGCGGCTGCGCCATTGGCGCGCGGCCCATCAATCTGCACATTTTCGGACTGGAACAACTGGGCGCGCGCATCGAGCAGGAGCACGGCTACATCGAAGCCCTGGCGCCCGGCGGTCTGCGCGGCGCGCAAGTGCATTTCGACCGCGTCACCGTCACGGGCACCGAAGACCTGATGATGGCCGCCGTGCTGGCCCACGGGGAAACCCTGCTGCGCAACGCCGCCCGCGAGCCGGAAGTGTCGGACCTGGCCAACCTGCTGATCGCCATGGGCGCGCGCATTGAGGGCGCGGGCACTTCCGAGATCCGCATCGAGGGCGTCGAGCGGCTGCACGCAGCCGACCACACCATCATCGCGGACCGCATCGAAGCCGGCACGTTCCTGATCGCCGGCGCGATCACCGGCGGCGATGTCACGGTGACCGGTTGCGTCCCGGAGCACCTCGACGCGCTCGTGTCCAAGTTGCAACAGGCGGGGGCGGAGGTGACACAGCCGGCCGCCACAACCTTGCGCGTTCGCGCGCCCGGGCGGCTGCGTTCCGTGGACATGACCACCGAGGAATATCCCGGCTTCGCCACCGATCTGCAGGCGCAGTACATGGCGCTGATGACCCAGGCCGAGGGCATCGCCATCGTGGTGGAAACCATCTTCGAGAACCGCTTCATGCACGCCCAGGAACTGGCCCGCATGGGCGCCAACATTCGGCTGGACGGCCGGCAGGCCATCGTGGCGGGTCCGCGCGAGCTGACCGGCGCCGGAGTGATCGCCTCGGACCTGCGCGCCAGCGCATCGCTGGTGCTGGGCGCACTGGTGGCGCGCGGCCAGACGGTGATCGACCGGGTGTACCACATCGACCGAGGCTATGAAAGAATCGAGGAGAAACTGGCGCGCGCGGGAGCCAGGATCGAGCGGGTGGAATAGGGGTACCCCCGTGCGCGCCGGCTCGGACGCCGGCGGTGTCCTTACACAATCCGCTAATAGGGCGGCGCCACCGAAGTGCGGTGATCGGATCCGTGGCGCGCGGCGAAGCCCGGCCTGGCGGCGACGTCGATCTGCTCGTGACGTGGAGCGGACCGCGGATATCATCGATGCCTTTCAGGGCGATGTCCCACAGCCTGGCGATCACCGTGCGGATCGGAGCTGCGGCGCTTACGCGGACCCTACTCCTCGTGACCCGCGGAACGGCGGGCCAGCGCCTCTGCCCGGCGGATGGCCCGCTCCGTCAGTTCCCAGGCGGCGATGGCCTGCTGCGCGCCTTCGCACGCCATACCGGTGCTCATGCGCCGGTCGGCCTCGTCGAACGTCGCCTCGGCGGTATTTCTAGCCTCGCGCCAGGCTTCGTCCGCTTCCTTCATGCGCTCGATGGCGAGTTTCAGGTCCGGGTCGATGCCCTTGCCGTCTCTCCCACGATAAGCCTTCTTCAGCTCGTCGCTCCATGCGGCCTTGGCCTTTCGCTCGCACGATTCCAGGGCATCCCAGGCTGCGTCGGCGGTGATGCGCAGTCTTCGCTTCGCGGTAAGCCAGCTCCAGACCGACCAGCCGGTGGCTTCGCGCATCAACGCTTTGGCGTCTTCCACGGGAACCAGCTTCTGCATAAGCGGAGCACATCCTCCGATTTTCAGCCTAACCAGATTCGCGCGCGCAAGTCCAGGAAAAAATGTTGGGAAATGGCGATTCGCGGGGGCATAATAGATCGGACAGCGAGGTGCGAATATGACCCTGGCGAAACTCTCCCTCTGCCTAGCGCTGGCCGTCAGGCTTTGCGCGCAGCAGCCCAAGCCGCGAACGCAACATGAGTTCGATTGCTACGTCCAGGCGGCGGAAGCCCGCATGGACGCCCGGAAAGCCTTCGTTCTGGCCGACAGCGACGCCGCGTGGAACAACCAACTGGTTCGCGCGAAGGCCGTCCTGACCCTCGCCGCCAACGGCGCGAACCCCCACAAACTGTCCGGCGGCCAACTCTACGATTGGATCGGCGCCGTCTTCATTCCCGGCGCCAGTCTGGACAAGCTGCTCCGCATGCTCCAGGACTACGACCGTCGTCCCAGCTACTTCCCCGAGACCATCGCGACCTCAAAACTTCTCTGCCGCACGGGGAAAGACCACTTTCGCTACAGCATGCGGCTGAAGGAGCCGGCGGTGATCGATGTCGAAAGCGATGTCGTCTGGGAGCCGGTGGACGCGCATCGCTGGCGTTGCCGCTCGTATTCCACCAAGGTTGCCGAAGTGGGCAAAGATCACGGATACCTGCGCCAACTCGATTCCTACTGGCGTTTCGCCGAAACCGGCGAGGGGGTCTACGTGGAGGCGGAAACCATCACCCTGAGCGACGAGTTCGGGGCCATGACGCGGGCGCTGGGGTCGATGCTGATGGGCATCAATCCCGAGAAGTCGCTGAAACATTCCCTGGCGTCCATGCGGGACTCCGTGCTGAAGCCGGGACTGCAGATTCCGCCCCTGCCTGAGGGGGCGCCGGAATGCGGACCCGCGGTGGCTCGCCCCAACGGATGCGCCGCCGGCTCCGCCCGATGATCCCGCCAGAGGAGGCAACTATGCCCGGTGCGGACCGCGACTTCGATTTCATCGTGATCGGCTCGGGATTCGGCGGCAGTGTCGCCGCCCACCGCCTGACCGAGAAGGGCTATCGGGTAGCGGTGATGGAGATGGGCCGCCGCTGGACGGCGGAGAACCTGCCCACCACCAACTGGTTGATCTGGCGCTGGATCTGGCGCCCCGAGATTGCGTTGCGCGGTTTTTTCAATATTACGCCGTTTCGCCACGTGATGATCCTGCATGGCTGCGCCGTGGGCGGCGGGTCCATCACCTACGCGAACACGTCGCTGGTCCCGAAAGACAGCATCTGGGAGGGCGGGTCGTGGGCCGGGCTGGCAAACTGGCAGCGGGAGATGCCGGCGCATTACGAGACCGCTCTCCGCATGCTGGGGGTCGCGGAGAATCGTATCCTCGGTCCCGCGGACGGCATCCTGAAGCGAGCCGCCGAGGCCGAAGGAGTAGGAGACGCGTTCTATCGCACGCGCGTCGCGGTGCTCCAGGGGCCCGAGGGAGATGCCGGCGGACAGACTTGCCCCGACCCCTACTTTGGCGGCGACGGACCGGAGCGCGCCACCTGCACCGGCTGCGGCGGTTGCATGATGGGATGCCGCTACAACGCCAAGAATACGCTCGACAAGAACTACTTGTACCTGGCCGAGAAACACGGCGCCAAAGTCTTCGCGGAAACCCGCGTGGTGGATGTCGCGCCGCTCGCCGGCAAACCCGACGGAGGCGCAGGCTACGAGGTGCGGACGGTGAAGTCTACCACCCGGGTCTTCCGGGAACCTCGCCGCTTCACCTGTCGCGCGGTGGTCTTCGCAGCCTCCGCTCTGGGCACCATGGACCTCCTCTTCCGGCTCAAGCAGCGAGGGTCGCTGCCGGCAGTCAGCGAGCAGCTTGGCCGCCGCGTGCGCACCAACGCGGAATCGCTGATCGGGGTTCGCGTCCCGCACAGCTCGGTGGATCTTTCGCTCGGGGTGGCGATCGGCTCTGGTGTTTACCTCGACGAACACACCCATATCGAAGCGACCCGCTACCCCGCGGGGTCCGACGCCATGGGCCTGCTGGCGACCGTTCTGACGGAGGGAAGGCCCGGCGCGCACCGCATCCTGCTTTGGCTGAAAACCATGGTGGCGTCCTTCTGCCGCCATCCCTTCCGAACCGTACGCTGCCTGCATCCCTTCGGCTGGGCGCGGGAATCCATCATTCTGCTGTGCATGCAGACCCTCGACGGGCACATCGATATGCGGCTGGGGCGTCCGTGGTTCTGGCCCTTCCGCAAGATGCTCATGAGCCACGGCAGACGCATCCCCACTTACATCCCGCGGGCCAATGACTTCGCCCGGAAGGTGGCCGCGCTGGCCGGCGGCACGCCCATGAGCATGATCACCGAGGTGCTCTTCGACGTGCCGGGGACGGCGCACGTTTTGGGCGGTTGCCCGATCGCCGGTTCGCCCGCGCAGGGCGTCGTGGACCAACGCCACCGCGTGTTCGGCTACCGGAACATGTATGTGTGCGACGGCTCGGTGATCGCCGCCAACCTGGGCGTCAATCCGAGCCTCACTATTTGCGCCCTCACCGAACGCGCCATGAGCTTTATCCCAGACGCCGCGGCGGGCGGCGTGCGCTGATCACTTCACGATGTTCTTACCGAAATTGAAGCACGGACCGGTTGAGAATCGCACCGTGAACCGGCCATCCGTCAGCAGATCGCTGAACAGGTGATCGTAGACCAGGTCCGCCTGCGTGCGCCAGCCGAGATGCTTGTTAATGAGAATATCGAAGCCGCCGCCGAATCCGTAGAACACAACGTTGTTGGTCTTCGTGCCGGAAGGGGGCACCAGTCCCAACTGCTCGAACCCCCCTACCACAAGGGTCTGAATCTGGTCGACGGGCTTGGGAGTCGCCGCTTCGTGAATAACGCCCAGGAACACCGGCCGGAAGAATAGCGTTACGTGCTGCATGTGCCGGTACACCAGTTCCGGGCCGGCGGCAAACGTCTGGGTGACGGAATGGGCCGGAACCACCAGCGAGTAGCCGGCGGGGACCAGGCCCGCGGCGGCCAATTGCCCCAATTCGGCGCCCAGCGTGGCCTGCAACGACGGCAGCAGCAGGGGGGGCGTGAGCGACAAATCGCCCCTCGAGTAGGTGTAGTCGACCCCCACCGTAAACCATGTCTTGGGCCTGACCCCAAACTGCGCGCCAAAACCGTTTTCAAAAAGACTGACGTGCGGACTATCGAGGAACGTGTACCCTACATAGGCGTCGAAACGGGCAACGTTGGTCTGCTGGCCGTGGAGCGGAACCGCCAGCAGGACCAGCGCCAGCGCCAGTATGCAGGGTGAGATGAGGTGGAACCAGGTACAGGAATGCTTCTGTATGCCTCCAGCGTTCGACATGAAACAAACCTCCTTCATCCGTCAACAAGTGGCGGCGCTCCACGAACGCTAGCCCCTCCCGGGCTCGTCAGCAGGGGACGACGTGGTCTCGGCGGATGGCCGCGGAGAATCCTGCAAAAAGATTACCACTAATTTGGGGTATTGTTACCCGTTTTATGTTGTTTGAGGGCGAATTTTTGCGATTCCCGCCGGTTCTGACCTCCTGATCTCATGGAATGAGGGTGAGACTCTCCTTGCAGTCGAGCCAAAAAACACTAATTAATGGCCACGGATGAACACGGATGAACACAGATAAGAGAAGACTTTGTTTTATCCGTGTTCATCCGTGTTCATCCGTGTTCATCCGTGGCTAAATACGTTTTTGCGAGCGGTGGCTCAGTCTGATTCCTCGGCGCGTCCAAATTGCGGGGCGACATCAAGGCTAATGAACGCGAAGGGTGGAGGTGCCATGCAACGCTACCGGCTTGACCCCCAAAAGCCCCGGAAGCTCACGGCGGCGGAAGCACGACGGCTCGCCTCCGCGCCGATCGACTATTCCGATATTCCGCCGCTCGGAGACGAGTTCTTCACGAAGGCAACGACGGCCTGGCCGCCCGTGAAAAAGCAATTGACGATCCGCCTCGATGCCGATGTGTTGGCATGGCTCAAAGGCCACGGCAGGGGCTACCAGACGCGTATTAACCGGATTCTGCGCGTCGTGATGGAGAGCCAGCCTCCCCGTCCGGCTCCGTAACGCGTCGAAGTGCGCCGTTCCCCTGGTTACGGGAAGCGTTGGCCCGGCTGCAGTTTCTCCACAACATAGGCATTCAGGCTCTTGCCCAGCCGCCGGGCCTCCGCCATGATTTGCCGATGCATTTCCGGCGTCACACGCACCAGAAACTTGCCGGGAGCGGCTTCTCAGGCTTTTCGCCGCGAGACGCACAGAACTCCAGGTAGTCGTCCACCGAATCCTCGAAGGCCTGTTTCAATTCCTCTGACGCTTACCCTGAAAAGTGATGACGTCTCGCGTATCGATTACTTCGCCATGGAAAACGCCGGCCCGTTCATCCAAGTCCACCTTCGCCTGGTATCCCTATGTAGGTCATTTCCTCTCCACTCCAACACCGGCTTCGATGAGAAATCTTTGCATCGACGCGACCGCACCCCGGTCAGTCTCCTTATGCGGGTGCGGCCGATGGAAAACCGCCCGCACGCCGTTCGGCGCGATGCGCACGCGCGATCCCCCGGCCTTCCGAGATTTCCGCCTCGTGGTAGGTACCAACTTGGGTTCGTCGAGCCGCCCACCCGCCCCATTCCCCCCTTCGTTGACAGACTTTAGGGCGATGGTACAATGAGAAAGACTCAGAGACAGCGATAATCCCTTTGGCATCAAATGTATGCGCTGTTTGCATCTTTGCGCCGCGGGATGAATCCAAGAAGGTACGCATGGCCTACGTCCTCCCCGTCCCGCACTTCGCGCGCAACCAGGCCGAGCCGCTGCTGGCCACCATCGGCAACACGCCGCTGCTGCGCCTCGACCGGATTGCCGCCGATTTCCCCGGCATCGAGATTTTCGCTAAGGCCGAGTACTTCAATCCCGGCGGATCGGTCAAGGACCGCGCAGCCTGCAACATGGTGCTCGATGGCGAGCGCTCCGGCAAGCTCAATCACTCGCGCACCATCCTGGATGCCACCAGCGGCAATACCGGCATCGCCTACGCCATGATCGGCGCCAATCGCGGATATAAGGTGAAGCTGGTGCTCCCCGCCAATGCCTCCGAGGAGCGCAAGCGCATCCTCAAAGCGTACGGCGCCGAGACGGTTTACAGCGACGCCGCCGAAAGCTCCGACGGCGCCATCCGTCTGTGCCGCGAAATCTACCTGGCCGACCCGGACCGCTACTTCTACCCCGACCAGTACAACAATCCGGCCAACTGGAAGGCGCATTTCGAGCACACCGGCCCGGAGATCATCCACCAGACCGGCGGGCGCTTCACCCACTTCGTCGCCGCCATGGGGACCAGCGGCACGTTCATGGGAAATACCCGCCGTTTCAAGCGCGACCTGCAGGAAGTGAAGTGCATCTCGGTGCAGCCTTCCAGCGGATTCCACGGGTTGGAAGGGCTGAAACACATGCCGACCGCCATCGTGCCCGGAATCTATGACGAAACTCTGGCCGACGGCAATATCTGGATGGAAACCGAGGACGCCTACCGCATGGTGCGCCGGCTGGCCCGCGAAGAGGGCTTGCTGGTGGGTATTTCGTCGGGCTGCAACGTGCACGCCGCCACCATGATTGCGCGCGAAGCGGCGGAACGCGACGAGCCGGCCACCATCGTCACGGTGCTCTGCGACAGCGCCGAAAAATACCTGAGCGAACACTTCTGGGACGAGTAATGATTCGCATCGAAACCGAACCCTGGGCGCATATGGTGGCGCACGCCCGCCAGACTTATCCCAACGAATGCTGCGGCGCCATGCTCGGCTCGACCGATGGCAACCAGAAGAACGTGCGCATCGCGGTCCCCCTGCAAAATGCCTTCGAAGGCGCCCAGGCGGCGCGCTACGAGCTGCGTCCCGAGGACCTGCTGGCCGCCGACAGAGCCGCCCGCGAGCGGAACATGGACCTCATCGGCATCTACCACTCGCATCCCGATTGCGACGCCTATTTTTCGAGGACCGATTTACAGAATTCGTGCCCCTGGTATTCCTTCGTTGTGCTATCGATTCAAAAAGGCGAGTTCCACCACGCCAATAGCTGGCTGCCCAACTTCGAACAGACCGAAGCGGCGAAAGAGGAGTTGATTTACTGACATGGCCAAGGTAATAATCCCCACGCCCCTGCGGCAATTCACCGGGAAGCAGGATGCCGTCACCGTCCCCGGCGCCACCGTAGGGGAAGTGCTGAGCGCGCTCACCGCGCAATTCCCCGATCTGCGCAAGCAGATCTTCACCGACGAGGGCAAGGTGCGCAGCTTCGTCAACGTGTACCTCAACGACGAAGATATCCGCTACCTGGGCAAGGATGCCACCGCCACCGAAGAAGGCGACACGCTTTCGCTGGTGCCCTCGATCGCCGGCGGTTCGACCGTGGCCGCGCCGCCGGGCCCAGTGGGCACCCCGGTTGCGCTCAGCAACGAGGAGATCCTCCGCTACAGCCGGCATCTGATCATCCCCGAGGTGGGCATCGAAGGACAGCGGAAGCTGAAAGCCGCCAAGGTGCTGCTGGTGGGCACCGGCGGGTTGGGCGCGCCGCTCGCCCTCTACCTGTCGGCCGCGGGCGTCGGCAAAATCGGCCTGGTGGATTTCGACACCGTGGATTTCACCAACCTGCAACGGCAGGTGATCCACTTCACCAGCGACGTGGGGCGCAAGAAGCTCGACTCGGCTGCCGAGAAGATGAAGGCCATCAACCCGTTCGTCGAGATCGTTCGCCACGAAGTGGCCCTCACCAGCGAAAACGCGCTTGCCATCCTCAAAGATTACGACCTGGTGGTGGACGGGACCGACAATTTCCCCACGCGCTACCTGGTGAACGACGCCTGCGTGCTGCTGGGCAAGCCCAACGTCTACGGCTCGATCTTCCGCTTCGAAGGCCAGGCCACGGTATTCGCCTATGAGGGCGGACCGTGCTACCGCTGCCTCTATCCCAAGCCGCCGCCTCCCGGCCTGGTGCCCAGTTGCGCCGAGGGAGGCGTGCTGGGCGTCATCTGCGGTACCATCGGATCGCTCCAAGCCAACGAGGTCGTCAAGTTGATCCTCGGCATCGGCCGGCCGGCCATCGGGCGGCTCACCACCTATAGTGCCCTGGACCTGGAGTTCCGCACCTTCAAAGTCCGCCGCGACCCAACTTGCCCCGTCTGCGGCCAGAA
>Ga0182030_10016423_pt1 | contig 14421 bp, 12 predicted proteins | sample 812S3MmetaG_FD_121299 | JGI IMG/M metagenome (GOLD analysis project Ga0182030, IMG submission 121299) | Permafrost microbial communities from Stordalen Mire, Sweden - 812S3M metaG (Illumina Assembly) | ecosystem: Environmental > Terrestrial > Soil > Wetlands > Permafrost | place: Sweden...
CAGGCAAACCGAAACAGGCTATGGAAAAGCAGGAAAGCAAAAACCGCTTTCCAACTTTCCCACAGCCACGACGACTACGAAGTACATTCAGTTATGGGATACGGATTCTAGGGGCAAGTTCAAACCCAGCGAAAGCCCTCTGGCCAATCCAGAACTCTTTCAGGATTATCCACTGATACTCAACACCGGAGCCCGCATTCAAACGACCTTCCGCTCCCAGCACCTCAACATTCCGGGCCTGCTCAAGCACCAGCCTCTTCCCGAGGCCCTCATTCATCCCGAGGATGCCTCCAAGCGTTCCATTGTTGAGGGAGCAAAGGTCTTCGTTACTACGCTCCGGGGCAAAGTGGAATTTTATGCCAAGGTCACGGATCGGGTGCCTCCGGGCGTTGTGGAGATCAATGTTGGCGGCGGCTCCCCGATGCAGGCTCCCGCTTGGCAAAAGGCCAATGCCAATTTCCTCTCTGATATCAACAATCGTGATCCCATCTCGGGGTTCCCCGTCTTCAAGGCATTGCTCTGCCAAGTGGCGCGGGCAGAAAACTAGCGAACGGTCAACCGGTTTTCCAAGGAGATATGCGTGTCAGATCCCAGCCAGTTGTACAAGAACCTTTCAGATGGAGGTTCAAAAATTTCCGCACAGAACGTTATTGATGTCTCGGCGGTGATCGAAAAGCAGAAGTTAAGCAGGTTTTTGCTTCGGCTCGTGCTCGTCTCGTGGATCGTGACTTTCTTCGATGGCTTCGACACCAATGTGATTGCCTTTGCTGCGCCCTACATTGCGCCGCGATTCCACCTCAACAAGATGATGATGGGCAATGTTTTTGGCGTCACCTTTTTTGGTGCCATCTTTGGCGCGTTTTTCTTCGGCTATTTGGGCGACAAACTCGGCCGCCGGCGCGCGATCATTCTTGCCACCGCAAGCTTTGGAGTGTTGACGCTTGGACTTGCTCTGGCAACCGGCTATCACTACCTGCTGGTTTTACGCTTCCTCGCTGGTATTGCACTCGGCGGATTCCTGCCGCTCATCTGGGCCCTGAATATCGAATATTCGCCAAAGCGCTATCGTTCGACCCTGGTCACGATTAACATGGTCGGTTATTCGTTCGGCCAAATTGTGGGTGGCCCGCTTTCGGTATGGTTGATACCGAAATTCGGCTGGACGGCGATCTTTGTTTTTGGTGGTTGCCTTACTTTGCTCGCAACCCTGGTTCTCCTCGCATTCCTGCCGGAATCGGTGAGGTTCCTCGTCAGCATCGGACGGCAGCCCGATCTCGTCGAAAGAACGGTTCGGCAGATCGAGCCGCAACAGTCGATAGCTGTGGGCACGCAGTTTATTCTTTCCGACGAAGGCGCGCAGGGCAAGCAGTTCAAGCCAAGCTTTCTTTTCGTTGGCGAGCTGCGATGGATCACGCCACTGCTCTGGCTCTCTTATTTTTGTGGTTCGCTCGTAACGTTCGGAATGTTCATGTGGATGCCGATGCTACTGGAATCTTTGCGTTTCACCCACAGCGACGCGGCCTTGGCAACTTCGGTCACTGCCTTTACCGCCATGTTAAGTGGTCTGGTCGTGATGCGTTTCACCGACAAGCACGGAGCCATTGCCCTTATCTGCATGCCGGCTCTGGCAACACCGTTGTTGGTAATGTTTGGCTTTATCAACGCAAGTCATGCTGTATTGCTGACCCTGCTTTCCCTGATTACCTTTTTCGTTCTTGGCGGCCAGAATGGCATGCACAGCATCGCCGGCATCTTCTATCCCAGCTCTTTCCGCAGCAATGGTACGGGTTGGGCTTCGGCCATTGCGAAGATTGGCGCAACCTCTGGACCGATACTCGGCGGATTCTTATTGTCCTCGAAAATGCCGCCGCAAAAACTGTATGCTGTGCTGGCATTCTGCCCCGCCATCATGGTGGTCTGCCTCTACGTCATCGGCCGTATCCATTCCCGGATACTCGGACGTGAAGCCCTGGATGGATTGGCCGTGCCTGTTGAGCCTCGGCACGCTGTCGTTCTGGCCGCGTTCGCTCCGGGGGCAGATTGATGACACCGAAGAGTAACGCGCAGTGCAAGTTCTTCTCTGGAAGGAGCCGTTGTGAGCAGCCAGCCCAATAGTCTCGATCGCGCCTCTGTAATTTATGCCATCAAGGATTATCTCCTTCAGGTGAACTATCGCGGTTATAAGCCGGACCGCCGCAAGGTTCTTTCGGTTCGGCAGACGGATCGCACGGCATGGCTTCGCAACGCCGTCACTCCGGTGCGTTCGGAGGTCTATTACTTCATTGAGGGGGAATTGTTTCCCAAGGAGAATACGACGCGCCTTGCCCCGGGACAATCCCTGCAGAATCTGGCGGAAAATCTAGTGGATCAGATATGGAACGAACTGTCGGCATGGAGGGCTTACGATTTCACACCCCAAAGTGATGGTCTGAAACAGGGGCAATACATGGACGAACCTTTGTCGGCGGAACAGAGTAAGCCATGACCAGATACAACGATTCCAACACCGGCTACATTACCTTGCGTTTCCCCAAGACGGGCGTGGACCTCTCCACCATCACCGATTTTCTGGATGAACTCGTCCGCACTGACCCTCGCAATGCCTTGCCCGAAGGGGACAACATTCCGATCTGGGAGGAGCCAGTGGTTGCTGTCGCCGCGGCCGACGATCCCCTGTTCGAGACTTTGAAGCAGCCGCAAGTGGTCGGGGCAGTGCATGTCAACCCTGACCATTGGCTGCCTGGCGCAAAATCGGTCATCAGTTTCTTCCTGCCTTTCTCCAATGCCATGAAGAAAACTTATGATCGCAAGTCGGCTTTGCCGTCACTCGAATGGGTGTCCGGACGACAGAACGGCGAGGTGTTCCTCAATGTCGCTCGAAGGGCGCTGGCCCGTTATCTCGAAAAGCAGGGCGGTCGGGCGATCGTTCCCAATCTCGACCTCCGTTATCGCGCAGTCAATCTCATCCCCAACTGGTCGGAGCGGCATGTCGCGTTCATCGCTGGCGTTGGGACTTTTGGACTCCATGCCGGACTGCTGACCGCCAAAGGCGCGGCCGGTCGCATCGGCAGTGTCATCACCGATCTCGAGATTGCGCCCACCAAACGCCCCTACACTGACATCCATGAGTATTGCCTGCACTACTCTGACCGAAGTTGCGACGCCTGTATCCAGCGTTGCCCAGTCGGGGCGGTCAACTCAGCCGGAAAGGATCACCTAATATGCATGACCAACGGCGCCAATAACATCCGTCCCGCCTTCCAGGACTGGGGCTACCACTCCTGCGGACATTGCCAGACCCACCTGCCGTGCTCAGATGGAATACCGTCCAGGATTTTGCGCGAGCGGACGCTACCACGCTCACAGCACCAGTGAAACTATTCATAACCGAAAAGCGGTCTGGAATTTCGGGATGGAAGGCGGGTGCCCCATTCAAGCCCGCCGTTGGCTTGAGTGGGGCAGTTCCGTCGAGAGGCGAGAGCAACTCCAAAACATCCATTGACTAAAACGGCAATCGTTTCCAGGGCCAAACCGTAACCAGTCAGGCAATCGTTCCAAACTTTCCCAAACGATGTACTACTCGGTAACGGGCGGCCTTCCAACGATTAACCAAAACGCCAATCTTCACGTAGCCGGAAACACTCACCTAAAACGCTGTCGCTATAGCGCTCGTTTGCGACTCTCCGGCGTTATCAAAATTACGATGAACGAAACGACTACAACACCCCAGTAATAGAAATTTACCGGCATGAAATTTGTTTTGTGCCCCATCAGTGCGGTAGCGATCAACGGCGCAATGCCGCCACCAAAGACGACGCCAAGTTGTTTGGCAAGTGATGATCCGCTGACTCGGACTTCGGTGGGGAACAGTTCCGCCGTGAACGCAGCCTCCGGCGCCCACATCATGGCATGCACCAGCGCCTCTGATATCACGATACCGATACCGAAGAAGAAAACGTTCTTAAGGGCCACAAGATGGAATAGCACCGGCAAATACAGAGCCGCGACAACCATACCCGCCAGCATAAGAGGGCGCCGACCGATGCGATCACTGAGATGGGCGTATAAGGGTACGGTGAAGAGTTTGAAAACGTTGGCGATCAACATTCCAGCGGTAAGGGCCGCCGCCGGCATCCCGAGATTTTTGGCAGCATACGCGATGATAAAAACCGTCGACAAGTACGCGTAGGAGCTGTGTACCAAGTTGATGAAGAAGCCAGCTGCCGTAGCGGCCTTCCACTTCTGCAGGACCACGCCGATGGGTAGACGCGGAATTTTCCTATTTTTCTGGGCGGCGTTGAAGAGGAACGATTCATCGATGTGGGAGCGCATGTAAAGACCAATTGCCACCAGCACAATGCTCGCGATGAAGGGTACGCGCCAGGCCCAGCCCTGGAATCCAGCTTTCCCGTAAACCGCGGTCAGCAGGGAAGTACTACCGGCGGCGAGAATAATTCCGGCGGGACCGACCGCATTCATCCAGGAGGCAAAGAATCCCCGGTTCTTCGTGGGGGAATTCTCCAAAACCAGCGCCAGCGCTCCCATCGACTCTCCTCCGAGCGCAAAGCCTTGTATAAACCGCAGCGAAGTTAGCAAAATCGGAGCCCAAATGCCGAGGACGGCGTAGCCAGGCAAACATCCAATCAAGGCGGTGCCGATACCCATCAGCAGCAAAGTGATCATCAGAATGGATCGGCGGCCGATGCGATCCCCGAAGTGCCCGAAGAAGATCCCCCCGATCGGTCGCGCAAGGAAACCAATGGCGAAGGTCGCAAACACAGCGATGGTGCCCACGAGCGGGTTCTCCTTCGGAAAAAACATGGGGCCGAAGACCAGGGGGCCGATCAGGGCGTAGCACCAGAAGTCGTACCATTCCATAGCGCTGCCGACGGAACTGGCGATAAGCAAACGCCTGTAACCGGGGGTCATTTTTTGTGATACTGGCGCGTGCGCCGGAGTTTCAACTTCCGCCACTTGTACATCTTGACCAGACATAAAGATGCGAACCTCCACAGGTGCTTGAGCTCAAACTAGGGTTGAGTGCGATCCGCGAACTTTATGTTAACTCGATGTGCTTGTCAAGGTTAAACTTTCCTCGTTCAACTGCGTGGAGAGTAAGGCGGAGTGGGCGACAAATCGATTGTGAGTTGTGCTTGATTTAGAAACGGGGGGCGAGTTAAAGTCGCTTCATGGTCAGCTGGGGCGAGAGACCTCATGTTGTCGGGAGAATTATGTCCAAGAAGGTTGCTATTTTGGGTGCGGCGGGTACGCTGGGCGCGTGCTCCGCTTTTACGTTGGCCACGCAGGGGTTCTGCGACGAGATTATTCTCATTCCGCACCGTCGGGAAAATCTGGTAAAGCTCTACCAGATTGACCTGGAAGGTGCAGTGTCGGGAATGAACGAAACCAAGGTCTGGGTCGGCAGCAAAGCGGATTTGCGCGAGGCCGATGTGGTGCTGGTATGCGCGGGAGCACCTTGGCGCCAGATCAGTTCCCGTATGGAACTGCTGGAGGATAGCTTACCCGTCGCGCAAGAGGTAGCGGAGATATTGGGCCAATATGCCCGTCTCGATGCTGTGGTCATCAACATGACCAACCCATTGGATCCTACCAACTGGTTGTTGCAGCGGTTGTCTGGCTTGGCACGCGAAAGAATTCTCGGGTACGCATTTAACGACACGATTCGTTTTCGGCGATTGCTGGCTAACCATCTTGGTGTTCCGGCGACAGCGGTGGATGCCAGCGTAATCGGAGAGCACGGGAGCCATCAAGTGCTGCTGTTCAGTTCGGTTCGGGTTAACGGCGTGCCAGTTGCCGTCTCCGAAAAAATTCGGAGTGAGATTGTGGCGGAGATTCCCAGGATCATTCCCCGGTTGGAAGCACTGGGACAGGGACGCACCGTGGGCTGGACGTGTTCGATAGGGGTTGCGGCCCAGGTCAGGGCTGTACTGGAAGATACGGGAGAGAGCTTTCCCTGTTCGGTAGTGCTATCCGGGGAATACGGCAGGCAGAACTTGAGCGCGACAGTTCCCGTTCGCCTCGGTCGAGGAGGAGTGCAGGGATTTCCACCGATGGAATTGGAAGCGGGCGAGCAAGCGCAACTGGAGTCGTGCTTCGATTTTCTTGAGGCGACCGTGCGGCCACTGGAACAGCGATATCCGCAGACGCGCTCAACCGCCAGCGTGAGCCGTTAGCGCATCGGGTAATTGGACTTCACTAAACCCTGAGCAATGTGCCTTACGGTCGACAGGCTAGTGAAGTGAAGACTCCAAAATATGGCCGTCTCGGTTCACCGCCCGGATGCCTCTCTGGGGCGGGGGTTGTGCCAACCGCCTTCGGCTTCGATGATCGCATCGGCCTCTTTGGGTCCCCAGCTACCGCGCTTGTAGGGTCGAACCCGAGGGTGCTTCTTGAGAACCGGATCGACCACGGCCCAAGCTGCCTCAACCGCGTCCTCACGGGTGAAGAGCGCTCCATCGCCGGCCATGGCAGCTCCCAATAGGCGTTCGTAGGGCAATTCTTCTCCCGAGCTTTCTTCGCAGAGATAGAGTTCCCGCTGTTCACCAACAAATTCTTTGCCAGCGAGTTTGACGCGTGCGGCAAGGGCGATGGCCGCGCCAGGGGAGATCCGGAAGCGCAGGTAGTTGGCCCGGCCGGTGGTTGGCGCTGAGTCGGCGAAAAGTTGCTGCGGTGGCGGTTTCAGCTCTACCAGGACTTCGGTCGCGGTATCGGCAAGGAATTTGCCGGAGCGCAGATACCAAGGCACGCCCGCCCAGCGCCACGAGTCAATGAAGAGTCGCAAGGCGCAGAAAGTTTCTACGTCGGAATTCTTCGCCACGTCCAGCTCCCTCCGGTATCCGGCATACTGGCCGCGCACCATGTCGGCTGACTCCAGTGGCCGCATGGACTGAAACACTTTCGCCTTCTCGGCGTGCATGGCCCCGTAGTCCCTGGTGGCCAGCGGTTCCATCGCAAGCAGCGCGACGATCTGGAAGAGGTGGTTCTGGATCACATCACGCAAACATCCAGCGGTTTCGTAGAAGGCGCCGCGGTCCCCGATACCGAAATCTTCGGAGAGAGTGATCTGGACGCTGGCAACATAGTTGCGGTTCCAGATCGGCTCCAGAAACGAGTTGGCAAAGCGAAAATAGAGAATGTTCATGATCGCTTCTTTCCCGAGAAAGTGGTCGATGCGAAAGATCGAGTCCTCGGTAAAGACGGTGCGAGCGACACGGTTCAGCTCCCGCGCGGAGTCCAGATCGCGTCCAAATGGTTTTTCGACGATGACGCGCGCATCTTCGGAAAGCTTCGCTGCGCCGAGCCCTTGGATCACCGTCTCAAAGAGCGAGGGCGGGATGGCGAGGTAGTACGCCGGACGCCGAGCGCTGCCCAATGCCTCTTTGATGGCGGCAAACGTGGCTGGATCTTTGTAATCCCCACTCACGTATCGGAACAGCGACAGAAGGTGCTTTAATGCACGTTTGTTCTCGATCCCGTCAAAGCTCTTTATGCTGTCGGTCACACGCTTATGCAGGCGCTGCAGACTCCACTTCGGAAAGGCAACGCCGATTACCGGAACCGAGAGGGTGTCTCGTTTCGCCATTGCATAGAGCGCCGGGAAGATCATTTTGAGGGCAAGATCACCCGTGACACCGAAGAGCACCAGAGCATCTGAACTGGAGGCAGTCATCAGGCAACTTTCTTCTTGTCGGCAACCTTTTCCTCATGGCCCCCGAACTGATAGCGAAGAGCGGACAATACCTTGTCGGCGAAGTCGTCCTGTCCACGCGAACTGAAGCGTCTGTATAGCGCGGCACTGAGAACGGGAGCCGGAATCGACTCGTCGATGGCCGCTGCGATAGTCCTGCGCCCCCCTCCTGAGTCCGACACCTGGCCAGCGAACTTCGCCAGCTCCGGACTATCGAGGAGCGCGGGCACCGGCACGCCAGTTGTGGTCTGTCTTCCGCGATAGCACGGATCAAACACAATCAGCTTTTTCACTACGTTTCCACCTCTGAATTCCTGGTCGCTCAGTCCGGAAGCGCAATTTCCAGCAAGGTCACAGCAATGCTTGGGTGGAAAGCGCACGCGCCGATCACCGCGGGCAAGAGGAATACGTCACCTTTTCCGACGGCGTAACTGGTGCCACCGTGCTCGATATGTCCTGCGCCCTCGATGCATACAAGCACGCGCGCCACATCCGATGCGCCGACGACAAACGGAGACTTCCCGCGTAGGCGCCACAGACGGAAGTATTCACAATCAAAAAGTCTCTCGCGCTCCACTGGCATTGTTGATTCCAGCGCCGGCACGGCGGGTCCGACCTCGCCCTGCGCGAAATTAATGCAGGCAATCGCTTTATCGACTTGGAGTTCCCGCCGCTCTCCGGTCTTCGCATCGACGTGGTTCCAGTCGTACAGGCGAAAGGTAACGTCGCTGTTTTGTTGAACCTCGAAGACCACAATATCGCCGCCCAATGAGTGAACCGTGCCAGCCTGAATGAAGACCGCGTCGCCAGGCTTTGGAGTAAAGTACGCAAGGTGGTCCGGCACACTCCCGCTCACCAGCGACCGCCGCAGATTGGCTGCAGTCGTACCCGGCATCAGGCCCGCATAGATGCGGCTTTTTGTCTCCGCTTCCAGCACAACCCATGCTTCGGTCTTCGCGGTCTCGCCCGCTGGCAGTAGGTTGGCATTAGCGGCGGTGGGATGCACCTGCACCGACAGCATTTCCCGTGCATCGAGGAATTTCAGCAGCAATGGAAATCGTTGGAAGCGTCCGGCCAGCTTTCCCAATAATTGCTCCGGAAACTGCTCCATCAATTGAGCGATAGTCCAACCCTTCAGCGCTCCATCGGCAACCTGGCTCGCATGGTCGTTGCGGTCGCTGAGTATCCATGCCTCACCGATAGGGCCGCTTGGCAAAGGCGCGGTGAGCAGGTCGGCTAAACGACGGCCGCCCCAGAGCCTATATTGATAGATCGGTTCGAAGCGAAGAGGATACAGAACTGTTTGAGTTAAGGACTTGACGTGACTCTCGCTCATCAACGGCACAGTTTCGTTGCCGATCTTCAGTACCTGCGCCATCGTCTTACCTCACGTCGGCGCCTGTTAAGGACCGATCCTCATTCTCGACCATCCTAACCACCGGGCCTGCTTGCTGACTGTTCACAATTGACCACATTGCTCGTCATATTCGGTTTGATAGTGAGCAATATTAAGTGAAGAAAAATGCATGGAGAGATGAGGGGTGAGGAATACGCGTGAAGTATCCATCAATAGTGTGCAATAAAGCACAGTCTCGCCGGGGGCACAGGTGCCACAGTTGCGAGTGATGTATCGAGGCTCTTGACCCGAATAGGGTTCGGGGCGACCTGTTTACCGACGGTAAGCATGCTGAGTGCCATGAGATGAAACGCATAAATCAGCAGTGAGGCACCGACGCCGGTCAGGTCTATGGCGCGAAGGATAACGCCAGTCATTTGAAGCAAGCACCGGTGAAAACGACCGAACGCAATCGGAGGAGGGCACATGAGACGAGCGACCCCGGTCACGACACTGTTTCTGGATATCGGTGGTGTCTTGCTTACCGACGGATGGAACCAACATGCCCGCGAGCGGGCGGCTACGAAATTCGAGTTGGACTTAGCTGAGATGGAGGCTCGGCATCATCTGACCTTCGACACTTATGAGGAGGGAAAGGCTACGCTGAAAGAATATCTGGATCGAGTTGTGTTCTACGAGAAGCGACCTTTTACTCCCGAGCAGTTCCGGCGATTCATGTTCGCACAATCAAGGCCTTTTCCAGAGATGATCAATCTGATAGCTCACCTCAAGGTGAGTCACGGGTTAAAGATAGCAGTGGTTAGCAATGAAGCGCGCGAACTGAATCTTCATCGGATTCGAAAGTTCAAGCTGGATAGCTTTGTGGATTCTTTTGTCTCTTCCTGCTTCGTTCACATCCGCAAGCCCGATGTGGATATCTTTCGGCTTGCGCTGGATATCTCCCAGGCGGAAGCCGCGCAGGTGGTGTACATCGAAAACACTTCGATGTTCGTCAAGATCGCGGAAGGTCTGGGAATCAGGAGCATTCTCCACGCGGATTACAAGTCGACGAGAGCGAAACTGGCTTCGTTCGGGTTGCGGAATGACGAAGGACTTATCGATGAAACCAGATAACCCACGCATCCTGACCATCAACGGTGGTTCGTCGAGCATCAAGTTTGCGCTCTTCGAGATATGCGAATCGCCCCGCCGAATTCTAGCGGGAGGGATTGAGCGGATTGGACTGCCGGAGCCCTCGTTTCGGGTGAAAGGCGCCGATCAGTCGGATAATTTCTCGCGCTCAGTGAAGGCACCGGATCACACGGCAGCGGTAGGCTTGCTGATGGACTGGATCGAGGAACGCATAGGGCGTGATGCCCTGACAGCGGTGGGACATCGCGTGGTACATGGCGGACCAAAGTATAGTAAGCCGCAGAAGATCACGGCGAAAATGGTCGAGGAACTGCACCAACTCAGTCCATTCGACCCCGAGCATCTGCCGGAGGAGATACTGCTGACAGGGGCATTTCATCGCCGATTTCCTGACTTGCCCCAGGTGGCGTGCTTCGACACGGCTTTTCATCATGACATGCCGCGCGTCGCCCAGTTATTGCCGATCCCGCGCCGCTACGAAGCGCAAGGGGTGCGGCGATATGGCTTTCACGGGCTGTCGTATGAGTTCCTGATGGGAGAACTCGCTCGCTTGGCTGGAACCGAAGCGGCACAAGGACGAGTCATCCTGGCCCACCTCGGCAATGGTGCCAGCCTGGCGGCGGTGCGTCACGGAAAGTCCATAGACACGAGCATGAGCTTTACCCCTACCGCCGGAGTGCCGATGAGCACTCGCTCAGGCGATCTCGACCCAGGACTTATCTGGTATCTGTCGCGTGCCGAGAAAATGAGTGCGAAGCAATTCAATGAAATGGTCAACTTCCAGTCGGGATTACTGGGCATCTCGGAAACCAGTTCAGACATGCGCAATTTGCTGGAGCGCGAGGTGCAGGACGTGCGGGCGGCTGAAGCCGTGGCGCTTTTTTGCTACCAGGTGAAGAAGTGGATTGGCGCATTCGCTGCGGCTCTGGGTGGAATAGACACACTTGTATTCGCCGGTGGCATCGGAGAAAACGCGCCGTCGATCCGCGCCCGGATTTGCGATGGACTTGGATTTCTTGGCATCGAACTCGAAGAAAAGCTAAATGCCGCGAATGAGTGTGTGATTTCCTCGGTGGCCAGCCGGGTCGCGGTCCGCATGATTCGCACCGATGAAGAATTCATGATAGCCAAGACGGTTTGCCAGGTTCTCGGGCTTGGCATGGCAGTCACGAGTAAGAGCCGTCCTCAAAAAGGCTGTCGGCCCGACGTTTGCAGCGAACAAGAGCAAAACACAAAGGAGAACCATAGACCATGAAACATTACAGAAATTCGCACCTCGTCATTTGTTCCGGTCTTGCATTGGCTTTTGTCCTGGCCGTCTGGTCTCCAGTCCAGGCGCAATCCGCCGCGCCTGCGGAGGTCAAACACCCCATGGAGGCCACCATGATGAAACGCTGCCAGGAAATGAAGCAACAAAAACAGAAAATGATGGCGGACATGAAGGCTCAAGACGATCAACTCATGGAGCAAGTCGCCGAGATGAACCGCGCGCCGCACGACAAAAAGATAGTTCTCATGGCCGCCATCCTCACCCGCATGGCGGAGCAACGCATCGCCATGGACGCGCGAAAAGCGAAGATGGACGAGGAAATGATGCAGCACATGATGCAGCACATGCAGATGGGTAAGGACTCCATGTCGCAGTGTCCAATGATGAAGGACATGAAAGGTATGAAGGATATGAAAGATATGAAGGAAATGAAAGATATGCAGGATAGGAAAGGCATGAAGGACATGGGCGACAAATCGGAGGACGTCCAAAAGGAACACCCCGAAGAACAGCGATGACTGCCGAGCGCCACGGTGCCTAGTGTCGAGCGGTGATGGCAGCCCGGCGGCGGTTACTTCACAGAACCCTGCCGCCGCCGCTCACGGTCAGATTGCTGGCGGGTGGACTGGCCGCAATGTAACAAAAGGAGCTTCATCATGAATCACGGAGGAATGAATGGCTGGATGGACGGAGGAATGTGGCTTTGGACAGTAATCGGGGCACTGGTGGTCGCCCTGCTCGTCGTCTTAATTAACAAGGTGTCCAGAAAATAGTCGTGAGTTCACGACTCGCCTGCCAGGTGAATGGTTGATTGCCAAAGCGGTATACCAGTTTCTTGGACTTGGCTGCAAAAAGGGGAATTGAACGAATGAAAACCAACACTCTCACTCCGGAACCACTCCACAAGATACCCGAAGCGGTGAACAAAGAAGAGTCAATCATGAAAGCCAACACACTCAGTCCAGAACTGCTCAACAAGATGAATGCCTACTGGCGCGCCGCCAACTATTTATCGGTGGGGCAGATTTATCTCTACGACAATCCGCTGCTGAAGGAACCGCTGAAACTGTCGCATGTGAAGCCCATCGTGGTCGGACACTGGGGCACGACGCCGGGCCAGAACTTCATTTACGTGCATTTGAACCGGGTCATCAAGAAGTATGACCTGGATATGTTTTACATCGCCGGTCCCGGGCACGGCGGCCCGGCGCTTGTGGGCAACGTTTATCTGGAGGGAACCTACAGCGAAATATATCCAAACGTCAGCCAGGATGAAGCCGGATTGAAAGAGCTGTTTAAGCAGTTCTCATTTCCCGGCGGGATTTCCAGCCATGTTGCGCCGACGACGCCAGGGTCGATTCATGAAGGTGGCGAGTTGGGATACTCGCTCAGCCACGCGTTTGGAGCCGCATTCGACAATCCGGATCTCATCGTCGCTTGCATCATCGGCGATGGTGAAGCGGAAACCGCCTCGTTGGCGACATCGTGGCAGTCCAACAAGTTTCTCGACCCGGTTACCGACGGAGCCGTGCTGCCGATCCTGCACCTCAATGGATACAAGATCAGCAATCCAACCGTCCTCGCGCGGATAGAGCCTGAAGAATTGGAACAGTTTCTGCGGGGCTGCGGCTGGACGCCTTACTTTGTGGAAGGCGATGAGCCGGAGAAGATGCATGAGCTCATGGCCACCACTTTGGAGACCGCCATCGAGGACATCCGGAAATTCCAAAGCAACGCACGAGACAAGAACGACGCTACCCGGCCGCGCTGGCCGATGATCGTCCTTCGCTCACCCAAGGGCTGGACGGGACCGAAACTCGTCGACGGCCTCCAAATCGAGGGCACGTTCCGTTCGCACCAGGTGCCGCTCCTGGTGGATTCCGAGCATCCAGATCATGTTAAGCAGCTTGAAAGCTGGATGAAAAGCTACAAGGCCGAGGAACTATTCGATGAGAATGGGCGACTCATACCGGAATTGGCCGAACTGGCGCCGAAGGGCGACCGCCGGATGGGCGCCAATCCCCACGCCAACGGCGGTATCCTGCTGCATGACCTGCGTATGCCGGACTTCCACGTCCACGCAGTGGATGTGCCATCACCCGGCGCGGTGAACGGCGAGGATACGCTCGTGTTGGGTACGTTCCTGCGTGACGTAGCCAAACTGAATCAGGAGCAGCGCAATTTCCGTATCTTCGGTCCCGACGAGACAGTCTCGAATCTGCTGGGCGCGGTTTTTGAAGTCACCAACCGCCAGTGGGATGCGCGTGAAGTGAAGAACGATGAATTCCTCGCGCCCGCTGGCCGGGTGCTGGACTCGATGCTCAGCGAGAACCAGTGCGAGGGTTGGTTGGAAGGATATCTTCTGACCGGCCGGCACGGCCTCTTCAACAGTTATGAAGCCTTCATTCGAATCGTCGATTCGATGTTCAGCCAGCACGCAAAATGGCTGAAGGTATGCCTGGAATTGCCATGGCGCCGTAAGATTTCGTCGCTGAACTATCTGCTTGCCTCTCATGTCTGGCAGCAGGATCACAACGGATTTACGCACCAGGACCCTGGGTTCCTCGACCACGTCATCAACAAGAAGGCTGATATCGTGCGCGTCTACCTTCCGCCCGACGCCAACTGCCTGTTGTCGGTTTTTGATCACTGCTTGAGAAGCCGGAATTACGTCAATGTAGTGGTTGCGGGCAAGCACGCCCTCCCGCAATGGCTGTCCATGGACGCGGCGGTCGTGCATTGCACGGAAGGAATCGGCATATGGCAATGGGCCAGCAACGACCAGGACGCCGAGCCGGACGTAGTGATGGCCTGCTGCGGAGACACACCGACCCTGGAGATACTGGCCGCTGTTTCCATCCTTCGCCATAATCTTCCCGATCTCAAAATCCGGGTAATCAATGTTGTCGATCTCATGAAGCTGCAGCCCAACACGGAACATCCACACGGGCTGAC
>Ga0182030_10016424_pt1 | contig 14420 bp, 11 predicted proteins | sample 812S3MmetaG_FD_121299 | JGI IMG/M metagenome (GOLD analysis project Ga0182030, IMG submission 121299) | Permafrost microbial communities from Stordalen Mire, Sweden - 812S3M metaG (Illumina Assembly) | ecosystem: Environmental > Terrestrial > Soil > Wetlands > Permafrost | place: Sweden...
CGAAAATCGAATTATTTGACGCGCGGGAGGCGCGGTTTTTTTTATTTGGAGGTTTCCCGTTCCATCTTTCCCCTTCCTACTTCCGACTTCCTGCCCCTTACTCGATCCCGATGAGCCGATTCAGCCAGACCCTAGCGCGCCAGTATCGATACTGGAAGAGCCGCCTTACCCAGATTCGCGATACCCCTCATGCGATCGCCGGTGGAATCGCCATTGGCATCATGTTTGCGTTCACTCCGCTGTTCGGTTTCAAGACGCTGCTCGCGGTCCTCATCGCTTGGCTATTCCGGTGCAGCAAGCTGTCCGCCGCCCTTGCGGTGACCTTTCACGATATCCTCTGGCCGCTCGCGCCGTTCATCCTGAGGTGGCAATACCAGATCGGCTTCTTGATCATCAGCAAGCCTCACCGGCTGCCGTCCAAATTTTCGCCCAAGCACTTCCACTATGAGGATATATTTACCTTGAAATACCTGCACCTATTCTGGCCGACGTTAATCGGGTCGATTGTCCTCGCCGCGCCGATTTCCGTCGGGATGTATTTCATTGTGCTGGAAATCGTGAAGCGGGCGCAGGCGGCGAAGGCGCGGCATGTCACGCATAGTTAATCCGGAAATGCGAGCCAGTAGGAGTAGACTCCGTAACAGATGACGCAGAGGTAAATGACCGGGCCCCACCAGCGCGGCGAGGGCTTGCCCGGGGGTTGCATGCCGGCGGCGATGAAGGGGAGGAGGGGCAGCCAGATGGCTCCGCTGGCAGCCAGCCCCATGCGGCCCTGGAGGTAGCCGGCGAGAATGTTGATGGCCGCGACGGCGGCGCAGATTGCGGCCACGCCGCCCGGGATCTGCCGCTCAGGCGGCCGCGATTTCAGGAAGTAGAGGGCGGCGCCGATGAGGGCGGCGGGGGTCACCAGGACCACCTGCGCTGCCGTAAAAAGGGCCAATCGCGCGATGAGTGGCATAGCGCCCTGCATCTGCCAGCCTGGGAGCCATCCGGCGGGCCACCAGAAGACCGCCATGAGGGCGGCGCAGGCAATTGCGCCGAGCTTCCATTCCCATCGCAACGCAAAGGTCATCAGCCATAGGGCGAGCGCCCAGCCGGTGAGAAGGACCGTTGCGGGACCGAAGACGCTTCCCGTCCAGAAAAACACCGGCAGCGCGGAGAACAGAAGGAGAGATCGGAACGCGGTCGTTTTTTCAAAAACACGCATGGCGGTTTTGAATACGGCCCAGGCGGCGATGCACCAGCAGAGGAGGGCGGGCAGGTTGAGGCCGGCCCGGTTCGACCCGAGGGCCATGGCGCCGCCGTGGCGGAGTGCGACCGTCATCCGGACGCCGAGCGGGAGTCCGGCGGTAGCAGTGGGCATCGCCGCCAGCCTGGCGTCGATGGGCAGCGTGAAAAGGTAAACCACCCGAAACGCCAGAAGGTAGGCGGTCGCGCCAATCGCGGCCACGCGCCAGCGCACGCCGCTGCCGTATTGGTCCCGGACCGGCCATATAAAGAGGGCGTAGCCGAGGAACAGGACTGTCCATCCTATGATGATGGCGGGCAGGATCGCGATCAGCCACGGCCATCCGAAGGCCCGCGCGCAGGTCCCCAGCACCCCGCTGCGCAGGAAGAGCGAGAGCAGGGAGACGAAGACGAGGCGGGAGAGGAAGGAGGGGCTCCGCTTTGTCTCCGGGGGCAATTGGGCGGTCTTGAGCCATGCGTTGAGGGCGGCGCCGGCGGCAAAGCCGAGGAGGTTGGCATGGCTGAGGCCGGCACGCGCCCACCATGCTACGGCGAAGACGGCGAAATCGACGGCCCATACCAGGCCAGTTTTCGCAATTGCCAGACCAATGCTGTCCTGAGATTCCCGCCAACCGGAGAGCGCGAGCAGGCGGCGGAAATAGGTCAGGATGACGCCGGTGCCCATCTTCGATTGACCGAGTTCGCGGTCGCGGAAAGCGATGGGCACTTCGCCGACGCGGAGGGAATCGCCGCCGCGGACGAGGATTTCCAGGGCGATCTTGAACCCGGCGGCGTCCGAGGGGATATCGGCGAGCAGTTCCCGACGCACGGCGAAGAATCCGGAAAGCGCGTCGTGCACATCGGTCAACGGCCATGCGCAGGCGGATGCGGCGCGCGACATGAGGCGGCGCTTCCGGGACCAGCCGGGGGTGCTGCCGTCCGGGGCGTAGCGGCTGCCGATGACCATATCCTGCTCGCCGCGGATGATGGGGAGAGCGAGCTCGGGGATTTTCTCCGGGGGGTGGGAGCCGTCCGCGTCGATGACCATCACCACGCCCGCGCGAGCGGCCCGTGCGCCGGCAAGGACCGCGCCGGCGAGGCCGTCTTTTGGTTTCTCGCGAGCCAGGAGGGTAACCGGAAAGGTTTCGCTCAGGCGGCGGACAATCGACTGCGTCTCATCGCGCGATCCGTCGTCGACCACGATGATTTCCATCTCCAGGGAGGCGCCCCCGGCGAGGATTTTCGCAAGGATGCCTTCAATATTCTCCGCCTCATTCAGGGTCGGAACGATGACCGAGATGCTCGGGGACGCAGGCCGCATTGGCGCAGAAAATCTGTTTGAGCCCCGGGACGCAAGCAGGAAGGGGAGAATTGGGCGAAACGAATACAGGAGAGTGCTGAAAGTCCTGAGGCTGTTAAAGGGGTGGCGCTTTCGGAATCGGTTTGCCGGTTCAGCGATATGCGGCGGATGGTGTTCCGGGAGGGTGGGCTGCTTTTGTCAAGTGTCAAGCGTTGACCCCACCTGCCAGCTCGGGCATGGGGGCTGGGATGGGGATGGCGGGGGCCTGGCGCCAGCCGGCTTCGTCTTTCAGGAAAACACGGCGCTGGAATTTTACGAAGACCTGGCGCAGGGGTTGCAGGTTCGCAATCGGGACGGCGACCTCGGCGCGGCGGGCATCGATGCGGACGGTGGCCATGCGGACGACTTTGTCGGTTACGGCGTCCTGGAGGGGGACGCAACGGGAGGAGCCGGGGAGCGGCAGGACCCAGCGCAAGCTGCCTTCGGTGACGCTCTCGACGGCCAGGAGCAGGCTGGCTTGCGCCAGATTGCGATGGGAGGCGCGGAGCCGGAGTTGAATGCGCAGGGCCCCCCGGTCAAAGGTAACCCCGATTATCGGATGATGGTGGTCGGTGTGCTCCTGAAGGGGAGCGCTATAATAAACTTCCTGTTCGGTCGCGTAGCTGGCGAATCGCTTGCGGCTTAGCGCCATCTGGCTGCCATGGGCGAGGATGGCGGCGCGCTTGCGGTCGATCTCGGCGGGAGTGAGCCGCAGGGTAGCCTTGCCGCGTTCGGATTGACGCCGCGGGGCGTGAATGATGAAGCGCAGCATGCGGGGCGGCTTTTCCAGCCGCATGAGGGCGAGGTGGACCAGGACGAAAAGGGCCGAGTGATCGGGATGGGCGTCCGTCGCGGAGGGCATTACGAAGACAGTGGGCTCCCACTCCGTAAGCTCCGCCCAGAGGGTGAAGAGGACGCCTTCCTCGGCACGCATGAGCAGGTTGGTGATGCCCTGGTCGGGCAGGCCAAGGAAGCGGGCGGAGGTTTTTGGCAGGCCCAGGAGTTCGAGGGCGGCTAGGGCTTCCCTGCGCCGGCGGCGGCCCCAGCGGGCCCGGTCGGTGCGGCTGATCTGGAGCTTTCGCTCCACGAAGCGCTGCGGCCATGGGTTGTTATCGCCATCGGTGGCGAAGAGGACGCGGACCTTGGCCCCGGCTTTTACGGCCCGCTGGATCAAGCCGCCGGTTGCGAGCGATTCGTCATCGGGGTGGGGGGCCAGGATGAGAAGCCGATCCTTCGAGGTGAGTTTGAGGTCATTCATCGGGCCAGGTTAAAAGTAAGAAGTTAAAAGTGAAAAGTGGTCGTGCCGCTTCGCGGGTCTTAGGAAAACTTGACTTAGGTGCATCGAATTTTGGAATTCAAGAATCCTAGTCATTGGAAGCTTTGCGGATTTTTCCGCCGAACGGGTTGAAACCGCGTTCGAGGGCCTGCGCCCAGACGTATGCCACGTTGCCGGTGGCTCCGACGATCTGCAAGCGGTGGTCGCCGGGGGCGATTATTTGGGAGTCCAGCAGCGGGGCGCCGTCGATGGCGCCTTTCAGTTTGCCGCTGTCGGATACCACGGAATACCTTGCCTTGATGTCCGTGTGGAAGGTCATCGTGGGCTGCGCGGCTCCCAGGTTGTGGCCCGCGATCCAGACCTTTCCGTCGCCGGGGAGGAAATTTGCCCGCAGCCACTTCTGATCGGCGGGGCGGAGGCGGTGATTCACGGCGACGCAGGTTCCGGTTTGGATGATTTTTTCCTTCACGTCATTCGGGATGAGGCCGAGCTCGATGCGCCGCAGCGTCACGCCTTCGAGCACCCAGTAAATGGGACGATTCCGGAAGATTGTTTCGCCTTTTCCATCCATGACGAGGTCATTCGGATTGGTCAGGCGCAGGACGACCGCCAGGTTTTGCTCGAATTGCGCCATCTCGTTGTCCAGGGGCGATTGAAGCCGGCAGATATAGGCCATCTCGCCCGCGAGCAGGAGTAATCCCGCTGCCGGGACCATCACGCGCGCGGGCCAGCCGGTGAGGCTGAGGAGGTGAAACAGAAACGGGAGGACGGTCAGCGCGAGGAGCGGGATAACCGGGGTAAAGTCTTGCGCCGTCACGAGCGGCCAATAGCTGCGAAGCAGGAAATAGTAGGCGCCGCAGGTGATGAGGATGAGGGCGCGGCCGGCGCCGATCTGTTCATCCGCGCTGGAGTGCATGCAGAGCCAGCCGAGGCCCAGCAGAACGGGAAGCGAGAGGGGAAAGAGCCAGAGATGGAGACCCGATTTGCCCCACTTGCCGAGGCCGGGCACGGCGTTGTGCTGGATGACGCAATAGTACATCTGATGCAACGCTCCATGCGCCGCGAAGAAGCTGACGATCAGGGCGGGAATGATTACAAGGCCGAGCAGGATGAGGCCGACCGATTTCAGCATTGCGACGATGTCGGGCTTGCGCCGCGAGAGAGCGTGCAGGGCCAGCAGGGCAAGTGAGGCGGTGCAGATCGAGAGCAACAGAAGGGTTGTCTTCATCGATACCGCAAAGCAGGCGCCCATGGTGAGGCCGAAGATGAAGGCGCGCCGCCCGGCATGGCCGTACTGGCCGGATTGCCCGGCCAGGGGGCCACTTACCGCCAGCCATACGGCCGTGAGCCAGAGTGTCGTCCAGAGGTCGTCGGTCCGGAATTCCGTGGTTACCAGGAAGAAGACCGGCACGGAGCCGGCCACCATCGCGATCCAGACGCCCCAGCGTTGCACGTAGAGGGCGCGGCCGATGAGGTAGACCAGCCATAAATCGGCCACGTAAAGCGGGAGCATGGCCAGGCGCATGGGAACAACGATCCACGCATGCTCGCCGAGCAACCGGAAGAGCGGCGAGCAGAGCATCTGGAAAAGCGGGCTGTGATTGTCGAATAGATCGCGGTATTGGAGCATCCCATGCGCCCAGCCCCAGACGACGTGGAGGTGCTGCGGCTCGTCGGAATCGACGCGATAGACGAAGGCGTAGAGGATGTGGAGCGCGAGGAGGGCGGCAAGTGCAAGCCCTGTTGCCCAGGACTCGGCAATGCCGCACGACCGCTCCCGCGAGGCGGGCACGGCGATGTTGGTATTGGGCTTAAGGGTGGGTGAGAGCAATACTGCGTCCGATACCATGTGGGGGGTATTGTGCGGGAGCATGCGTTGCCCTCTCGTTTCGTGCAAGTTACAGATTTTTAACGCGGGCGTTAGGTGGGGGCGGACCGGGGGAGGCGTTGGAATGGGCTGGCACGGCTTGAATTAGGACGGCCTTCTGGGTTCTTCGCTGTTTTTAGTGGGGGTTTTTCCCGCAGAGGCGCAGAGGCGCGGAGGGTTTGTATTCCATTCAGAGTCCCTCGTCGTCCCTGCGCCCTGGCGGGAGATTTTCCTCTGGCAGCCCATTCACGCAGCGGGTGATACCGCTTTTGAGAACGGCCTCCCCAAAGTTTAGGAGGTATCCGAGCTTCAAGCCGGTCAACCGCAGATATGTCTGCACCTGCTTCTTATGGGCCGGTAATATCCGCTCGACCGACTTCAGCTCCAGGAGCACCATATTCTCGACGATAACGTCGGCCCGGAACCCCTCATCGAACCTGATCCCTTTGTAGATGATTGGAACCGAAACCTGCCGCTCGATCTTCAAACCGAGATCGGACAACTCACGGGCCAAAATCACCTCGTAAACCGTCTCAAAAAGCCCCGGCCCAAGCTCCCGGTGAACATTGATCGCCGCTTCGAGCACCTGTGTGCCAATGGCATTCTCTCTCATTGCAGCAGTATCCTCTGCGTCTCTGCGCCTCCGCGCGAGTCCGTTTTCCTGATAGTCACCCACGGACTTATGGGACCTATGGGGCCTATTCCAATCATAAGAATGGCGGTCCCGGGAGGGCGAGGATGCGGAGGGTGAATTCGGAGCCTGAACCGGGGGCGCTCTTTACCTGGCAATCGCCGCCGTGGGCATGCGCGATGGCGAGCACCAGGCTGAGGCCGAGGCCGAGGCCGCGCTGGGAGCGGCTTTTGTCGCCACGGTAGAGACGTTCCCAGACCCGGGGAAGGTCCTCTGGCGGAATGCCGATTCCGGAGTCCCGCACGGTGACGACCACCTGGCCAGCGGCCTGGGTTACGGCGACCTCCACGCGTCCTCCGGCGGGGGTGTATTTTACGGCGTTGTCCAGGAGGTTGCCCACGGCCTGACGGAGGCGGTTTTCATCTCCCATGGTCTCGCAGTGGGCTTGCGCGCCGTTCTCTGCGAGGGAGATTGCAACGCCTTGATCCTGGGCTACGTCGGCGTAAAACTCCGTTAGGCCGCGCGCCAGTTCCGTCACATCCACGCGGCGGAGGTTCAGTTTCATCGCCCCGGTCTCGACCTCCGAGATGTCCATGAGGGTGTTGAGCATTGTGATCACGCGCTCGGATTCTTCCACGCAATCGGCGAGCGCCTCTTGGGAAGCGGACAGGTCGCCGGGATTTTGCAGGGCCATCTCCGCGAGGCCGCGCAGGCGCGTGATGGGTGTGCGCAAGTCGTGGGCCACGTTGTCAAGGACGCCGCGCATGCCTTCCACCAGGGCCTCGATCTTCTCGAGCATCCGGTTGAAAGAGATCACCATTTCACGCAATTCGCCGGCGGTTTTCTCGGGGGAAATGCGGGCGTCCAGTTTGCCGGTTGCGACGATATTCTGGACCGTCGAGGTCAGATCGCGCAGGGGGCGCAGGGCGCGGTTTGCCATGAGGGCGCCGCCCGCCACGGCGAGGAGCAGGACCGGGAAAGTCACGGCGACGCAGCTCGCCACGAAGTGTTCGAGCAGCACCCGCTTGCGGACGGCGTTGCGGCCGATCTGGAGCAGGTAGCCGTTGACCAGGCGGGTATTGGCGAAGTCGAAGGCGCCCCGTTTATTGAGGCTGACGGTGAAGAGGCGCTCCGTGGGGAGGATCGGGCGGGCCTCCAGGGCCTTGAGCGCATCGGGGCCCTCCGGATCGCTGTAAGGCAGGCTGGCAAAGAGGGTGCGGTTGGCGGCATCGGAGACGCGGACCACCAGCTCGTCGGAGCGTTTTTGCGAGGCGCCGCGGCGGATCTCCGGGATGCCGGCGTCGCGGTAGGTGTCGGCGAATTCCTTGACCTTCGAGTGGAGGAACTCCGAGTTATCCTTGCGGAGTATGCCATCGAGGGTCCAGTAAACGAATGCGAAGAGGACCGCGAGGCTGAGGCTGAAGAGGCCGCAATACCACGCGGTCAGCCGGACGCTGACGAGTCGGATGGGGGGAACGGCGGGGGGAGGTGTTGGAGGGCTATCCATTCGCGGGCTTGAGGACATATCCCACGCCGCGGATTGTGTGAATCAGAGGCGTCCCGAAGGCCTTGTCGATCTTTGTCCGCAGGCGGCAGACCAGGACATCCACGACATTCGTCTGCGGGTCGAAGTGGTAGTTCCAGACGTGCTCCATGATGAGAGTCTTTGAGACGACGCGGCCGGTGTTGCGCAGGAGGTACTCCAGCAGGGCGAACTCCCGTGGCTGGAGTTCGATCTCCTGGCCGGCGCGCTCCACACGGCGCTTGAGGAGGTCCATGGATAAATCGCCGGCGGTGAGCCGGGAGGGCTCGCCCTGGTCGCTCGCGCGGCGGATGAGGGCCTGGATGCGTGCGAGGAGCTCGGAAAAGGCGAACGGCTTGGTCAGATAATCGTCGGAGCCGATCTCGAGGCCTTTCACGCGGTCGTCGACGGAGCGCTTGGCGCTGAGGACGATGACGGGTGTTTGCAACTGGCTGCGGCGCATCTCCTGGATGACGGAGAGGCCGTCGAGTTGCGGGAGCATGAGGTCGATGACCGCGGCGTCGTAGGCTTCGTTGAGGGCGAGGTGCAGGCCGCTGCGGCCATCTTTTGCCTGGTCGACGGCGAAGCCGGCCTCTTGCAGCCCACGCTTCACGAAACCGGAAATCTTCTCGTCGTCTTCGATGATGAGTACGCGCATGGTTCATCCTCTATACCCCGTTTTTTAGGATGCGCCACGCTGGAATGGAGGGGCGGGATGGGACTTATAAGGGACCGCTAATGATCCGGGAGGGCGAGGATGAGGAGCTTTTTGTCGTCGAAGCCGAGGGAGTGGAACTTGCGGATTTCTTCGACGCGGCGCAGGCCGTTGAGAGAATCGAGGTAACGGGTGTAACGGGCGGCGAGCTGGGTGGTCTCCATGTAGCGGCCGCGGAGGTTGGGGTCGGAGTAGGCGGTGGGATCGGTGGCGGAGAAAAGGTGGAAGCGAAGCCAACGGCGATCCATGCGGGAGATGCGCTGGCTCTTGCGGAAGAAAGCGACGAAGAGGATCAGGACGAGATAGGTGTCCACGAGGGCCTGGACTTCGAGATTGCGGACAAAGTCCTCGCTATGGATTTCGCGGGAGCCCTGCTTGAACTTGAGGGCGGCGTGGAGGGCGTGGTTGATCTCCTCCACGAAAGCGATCAGGGCGCGGATGTTCGAGTTGCTGATGCCGTGGCGGGGATCGTTTTGTTCGAGCTGATCGATGAGCCAGCGGGAGTAATAGATGCCGACGTAGAGTTGATCGCCAGAGCGGCGGAGAAAGGTGCGGGCCAGCTCGCTGAGTTCGCGCGCGGAGGCGCCGGCCAGGCGGGAAAGCTGGCCGCAGCGGTGCTGGTCGATGAGGCACTCCTCGAGGTTGATGCCGACGCTGGCGTAGGTGCGCTCGAAAAGCCTTTGGATTTCACTAAAGAGAGTGGGCTGCATTCGAGTGGCAATCTGGTCCGGCGACTAACCGAGGAGCGGGATGTGGGAGTTGTCGTCGATGTTGAGCAGGGAATCCGAAAGGCGGTTGAGGGCGAGGCGGACATCGCGGAATTGCTCGGCGAGGACGTCGTAGATATCGCGAAGCTCGGCGGCGCGGGCGTAGGAATGGCCGGCAACGACCTTGAAATTCATGCGGCCCACGTCCTCGTAGTAAGTGATGTCCGGGGCGCCGCGCTCGGAACGGCGCTGGACGGTGCCTGGGAAGATGCCGCTGAGGAAGAGGGAGTAATTGCCGGCGTGGGCGCGGATGAGGAAGGTCTGGACAGGCGATGCGTTGCGAAGGGCGAGCATCATATCGGAAAGATACTGGATGGGTTGCGCGGAGCCGTCCGAGCGGGAGGCGGGAGAATTGAGACGGGCGGAACGGGAAAAAGTCTCGAGGAGAGAAGCGATGTAATCGCAGAGGCGGCGATCGGGGAGACCTGACTCTTTCAAGACATGTCTGGTCAAAACGTAGAAGTAGAGCTGTGGCGAAATAGCCAGTTGCGCGGTTTCCGATAGGATGGCCTGGAACAGGAGATCGTGGTCGAGAATGGAGTCCCGAGTGTCCTGGTCGCTAAGCAGCGCTGTAAGAGAGACGGAATCAGCGCGGGATTTGCCGAGAATCTTGACGATGAAGGTGAAGTCTTCGGCTGTGAAACGGTCCCGACAATTTGCTCGAATCATCGGGTCTGTCCTACAAGCAGTGAACGTGCCAGATCGATTTCGGATTGCGGATTTCGGATTGCGGAATGGGGGGGAGGCGTTGCAATGCAAACGGTGGAATCGCTCATTTTTGGGAATATTTTTTAACCGCAAAGAACGCAAAGAGCACAAAGAGGAGGAGAAATTCGCGTATCCTAATTTTTGTGTTCTTTGCGTTCTTTGCGGTTGAATCGATTTGGTTGCGGCCAAAGGCCGCGCTATGAAATCTGCATTCCGCAATCGGGATTCGGATGTTAATCTGGAGGGGAATGAGACTAATTATGCGCCGGCTGCTGTGGCTGGCGGCCTTGCTGATCCTGGGATTCCTGACGTGGGGAGGGTATTATGTTTGCAACCATGGGTTTAGCCGGCACTGGCGGCTGCGGGTCAGCGAGGAGTTCCGGCGGCGGGGACTGGACCTTTATGTGCACCGGCTGACGCTGGACCCGATCCAGGGGCTTGTGGCGAGGGAGGTGCAGATATTTGACGTGGCGGACCCGGACCGGGTGCTGGCGACGATCGACCGGGTGGCGCTGGACATTAATCTGACGAATTTGCTGCATGGCCGGCACTTCCTGGATGCGGTGGATTTGCGGAACGCGAACCTCTCGCTGCCGCTGAACCCGAATGATCCGCAAAGCGAGCGGATGAAGGTGTCGCACTTGAATGCGCGGGTTATTTTTCCACCGCATGAATGGTATGTGAGCCAGGCGGAGGCGACGCTGTACGGGGTGCAGGTCTCGGCGCGCGGGCGGCTGCAGAATCCGGAGGCGTTCCCATCTGGCGAGACCGAGGAACAGCGGTCCGCGGGGACGGGACGGCCGCAGATGGCGCTCGATTTTCTAAAGCAACTGGAGACGTTGCGATACGGCGGAGCGCCGCCGCGTGTGGAGATCAACTTTGGCGGAGACCTGGCGGACCTGGGTACGTTGTACGCGGATGCAACCGTATGGGGGGGGCAAATCCGGCGCGGAGGCGGGGTGCTGACGCAGGTGTATGCGGCGCTGGCGCTGCGGGAGAAGGTGATCGAGCTGAAGCAGTGCAACGTGAACGATGCGCACGGGGAGATGGATGTGAGCGGCTCTTACAGCCTGGATGACGGGAAGGCGGCGTTTCAGTTGCGCTCGACGCTGGACCCGTGGGGGGTGGCGCAATTGTTGAAGATGAACGAGCCGCTGGAGGGTTGGAAATTTGGGAAGCCGCCGGAGATCGAGCTGTCGGGAAGCGGGACGGTGAGGGTTAAAGTCGCCGGGCCAGCGGAGATGAAGGGGCTGATCACGGGGCGCTTGGGGCTGGGGAAGTTCGCGGTGAAGGAGACGGATTTTACGGGGGCGGGCGCGGATTTCTCATGGGACGGGACGCGGTGGTACGTGCGGAATGGGTGGATCGGGAACCGGACGGGAATGGCGACGGTGAGGGCGCTGTCGGCGCCGGGGAGTTTCCGGGCAAATATCGAAAGCGGGATCAACCCGAACTCGCTGCGCGGGCTGGCGAGCGGACCGGCGGGGGATGGGCTGAGGGATTGGGATTTCCAGGAAGCGCCAAAGGTGGCGGTGACCGTGACGGGGACAAGCGCGGACCCGAGCGGGTGGACGACGGAAGGGAGTGTGCGGCTCGGGCGGACGCGGATGCGCGGGGTGCCGATGAATTGGGCCTATTCGAACGTCGAGGTGAAGGGGCTCGTTTTTACATACAAGGATTTCATGATCCAGCGGGACGAAGGGGAGGCGACGGGGAGCTTTAGCTATGACTTTGGGAAGCACGAGGCGTGGCTGACGAATATCCACGCGCGGCTGAATACGACGGAGGCGGCGGTGTGGATCGATGCGGACCTTGTGCGGCAATTGGAGCCGTACCGATTCAAGAGCGCGCCGGATGTATTGCTGGATGGTTTTGTGCAATGCGCCAATGACAAGGGGACGCACCTGGATGTGCATGTCGATGCGCCGGGCGGGATGGACTATACGTTTTGCAAAAGGACGCTCTCCTTCTCGAAGATCGGGGGGGAAGTGCTCTTCGGGGATCATCGCATCGAGCTGAAGGATGTCATTGGGACACTGTACGGAGGGACGGTGCAGGGCGGGGCGGATATAACATTCGGGCGCAACGCGACGGGTTACACGGCGGACGCGGAGGTGAAGCAGATGGATTTTGCGAGCATCACGAAGCTGTACTTCAACTATGACGACTCGCACGGGCTGCTGGACGGGAGGTTCGACTTCGGCGGGAAGAACGACGATCCACGGACGCTGTACGGGAAGGGGATGGTCGAGGTGACGGAGGGGAACGTGTTCGCGATTCCGGTGCTGGGGCCGTTCTCTGGCATCCTGAACGCGGTGGTGCCGGGGATGGGTTACAATGTGGCGCACGACGGGACGTGCACGTTTGCGGTGCGGAGCGGGGCGATTACGACGCACGACCTTCTGGTGAAGGGGAGGGGATTCGACATGATAGGGGATGGGCGGCTGCTCTTCCTGGATGACCGGCTGAACTTTGGAATCCGGCTGAATATGCAGGGGCTGCCGGGGGTGCTGCTGTTCCCCGTAAGCAAGTTGCTGGAGTATGCGGGGACGGGGACGCTGGAGGAGCCGAATTGGAAGCCGGTGCTGCTGGAAGGGCGGAGGTAAGGATGAATTATGAAAGGGAACGAAGTGATGAAGCTATCGCGTGAGGAGAGTCAGCGGTTCGTTAAGGCGCTGCTTAGGCCTCCCAGGCCGAATGCGAAACTGAAAGCCGCCTTCGCGCGCCACCGGAAGCTGGTGTCAGGCCGATGTGCTGGGCCGTTGTCTATATGAGCTTTAGTGACAATGAGGCCGACTTTTTTGGAATCCATTTCCACGGCTCCCCTGCGTTTGTAAACACGCTGCTCGTGATTCTTTCGACTGCATTCATCATCAATGCGGTTTGGATATTTCGAGATGCGAAAAAGCTTCGGAAGAATCCTTGGATTGCAATTATCTTTCTTGGTGGGAGCGGTTGGCCATTCTCAAACGTCTGGTGGCTGTGGCTCCGTCCACAACCCACAGAAAATTCGATTGCTTCCGAACCGACAGAATGCCTTGTATGCCATACGATCATTCCCGCGGGTCAGACGCACTGCCCATCCTGCAGATGGACTTACCAATCCGATATATAGTTTACGTGGCTGCAACCGTGTCACCGAACGGTGCAAGGACTGCTGGCATTATTGCCCGCTCAAGGAGGTGAGGAGGCCGCCGTTGATGAGGCCGGTGACGGGCATGTGGTGGTCGCGCTGGTAGGAGGATATGGCTACGGCGGTGCGGGAGCCTGGGGCGACGATGCCGTCGATGGGTCCCTGGTAATAGCCCAATTGGGCCAGATAGGTCTGGACCTGGATGTTTACCGATGGGACCGCATGATTCCTATATGGGCCGTTAATCATATAGATCGAGCGGGCGCCGTCGTAGCCGCCGTATCCGTAGTATGGGACGGATGCAGCGTAGGCAAACGAGCCGTTTCCTCCGTAGTAATGGGTGGCAAATACGCGGGGGCCTCCGACAGCGCCTTCACCGTTCGCAAAAGCGCTCGCGGAAGGCATCAGGGCGAGCGCCACAGCCAGGGCAATCAAGAATTTCCGCTTCATGGTTAATCTCCTCAATCATATATCGAAGGGAATGAGCGAAACGGATTCACGCCCGGGATCAAAGCGCCCGGGGGAGATTGGCGCTCCCGGGGCGGCTATTTGCTCAGGATTTCGAGGGCCTTTTTTACGTTGCTGGGGCGGACGATGGCGAGGCCGCGCTTGGAGCCGGGACTGGTGGCTAGGTAGGCGTACTCGATGTTGATTTTGGCCTTGGAAAGTTTGTGGGCGATGGTGGCCAGGGAGCCGGGGCGGTTGTCGCCGTCGATCATGAGGACTTCGTTTTCGATGGCGAGGGTGCCGCGCTCCTCGAAGATGCGCAGGGCGCGCCTGGTGTCGCTGACGATCATGCGGACGACGGCATGATCGACGGTGTCGGAAATGGTGAGGGCGTAGATGTTGATCTTCTGCTTGGCGAGCTCGTCACAGACTTCTGCGAGGGTGCCGGGGGTGTTGGCCAGGAAGACGGAGAGTTGTTTGGCGATGTCCATTGTGGGTAGAACTTGATTTTGAGGAACTTGGGAGGGTTCAAGTTTAAGTTCAAGTTTAAGTTCACGAAAAGGCGATTATGGATTGGCGGCGGTGACTTGCTCGGAGATCACGGTTTCGGCGGCGGGTTTGGAGTGGGCTTCGGAGGGCTTGGCGGTGGGAGGGTGAGGGCGGACTTTCTAGAATCCTTGAATTTCAGAATTCGTTCCAAATGAGTCAAATTTTCTCGAAACCCGCGAAGCGGCACGAACCACTTTTTACTTTTTACTTTTCACTTCTTACTTGGTCTGAGGCGAAGC
>Ga0182030_10016425_pt1 | contig 14418 bp, 13 predicted proteins | sample 812S3MmetaG_FD_121299 | JGI IMG/M metagenome (GOLD analysis project Ga0182030, IMG submission 121299) | Permafrost microbial communities from Stordalen Mire, Sweden - 812S3M metaG (Illumina Assembly) | ecosystem: Environmental > Terrestrial > Soil > Wetlands > Permafrost | place: Sweden...
ACCAGCGCCTCCAACCGCATCGCCGCCTCGCCCTCGTAAGCCTGCCTCAGACAAACGCCAGCCAGCGCCGCGGCGGCGTCGAACACGCGGCCCAAGCTCGTCGTGGTCCCGAACCGCGCGCCGCGCGCTAGCGCATCAGCCAATCTCCCCGCCTCGGGAACCTCGGCGAACCGCCGCGCCGCGTCGCCGCCGCGTCCGAGTCTATGCAGCGCCGCGACGCCCATGCGCCAGGGTTCGCGCGCCGCCTTGTCGCCGCCGGGCAGCGCCAGCGGCTCCAGATGCCCAACCCGCCGCCATTCCGCGCCGTTCAGCGCAATCAACTCGCCGCCCCAGGCGACGCCGTCCGTCCCGAGCCCGAAACCGTCAAGCGCGACGCCGAGCACCGCGCCCGTCCAACCGTGCTCGGCGGCGGTGGCGGCGACATGCGCGACATGGTGCTGCACGCGCACCAGCGGCCGCCCGTCCTCCTGCGCGGTGCGCGTCGAAACAAAATCCGGATGCAGGTCACAAACGACGAACTCCGGCTTGACGCCGAGCAGCGCCTGCAAATGCCGGATCGTCTCGGCGCGAAAGCGGATCGTGCTGAGGTCGTCGAGATCGCCGAGATAGGGCGAAACGAACGCCTCGCGCCCGCGCGTGATGCAAACGGTGTTCTTGAGATCGCCGCCATGCGCGATCACGCTGGGACCGTCGCGGCCGAGGTCGATGGGGTCCGGCGCGACACCGCGCGCGCGCCTGAGATAGGCGGGCGCGCCGTCGAGCACGCGCATCACGCTGTCGTCGGCGCGCGCGACGATGGCGCGAGGGTGGCCGACAACCAGATCGGCGACGCCGGCCAGCCCGGCGCGCGCCTCGGCGTCGTCGGCGATCAGCGGTTCGCCGCTCAAGTTGGCGCTGGTGGCGACGAGCGCGATGTCACAGGCCGCGTCGCGCCACGAGGCGAAATCCGGCTTGCGGGCAAGCGCGTGCAGGATCAACCAATGCAGCGGTGTGTAAGCGCGCATGAGGCCGATATCGGCGAGACCGGGGGCGAGGCTGGGGGCGAGCGCCGCCGGCTCCCCCCTCCCCGGCCCTCCCCCGCAAGGGGGGAGGGAGCAACCAGCCGCGGCGACCCCCTCCCCCTTGACGGGGGAGGGTTGGGGAGGGGGTGACTCGCGCCGCCGCATCAAAACCACAGGCGCCGCGCGATCCTCGAACGCCGCCCGCTCGGCCTCGCCGACCTCAGCAAACAACCGCGCGCTCGCCGTGTTCAGCACCATGACCGCCAGCGGCTTGGCCTCGCGAGCCTTGCGCGCCCGCAGCCGCGCCACCGCCGTCTCGTTGCGCGCATCGCAGATCAGATGAAACCCGCCGAGCCCCTTCACCGCCGCAATCCCGCCGCCCGCGATGCAATCGGCGACTTCTTCGATGGCGAAGTCCAACTTCGGCCCGCAATCCCGGCAGGCGATGGGCTCGGCGTGGAAGCGGCGGTTGCGCGGATCGGCATAGTCGCGCGCGCATGCCCAGCACATCGGGAACGGCGCCATCGCCGTCTGCGCCCGGTCGTAAGGCAGCGACCGCGTGATCGTATAGCGCGGCCCGCAATGCGTGCAGTTGACGAGCGGATAGCCGAAGAACCGGCTCGCCGGATCGAACAGGTCGCTGAGACAGTCCTCGCAGATCGCCGCGTCGGCGCCGATGCGCGTCCGCGTCGCCCCCGCCCGGCTCGCCTCGATCTCAAAACGCCCGCCGCCGCGCAAAGCGCAAGGCTCCACTTCAACCGCGTCGATGCGCGCCAGCGGCGGCGGCGCGCGCCGCAGCGCCTCGACAAAGGCCGGCGCCCGCCCGCCCTCGACCTCGATCAGCACGCCCTCGCCGTCGTTGCGCACGAAGCCCGACAAGCCAAATCGCTCCGCCAGCCCATAGGCGAACGGCCGGAAGCCGACGCCCTGCACGACGCCGCGCACCCGCAGCCGCAACCTCGGCTCCAGCGCGGCGCCCGCCGTCATTCCGCCCCCGCTTCGATCCAGTCGACGAACGCGTCGAGCCCCTCGCCGGTGCGCGCCGACACTGTGAGCGTCTCCAGCCGCGGGTTCACCCGCCTGGCGTTGGCGACGCAGACCGCGACGTCGAAATCGACGTAAGGCAGCAAATCCGCCTTGTTGACCAGCATGAGGTCAGCCGAAGCGAACATGTCCGGATACTTCAACGGCTTGTCGTCGCCCTCGGTCGTCGACAGCACGACGACGCGCTTGGCCTCGCCCAGATCGAAGGCGGCGGGACAGACAAGGTTGCCGACGTTCTCGATGAACAGCGCCGCCCCCTTAGGCGGCTCCAGACTGTCGAAGGCGTGCCCGACCATTTCGGCGTCGAGGTGGCAGCCCTTGCCCGTATTGATCTGCACGGCGGGAGCGCCCGCCGCGCGGATGCGCTCGGCGTCGTTCGAGGTCTGCTGATCGCCCTCGATCACAGCGACCGGGCGGCGGCCCCTGAGCCGCTCGATGGTCTTGACCAGCAGCGTCGTCTTGCCGGAGCCGGGGCTCGACACGAAGTTGAGCGCGAACACGCCGCGCTCGGCGAACGCCTTGCGGTTCTCGCGCGCGAGCCTATCGTTCTTGCCGAGAATGTCGCGCTCGACGCGCAAAATGCGCTCCTGCGGCGAGCCGGGAGCAGGAGAAACGGCGGTTTCGCCGCAGCCGCAGACCGCACACATCAGACGACCTCCAGTTCGCGTATCTTCATTTCGTCTCCCGCCGTCATCTGCACCTTGAAGCCCGCACAATCCGGGCACGGGCCGAAGCGTTCTTCCAGCGGCACCGTCTTGCCGCAGTCGAGGCACCAGCCGGCGCCTTCGATGTCTTCGATATCGAGCGCCGCGCCCTCGGCCGCCGTGCCCGCGGCCACCGCCTCGAAGCAGAACCGCAACGCCTCCGGCACGACCGCGCTGAGCCGGCCGATGTCGAGCACGATGCGCGTAATCCGCTCCGCGCCGGCCCTGCGCGCCTCCTCGACGGCGATCTCGACCACGCTTTGCGTCAGCGCCATCTCGTGCATTACATCTCCCGAACGACGGTCTCGAAGGCGCAGCAGGGATCGAGCAGCAACGCCAGCTTATCCGCCACGTCGCGCGCCGTCTCCACCCGTCCGAGCCGCGCGCCGCGCAACTGTCGGACGAGAGGCCCGTCGGCATGAAAGTTCCATTCGGTCGGCGCGACCATGCCATAAATCAAAATGCGGTCCATATTGTCGCAGCTTAGCGCATGATAGAGCCGCCCGCGCGCGGTTTCTATCGCGGCAAAAGCGGAGCGCTCGCCCAAGCGCCCGCAGGCGATCAGGCCCGGACCGGGCGTCGCCTTGGCGGCGACCAGCGCCTCCAGCTCCGCAAATGCTCGCCGCACGTCCAGCAGTCGCGCGCGGGCGCGGGCGGAAAAGGCCGCGCCGCAAAGCTCCGGCCGGACTCGCGCAAAGGCGCCGGTCTCCGGCCGGCGGCCGGGCAACTCAGGCGCGGCGGCGAAATCCTCGTCGGCGAGCAGCGCCGCGGCGACGGCGGCGCGAACAGGGCTTCCAGCGCCCCCTCGGCCGCGCCAAGCGCCGCGTCCATGTCGGCGAACTCCATCACCGGCGAGAACAGCGACGCCGCGTCGAGCCGGCCGAAGCCCGGCAGCTCGCCGACAATCAGGTCGAGCGCGCCGGCCGGCAGCGTCAGCCGCCGCGCCGAACCCGCCGGCGCCGGAGCGGCGTCGGCGGCAAGCGGCGCCGCGACGAAATCGACGAACCACGGCGTAACGACGATCCCGACCGCTTGCGCCTCGACCTCGCGAATGCCGAGCGCGGCGACGCTCAGGCGCGGATTGCAGATCGGCGGCCCCGCCATCGGCCCTTCGGCGATAGCGCGGTAAAGCTCCTCCAGCCGCAGCGCCACCGCGGCCGCGCTCATCGGTCGCGCCGCAGGAAGCGCGTCTTCGGCGCATCGCAATTCGGGCAGCGCCAGTCCTCGGGCAGGTCCGCGAACGGCGTTCCCTCGGGAACCTGCAAAACCGCGTCCCCGTCGGCGGGATCGTAGACGCTCCAGCACACGCCGCATTCCACGCTGTCTGCGGGGTCCGCGGCCTGCTGCCGGAAGTTCTCGAAGCCGCTCGCGCGAAATAGCCGTCGCGCCCTTGGGCCAGCCGCTCGCTCGAATCGGCGAAATCCTCCTGCCCCGCGTTGACGGCGCTGGGCGCCTCTGACATCAGCTTGCGCTCGTCCTCGCTGTAATCGGTGATGTCGAACAGCTTGCCGCTGCGTTGCTCAGCCAGCGCCAAGACCAGTCGCGGCAGCAGCCCGCGGTGAGCGGGCAGCGGCGGATCAGCGCGTCGGCCTCCAGCGTCGCCAGGAAAGCCGACCGGCGCGGCGCCTCGACCTCTATCGCGTGCAGCGTCGTCGCCGCGCTCTCGCCCTCGGGGGCAACCCAGAACCCCGCCTTCCTGCGTCCACCCTCGCGCCGTTGACCCGCACTTGCGTGTTGAGCCCGGCGCTGCGCGGGAGCGGCGCGGCTTCGGGCGCCAGCGCCGCGGAAAGGCGCGCGACATATTCCGACCAGTCGCGGATCTTGCTTATGACGTCGAGCGTGTCCGCCCCGCGAACAACGACCAGCGAGGCCGCCATCACGACCTGGAAGCGCGCCTTCAACTTGTCCTCGGCGCCGAGCGCGATGACGGCGGCGCGGAACCGCCCCGCGAACGCCTTCAAAAGTTCCGGCAGCACCACGGCGACGTCGTCGCTCTCCATCCGCTGTTTGGGATCGCCGGCGAACAGCAGCGGCGCGTGACCGCCCTGCGCCAGAAAGGCGTCGACGCTCGTCTCGTCGAGCGACGGCAGGCCGTGACGTTCATGCAGGGCGCGGACGAGGGGAGAAGGCGACAGAAAGACTCCTAGCGCGGATGTTCGGGCAGTTGCGGCTCGCGGTCGATGAGATCGCCGAAGCGGCCTAAGAAATCCCCGCCCTCGACCGCCTCGGCGAGCCCGAGCAGCGCCTCGTCGATCAGCCGTGCCTCCTCGGCGTCGATCACGCGGATCGCCGAGCCGAGATGCGCGAGCACATCCGCGTCCGGCGCTTGCGCCAACCAACAGCATCGACAGCCGCGTCACGCTCCCCGCGCGTTCGCACAAAGCCGTCACGTCGTCGCCCTCGACGACCCGCATGGGCAGACCGATGCACATACTAGAACCCGCCATGTTTGACGACAGCCGCCGAAATCCCCTCCCCCTTGACGGGGGAGGGTTGGGGTGGGGGTGACGCCACCACGCTTTCGAGTTGAGACTGCGCCTCCGCCGTCATGGCCGGGCTTGTCCCGGCCATCCACGTCGAGCCGTGCGCGAGTGTTGAGAGGTCTGTCACAGCCGCAGCTTCCAACTGACGACCGGAACCCCAACTCGACGGCGTCATGCCCGGGACAAGCCCGGGCATGGCGCAGGCCGACGATCTAAGGGCACGCAAATGGCGCCGTCTCCAATCAAATACCGCATGTTCTACCCCGCCCTCCGCTCGTAGCTCGCAAAATCGATGTCATTCCCGAGCAGCCCCGGCGCCGGCTCCCCCACTGCGCGCTCAATCACCGCAAAGCCCCACTCGGCGAGCACCCGCCGCGCCAGTTCCACCGCAGGCTCGATCTGCGCCCGCACCGGCGCCGTCAGCGGCCCGCCGCAGTCCTCCAGATCCTCCGACTGGCAACCAATCAGCGCCAGCCGACGCGGATAGCGCCCGAGCAGACCGGCCGCGCTCAGCGCTTCCTGGAAGCCTGTCTGATGCAGGCTCATCTTCTTCGCGCCGGTGAACTTCGGCGCCTCCTCGTCGCACACCAGCTTCAGCTCACCCGGCGCCAGCCCGTAGTCGATGGCGTCGAACACCAGCAGCGCGTCGGCCTCAGTCACGTACGGCGCCAAATAAAGCCCCTGCGCGCCGCCGTCCAGACTCTCGACGCCTTCAGGCGCCCGGAAGCGGCGATCGAACGCCTCGACCGCGCGCACGCCAAAACCTTCGTCGGCCCACAGAATGTTGCCGATGCCGAGAACCAGCGCTTTCATGGGTCGTCGTTGCGGAAGAAGCGATGCCCGGTGGTGATCGCCGAGATCATCGTCTGGCGCGAGGCGATATCCTCGCGGATCGCCGCATAGATGTGCAGCAGCATGAAGATCGCCATGCCCCACAGTCCCAGGTGATGCCACGTATGCACCATCTGACTGTTCGGCCAGATCGTGAACACCCAACCGAACGCCTTGGCCTGCCACGAGTCGATCCCCTGCCCCTCCGAATAGAGCGCGAAGCCCGTGCAGATCATGAAGATCGTCAGCGCCGTGAACAGCGCCAGCATCGCCAGATTGGCGAGCGGATTATGGCCGATGTACTTCTTCGGGCGCCTGACGATGAATAGATACCAGCCCAGCTCATAGGCCGCCTCGTACCAGCAGCGCCAGCGCCAGAACGGGATGTAGAACAGCTGGCGCGAATGCTCGTTGCCCCAGCACGCCCAGACGAAGCGCGCCAGGAACAGCACCGCGAGCAACTGTCCGCAGCTGGAATGCACGAAGCGGACATAGCCCATCACGTAATGGTCGCTCGCCTCGCCGCCAATCGAGGACAGCGGCGAGGCGATCAGATAACCGGAGATGCACAGGAACACGATCGCCAGCGCATTGGCCCAGCGCCACAGCCGCACCGGCGCCTCGCAGACATAGATGCTGGAGCGCGCCCGGCCGTAGAGGCCCTTGCTGTCCGCGGTCCTGATGAGGAGAGCATAGTCGTCCATGAGTTTGGCTCCGTCAGCGGACTGGCGCCTTGGCCATTTCCTGGCCGTCCGTTGTTGCCGTCGACGTTCACCTCGACGCGCAGATGGCCCTCGATCCGGGTCACGGGATCGACGACGATGCGTTTGCCGGACTTGTCGAGATTGAAGCCGTTCGGAGTCTGTATGGTCACGGCGAAATCCCCCTCGCGGCCTTATTCGTTGTCAGTGTCTTTGTTGCGGATGATGTAGGTGCGGCGATAGGCGGTGACGCCTGCGTGCGCCGTGATCGCGGCGAGCAGCCCCCGGCCGCCGTCGCGCCTATCTTGTCGGCGTTGGCCTCGACGCCGAACGCGTTGATGTTGGTGAGCCGGTCGTAGAACGAGCCCTGATCCCAGAACTGATCCTCGGAGCAACCGATGCAACCGTGGCCCGACTGGATCGGGTAACTGACGCCGTGGTTCCAGCGCACCGTCGAGCAGGCGTTGTAGGTCGTCGGCCCCTTGCAGCCCATCTTGTAAAGACAATAGCCCTTGCGCGCGCCTTCGTCGTCCCACGCTTCGACGAACTGGCCGGCGTCGAAATGCGGCCGGCGATAGCATTTGTCGTGGATGCGCTGACTGTAAAACATCTTCGGCCGACCCTGACGATCCAGCTCGGGCAGCTTGCCGAAAGTGGTGATGTAGGTGACGACGCCGGTCATCACGTCGGCGATGGGCGGGCAGCCCGGCGCCTTGATGATCGGCTTGTTTGTAATGACCTTGTCGATGGGCACGGCGTGCGTCGAGTTCGGCTTGGCTGCCTGCACGCAGCCCCAGGCGATCACGGCGAAGGCGTCCTCCGCCATCTCCTTCAGCTTCTCGACGAACGGCCGCCCGCCGTCGATGCAATACATGCCGTCCTCGTTGAGCGGCGGATTGCCTTCCACCGCGAGCACGTATTTGCCTTTGTATTTCTCGCGCGTCTCCCTCAGGATCGCGTCGGCCTGATGCCCCGCCGCGGCCATGATGGTGTCGTCGTAGTCGAGCGAGATCATCGACAGCACGACGTCCTTGACCAGCGGATGAAGCTCTCCGAGCAGCAGGTGCATTCGAGCCCGTGCATCCAGATGACGGGCGTGTGCGGCTGCGTCTCCAGCGCGTGCGCCATCTGCGCGAATTCGGCGACGCCGAAGCCGAGGCTGGCGGCGGTCAGCGAGCAGGGGGCAAGAGGCTTGCCAGCGAAACGTGCGCTGCAAATTGTTGATTGTATTTGTAAATTTGGCCAAGACGCGCTGTTCGCGCCGGAGTCGTCGACCTTGTCGCTTTCCACTTGTGAAAAGTATCCTTGCAGCCGTCCTGGCGCGCGCCGGCATGCAAACCGCCTTGTCTTTGACCCGTCGCCGCCGTCATTGCGAGCGTGAGCCGAAGCAATCCATCTCGCCGTGATCGCAGGTCTTTCGCAGAGGGAGGTTCGGCGTGAAGGTAGATCGCTTCGCTCGCGATGACGGAGCCCAGGCATTTTCGGGCGCAAGCCCCGGTCTGCGGCAAGCTTCGGCGATTTGCAAAATCTGGCGCCCAACCCCTGAACCGCCTGTTCCGCTCCCTCAATGCGCCGTGCACACCATGCACGGGTCGAACGACCTCACGACGTGCTGCACCACGGCCGCCTTTGCCCCGCGCGCGCCGGCCTCCACGCCCTCCAGCGCCCCCTCCAGCGGACCCGCGACCCCCGCGCCATCGCGCGGCGAAAAGCTCCAGGTCCTCGGCGGGACGATCTGATAGTTGGCGATCTCGCCGTCGCGGATCGTCAACCAATGGCCGAGCGCCCCGCGCGCCGCCTCGACCATGCCGACGCCAACTCCGTCGGGCGGCAGGCTCAGCTGCGAGAGGAACGGCGCCTTCAGGTCGAGCCGCCGCAGGCGCAGGCCTGAAGCCAGATCAAGTTCGAAGCGACCCCGTCCGCGTGAAGCTGCTGACGGTGTTAGCGCACTCCGTAGCGGGGTCAAAGGGCCGACGGAGAGCCGTGCTCTGGCCGGAGCGGCAACCTCTGGGAGACCGGGAGGTTCCCTCTCACGCCGGCAGCGCGGAGAGCCCCCGACGCCGCTCGCTGCGGCCCAGGCGCGCGCGCGCAACCCGCGCGACGACCGTCGGACGAAACAGCGACGCCGGCGGCGCCACCAGATTGGCGACATCGAGAAAGGCGTGCGCGAGCGCCGCGTCCGAATGCCCGGCCTTGTACAGCCTTTCGATGTACCAGTTGACCAGCCGCACTGCCGCCGGCCGCGGTCCCTTCACGGCCGGGTGGGCGAGATCTGCTGACGCCGCCAGGCTCCAGGGCGTGTCGATCACCTTAGCCGCAGCGGCGAAGAAGCGCCGCGCCAGGTCGTGCGTCCCTTCGGCAAGCAGTTCCTGCAAAGCCAGCGTCTCCGACGCCGCCACCGACATGCCCTGCCCATAGATCGGATTGAAGCTCGCCAAACCGTCGCCGATCACGAGAAAGCCCGCGGGAAACGATTTCAGCTTCTCGTAGCGCCGGCGCTGGCTCGCCCGGAATGCGTAGCTCGCCGCTGCGCCGACCGGCTCGGCCTCGGCGATGGTCTCGTAGATCTCCGGCGTCGCCAGACTGCGCGCATAGGCGCGGAACCCTTCGAGATCCTCCGGCGCGCGGTCGCCGAAATAGCCGCCGAGCGTAACGACCCAGCGCTCGCCCTCCTGAGACAGCATCGCCGCCGGCCGCCAGTTCGACGAGTTCGCGGCGACGAGAACCACCTCGCGTCCCTCGAGATCGCCGGGCTTGCGGCGGAACACGCGGGTCGTATAGGCGATCTCGACCTCGATGCGCTCCTCTACCGGCGTCCGGTAGCCGATGCCGTCGAGCCAGAACGGAGCCCGCCCGCCGCGCCCCGACGCGTCGACGACGAGATCGGCCGAAGTCGTATGCGCGGGATCGCTGGCGCCGGCGCTCCTGTGCGCGACGCCGACGACGCGGCCGGACTCGTGCGCGAGCGCGATGACGTCGCGCCGGTCGATCAGGCTGACATTCGGCAGCGCCCGCACGCGTCGTCGCACCAGCGCCTCCAGCGCCGGCCGGCTGAGCAGCAAGCCCTGGAGATCGCTGGCGCCCGTGTGAAGAAAGCCGCCGAAATTGTGCCACAGGCCATCCGCGGCGAGGTCGCTGCGCTTTCCGCCCGCCGCCTCGACGTCGGCGGCGAAATCGGGAAACAGCCGCTCCAGCGCGCGCGCCCCGCTCGCCAGCAAGCCATGCGCATGCCGCCCCTGCGGCGCGCCCCGTCGCGGCTCGCCGCTGTCGCCGAGTTCGTCGCGCTCCAGCACGGTCACGCGCGCAAACGCGTCGCTCAGCACGCGCGCGGCCAGCAGGCCGCTCATCGACGCGCCGATCACCAGCGCATGTTCGCCGCATTTGGACATGAGTGCGTCTCCGGGCGACTGGCGCCCTCACGACGCCTGTCGCGCCTCGGGCTTGCGTCCTTACTCACAAGCAACCTGAAGATCGCGCGCATTCTTGCAATGCAACAGCATAGACTTCATTTAAACGCCGGCGCGCGGTCCCGCTTACGCCAAGGCCTTCTGCAACGCCTGCAGCGGCGTCGTCCAGCCAACGATGGCGCCTTGCGCGCAGATCATCTCGATCGCCGCCTGTTTGAACCGAGGAAAGTACGAGGCGGTCGCGTCCTCGATGAGCAGACATTCATAGCCGCGGTCGTTGGCCTCGCGCATCGAGGTCTGCACGCAGACTTCCGTCGTCACGCCGGCGAACACCAACTGACCGACGCCGAGCGCCTTCAACCGCTCGCCGATGTCGGTCGCGTAGAACATGCCCTTGCCGGGCTTGTCGATCACCGTCTCGCCGGGCAGCGCGGCGAGTTCCGGCACGATGTCGGCGCCGGGTTCGCCGCGCACGAGAATGCGCCCCATCGGTCCGGGATCGCCGATACGCAAGCTCGGCTGGCCGCGCAGCCGCTTGGCCGGCGGGCAGTCCGAAAGGTCGGGCGCATGATTTTCGCGCGTGTGAAAAATCGGCCAGCCCTTGTGGCGGAACAGCGCGAGCAGCGCCGCGACCGTCGGCACGATGGCCCTGACCGGCGCCAGATCGTTGCCCAGCGTCTCGCCAAAACCTCCCGGCTCCAGGAAGTCGCGCTGCATGTCGATGACGACGAGCGCGACATGCTCGGGATCGAGCCGGAACGAGAAAGGATGCGCCTCGACTTCAATCATTTGGCGCCCGATGGTCGCCGAGGTGAGACCCCGTCGCCGACATGCCCCGACCTGTCCCAGGCATCCACGTCGGCGCGCACACCGCCGCCACCAATCCGTCAACCAGCTTTTGCGCCGCCAGCCGCAGGCGCTCAGCTAAAGTCACTTCGTCGCTCATCGCTCAATGCCCCGCCATATGCCGACCGATGGTCGTTCGATCCGCTTCCGCCGCTGGCGTCTCATAAGACACATGGCCGCCCGACATCACGGCGATGCGGTCGGCAAGCTCCAGGATCTCGTCGAGATCCTCCGACACCAGCAGCACCGCCGCGCCGCGATTGCGCTGCTCCATGATCTGCGCGCGGATATCGGCGACCGAAGCGAAATCTAGCCCGAAACAGGGATTGGCGACAATCAGCACATCGACTTCTTGGCTAAGCTCGCGCGCCAGCACCGCGCGCTGCACGTTGCCGCCGGAGAGATCGCGGATCGGCGTCTCCGTCGAGGGTGTCTTGACGTTGTAGCGTCCAATCAACTCGCGCGCCCGCGCGCGCATCGGCCCCGGCGACAGCCAGAACGAAAGGCTGGCGATCGGCGGCTTGTCGAAATCGCGGAACGCCATGTTCTCGGCGACCGACATGCCCGGCACGGTCGCGTTTTTCAGCGGCTCCTCGGGCAGGCCGAACACCTTGAACCTCGCAAAATGATCGCGCTTCGGCTCGAAATCCTTGTCGTCGATCAGCACCTGCCCGCGCTTGATTGGCCGCTGCCCGGTCAGCGCCTCAACCAATTCGCTCTGGCCGTTGCCGGAAACGCCGGCGATGCCGACGATCTCGCCGCCCTTCACCTTCAGATTGAAGTCGACGACCTTCTCGCGGCCTTCGTCGCCGTCTACGCTGAGGCCGGCGATCTCAAAGGTTGCGTTCTTCGGCGGCGCCGCCGCCCGGCCGGCCGAGGGACGCACGACGGAATCGCCGATCATCATCTTCGCCATCTCGCGCGTCGAGACGACGCCGACCTCGCCTTCTCCAACCTTCGCGCCGCGCCTGAGCACCGAGAACGCGTCGCAGAACGCCTCGACTTCGCGAAACTTGTGCGAGATCATCATCACCGTGATCTCGCCGCGCCGCGTCATGCCGCGCAACAACCCGAGAATCTCGTCGGCCTCGCCGGGAGTGAGCACCGAGGTTGGCTCGTCGAGAATCAGGAAACGCTGGTCGAGATAAAGCAGCTTGAGGATTTCGAGCTTCTGCTTTTCTCCAGCCGCGAGCGACGACACCGGCCGGTCGAGCGGCACGCGGAACGGCATGCCCTGAAGGAACAGTTCGAGCCTACGACGCTCGGCGCGCCAGTTGATGACCGAGGGCGCATCCGCCCGACAGACGACGAGGTTCTCCGCCGCCGTCAGCGCCGGGGCGAGCGTGAAATGCTGATAGACCATGCCGACGCCGAGCGCCTGCGCGTCGCGCGGATTGCGCACCGCGGCTTCCGCGCCGTCGAGGATCAACTGCCCCTTGTCGGGCGAATAGAAGCCCATGATGCACTTGACCAGCGTCGACTTTCCGGCGCCATTCTCGCCGAGCAGGGCATGAAACGAACCCGCAGGGACCCTGATCGAAACATTGTCGAGCGCGCGCAGCGAGCCGAAACTCTTGCTCATGCCGACCGTCTCCAGCGACGGACCGCGGCGCAGCGTGGGTTCGGCAGGCGCGGCGGCGACGGCGCTCACGGCAGCCCCGAACAAAGGTCGTCGCGTTCGACACCGCGCCAAACACGCCGCCCTGCATCTTGACCATCTTGATGGCGGCCAGATGGTTGCCGGGGTCGGTCGCGCCGCAGCAATCCTCCAGCAGCAGACACTCGAAGCCGCGGTCGTTGCCCTCGCGCATCGTCGTGTGCACGCAGACGTCGGTGGTGATGCCGGTCAGCACGATGTTCTCGATCCCTTTCGTGCGCAGGATCAGTTCCAGATCGGTGGCGCAGAACGAACCCTTGCCCGGCTTATCGATGACGACCTCGCCCGGCAGCGGCTTCAGTTCGTCGATGATCTCCCAACCGGGCTCGCCGCGCACCAGGATCTTGCCGCAGGGGCCGGCGTCGCCGATACCCGCGCCGATGCGGCGCGACCGCCAGCGCTTGTTGGCGGGTAGGTCGGACAGGTCCGGCCGGTGGCCCTCGCGCGTGTGGAAGATGTGATAACCCCTCGGCCGCATCGCCGCCAGCACCGCCTTGATTGGTTCGATAGGCGCCCGCGTCAAAGAAAGATCGTAGCCCATCTTATCGACATAGCCGCCGGGACCGCAGAAGTCGGTCTGCATGTCGATGACAATGACGGCCGTGTTCTCCGGCCTCAGATCGCCGTTGTAAGGCCACGGATAGGGATCGGCTTCGATAGCAGGCATATCACTTCGCCATGGTGAGTTCGCCGGGCATGTCGGCGGCGGAATGTTTGGCGCTCGACGTCGCGATCATGATGGCGAGCGTGAGGATGTAGGGCGCGGCGTTGAAGAAATAATAGCCCTGCGTGACGCCAATCGATTGCAACGCCGGCCCGATGGCGCCGGCGGCGCCGAACAACAAGGCCGCGCCGACGCAGCGCACCGGCGACCAGCGCGCGAAGATCACTAGCGCCACCGCCATCAGTCCCTGACCGGAAGACAGCCCCTGGTTCCAAGAGCCGGGATAGGACAGCGATAGAAACGCGCCGCCGACGCCGGCGAAGAAGCCGCCAATCGTCGTCGTCATCAACCGAACGCCGTTGACGGAAACGCCCATCGCGCGCGCCGCCGCCGCGCTGTCGCCGACCGTACGCACAACCAGCCCCATGCGCGTGTTGCGCAGCGCCCACGCCATCGCGAACGCGGCGGCGATGCCGACGAAGAACAGCGGATTTACGTTGAGCGCGCTCTTGAGATTGGGACTGTCGCTCCAGAACCCGAACGGGATCGAGCCGAGCCGCGGCGCCTGCGGCTGGATGTAAGGCTTGCCGAAGAAGAACGCGACGCCGACGCCAAACAGCATCATGGCGATTCCAACGGCCACATCGTTGACCTTCGGCAGTCCGCAGATCGCGCCATGCATGGCGCCGAGCAGGGAGCCCGCCAGCCCCGCCGCCAGCACGCCCAACCACGGCGAGCCGGTGTGGTACGAGACAGCATAGCCGACCATCGCGCCGATCACCAGCGTGCCTTCGAGGCCGAGATTTACGCGGCCGGATTTCTCGGTCAGACATTCGCCCAACGCGACAAACATGAACGGCGTCGAGACGCGGATCGCGCCGCCGAGCATCGCCACGAGTACGATGAGGAGAGGCGTGTCCATCAGCGCCCCTTGGGCTTGAAGATCGAGAACCGCCCGTACAGCGTCTCGGAGGTCAGCAGCACAACGAATATGAGGCCTTCGAGCACCTGCACCGTCGCGTCCGGCAATCCCATGCGCCGCTGCACCAATCCGCCCGCCGCGACGATGCCGCCAAACAT
>Ga0182030_10016426_pt1 | contig 14416 bp, 8 predicted proteins | sample 812S3MmetaG_FD_121299 | JGI IMG/M metagenome (GOLD analysis project Ga0182030, IMG submission 121299) | Permafrost microbial communities from Stordalen Mire, Sweden - 812S3M metaG (Illumina Assembly) | ecosystem: Environmental > Terrestrial > Soil > Wetlands > Permafrost | place: Sweden...
CAGGCCGGCGATGATGCTGCCGCTTACCGAGCCCATGCCGCCCAGGATGACGATGGCGAAGGCCTGGGTGTCGGGGATCAATCCCATCGATGGTGACAGCGAGTAGATCGGCCCGACCAGGGCCCCTGCCCCGCCGGCCAGAGCGCCGCCGAGGCCGAAGGCCAGCATGTAGAAGCGCTGGTCGTTGATGCCGACGATCGCGGCGGACTCGCGCGACTGGCTAACCGCGTTCAGTGCCTCGCCCCAGATGGTGCGGTTCATGAACCACAGCAGTGCCGCCAGCATGACGATGCCCGCGCCGGCGGCGAACACGCGGTCCCAGGTCATCACCAGGCTGCCGATTTCCAGCACGCCGGGCCAGAACGACGGTGGGCGCAGCGGGTAGGGACCGTAGATGATCAGTGCGAGGTTACGCAGGAAGATCGAAATGCCGAAGGTGATGAGGATGCCGTAGTCGCCCTTGCGTTCGGTGGTAGGGCTATAGAGGGGGGGTAGCAGTGTGCGCTCGACGGCGACCGACATCAGGAAGGCCATCGCCATCGCCACCAGCACAGCGAGCAGCGGCGGCACGCCGACCAGTGCGATGGCGAAATAGGCGAAGTAGCCGCCCATCATGTAGACCTCGCCGTGGGCGAAGTTGACGATCTTCAGGATCGAGAAGATGACCGTCAGGCCGGCGGCGATGACCGCGTAGATCACGCCGATGACCAGGCCGTTGAGGGCCTGGATGAGAAGGTAGTCGGTCATGGGCTAGGCGGGCGTGGCGCGGGGACGGTGCGATCCCCACGTCATGCCGGGCCCACGGGTCCGGCTGAAAGCCGGCCCGAGGACAGGCTCCGACCCGGTATCCACGCCGTTACTTGCTGGACCAAGACGAGGCGTGGATACCGGCCTGCGCCGGCATGACGTAGGATCGACGACATCTCGCGCCATCAACCGATCGCTTCGGCCCGCACGATCCGTTCAGGTCCCCGGCTTCTTGTAGGTATAGGGCACCGTCGCGTATTGGCGCGGCCAGACGATCGGCGCGTCGGCCTGCGACTGCTTCACCGCATCGTATTGCAGGATGGTCAGCGGCGCGCCGAGGAACTGGTGGTAATGCCAGGCTGGGTCCTTGTCGGTGGAGAACGAGTATTGCCCGCGCACACCGACATATTTCGTGGTCTCCAAGGCGTGGATGATCGCCTTCGGGTCGGTGCTGCCGGCGGACTTGATGGCGTCGAAAAGCAGGTACGCGCCGTCGTAGCTCTCCATCACCGCGCCGGACGGATCGGCGTCCTTGTTGCGCGCCTTGTAGGCCTTCACGAACGCCTTAGTCTTGTCGTTCCATGACGCCTGCGGCAGGCCGACATTCTCGGTTGCCAGGTATTTGCCGGCGTCCGTGACGTTCTCCCAGAATGTCGGATCGACCGCCTCGCCACCGGAATTGTAGATACCGCAATTCGCCGTCGGCGCGAAGCCAAGGTCGTGCGCCTGGCGGATCATCGGGTAGGCGCCGGCCTCGGCGTAGATGCTGAGGAAGAAGTCGTAGGCCGGTTTCTCGCTCTTAAACCGCAGGATCTGCGCGGTGAAGTCAGTCAGGTTCGGATCCGCATCGACCGCGGTGAACTTGACGCCGGCCTTGGTCAGCTCCTGCTGCACCAGCGTGCGCGCCGACAGGCCGACGTCGTCTTTCTCGGCGATGATCGCGACATTCTTGAACCCGGCCGCGGCGATCCATTGCCCGATCGTCACGTCGATCAGCGATACCGCGGGCGCGTTGCGGAACACCTCGGGGTAGCCCTTGGCGGTGATCTGGTCGGACCACACGTCGCAGGCCATGAACGGGATGCCGTATTTGTGGTAGACCTCCATTTCAGCCAGCGCGACCGGGCTGTGGAACTCGCCGAACACCGCGACGACCTTGTTCTGCTGGATCAGCCGCTCCGCCGCGGTGCGGCCTTCGGCCGGCATACCGCGGGTGTCGGCGTAGAAGATCTCCACCTGGCGTCCGAGGATGCCGCCGGCGGCATTGATCTCCTCGGCGGCGAGCACCGCGGCATTCTTCATGTTGGTGCCCTCGGCGTAGCCGCCCGGCGGCGACAACGGGCCAACCCAGCCGATGTTGATCGGATCAGCCGCCCGGGCGCGCCGCCCCAACAGCGGCAGCGTCGCGGCGGCACCCGCACCGGCCAGCGCGGCGCGGCGGCCGACGATGGGGATCGTGCTGCTCAGCAGGTTGCCGGCGGATGGCATCGATGGGCGACGCGGCATCGGGAACTCCTCACATGGGATGATGGAAGACCGAGACGAAACCGACACGACGATCCCTCGCGGCATCCGATAGGTCAACACGCCACGATACGACGCCGCGGGTTTAGAATGTACGCCCGGGCAATATTCATCCAGGAGTCGTACGTACCTGGCTCACTGTGCCGGCCCGGGTTCACTGTGCCGGCCCGGGTTCACTGTGCCGGCCGGCTTCACTGTGCCGGTCTGGGCCTGCCCGGGGCGTGCGCCCTATACTGGCCACTGTGGCGCAATTGCCACTCCGGCGGATTTCGTACCACAAGGCGGTCGGAATCGTGTGTTGCTGCACCCGCGTGGTGTAGGGTCAGTGCCGCAAAACCCCAGCTGCCTGGACAACACCGACTGGCCCATTTTGTGTCCGCACCCTGATGCCGAGGTCGACTCATCGATTTGGCGGCCGTCCTGATCAGCGTCCTCCCCGGGACTCCAGCCAGCTTCCCGAGGTCGCGGTGGTGCAGGTCACCGGCACCGACCCACAGGGCGACGCCATTGCCCGGCCGGCGACCTGGGATGGCAGCGGACCACCCCCGATGATCCTGATGGCGGCGGAGCCACGCGGCCGACCAGCCTTGGCACCTGGGCAGCGTGTGCTCGCCCGGCTGCGGCCAATCCCGGGGCCGTCATCCGGTCCGCCACGCTACGAGGGTCGCAGCATCCGCCGCCTGGACGATGCACCCGGCCGCGTGCTCGGCGTCTACCGCCCGGGACCGCGCGAAAACCGTATCATCCCCACCGACCGACGATCCAAGGCGGAATGGCTGGTGCCGCCGGGCGAGGACGGCGGCGCGCTGGCCGGCGAGATCGTGCTGGCCGAGCCGCTAGCGCATCATCGCCTCGGCCTGAAACCGGCGCGGGTGATCGAGCGGTTGGGCAACATGGGCGACGCCCGCTCGATCAGCCTGATCGCGATCCATACGCACGACATCCCCCAGGTCTTTCCCGAGGACGCGCTGGCCGAGGCGGCGCGGGCCCGCCCTGCCCCGCTCGGCCGCCGCACCGATCTGCGTGATCTGCCACTGGTCACCATCGACGGCGAGGACGCGCGCGACTTCGACGACGCGGTGTTCGCCGAGGCAACGCCAACCGGCTTTCGCCTGGTCGTCGCAATCGCCGACGTGGCGCATTACGTGCGGCCTGGATCGGCGTTGGACCACGCGTCCCGCGCGCGTGGCAACTCGGTGTATTTTCCCGACCGCGTGGTGCCGATGCTACCCGAGGCGCTGTCCAACGACCTGTGCAGCCTGCGGCCGCACGAGGATCGGCCGTGCCTGTTCGTTGAGATGATGGTCGATGCCAGCGGCCGCAAGACGGCGCATCGGTTCGGTCGCGGTCTGATGCGGAGTGCCGCGCGGCTGACCTATGAGGCGGTGCAGCGGACACAAGATGGGGCCGAAACGACCCAGCTGCCGTTGCCGCCGCTGTATGCCGCCTACCGCGCGCTGCTGGCGGCGCGGCAGGCGCGCGGCACGCTCGATCTCGATCTGCCCGAGCGCCAGGTGAAACTTGACGACGCCGGCCGCGTCGCTGCGGTCCTACCGCGCCCCCGCCTGGACAGTCATCGCCTGATCGAGGAGTTCATGGTGCTGGCCAATGTCGCGGCGGCGGAAGAATTGGAGCGCCTGCGTCAGCCCGCGATGTATCGCGTCCATGCGCCACCAACGGAGGAGAAGCTTGCCAGCCTGCGCGCGTTCCTCGGCGGTATCGGCGTCAGCCTGCCGCCGGGCGACCAGCTGCATCCGCGCGACCTTGACCGGGTACTGCGCCGCGTCGCCGGCACCGAGGAGGCGCAGCTGGTCAATGAGGTTATGCTGCGCAGCCAATCGCAGGCCGCCTACAGCCCGGACAACATCGGTCATTTCGGCCTCGCGCTGACCCGCTACGCGCATTTCACCAGTCCGATCCGGCGCTACGCCGACCTGCTGGTGCACCGTGCGCTGATCGCCGGCCTGAAGCTTGGCCCGGGCGCGCTGGATGCCAAGGAGGCCGCGCGGTTCCCCGGCACCGCCGAGCACATCACCGCCACCGAGCGGCGCGCCCAGCTCGCCGAACGCGAGGCGATCGATCGTTACCTGGCGGCGTTCATGGCGGACAAGGTTGGCGCGCATTTCGCCGCGCGGATTTCCGGCGTGACGCGGTTCGGCGTTTTTATTACGGTGGCGGACAGCGGCGCCAGCGGCCTGGTGCCGATGTCGGCACTGGGCGACGACTACTGGCAGCACGACGAGCGCGACCAGACGCTGACCGGACGCCGCACCGGCCAGGTGTTCCGGCTGGCGCAACAGGTCGAGGTGCGGTTGTCGGAGGCCAGTCCGGTCACCGGCGGGCTGGTGTTCCACATCGTGCCGGATCGGGCCGCCCCGGGTGCGCGCGGTGGGGGAGGACGAACCGCTGGTCGTACCGCGGACCGTGCGCCATCCGGGAAACCGGGCCAGGATCAGGCACGTGCGGATCAGGCGGGCAAGAATCGACCCGCCAAGAGCCGCTCCAAACAACGGTCGCGAAACAAATGAGCCGGCTGGGCATCCTGCTGCTGCTGGTGCTGCTGGTGGTCCGGGCGCATGCCGAGACGGGGTCGCCGGCGACGTTCAACGCGTCGCTGGCCACCTCGGTCTACACCACTGCGCTGGCATTCATGGCCCCGCGCACGCTCGATCCGGTGCCAGTGTCGCAGCTGACCGTCTGGGGCCTGCATGGGCTGACCGCGCTGGATCCCGACCTGATCGTTGAGGCGCGCGACGGCGAGCTGCGGCTTGGATTACCGCGACACCCGTTGGCGGCGGCGACGGCGCCGAAGACCGATGATCCGGGCGCCTGGGCTGCCGCGGCGGTGCAGCTCTCGGTCGCCGCGTGGGCCAGTTCGCCCCGGCTGCGGCGTGCCGGCACCACCGGGGTGATCACCAACTTCTTCGACGAAATCTTCAACCATCTGGATCCCTACTCGCGCTACGTCCCGCCGGCCGAGGCGGGCGCGGACCGCGCCCGCCGCACCGGCAGCGCGGGCGCCGGCCTGACCCTGACCGCGGACAACGGGGTCATCGTGGTGCAGCAGGTCGTGTCCGATGGTCCCGGCGCGACCGCGGGCATCCGCGCCGGCGACGTGGTCCTCGCGGTGAACGGCCAGCCGACCCGCGGCGTCGATCTGGCCACGGCCTCCGGCTGGATCGCCGGGCCGGAGGAAACCCGGGTGACCGTCACGGTGCGCGGCCGCGAGGGGCGCGTGCGCACGTTGGACCTTATGCGCGCCATGGTGCCACCGGACACAGTGTTCCCCGACCGCCAGCGCGATGCGCTGACGGTCCATGTCACCGCGTTCGACCGTGAGACCGCGGTGCGGCTGGCGCGCGCGCTGACGGCAGCCCTGACCGGCGCGGCCGCCGCGGCCCATCCAGTCGCCGGGGTGATCCTGGATCTGCGCGGCAACCGCGGCGGGCTGGTGCGCGAGGCGGTCGGTGTGGCCGACACCATGCTGCCGTCTGGCATCGTCGTCAGCGCGGTCGGCCGCGATCCCGACGCGACCCGGGTCTGGCGCTCGACCGATGGCCAGTTGGCCGACGACATTCCGGTGGTGGTGATGGTCGACGGCCGCACCGCGAGTGCCGCGGAGATCCTCGCCGCCGCGCTGGCCGATCGCGGGCGCGCGGTGGTGGTCGGCAGTGCCACGCTGGGCAAGGGCCTGGTTCAGACCATCGCGCCGCTGCCCGACGGCGGCGAGCTGTTTGTGACCTGGAGCCGCCTGCTGGCGCCACGCGGCTGGCCACTGCAAGGCCTCGGCGTGCTGCCCCAGGTGTGCAGCAGCCTGGGCCAGAACGCGCTGCAGAGTGAGCTCGACAGCCTGGACCAGGGGGTGCAGCCGATGGCCGAGGCGATCGCCCGCAGCCGTGCCGCCCGGTCGCCATTGCCGCCGGCGCAGGCGCTGGCGATCCGCGCCGCCTGCCCGGCGGCCGAGGGCACCGACATGGATGTGACCGCGGCGAAATTCCTGATCCAGCACCCGGTGGCGTATGTCACCGCACTGCTGCCGCCGCTGCGCGATACAGCGCAGACGAGCGCTGGGATCAGGTAGCGGGGAGGTTTGAGAAGGCACCCCGTGTCATGGCGCGCGCAGGCGGGCCATGACACCGCAAATGCCATCGCCGCTATCGAGGCCATGCCGGGACTTGGGTCCGGCGCACATGCCTTTGCCTGCGGCATGACCGCAAGGCGTGGATGCCGGGCCTGCGCCCGGCATGACGTGGCTGCGCCAGTGGGTCAATCTCTCTGAGACACGGTGTCCCGCATTGACACATGTCGTTACGCTTCCCCCTATACCGCTCTCACAGGCGACGGTCTAAGAAAGCACGGGGGAGCACAAACCATGTCTGTTGCGCCAACGCGTCGCCGTGTTCTTCAGGCCGCCTCACTCGGCCTTGCGACGGGACCGTTCGGCGCCCTGATCCCGGCGCGGGCGATGGCGTCGGATGCCGCCGCGCTGGCACCCCGCCGCGTGTTCTTTCGGGATCCGGATCGATCTGGCGTACGCATCAGTCCCGACGGGCGGACCCTCGCCTGGCGCGAGCCACGCGACGGCGTCCTCAATCTCGTGGTCGCACCGGTGGACGATCCGACGCAGTCCAGACAGGTGACCCATGGCAAGGATCGCGCGGTCGGATGGTTTTTCGTCTGGGCGTGGACCAACAAACATATCGTCTTTTTCGATACGGTCGGCGATGAGAACTACCGCGCCCACAGCGTCGACATCGACACCGGTGCCACGAAACCCCTGACTCCGGCGGGCGGCGTGCGGGCCTTCGTGCAGCAGCGATCGCGCCGCTTTGCTAACGAGATGCTGTTCGGCATCAATGCCCGCGACCGCGGGCTATTCGACCTGGTGCGGGTCGATATCACCAGTGGCGACAGCCAGCCCGTGTTGCAGAACCCGGGCTTCGATCGGCTCTACACGACGAGCGACTTCCAGGTGCGGTTCGGGCGGCGGTATCGCGCGGACGGCGTAGCGGACCTGCAGAAATGGGAGCCGGATGGCACCTGGAGCAACTTCCTGACCATCCCGCCCGAGGACGCGATGACGACCTGGCTCGACGCCATCAGCGACGACCGGCGGTCGGTGTTCATGATCGACTCACGTGGCCGGAACACCGCAGCGCTGGTCGAGTTCGACGTGGCAACGAAGGAAGGCCAGGTGCTCGCGGAAGATCCCGAGGCGGACATCATCGACGCCGCCTATGCCCCCGCCTCGGGGCGCCCGTATGCCGCGGTGTCGATGCCGGCGCGCAAGCGCTGGCACCTGATCGATCCCGCCTACGCGTTCGACCTCGCGCATCTGCGCGCGGGCGCGGGTGACGGTGAGTTGGAACTGGAAAGCCAAAGCATCGAGCGGGGACGCATCGTTGCGATGTATTATCCGAGCGACGCAGCGGGGCAGTATGTGCTGTATGACCGCAACCCGCGGTCCGCGCGGCCACTGTTCAAGACCCGGAACGACCTGGCTGACCTCGGGCTGCGGCCAATGCAACCGGTGGTCATCCCGGCGAGCGACGGAGTGAAGCTGCACGGTTATTTGACGCTGCCGGCCGACAGCGCACGCACCGGCGCCTTCGTGCTGTCGATCCATGGCGGGCCGTATGACCGGGACGAGTGGGGCTACTCGGGCACGCATCAATGGCTGGCCAACCGCGGCTACGGCGTACTGAGCGTCAATTATCGCGGGTCCACCGGATACGGGAAGCAGTTCGTTGCCATTGCCGACCAGGGCTGGGGCGGCCGCATGCAGGACGACCTGACGGATGCCGCTGCCTGGGCGGTGGCGCAAGGCTATGCCGATGCGAAGCGGATCGGCTTTTACGGCGCGAGCTACGGTGGCTACGCGGCGTTGACCGCGGCGACCAAGACGCCGGAGATGTTTGCCTGCATCGTCGATCTGTTCGGGCCGTCGAATCTCGTGACGATGATGCGCAACTTCCCGCCCTATTGGGGTTCCTGGCTGGCGACCTGGAAGCGCCGGCTGGCCGATCCGGAGACGGAGGAAGGGCGGCGTTGGCTCAACGAACACTCCCCGCTCGGTCGCGCCGAGAGGATCGTGCGTCCGATGCTGATCGGCCAGGGCATGCGCGATGTGCGGGTCACGCCGCGGGAGAGCGAGCAGATCGTCCAGGCGATGCGGGCGCGACAGATCCCGGTCACGTATGTGACGTTCGCGGACGAGGGGCACGGGTTCGTGCGGCAGGAGAACCGGCTGGCGTTCAGTGCGGTGATGGAAGCATTTCTGGCGCAGCATCTTGGAGGGCGGGCGGAGCCGATTGGCGAGGCGTTTGCTGGTTCGTCGATCAAGTTTGAGGTCGGGCGCGCATTGATACCCGGCGTCGGATAGCGTGGGGGCTGGGTTGCGCACCGCAAGCCATCAACCTGACTTAGAGGTGTAGTGAGACCTGGAAGTTCACAGGAGAAAGAAATCTGTTGCACTTTACGCGAAGGAAGCAACAAAACCGCTGCGCGAAGCGCATTAATCCACCTTGCCTCTCTGCGGGCTCTGCGTTCTCTGCGAGCTCTGCGTTGACGCTATCGTGATCGGAACGCTCTCCGACCGCCGAGCTGGCCCACGAACCGCTTCCCCAACTCAAACTGCCTGTATGTTGGAACCGAGCAGGCTAACAAAGAGCTCGCAGAGGACGCAGAGCCCGCAGAGAAGACAAAAAATTGAATGGCGCTTCGCGCCAAGAACGCAGACGCTACCTTCACGCGATACGCTATGGTGCCGGCGTGATTGCTTGCTGCGCTAACCCGCAGCACCACCCCGAAAATAAAATCGCCGACCAGGAGGACCCGGTCGGCGATAAAGGGGAGACCCACGGCGATGCATCACCGCACTCTCCTGCCAACGACTCTGCTGGCGTTTCCCCCGCCCGTCAAGTCGGCCAACTCACCCCCGGCAGATGCGCCAGCACCTCGCGCCGCAAGCGCACCCGCCAACCACCGCGATGCGCAGCGTCATGATCCGCCAGATACACCCGCATCGGTGCCGGCATCGGCCGCGGCGTCATCTGCATACGGCCGGCCGCCACCACGGCGCGCAACGTCTGCCACAGCATCCGGTTGCGCGCGCCCTTCAGCGCATACGCCATGATGCGTGGCAGCAACCCACCCCAACCGGCATCCCACTTGCGCGCGATATAGATCCGGTTGCGCACGAAGTAGAACCAGCGCTCGCCGGACCACGCCACGCGGTGCTCGGGACTGACCTTGTGGCGCACGACAAGGTCGCCGCGGTACACCACCCGCCAGCCCAAAGCGACCGCGCGCAGGCAAAAATCCAGTTCCTCCCAACAGAAGAACAGCGCGTGGTCATACCCGCCCGCCGCGTCCCATGCGGCGCGGCGTATCGCATGGCCCGCACCGACGAATGTTGTCGTCTCGAAACGCATCGCCGCGCGCGGCAGCAATGCCAGCGGATAGCCCCAGGACGACAGATCGTCGGCGCCGGTCGCATCGACCACAATACGAAATCCGATCGCTGCCAATGCCGGCGCCACATCAAGCGCGGCGACCGCACGCGCCACCGTGGTCGCATCCTCGAATTCCGCGTCATTGTCGAGCGCGACCAGCACCCTTCCATGCCCGAGCGAGGCCGCCAGGTTGCGACCGCCTGCCACGCCGAGATTGCGGCCGGCCGACACCAGCGTGGCATCCGCCCGCCCCGCCACCACGGCGGTGATACGTGCCAATGCGGCCGGCGACGATCCCTGATCGACGACGATCACGTGTCGTGACGCGCCGGTCTGCGCCAGGGCCGAGGCGATCGCGGCGACCGTTTCTTCCGCCCGGTCCAGCGACAGGATCAGGATGTCGGCGTCGTAACGTCCCTCGGGTGCATCGGTCACCACATACCCATCATGACACACCAGTCACAACCGCGCGGCGATGCCCGGAATCGCGAGATAGGCCAGCCGCCGCATCTCCCGCCTGCCATGCGTCACGGTGTCCAGCACCAGGCCACAGACGAAGGCGAGGAACGACAGCAGCACCAGGCCGGTCGCCAACACCGCGGTCGGCAGGCGGGGCACCAGGCCGGTGCGCAGGAACTCGATCACCACCGGCAGGCCGACACCGAACCCGCCCAGCAGCAGCACAGCGCCGATCAGCGCAAAGAACTGCAACGGCCGCTCCTCCTTCACCAGCAGGACGATACTGCGCAGGATGCGGATTCCGTCGGCGTAGGTGCGCAGCTTCGACACCGAGCCCGGCGGCCGGCCGCGATACGCGGTGACCATTTCGCCGATCGGCATCTTCAGCTCCAGCGCATGGACGGTGAATTCCGTCTCCGTCTCGAACCCCGCGGCCAACGCGGGGAAGCTCTTGACGAAGCGGCGGCTGAACACGCGGTAGCCGGACAGCATGTCGCTGACCCGGTTGCCGAAGATCTGCCGCACAAGCCCGGTCAGCACGACATTGCCGAGCCGATGGCCACGGCGGTAGGCGGCGGTCTCCTCGGTGATGCGGGTGCCAGTCACCATGTCGAGCTGCTGGTCGAGCATCAGTTGCAGCATGACCGGCGCCGCCGTGGCGTCGTACGTGTCGTCGCCGTCGACCAGGACGAACACGTCGGCCTCGACGTCGGCGAACATGCGCCGCACCACGTGGCCTTTGCCCTGCAAGGTTTCAATGCGGACCACCGCGCCGGCGGCGCGTGCCGCTGCCACCGTGCCGTCGGTCGAGTTGTTGTCGTAGACGTAGATGCGCGCCGACGGCAGTACGGCGCGGAAGTCCGCGACGACCTTGGCGATCGCCGTCGCCTCATTGTAGCAGGGGATCAGCACGGCGACCGCAAGGTCGGCTGGCATGTTCGAGATGGGATCCGTAAGGGTTTGCACGCGCTGCGGCCATTGGTCTGAGGGAACGGGTTCGATCTCCGCCACCATGCCCGCCCAGCCGTCCGCGCGATAGACTGGCGCCTCATGGGCGGTTGACCGTCGCACCGCGCGTGCGGCGGCCCGTCCCACCCGGCGCGCGCGTTCCACATCCTCAATAGACCCCGCGCGAGCCGACCAGCACCACGACGGTCCGCGCGATGATCGCCAGGTCGAGCCACGGCGACCAGGTCTCAATGTATTCCAGGTCACTGTCGATCCGGTGCAGCAGCTTGTTGACGGTCTCGGTCTCGCCCCGCCAGCCGCGCACCTGGGCCAGGCCGGTGAGGCCCGGGCGCATCCGGTGACGCGCGGCGTAGCGCGGACTGACCTGCTCGAACGGCTGGCCGGCGGCGCAGGTGCCGGGTGCGTGCGGCCGAGGGCCGACCAGTGACATGTCGCCGCGCAATACGTTCAGCAGTTGCGGCAGCTCATCGATCGAGCGGCAGCGCAGCCAGCCGCCAATCCGGGTAACGCGCGGATCGCCGCGGCAGGCCTGGCGCAGCTCGCAGTCGGGATGGACGTGGCGGTACATGGTGCGGAACTTCCACATCACGAACGGTCGCCCGTGCAGTCCAATCCGCCGCTGGCGAAACAGCGCAGGCCCGGGGCTGTCCCAGCGCACCAGCAGCGCGGTGACCAGGAGTGGAACCGCCAGCACGGCCAGCGCGAGTGTGACGGCGATGATGTCCATTGCGCGCTTCACCACGCCAAGCCAGCCGTGGCAGCGCGGCACGAACGGCTCCGCGAACGACATCGGCGGCGAGGCGACATCGCCGGCATAGACAAATCGGTGGCTCAGTGCGCGGCGTGGTTCGAACATGAAACGGCTGAAGTCCCTCCGTCGCGCCGACTCGCCGGATCGCGATGGAAGGCATTGTACGCAGCGGAATTCTCACCAAACGGTTAACAACGACGCCGTTGGGAACTGGCGATTCGAATATTATCCGGTGTAAGCGGAACAAACCGGGGATGCCTTGGGAGACGTCATACCGACGTATGGATTGCCACGCGATTGCGTGCGCCGCCCGCGTGGGGATCAGCGAAATACCACCGAGCGCGACATGCGGAAGTTCAGGAACATCCCGGCAATCGCGCCGCCCGCGACCGCGTAGACCGGTTGTGCCGCACAGAGCGGGACGAAGGTGACCAGCAGCGCGTAGGCACCGCGGTTGAGGGCGAAGCCAAGCAGGTTGACGAGCATGAAGAGGGCCCATTGGCGATGTGCGGGGCCGGAGCCCTGGCCGCGGAAGGTCCAGATGCGGTTCAGCACCCAGTTGCCAGAGGCGGCAACGATGTACGCGACGGCACCGGCGCCATATAGGCCAAGCGAGGCGCGCAGGCTGTAGACCGTTGCCGTGTCGATCAGGAAGCCGATCACGCCGACCACGCCGAAGTGCATGAACTGCACCAGCGTGGCGATGCGTGCGGCCGTCGCGTGGTGGCGCAATGGGCGGGGCAGCAGTGGGGTCAGGCGGAGCAGCAGGGCATGCATTGGCGCGGCGTGACACGATGGCTGGTTAGAGGCAAGCAGCGTCGGGGACGGCCGCAAGGCAATCGGCTGAGCGCCCGCCCACCTTGTCATTGCGAGAAGCAGGCGAAGCAAACCCCCTCCCGGGGTACTCGGATAAAGATTGCTTCGCCTGCTTCTCGCAATGACAGTAATATTCGGGAATGGGCATCACGATTGCCGTGATTTAGCCCAAATTGCATGAATGGCGGCAGGCTTCGCTTGCCTTTCGATCATTGGATAGTGCGGCCATTACCAACCGCCCAAATCAACAGCAGGTCATCGTCACAGACCGGTGCAAAACAAGCGCACTGCGCGGGATTTCACATAATTTGCACGAATTTCAGCTGGCACCACGGCCCATGGCATGGACGTTGCTCCTGCCCTCGCACCTCCGGGACATCGAAAAGCACAAAGGGGCTCCATCATGCGCATTGCGTCGTCGCGCCCGGCCTGCACGCGTCACCCTGATCGCAGCACCGGCATCACGCGCCGCGCGGCGCTGGCTACCGCGGGGGCCGCGGCCCTCGCCACCACGTTGCCGCCGGCCCACGCCGCCGACCCCACCACGATCCGCGTGTCGTTTCCGGCGCCCGTCGCCACGCTCGATCCGGCGAAGTTTCGCGTCGGCGGCATGGAGTACAACTACGCGCACTGCGTGTTCAATCGCCTGACCTCGCAGGACAACAAGCTGCAGGTGCAGCCGGAGTTGGCGACCAGTTGGGAGTCGACCGAGGACCTGAAGACCTGGACCTTCCATCTGCGGCCCGGGGTGAAATTCCACAACGGCAAGGCGTTCGATTCGGCCGACGTGGTGTTCACCTACAACCGGCTGCTCGACAAATCGATCGGGTCGGTGCTGCGCGCCGCGTTGATGGTGATCAGCAAGGTGGAGGCGGTCGATCCGATGACCGTCAAATTCACCCTGTCGATCCCGTATGCCGACTTGCCCGCGGTCACCGCCGGCTATCAGGCGATGATCGTCACCGAGGGCGCGGTGGATACGCTGACCACCAAGCCGGTCGGTACCGGGCCATTTCGTTTTGTCGAGTACCGCCCCGGCGATCAAATGACGCTGGAGAAGAACCCTGACTATTTCCTCGCCGGCGTGCCGAAGCTGGACAAGGCGATCCTGCGCATCATTCCGGAATTCACCACCGCTGTCGCCGGGCTGGAGAGTGGTGCTATCGACATCGTCTACAATCTTCCGCCCGAGCAGGTCGATGCGCTGAAGCACAGCACCGTCTCCCGCGTCGAGGAGGTCACGTCCGGCACCTGGCAGGGCATCGTCTTCAACAACCAGTTCAAGCCGTTCGACAATCCGAAGGTGCGCGAGGCGTTCATCAAGATCATCGACAAGCCGACGCTGACCGATATCGCGACGTTCGGGCACGGCACGCCGACGGTGACGCCAATTCCGCCGACGCATCCGTATTTCCGCAAGGACCTGCTGGCGGGACCGGACATTGCGGGGGCGAAGAAACTGCTGGCGGAGGCGGGCTTCCCCAATGGGTTCGCGACCGAGATGTTCATTCCGGGCAACGATCCATCGATGGAGCGGCTCGGCACCGCGTTCCGCGACGCGGCGAAGGCGGCCGGCGTCACGGTGTCGTTGCGCATCGTGCCGCAGGATAAGTTCTTCGCCGAGATGGAAGGCAAGGTCCCATTCAACGTCGACGAGTTCTTTGGGCGGACGACGCCGGATTTGATGCTGTACGCA
>Ga0182030_10016427_pt1 | contig 14416 bp, 13 predicted proteins | sample 812S3MmetaG_FD_121299 | JGI IMG/M metagenome (GOLD analysis project Ga0182030, IMG submission 121299) | Permafrost microbial communities from Stordalen Mire, Sweden - 812S3M metaG (Illumina Assembly) | ecosystem: Environmental > Terrestrial > Soil > Wetlands > Permafrost | place: Sweden...
CGGCGCACGAAATCCCGCGCCGGCAAGCCCGCCAGCGCCGCGTCGAATCTGAGCACCAGCAGCGCATCGATGCCGGTGGAAGCCAACAGTTGCAGCCTATCGTCCAACGGCGTCAGCAGCTTTGGCGCCTGCGCAGGGCGCAGAAACTGCTCCGGATGGGGATCGAAGGTGATGGCCACGGAGCGCATTCCCCGTTGGCGTGCTTCGCCGGCCACTGCTTGGAGGATTCGCCGATGGCCAAGATGCACGCCGTCGAAGTTGCCAATCATGACCATGGAAGGGCCGAATCCGGAAGGAATCTCATCGATGGCGCGATAGACCGGGACGATGCCGGCGGCTGTATCGCTCATAGGCTCACTGCCAGGCTAAACCCGTCGTAGGCCAGGCTGATGCCGGAGGGCAGCATCCGGTTGGTTTCTTTGTGGCCAAGCTCGTGGGCGATGTGGGTCAGCCAGGTCTTTCCCGCGCCAATCCGCCGCGCCCAGCCCACCGCCTGCTCCACAGTTGCGTGGCTGGGGTGCGGTTTGTGGCGCAGTGCTGAGAGAACCAGATGGTCCAAGCCATCGAGCAGCGCAAAACTCTCCTCCGGGATGCCGCTCACGTCGGTCAGGTAAGCGACGCGGCCCATGCGAAAACCCGCGATCACCATCTGTCCGTGCTGGACTGGAATCCGAAGGAACTCCACCCCATAAAGCGCAGTGAGTTCGCTTAGCGGCTCAAGGCGCACACGCGCGCGGTTCGGATAGGTAGCCTGCGGCGAGAAGGTGTAATCGAAGATCTGCTCCAGCACTGCCGCAGTCTCCGGCGCGGCGTAGAGCGGAATTGGTCCGCCCTCGCGGACGGATGTAAAGCTGAGCGGCCGCAAATCGTCCAGGCCCAGAATGTGGTCGGCATGGGAGTGTGTATAGAAGACCGCATCCACGCGCTTGATTCCGCTGCGTAGCGCCTGCTCACGGAAGTCCGGCCCGGTATCGATGACCACCGTGCGCTCGATCTCGCCGCCATCCCGCCAGCGCAACATCGCGGAGGGCCGCAGGCGCCGGTCGCGCGGATCGGAGGAGGTGCACACCGCACAATCGCAACCCAGCGTCGGAACCCCCATGGAGGTTCCCGTTCCGAGAAAAGTCAGCTGCCCGTCCATAAGCTCTCGCCGGAGATCTGTTCCCTGCCCCGTTCTGTTAAACTACCGACCCACTTGCAAAATTGTCTTCAGGCTGTAGTGTGTGTCAGGGCATGACTTCAGTCGTGCCGCAAACGGCCAATTAAGATTCCGGCTTTAGCCGCCGCGAAATTGCAAATTACTGAAAACAAGACCGCAAGGGCTAAAGCCCTCCATGATCTTGTTGCTCTTTCGGCACGACTAAAGTCGTGCCCTAACACTTTATGCAGTCTCAATAAAATGTTGCAAGAGACTCTACCGTCTTCCCGGCGGCGGCGGTGGCGGCGGCTGCATCGCCTGAGTCGTGATCATGCTGGTCAGATCGAGAAAAGCCATGCGCAACTCGAAGAGAACCGTCTGGAGAGTGCGGTCTTCCGATTCTGTCAGGTTTCCGCGGGTCTTCTCCGCCAGCACGCCCAGCAGGTCGATGGTTGTGCGCGCGCCCAAAATGTCGACCCGCGGATGCTGCCCATCCTGCGTCCCCGCTCCCATCTGGATCATGGCGGAGACGTAAAACTGCTGCACCAAATGCTCAAATGCTATCGGCGGTTGCGCGCCAACAGCGGGATTCTGCGCGCGGATCAGCTCTTCAAGCCGCTGCGCCGATGCGTCATAGGCGGTCTTCTGCTGGCGGCTTTCAGCGGCGGTCGGTGCAGGCGGCAACTCCGGTTCCGAAGCTCCCTCGGGAGCCTCAGCCGCGGCAGGGGTGCGCTCGGCTTCGCGCTTGCTATCGTTGACCACCAGTTGGGGTCCCGCGCTGGGGACTTCCGGTTTCGAACTGGTCTCGGCTGCCGGCGCCGTCGCGGAGTCTCGCTCCTGCCGATTCTCTTGTTCGTCATCCGCCTTGAACTTGCGGCGGTCGATCACGGTAAACTTTGGTGTTTCGCTCATGGCTCCTTGTTTCCAGTCCACTTCAGAACTTGACTCTCTATTTGCGCCGGCTCCGCTTACGCTCCGGCCTATCCATTCAGGTGAGGCTGTCCCTCAACGATACGGGCGGTCCCCGAGCCTGCCCCACTGGCATAGCCAAGGGGCTGGTCGCGCAACTCGGCCTCTGCGCGAATCATTCCCAGCGCAAAGATGCGGGGGGCGGCAGGCAGCGCCAGTCGTGCCGCGCTGGTGACTTGCCCTACCGCCGTCCCGTCTATCATGGTCAATTCAGTCCCGTCCGCGGGAACCGGTCCCGTCAGCTCAAGCTGCCGCAGATGCCTGTGGACGCTTCCCCGCGACCGGATCCGCTCCACGATCTCCTGCCCGAGGTAGCAGCCCTTGTTGAAGTTGAGAGCCCTCATCTGCGAGGTCTCCTGGGGCAAGTCGCGCTCAGCGATGTCGATCCCATAGGCCGGAATGCCTTCGGCGATGCGAAAGGCCTCCAAGGACGCCGCTCCCACAGCAGTTGCTCCAGCCGTATGCAGTGCTCCCCATACCCTTTTGATGCCCGGCTCCGGTGCCCAAAGCTCATAATGCGGAGCCAGTACCCCGTACCCGCGAAAAATCCTCAAATTCACCCCATTCCACTCCACGCGGGTTGTGGTCATCGGCGCCGGCAGGGTGGGCAGGCTCAGCCGGTCCAGAACGTCGTCGCTCGCGGGGCCGGTCAAACCCACTGCGGCCTCGCCACTCAACACAACCAGTTCCACATCGTCCATGACGATGAAGCGTTCAAGGTGAGCCATCAGCGGCTCAAACTGGCCAGCCTCAATCTCCAGATCCAGCTCGTCTCTTTCGCGCCAAACCGTCAAATCGCCTCGAATTCGCCCCTGCGCATTCAGAACGAGGTTCCAGGCGCCGGCATTGGCCCCCAGCTCGTTCACAACATTGGTGACCATGCCGCTCAACCATCGAAAGCGGTCTTCTCCGCGTACCGCAACACGCCTGAACCAGCCCAAATCGTGAGCCGCGGCTCCAGTCGCCAGCGCCGCTGTTTCCCTCTCCGGCGCGTCCAACTCTCGTGGGGTCAACACGCCACGATAGACAGTAAGTTCAGGCGGCAGTACCGCGGATGCCAGCAGCGCAGCGAGCGGAGTGGCTTGGATGGTAGCGGCAAGTTCGGTTTCAGTCATTGGGGAGCTTTTCCGCGGTTTCGCGCAGTTTTCAAGCAGAAACTTCACGCCAGACCGCATCCTGATTATAGCCTTGAAAGAAGACGTGCAACGCTGGCTAACGCGGCTGAAGCCTTCGGGAGGGAACCAAACATGCTTAGGAGAGTTCCATGGCAAGAGGTGTGCAAGTTTCTTGCCGGCGCCTTCTTTATGAATTCCATCATGCTGTTCTACCTGTGCCTATACAGGGTTTCGGTTCCTATCTTCAGCACGGGTTTTACCCAGACTCCGGAGATCAGTTGCGTGCGCGGCATCTCCCATTTCGGATTCTTCTTGATCTTCTTCTACCTCGGCTTCGTGCGAACCTGGAAGAACCGTTCGAACAAGTGAGTTTCCATGACAAATGTGAAAAAGTCCAGCCTGCGAGAACCAATAGGAGAAATCGCCAAGCAACCTGAAAGTGGAACCACCTGGAGAGTCGATGATCAAGCAGCATCTCGTGGAAAGAGTTTGGCGAACGTGGACCCTCACGGCGGCGATCTGTTTTGTGGTAGCGATCGCAGCCCCAGCCCAGCAGCGGCCGGTCGCCCCCCGAACCAATCCAATCCAGTCCCCCGGTCAGGAATCGGCCCACATGTCGCCCGACCAGGCGAAAGAGCTCTTCGCACTTGTCGACGATCTACTGAAGTTCTCCTCGCAGGAGACGGGCCTGCCCATCAAGAGCACCGTCAAGCGGCAGCTCACAACCCGCACCGAAGTTGAGATCTATTTGAATGAGAAATTCAACGAGGATGAAGGCGCCAAGCGCCTCCAGAAGAGTGAGATCGTTCTCAAGAAATTCGGATTGCTGGACCGTGACTTTGCCCTCAAGCCCTTCCTTTTGGCGCTTCTCAAGGAGCAGATCGAGGCCTATTACGACTCTAAAACCAAGACGGTCAATCTGCTGGATTGGATAGGGATCGAAGAGCAGAAGCCGGTGCTGGCCCACGAGCTGACGCACGCCCTTCAGGACCAGCACATCGATCTTACAAAGTGGAACGACCAGACCCCGGATGACGTCTCTGTAAATGCCTCCGGCGACACCGATCACGTGGCCAAGGACGAGCTCGATACCGCCCGCGAAGCCGTTGTCGAGGGCCAGGCCACCGCCGTCATGATTGACTACAGTCTCAAGCCTATGGGTAAAAGCTTGGTCAAGGATCCCGAGGTGATGGATTTCGTCAAGCAGCAGATGACAGCTTCGGATAGCTCCCCTGTGTTGGCCTGCGCCCCGCTCCTGCTCTCCGAATCTCTGCTCTATCCCTATCGCGAGGGGCTCAGCTTCGAGCAGGACGTATGGATGGATAAGGGTCAGGCAGCCGCTTTCACAGGAACCCTGGACCGCCCGCCGACCTCCACCTGGGAGATCGACAATCCTCGCGAATATGAGCGCGGGAGCATTCCTGCCGTGCCCCTTCTGCCCGACATTCATCCCCTCGTCGACAAGCTCTACAAGCCCTATGACATCGGCCAGGTTGGAGAGCTCGACCTGCACATTCTCGCCGAGCTCTTCGGAGGAGAGGAGGCCGCCCGCGACCTGACGCCTGCCTGGAATGGCGGCATCTACTGGGCCGGCCAACTGCGCTCCGCCAAGAGTCCGGAGGAGCAAGCCAAGACCAAATCCCTCGCCCTCTTCTACCTCTCCGTTTGGAGGAACTCGGCCTCCGCCCAGGCCTTTACCCAGCTCTATGCCGACAACCTGGGCCGCAAATACTCCGGCCTCAAGGCTGACCTCGATGCCGAGAACTCCGCTACTAAGGAACTGCCGCCGGGATCGTCCCAGGCCGTTTCCGAAGAGGAGGTCTACTCCACTAGCGAAGGCCCGGTCGTCATCACCACCCGCGGAAAGATGGTCTTCGTTGCCGAGAGCTTCGACCTCGACCTTGCCCGCAAACTCACCGCGCCCGTCCTCGACGCTCAGGGAACCGGCCAGCTCAAGATGGCTGGTTCAGCCCAACCGGCAGGTTTGCAGGATACATTGAAACCACCGGGTGCCCCAGGTCTCGTCCGCCCCGGCGGAGAAACCTGGGAACCGCTCACCGCCAGCCTCATCCGCTTCTTCTCCAATTGCGGCATGATGAAGGCAGCCGCCGTCGCAGCTGTCCAGTCGGCAAAGTAAATCCAGCCAGCCTAACTCCTGCGCCCCATTCTTTTCGCCTTTTTGCCGCGGAAAGGATGGTAAGCCATAAAACTCAACCCACCGAGGTCTATGACCTCATGAAGTTGTACCAGTGTGGGTGCCCCATCCATTCCGCAGCTTCACCGCGGAATGGGTGGGAAGGCATAAAATCATACGATCAACGAACTAGTTCCAGAGAGCATTACGACGCATCTTTGACAATGAGATACTCGTCCAGCAATTCGGCAACCAAAACCGCCGTAGGGACCGAGACCAGGGCTCCGGGAATGCCTTCAAGAGCCGAACCGATCAAAAGCGCCAGCAAGATGGCCAGGCCGGGCAGCCCTACGCTGTTCTTCATAATGCGCGGAGTCAGATAGGAGTTTTCAACCTGTAAATAGACCAAATAAAAGATAGCAATTCCCAGCACCCGGCCCCACGAATCAATGGCTGCCACAAGCAATGCGAGGCCCACGCAGATGGCAGCGCCCATCACCGGGATAATGTTGAGCAATCCCGTCAGTACGCCCAGCGCATAAGCATAGCGCACATTGAGGGAGAGATAGACCACCGTGCTGGTAACTCCAAGGATAAGCATCAAGCTGCCTTGTCCAACCAGCCATTTGCCCATGCGGACCTCCGCGCGCCGCAGGGTCTTGTCAAGCCGATCGCGCTTCTCGACCGGGAAAAAGGAAAGGAACCAGCGATACGCGTGTTCGCCTTCAAGAATGAAATAGACGGTTAGAATGAAGCCCATCGCGACATTGAATACCTTACCGGCCCAATCCCCAATCGAGTAGAGCAGATAGGTCGCAGCGTGGCTGGCGAAATCTTGCACCCGCGAGCTGATCTCGTCCGTATTGAGCCGGTCGGCGAATGGGATGGTCTTGATCTTCGCCAGCAGGGTAGGCAGGCGCGTTGGCATCTCGCTGCCAAACTTATGCATGTCGCGAATGACCGGTGGCAGGGCCAGGAACCCGAATGCAGTAAGCGCTGCGGCCACAGCCAGCAAAAGAAATAAAATGGCAGAACCCTTGAAGGGTCGCCAGCGGCCAATGTGAAATTGGGAAGTCGAACGCACCACGGGGCTGAGCACCACGGCAAACAGGCCGCTCACATACACCAGCATCAGCACATCGCGCACAAGCCACGCCATATAACAAGCCAAACCAAGCGCGAAGGTGAAGACAATGTCGCCGCGAAGATTGCGCGTGTTGCCGAAGGACTGGGTCATGTGCGAGCTCTTCTACAAGCCGGAGTGGAGGGCGCCGGCAATGCCGTGGCCGAACCAGGCAGTGCTGCCCGATGCAGAATATCAGATGGTTCTGATGCGGCAAAAACGTTGACGGGTTCCTAAGTCTCGCTCCCGAGTCCCGGGAACCGCTCACCTCCGAACTCCTCCACTTCTCTTCAAATTGCGGCCAGATGAAAACAGTGGCAAGCACCGCAGTGCAAGCAGGCATACGAAGGCAAACTAGTTCAGGCGGAGCGCTGACGGATTGCGCTCTACTTTGCGATTCTCCGCCAGTGAGACAAAAGTTCGCCCCGCCTTGGCAGCCACATCGTCTACGGCGCGCTCTGTGGAACCAGGATCAATTGTGACCCCAGTTCCAGAACCGCGCTGCGGTCAGTACTAGAGATGCGCGCGCTGCACCCCGGTCCTCCCTCCACTTCAAGCTTCAGCTTCGGCATGCCAAGCACGATTCCAGGATGCACTGTATTCGGCGCTCCGCCGGGATTGAGCTTGAAGTCGTTAAAGGTCAGGATTTTCGTAGCCGTTTTGGCGCTTCGCCTGCTGTCAAGCTCACCCATGGGCAAATCGTCATGCATTCTCGCATACTCTTCCTGAGGCCCAATCAAGCCAATCAGCCACAGAGGCATGGCCTTCTTTCCAATGCCATAACAATCTGCATGATCGAAGACCAGGGACAGTTCCGAAGAAGTAGAGTTTTTTTGTGAAAATGCGGAGGTCACGTGACCGTAGATGGCAGATCCTGAATTGATTTTGCATCCCGGATAGGCAATGTCCTGTTGGACGGTCAGCCAGAAGTCCTTGCCCACCTTCAGATGCCCAGAGTCCATCGGTACCGTCACTTTGGCCCTGATGGTCGCACTCACCGGAATGCCGATATCGGCATTCGGCGCGCAGGGAGCCGTGGCGATGGGTGTTGCAAGGGGGGACGGCGCGGGTGGACTGGCCGCGCTCTGCGCAAAGACTGAGACGGACAAGAAAGCCGGGAGAACGGCGATCCGGCCGATCCGTGGGAGCCGGATGAAGGATGGACAAGCGACGTGCATAATCCCTCTACGAATGCTGGGTGCCCCAGGTCTCGATTTTGAGACCTGGGAGAGCACGAACTAAATGTACGAAATCATCCAGTCAGATATTTACCTGCCGTCCCCGCCCAGCATCGATCCCAGGATGCCGCCCACAATCGCCCCGCCGGCGGCTGGGCCGGCCTGCCGGCTTTCGCCCCGCGGCAGGTATTCGCCAATCTGGTGTGCCAGCCGCGAGATGGGCAGTGTCTGCAGCCAAACCGTTCCTGGCCCTTGCAGCACGGCAAGGAAGATTCCGTCGCCGCCGAAGATCGCATTCTTGATCCCCGGAACCGTGGTGATATTAAAGCCCACCGACGCCTGGAAGGCCCCCACATGGCCCGGATGCACCCTCAGTACCTCGCCCGGCGCCAGGTTCTTCAAAACCAGCTCGCCGGAAAGCTCCAGCCAGGCAGTTCCCACTCCGCCGACCTTCTGCAGCAGGAAGCCGTTGCCGCCGAAGATGCCCGCGCCCAGCGACTGCTGGAAGCCAACTCCGATGGTCACCTGCGGCGTGGCGCACAGAAACCCATGCCGGTGGACCATGAATTCGGCGCCCGGGCCAACCTGAATCGGCACAATGTGCCCCGGCACCTTGGTGGCGAACGAGACTTCGCCGGGGTACTGGTAGGCCCGGTACTCGGTCATGAAAAGGCTGCCGCCGCCGGCCACCCGCTTCAGCGCGCCGAAGAATCCGCCGCCACCGCCCATCTGGGTGTGCGTCGTCATCTGTATGGAGCTGGTCATCCACGAGAGCTCGCCGCTCTCTGAGAACACGCTCTCGTTAGGGTCAAGCTGGACATCAAGTACAGGCATGGTGGTGCCCTGAATCCGCGTCTGCATGGGGTAAAGCCTCCTGTTGCTGGACAGTGTAACTGCCGAGACCAGAGGAAAGTCGAGTTAAAATTGCTATTCGGTGAAAGAAAGCCGGAATCTGTACAAGATCCCTTTAACGCATTGATCTCGTTTTCCTATTTCATGCTCGAAGATGCAAAATGGTTAGGCATTTTGGAGATCCTTTCAGTGAACGTAATTTTGAAGATCGCAGCACTCGCCCTGCTTCTCCCCGCCGCAGCAATCTCAACCTTCGCCCAGTCAGCCCCATCCGTTGCGCCCGCCGATTACTTCACCAACTTTCCCGCGGGCAGCTCACCGCAGGAAGTCGGCAAGCGCCTCGCCGAGCATTTCGTCACCTCGCCGCATCAAGGCGGTAAAACCATCTTCTATGGCGAGTGCGCCACCTGGTACGGCGCCCTCTCAGTCGCCCAGCTCACCCACGACGACTCCTTGCGCCAGCGGCTGATCGACAAGTTTGTGCCCCTCATGCCCGGCGGCGCCGAAGCCGGGCTTATCCCCGTCCGCCGTCACGTCGACGACTCCATCTTCGGCATCATCCCACTAGAGATCGCCATTCAGACCGGGGACAAGACCTACCTTTCCTATGGCCAGTGGTGGGCCGACCGCCAATGGGAGAATCCCCAGCCCATTGGCCTCTCGGCCGAGACCCGCTATTGGATCGACGACATGTACATGCTGACCATCCTTCAGCTTGAGGCCTTCCGCGCCACCGGAGATCGCAAATATCTGGACCGCGATGCCCTTGAAATGGTCTCGTATCTCGATAAGCTCCAGCAGCCCAACGGACTCTTCTACCATGCTCCCGATGTCCCGTTCTTCTGGGGGCGTGGCGATGGATGGGTGGCCGCGGGCATGGCGGAGATGCTGCGCAGCCTGCCCGCCGATCATCCCCAGCGGGCGCGCATCCTCAAGGGTTACCAGGCGATGATGGCCGCGCTGCTCAAGTACCAGGGGAAAGACGGAATGTGGCGGCAGCTTATCGATCACGACGAAGCCTGGCCTGAGACCTCCAGCTCCGCCATGTTCACTTTTGCCATGATCACCGGCGTGAAGTATGGCTGGCTCGACGGCTCTACTTATGGCCCCGCCGCCCGCAAGGCATGGCTCGCCGTCACCGGATACATCGATCAGAACGGCGATACTACCAGCGTTTGCGAAGGCACCGGCAAGAAGAACGACCTTGACTATTATCTCGAGCGCCGCCGCATGACCGGCGACTTCCACGGCCAGGCACCGATCCTTTGGGCCGCCTCAGCCCTGTTGCGCTAGTTTTGGCCGTATCCGGTAGCACCATGACCGTGTCGATAAGTGCTCTACCAGGTCTCAAAAGCGAGACCTGGGGCACCCAGAATTCGAGGGTTTATTTCCAAACCTCACGGTCACGGAACAAAAACCGATATCCAACAAAGGGGACGGCCCACGAGGCCCGTCCCCTTTCATTTGCAATATCTTTTGTTGGCCAGTCTACGAACCCAGATACATGACGTGCACGTAGGTGCCGAGGCGCACGTTGTAAGCCAGGTACCAGCCGATGTGATCCGGATCGTCGTAGATCACGATGCTGTCAGAGTCCCACAGCCAGCCATCGACAAAGGCCAGGTCGAAGGGCGCGACGCTCCAGTACCAGTCGCCGAACCAGAAGCGGCCGGGACCACCGCCGCGAATGCGCCACACATGGCCGCGGCCAAAGCCACCGGTGAAGCGGCCATGCTCAAATGGATGGTCCAAATGATAGTTCGCGTCGGCGCGGCCAGTGTCGTGACCAACCCAGACCTTGCCATCCACGTGGGGGACGTTGGGATGGCCATCCTTGTCGCTGTAGTTGCGCTTGGAATCGGGAGTTTGAGGTGCGCCTTTGTAAGCCGAGGGCCCGTGCGCGGGAATCGCTTGATGCGGCGCAGGAGCACCGCCTCCTTCGTGATGCTGGGCAAACGCTGGGACAGCGAGAACCAGTAAAGCTGCAAACGCTATCTGAATGGGCTTCATCGATTCCTCCAGATGCCCTTGGGGAGAACAGCCTTTCTTCGCTGCTCTTTCCCCTTGGCGGGTATCGTTAATAACAATAGATTCAACCCCGTAACCCGACGCAAGTTGCTGCCTGAAGAATTCCTGTTTAGGTTCATGACAGCCCTTGGTGAAAGTCTGCCTTGAAAGGGCATGGCTTCAGCCGTGCCGATAACGCCATTAGAATCTCCGGGCTTTAGCCCCTGAGGGAAGTCCTTCCAACATGATTGGAATTTCAACACGTTTTGTTAAGCTCCCACAGCCGCGGGCGCCCTCCTCCACGCATAAAGCGGGAACTGGTCGGCCAGCTCCGCCACCTCCCGGCGAATCCGCTCCAGCGCCGCGTCGTCGTTGCGTAGATCGAGAGCTTTGGTGATCCAGAGAGCAATCTGCCGCATATCCGGCTCTTTCATTCCGCGGGTTGTCATCGCGGGCGTGCCCACGCGGATGCCCGACGGCTTGAGCGGCGGATTCGTGTCGTAGGGAATGGCGTTTTTGTTGACCGTAATGCCGGCCTTGCCCAGCGCCAGTTCGGCCTCGGAGCCGAGGATGCCCTTCTCGAAGGTGTCCACCAGCATCAGGTGGTTGTCTGTGCCGCCGGAGACGATGCGGAAGCCGGCATCCTGCAAAGCCGCGGCCAGCACCTTGGCATTGGCAACGATTTGCGCCGCATAGACCTTGAACTCCGGCCGCAGCGCCTCGCCAAAGGCCACCGCCTTGGCGGCTACGATGTGCATCAGCGGGCCTCCCTGCTGGCCGGGAAAGACCGCCTTGTCCACGGCCTTTGCCAGCCCCTCGCCGCAGAAGATCAATCCCGAGCGCGGGCCGCGCAGCGTCTTGTGGGTGGTGGTGGTGGTAATGTGCGCGTGCGGTACCGGCGAGGGGTGAACGCCGCCCGCCACCAGGCCGGCGATGTGCGCCATGTCGAAGATGTAAACCGCGCCCACCTTGTCGGCAATTTGCCTCATGCGCGCGAACTCCCACAGCCGCGGGTAGGCGCTGCCGCCGCCGATGATGGCCTTGGGCTTCTCCCGCTCGGCGATCGCCTCCAGCTCGTCATAGTCGATCGTCTCGGTGTCGCGCCGTACATGGTAAAACGTAGGCCGGTAAAGCTTGCCGCTGAAGCTGAGCTTATGCCCGTGGGTCAGGTGCCCGCCATGCGCCAGGTCAAGGCCAAGAATGGTGTCGCCGGCCTGCAAAACCGCCGCATAGGCCGAGGCGTTGGCCTGCGAGCCGGAGTGCGGCTGCACATTCACATGCTCGCCGCCAAAGAGCTGGAGGGCGCGCTCGCGGGCCAGGTTCTCCACCACGTCGGCGTACTCGCAGCCGCCGTAGTAGCGCCGTCCAGGGTAGCCCTCGGCATATTTGTTGGTGAAGATCGACCCGGCAGCCTCCAGCACGGCCTCGGAGACGAAGTTCTCGCTGGCAATCATCTCCAGCCCCTCGTGCTGGCGGAGGGTTTCGTGGTCGATGGCGGCGGCCACGATAGGGTCGGCCTGGGCGAGAGTGAGAGACATGCGATCGGTCATAGAATCATTCTAGCGTCTCCCCTGCGCCGCCGAAAACTGAAAACACGCGCCGTATTGCCTGCTTTTACACATAGAAATTCGCGGTGAACGGGTTCAATCCACGTGCGGTGCACTGAATCGCCTTTCGCTGGATAAACTGGTTTCGTCAAACTATTTCGATTGCCGACTGAGGTGGCTGTGAATACCCAATGGAAACGGCTGGTTCTGGCTTCGCTCTTTGCATCGGCGCTGATCCCTGTTGTTGCGCAGAACTCCAGCACCCAGGCTGTCGGGATCGACCCCGCCCTGCTGACCAAAGCTAACGCCGGCGATGCGGCCTCGCAGGTGCTGGTCGGCGACAGCTATGCGGCAGGCGGCGGGCAGTCGCGCAACCCCAAGCAGTTGGCCGAGGACTACAGGCAGGCCGCGGAGTGGTACCGCAAGGCGGCGGAAAAGGGCGACATCGCCGGCGAGATGCGATTGGCCGCGCTCTACCGCGACGGCAGGGGCGTCGAGCGCGACATGGCGCAGGCGGCGGAGTGGTATCGCAAGGCCGCCGAGCAGGGCGACGCAGACGCCCAGGCCACTCTCGGCGTGCTCTACTCCTTGGGCCAGGGCGTTCCGCACAGCGATGTGGAGGCCTATTACTGGCTGGACCTGGCTGCCGCGGTAAAGGGGCCGAACCAGGAGAAGTACGCCGCCAACCGCCAGATGATCGGAACCCACATCACCGCCGATGAGCTGGCCGACGTGGAGGAGCGCGTGGCCAAGTGGCTGGCCGCGCATCCGCGGTAGCGCACTTGACGCGTGATTTTACTGGCTGAGCGTCTGTTCCGCCGCGGCCACCACATAGCCGGTTTTGCGGTCGGTAAGAAAAACAACCAACCTGAGCGGGCTGCCAGATTTGTCGGCGCCGGAAGAAACCGCACCAGAGAGGCGAAGCGGTCTTCCGTCGGTAGCCTTTGAGCCAAACTCCTTCATCACTCGAACAACGGCGACGTGATGCAGGGTCCGGCCAGCGTTTTCTCCACGGACAACTTCCGACCGGGTAGCATTCTGCGCCAACGCAGCGACTAGCGTCGCACCGGAGCTGTTATCTGCGCGCACTGAGAAGTTAAGCACGCCATCCGCCCATTGCGCGTCTTCGATCGCAATCTTCAGCTTCGGTGTTTCTGCGGCGTGGGCAACGGCAGCGCTGAGCTTGTCGGAATCGCTGCCCACAAATTGCTCGGCGCCATCCACCACCATTTGCGGCGTATAGCTCGATTCAAGCTTGAAGCGCTCAATGTATAGCTCTTGCCGCTCGGTCATGGCTTCGAACGAAAATGGATCGCGCCAGCCAAGATGGTTCCAGTAGGTGACGTGCTCGCTCAGCACAATGGCCCGCGCGCCGGGAACGAACTGCGTTGCATCAAGCCGCTCCAGCAGTGCGTCGGCCGGCGGGCAGTCGGAGCAGCCTTCCGAGGTGAACAGCTCAACGAGGACGGGTTGGTTGGGGCCGGACGAGTCGGCTGCATTGGAGTCTGGAGACAACTGGCCAGAGGCTAGGCCGGTAAACCCGCCTGCCACAACGTAGAGGGCCAATGCCCAGCGCGCACAGCAAATTGGATTGGAAACCGGGAAAACCATAGGCATATTGGACGGCGCAAGCGATGCGACGGTTGCAAACTGTTGTTACACGGGCAAGATTGCCGGGCTTCTCCGCTATCCTATCGGGAATGCGAGTGCTTATTCTCAATCCAACTTTGCGGAGCGCCAGCCTTCTCCTTTGCGTGATTGCGGCGGGGAATCTCTCTGTGCATGCGCAGGGTGCCGCAGTCACGCTCGCGCCCGCAGAGGTGGTGGCCGGCTCGCCGGAATTGATTCGCGTGAATGCTGCCGATGCAGCCGGTGTTGAGGGTGAGTGGCTGGGACACAAGCTTCAATTCTTTCGCAGGCGCGACGGACAGACTTGGTTTGCGCTGGCAGGGGTCGATGTCGAGGGTGCCGTTGGCGCTTCCACCTTACGGATGAACGCCAGGCTTGCCAGCGGCGGTGCGCGTGACCTGAGCCAGACCGTCGATATTCAGCCTGCCAATTACCGCACGGGCTCATTGACCGTTGCACCCAAGTTCGTCGAACCCAGCCCCAAAGCGCTCCAGCGGATCAAGGCCGAGCAGGCGCTCAAGGAGAAGGTCTTTGCCGCGAGCGCCGCCGAGCCGCTGTGGACGGGCAGCTTCCGCGCGCCGGTCGCCGCCCAGCCCACCGACAGCTTCGGCACGCGCCGCACCTTCAACGGCAAGCTGGCCAGCATTCACAAGGGGATGGACTTCCGCGCGGCGACGGGAACGCCGGTGCAGGCCGGCAACGGCGGGGTGGTTGTTCTGGCCCG
>Ga0182030_10016428_pt1 | contig 14415 bp, 14 predicted proteins | sample 812S3MmetaG_FD_121299 | JGI IMG/M metagenome (GOLD analysis project Ga0182030, IMG submission 121299) | Permafrost microbial communities from Stordalen Mire, Sweden - 812S3M metaG (Illumina Assembly) | ecosystem: Environmental > Terrestrial > Soil > Wetlands > Permafrost | place: Sweden...
AACGTGTGACTTATACTTTCTTCACCTTTCTCCTGAATCGCCATGTTTTCTCAAATCCGCCATTCTCTGTCTTTTGTACTGGAAGGATGCAACAGAGCCAAGATGGCTTCACAAATACTCAGGCTGGGCACGATCCCTGGAACCCGCCCCTGGCAGCTGCAGATCAGGCGTGCAAGGAATGTCGAAGAAGAAAGGCGAAATGCAACAAGGGGTTGCCTACTTGCGGTCATTGTTTGAAGTACAGAAGGCATTGTCTATATGAGAAACATAGCAGAACTCCCCTCACAAGAAAGTAAGTTCCTAGGTCAAACCTTTGAGTCAAAGCAAGTGTTGACCGGCTCGCAGGCATCTCACAGAAGTTGAAGAAAGGCTGGAAAGAGCGGAGACAATATTAAAGAGAGCTGGTCTCTTACCTTCGGGAAAGAGCACCCAGCCACCACTTCGTATTTCAGGCCCCTCTGGAGTTGACGCACAAGGCCTAGGGTATGCTTTCGACTTCTCAAACATTGATAATCCCATCCCCACTCTAGAGCCAGCAAATTTTCTGCAGGGCAATTCGTTCGTGTCACAGAATGATCACCTAGAACCCTTGGCTTCGGTAGTCGAAGGTGTGCGTGAACATGATATTCCAAGTGGGCGAATCATTGAGCCAGCTCCATTTATCAAAAGCGGCGAATTGATCGATATGGGCTGGCCAAATCTTGACGAACCATCACGTACCCTCGAGGTACCACCCATGGATGATTTTGAATGGGATGAGCAGGATATATATGTCATAGAAGCTCCGGATGGAGAAACTCTATCCAAACCAAGCGACAAGGACGACCAGGATATCATTGATGGCATGGCATCGTTGACTGTTGATGGGAATGATGGTGGTTACCTTGGAATTGCATCTGGCGCAGCATTGCTGCGGATCATTGACCCCGTCTTAAAGTTCACCAAGAAAGGTATCAAGCCCCACAGCAAAAAAGTCGCCTCAAATGTTCCACAACTTTACGAGCAACTGGATCCTCATCGCAATATTGTTGATTCTATGATAGATTCATATTTCGGATTATTCCATCTGAATTATCCGGTTGTCCATGAGCCAACTTTCCGAGCGCAATACACGGGAGTCATCCCGCGACCAAGTGGAAATTGTTGGCACGTACTGGCTTATGTCGTTGCTGCTATTGGTGTGTTTACAACATCAACGTCCCTTGAGAATATCGATCTAGTATTATTTAGCAAAGCAAAATCTTTACTATCCATCCATTTTCTCGAGTCGGGAAACCTGACCCTAGTCCAGGCTTTGCTGCTCATCTCAAATTACGTACAAAAGAGAAACAAACCCAATAGTGGGTATAATTACCTGGGCCTCGCAGTTCGTATGGGCATGGGACTGGGTCTTCACAAAGAGTTTCAAGGATGGAATATTTCTCCATTGAAAATGGAGATTCGACGTCGTGTTTGGTGGTCTCTGTGTATTTTCGATGCTGGTAGCACCATCACTTTCAGTCGTCCTATGACATGGCCTGGAGAAGGCATTGAGGTTGCTCTTCCTATGAATATTTATGATCGAGTAAGTCGGTGTTATTTCGTTTATATTATTGTGACTAATATTAGCAGGATCTAACTGCAGCATCTACTGAATATCCAAACCCGGCAGACTCAATCACACCCTACACGGCTGTCCGCGCCCAAGCTTCATTCCATGTTGCCACAAACTCAATTTACCGCCGCGTTATCTCCAAGCCGTTTCCCACGGCGGCAACTTTACTTGAGTTAGATTCATCTATCATCGCAGAATGGCTATCCTCCCTCCCATCTTATTTCTCTGATCATGCCTCAGTTCCTCCCGAGTACTGTTTGGCTCATGCAGTCATGAACTGGCGTTACCGAAACTTTCGAATCATCATGTATAGGCCATTTGTCATAAGTCGGGCCTTAAATTCGAAGACCGGTCACGAGAATGTCTCATTTGAGGATGAACAAGCATATTCCAGGTGCTTAGATGAAGTGAAAGCCACCATTTTTGCTATTGCAGGGTTTTGGGACAAACACGAGCATACAAGGCAGGCGGCTTGGTATGCACTGTATGATGAAGCTATTGACCCTATTTCTGCCTACCATTTACTGATGAGCTTTCAGGTATTTCCTTTTCCAAGCAGCGCTGATTCCATGCATCTGCCTACGTAACTTCCCCACTTCACCACTTTCAACATCCTGGCGGGAACAACCGATCTCTACTCTCGCAACGATAGATTCTCTTACCATAGTCAATTCGTCTGCAAGTCGTTGCCACCAGGTCATCACTGGTCTTTGCGGCCCATATCTTCAAAACGAGAATGGCGCCCTCATTATTCCCGAGGGGTTCGAAAAGCTATCAGGGACAGAGCAAGACATGACACCAGTCTTGCTCCCAATCGATGAAAACCTGCAAGTTCAAATGAACAGTATGTACAACGTGATGTGGCCAAACGGTTCTGCCTTGCAAGCAGATGTGTTCGTGCAGGATGATGCTTGGATGGACCTCTTAAGGTTTGATGCCGAGGCACCTGATTTGGGCGACTTTCTGAATTCGAGCTAAAAATATCGAGCGTGAAGCCCTGGAAGCAAATCGCAAGGTTGACACTCCGAAGCTTAATCACTTGTTAAGGCTTATATTAGAAGCAGCTCCGAACTTTCATTACCATACAATCATAGAGAGAGTACTGGTGGTACACGTGATACATTCGAGCATGGAAGTCCGGCGTGGCGGAGCTAGGTTTCCGGGCAGTATAGAAAGTGGGGTAGATCAAAGTCGGAACCCCGGATCCCAATTTTCAAGTCTTCGAATAACATCAGCTCGACTTAAAACCTGTCTGACCCAAATCAAAGGTAGCGTGGATGTCGGATATATCAGACATACTCAACGGCGACCCTTCTCAGCCGCCGCAACGCCGCCGAGCCAGGGAAACGCCTCCCCGGAAAAAAGCGTGTGAGTCGTGCGCTTTAGGAAAAGTTCGATGCGACCAGAAAAGACCCTGTTGCACTCGATGCGATACGCGTAGACTCACCTGTATTTATGTGGTTCCTGCAACCCCAGTGCAAATAACTCAGAGCCCTCTCCAGACAGAGGGCTTTCGAGCGCATAAGCCCAGTTTTCAGACCACGTATTCTTCCCCGGCCACAGTCAACAATGACTCGAACTTCGCCTCATCGTCAATTTCACCATTCAATATTGCGCCAGCCAGACATTTAGAGCCAAGAAACACAACCAATCGCATCGGCGGGCAGAGACATAACCAATACAGGCAAAGCGCATATTGGAGTGGAAGTCCCGTCGATTTCTCAAATCTCAACCTAATATCCAATCTTGATGCCACCAAAATTCAGGATAGATGGCTAGGTGGCTTTTGTCCTTCGTTCAATGACAAAGCGAAGGAACACCCACCGAGCCTGATTGATTTCGTCGCTCGAGTTTTCAAGACATATCCAAATATGATGTTGCAGAAGGGTCGACTGCCTCCTTATATTCATCCTTCCCAATTAGCGGGAACAGATATCCCAACTCCATTGGCAAATTGTTTGAGTCTCGTTAGGCTATGGGATGGTCAAGTGCGAGGTGGCGAAGCATTCGTTCAAGATGTTGTCAAGAAGGAGATGGACAGACTTTATGTGCAGGTAATTTCCCTCGCCAGAGAAATGGTTGCTGTGCTAATAATTGTCTCTCAAAGCGTCACACTTATGAGCCGATGGACCTGCTCGCTGCGTTTCAGTCATATCTAACTTATGCAATGATGGCCTACTTTTCATCAGATGGAGTATCCCTCGTCGATCGACAGGTAATCATTAATCTCCAGGACTTCGGCTGTGATATTTCAAGTAGGGGGCTTGTTTGTCCAGGAGAGCTCTCGCATACTCGACCGGACTGGGAATCATGGATCGTTGCTTCGACAAAACGTCGATGTCTATATACTATGTATCTATTTGACAACGTATTTTGCACTCAGCACAACCTGCCAACGTTTCTTGGGGAAGAGTTAGAATCTCTTCCAGTCCCGGCCAGCAAAGCTTTGTGGGAAATCTCCTGTAGGGATCAGTGGGAAAGAGAATACAATTCCTTCCTCGGCGTTTGGGATGGCAGTGGCCTCACGATTGATGAGCTATGGCCAGCTCCTCCGGGTCGCATTGAAGTAAGGCGCAAGAGAGTAGAAAGATGGCTAGAATCTGTTGATGAGTTTGGCATGATGCTTTTTGCAGTCACTTCAGTCACACATGGTACTTGATTCATTCAAGAAAACGGAAACATATATCGCCACCAAATCTCTTTCTCCCGCCTTCATTTTGTTGCCAAGTACCCATTTTCTTTAGTGGTATCCGGAATTCCAGTAGCGCATTTCGCTTCTCCACTTCGGCCTTGTTGATCCTCCTCCACTTTTAGCAATATCAAAGAACATCTTCAACCACCACATTGCAATATGGCAGAATCACTAAAAGAGCCACCAGCTCTACAAGCTACCATTGAAGAGCCGTACAGTATTTTCACAGCACTTCAAAGAGCACTCATTGTGGTAATCGTGGCAATTGCAGCTACGTTTTCTGGTTTTGCCAGAAACATTTACTTTCCCGCCATCCCGGCAATCGCGATTGATCTCTCTGTGCCTGCTGAACTCGTCAATCTGACAGTCACTTCATACTTAATTTTCCAAGGACTATCGCCCAGCATTTGGGGAGCAGTGGCAGACGTTCATGGTCGCAGAATAACTTACATCTGCACATTCTTAGTCCTCTTCTGCTCATGTATTGGCCTTGCAGAAGTCAGGCATTATTATCAATTGGTCATTTTGAGATGTCTTCAAAGCACCGGGAGTGCTAGTACGATTGCTATTGGTGCAGGAGTGATCGGAGATATCACGAGACGTGAAGAACGAGGTGGATATATGGGGATTTATCAGGCTGGACTTTTGACTCCTGTAGCAGTGGGGCCTATCCTAGGAGGTATTTTTGCCCAGACTCTTGGATGGAGAGCTATCTTTTGGTTTCTGGCCATTTATAGTGGCGTGTTTCTATTGCTCCTATTCCTCATATTGCCTGAGACATTGAGGTCCCTAGTCGGCAATGGCTCAGTGCCCACAAAGGGTCTCGCAACATCACCACTTTCCTACTTGCAGCACCGGCAACACCACCGGGACGAGGTTCTTGAATCAGGGACCATACAGCCTCCCACAGCAACCCACAAAAAGCTCCCTGTAAACTTTCTAGGGCCAATCCAAATTATTATTGGTTTGGAAGTGACCTCGATCATCATATTCTTGTCAATATACTACACTGTATGGCAGACGGTAGTCACGATGGTTTCAACGCTCTTCGAGCGGACCTACAACCTCACTGAGCTTCAGATAGGCCTGACCTTTCTCGGAAATGGGATGGGTTGCATCATAGGAACTCTCACTACCGGAAAATTCCTGGACTTTGATTACCGCCGTATCAAGAAAGGCTACATCAACCAGCCAGAAAACTTTCCGCTTAAACGCGCACGCTTGCGAACGATTTGGCTCTGGGGTGGTATTCAATGTGCGTCTGTTCTGGTGTTTGGTTGGACACTGGACTATCACGTCCACATCTCCGTCACTATCATCTGCACGTTTTTCCTGAGGTGGTCAGCGACTTCAATTATTAGTGTTATAACGACCTTCATGGTTGATATATTTCCAAAGCAGGGTGCATCCGCCACTGCAGCTCTTAATTTGGTTCGCTGTTTGATGGCAGCTGGAGGTACTGCTGCAGCTTTGCCCATCGTAAACGCGATTGGAACTGGGTGGATGTTCACTTTACTAGTGGGTGTTCTGCTGGTTAGTTTAGGGTTTGTGGTCATACAGCTTCGATACGGAACGAGAAGAAGGCTGGACAGGGAACATAGAGAGACAGATTGAACAGCCCTCAATATACACACGTGACCGGCTGAAGATTCCTCCGTCGTCGCATGCCTCGTGGGGCGAGAGCTGAACTAGTCAAAGCCACAGAGCTCAGCCTCACCATGAGACCTCTATTTCTCTTCGAAGTCCTTCCTCTTGTTAGATGTCTCAAGCGTGCCCCAGGGTTTGCTATTCATATTGACCAAGTCCAACAATCTAGCTACCATGGATCCTCTATCGATCGCCACTGCTGTCGGTGGAACGAGCAAGGCTGCGCTTGCCTTATCCACAACACTTTACGCATTTGTGGAGGCAACAAAGAATATCGACCAATCCGTAAAGTCTCTCTACGATGAAGTCAACTCACTCACCAGAACACTCGATGCCATTGGCGGAAGCATCGCCAGTCCCTCTCTCGCTGTTGGAGACGAAGCCTCCCAGAATCCGGAATTGTGGCAATCGGTAGAAGGCTCCTTGGCTGACTGCCGGAACACTATTGAAAAACTCAATGCCTCTCTGTCGGGGATCAAGAATTCGGGGTCAAATGTGGCGAGTCAGATGTTGAGGACTTTCAAGCTCAACTTTAAAGAGGATGAGTTGAGGAAGCTGAAGGCTGAGATCCAGACTCATAATACAGCGCTACAACTTGCGCTGCAGATGATCAACGTGTAAGTGCCCTATCGCTTCTTCTGGACGCGCATGCTGACTTCAAATAGACGTGTCAGCTCAGCAGCTCCAGGAATGGTGATCAACGACCTTGGACTCAAGATTGAACTTCTGGTCGACATGATTGCCCAACTCAACATTCGTCAGCCACGGCTCGAAGATCAAGGCCCAGTGCAGAGCCCCACGAAAGTCCCACCAAATTTGGAACATCTGGTGGTCTCTGCTCAACAGGTCGTTCTTCGTGCAAACTCGGTCCTCAGTCAAAGCGAACAAGGTTCCGTCTACGGCGGCGGACTCAACCGGGAGACCCGATCTCGAATCCAAGACTGGATTGCTCGCCCACTTCGAGAGCCAACTGATCTCTTCTCTAACTCCAACGCATCGCATACGCAGATGACACCCTCAGCATCCACCTATGCTGAAAGCGAAATCACGCAGGTTGAAGATCAGGACTCTTCTGACGCGGAGGAAGAATTCGAGATCGAGGTCATCGAGACTTCTATTCTCAAAGCTGACGAGAGATACAAACGGGGCGAGTACTCTCTCGCAGAACCGTTTTATCGTCGCGCATATACTGCTGCCAAACTGCTGTCTTTGCGAGCGCAGCGAACTTTGGACCTAAAAGGGATACAATTGAATATTGCAATATGTAATTTTCGTTTGAGTAAATTGGAGGAAGTGGAGTCGATGGTGAATGAGCTAAAAAAGACAGATGCTGCTACAAAAGATGATAAAATCCGGATTCTCCACGCAACACATCTACTAGCTGAGGTGTATTGCGCAAAGAAGGCTTTTGATGAAGCAAATACCCATTGTCGAAAAGCACTAACGGGTAGGAGAAAACTGTTGGGAAAGCAGGATACGTCTTGTTACGAAAGTTTGGGGCTGCTGTCGGTCATCGCCGAGGGCCAGGGAGATGCGATCAGTGCAACGATATATCGAGACATGATACCTGGTGAGGTAGGTGATACTTTGACGAAGGAGAGGAAGAAGAGAGAGATTCCGGCTGAGATTGAAAACAATACGGCGCGCCGGGTGAAGGCATCGGGAGATGCTGCACCAAAGGTAGTTAGTAAAACGAAGACAAGCCCTACCGACTCTGACTATGGATTTACTCGACCTAGACGCCATCTGTATGACTTTGAGATATTGTAGTTTAGTATAGCAACACTTTAATGGGAGCTTTGGATCCATGCAATCAGTGTCAAGAAGTCAATGAATACCTAACAAGTACTTCCTGCATGCTCGAATGTGTAAGGCTAGTTTCGAGCGATCTGAGATTTAAGTTGAACTGATCTCGTGGCTGTGCATTACTGAGATAAGATTTATAGTTTCGGCTTGTACGCTCGTTAATATAATCCCTAGCCTCATTGTCTTGGTCGTTTCCCATCAACTGCTCAATCACGGGTCTTGATCACGTGATTTTCTGACAGAAACTCCTCTTTATAACAGACGATTCAGCTAGAAACCGATATATTAGACAAATGAAAACTTTCCAAATCAATCTCTCCGCAATTCTCTTTGGGGAAGGGAGTCTTGGGGTCTGAACGAGTGGAGTGTGTATGGCTAAATCACCTGATTGGTCTACGCCTTACACAGCCTCAGCCTCACTGCCACCTTAGCCTTACAACATCGATAAGCCCAAAAATAGAAAAAAATTCCCATGATCACCGACCACGAACACAGTTCAAGGACAGAAGTGATAATCCTCAACATCTCAAAAACAAGACTTTGATCTCGTCGTCTACTCTACCTCATCTTACTAATGGAGAGTGGGGTGATCACGACCCTGTCCCTCCGGCTACAGCGACCAGGATGCCACTATTCTCCAAATTCCTCACGCGGCCCCGAAATGGAAGCGATAAAGGTGAGACATCGTGACATCGCTCCCTTCCTTCAGCCACTGATACTACTTCGTGGCAGCTCTGAGTATTAGGTCAAGATCCAGCTATCGCGCCTCCAGTGACACCCACACGGGCGCCAGCACGGCCTACGATGACCGGCCGTACGAGGGACCAAGCCTGAATTTCCCTCTCCAGTGGCTTCAACACTGTCTGCAGAATCACAGCGCATGCTCCGAGATCCTGCATTCCCGATATCGACCCACCCGCCTCATTGACCTAGGACGAGACTTTGACTTCAGTAAAATCCATCTCATCGAGTCGGAGTCAGATGACGTGCCCGTAGAGTATCTAGCCCTCAGCTACTGCTGGGGAAGCACCATGCCCGAAGCAGGCAAAACGTACATCTCAACCCTCTCTGCTCACAAAACGCGAATCCCGCGCTCCAAACTACCCCGCACCTTCAAGCACTTCTTCGAAATCGCCAAGCGAATGGGAGTGCGCTACGTCTGGATTGACGCCCTCTGCATCATCCAAGACTCGCCCTCAGACTGGGAACGCGAAACCTCGGAAATGGGACAGATCTATGCTAATGCGCTACTAACCATCGCAGCCGAATCAGCGAAAGATTGCCGTGGGGGTATCTGGCTGGAAAGTGGGTTTCGCATTGTGAATGAGAATCAGAAACAGGATATTACGCAAGAGCAGAATTTGAGGAATTATCTAGCCAGTTGTGATCAGAGGTTAGCGAAAAGTGCGTTGCAGAAGAGGGGCTGGACGATGCAAGAACGTGATTTAAGTCCCAGGGTGCTGCATTTTACGTATGCGCATATGTTTTGGGAGTGCAAAGAGACGAAAATGGATGTCCCGGTCTTGCTGGGGGGATGCGAGGAGTTTATTGGAAGTGAGGCGGGAAGACGATCCAATAGTGAGGATTGGGCTGCGACGCGGCTTCGTGCTTTTGATATTTCAAGACCAACGCAGTATGCGATGCCGGATCTCTTCTATCTTTGGAGGACTATTGTGGAGGAGTATTCCACACGGGCTCTGACCCGGGCAACGGATCGATTACCGGCTTTAAGCGGTCTCGCGTCGCAGTTAGAAATTGTGCTGAATAGTGAGTATATGGCTGGGATTTGGAGGAATGATATCAAGGGCTTGCTTTGGGTCTTTAAGGAAAGTGGTCCTTATGCGCAACAAGCAAGGCGATTATCGGAGGAGGAACCATCCTGGTCTTGGTCTTCTTATACGGTACCGATCACTTACTCTCACGTGCACGAACCCTTCAACAACTTGCAAGTCCAGCCTCCTCCATCATATATGGATGCGCAAGTTCTGGGCTTCGACATTATTCCAGCTGGTCTTGATCCCAAGGGAAGATGTGCGAGCGGCTATATCTATCTGAGAGGCCAAGTACGCTGGATTATCTCGGATCAGGAGTTTTGGTCAACGAGGCATACTTTCTTCCGCGAGGACTGCTCAAAGTACCCCGAGCCTGCATATTCGGAAATGAATCCGATGCTATTGATCAGGATTCTTGGAGGACGGGGAAGAGGCAGCTTTGCACTGGCGCTCAGACCGAGGAAAGAGCGATTTGATGAATTCAAAAGGATTGGCGTCATGTGCGGGATAGTGGACGGGTGGTTCGATGCTGGCTTTGACATGACGGTCGCCATTGCTTGAAGCGCAACAGGTCACGTGGAAAATCTCAAGTATTGAGAAATTTCATATCGACATTAACAACGAATCGGAGAAATACAATTTCAATTGGGCAAGTCTCATTTAGCCATATTAACGGCAATATCTGATATATTGGAACATGGCATGGATCACGTGAGTCAAGCCACATGCGGCGCAGCATTGACGCTGACAATACAACACAGGAAATATCTTTCTGGACATCTTCTAATGCGCCTCGAAAGAAATTGATGACCTCGACTTGAGGTTTAATATTATCGCTCGACGAATGAGTCTTACTCGACGCGCCTTACCTTGGACGAGTAGAAGCTCGGCTCGGCCCTTCCAACGAGATACGCGTTTAGAGGGAGGCTGGTTTAAGAGCTAAAGCTGTATTAGGGACCCGGAGACTCAGCTATTATTCTAACCAATAGGCAATGGCAAGCTACCTGACTACCTGTAGCATAATCCTTCACAGCCTTTGGGACCCATGACGCGGTTGAAACAACACCATCGAAGCCGTATTCGGTACTAGGACCCAGAGGGCATAGTCGTAGGAGTCATCTTGTGTCAATTGGGGCTTTTGAGCTCCTATGCATAGTATGGCTAGCCCTGGAACTATACCAGCGAGTGCTAGGAACCTTGGACCCCGTAGGTCAAAGAGTTGTACCTCAGCGTATAAGAATCGCACGCCCGCCCCAAAAACTTCCCTCTCCACAACTAATATCAATACCGACCTCACTTCCGAAACTCCAAACGCCAAAACTTCTGCCATGGGTGGCTTCGATGGTGGCTCTCTCTCGACTCAGTCCGATCAGGAGCGATTACCAGCCACTTTCCAGGACCTATTCACGCATCTTATTAGCGCCTCGATAGTATCTATTGTCCTAATTTCCGAGAGTTGTGGAATAGCTAATGGCGAAAGATCTAATTTTTAGATCATAATTCGCGGTTGAGGGGTCAAATCTGTATCTCATAGATAATAATGATTTCATGGGACTGAACTCAGAATGGAAACGATACATATTCACCCTGCATGCACGTTGAATAATCTATTAGCTCCTATCATTTTTTGAGACCCAACTAGCCAGTTTTCTACATGAATATCTGAGACTTGGGTCACAACAGGTCGGCATTCACCAAACATTTCTCGCTTAACTCCCTATCCAATATTTACTACCAACCTTATTACTCGTTTAATATTCTCCTTCTTGCTAACCTTTAGTATCTACGCAACAGATAAGCAACCATTCGCGTTGCGGAAGGAGTCCCACTTTCAAAAGACGTTCATAATACCACCCGTATTTTCATATCTTGTGTCCAAGAGATTTTCGTATGGAAGCGCGTATCCCTCCGCGGTCTATTCTTACTGCGTTACGCGATCTGAATTCTACTTAGGAACCCCAACAACACCGGAGAAAGTCGGTTCTTAGATCGAAACATCTCAGAGTATCAACCCACTCGTGTGAAGATGAGTGTTAACTACCGCCCATCAGATCCAACTGCTCGAACCTTCCATCCCTTCCGAAAGCTCCCTATCGAGATCCGTACGATCATTTGGAGGTACGCCCTCCGCGCCATTCCCCGTAACGTCGTGACTATCTGAGAGAAGAAGGTTTACGACCCGCACTACACATATGCCAAGAGCGGAAGAATGTACCCTGTGTATATGGTGGTCGCATCGTACCGCGTCCCTTCCCTGCTCTACGTCGATTCAGAAGCACGCACCATCGCCACCAAGAGGTACGTGACCTCCAATGAGTGGATTCATCTCTGATAAGCAATCACTGACACCCGATCTTCAGATATACCATCACCTTTGGCGAGCAGCTAGATTTCAACCCCGTGCGCTTCGACTATGAGGGTGACATCGTGTTCTTTTGGAACTATCCCGCGGTCAGCGTATTCCTACAACTAGATCCTGATAAGGAAATGGTAAGAGCCATGATGACCCAAATGAAGCATGTTGCCGTCCAATGCGAGAAACGCTTCAGAGGACGAGCAATCGAGAACTTGCTTGAATATCATTGCTTTAATCTGGAGACTTTGTACTTGAGCGGTCAGACTAATCCCAAGACCAGCTTGGGTGCACAGGGATATTGGAAGCTTCGGGAGGAGACAGAGGAGAAGTGGAGCGATGAGGCAGGGAAACAGGGTGTCAGGGATTCGGAGCCGAGGATTACGGGTGTTTGTGGATGGAGTTTGGATCAGAGGATGGAGAGCATTAAGAGGGATGGGGATGAGAGTTTGGAGTGGTATTTGACCGAGGATGATTGGTATATTACTAAAAATTCTCATTACCACTTGAGACTGAGAGGTAAGCAGCGGTAATATCCCTCTCGGACACATGAATGATTACGAGTCCGACTGGAGTCAGATTGTGTCTTTAGGGCATATGAGAAGGGCAGGTTTATATCACAGTGATCGAACTAGATGTGAGGAAAGATTCCACTCTCTTGGTACGGGCTTTTGGTCCATGCCATTCGATAATAGAGCAACCTTTTCGATTTAGTTGACTTACTTTCTCGTTTAGTTCTCATATGATGGAACGTTCGATAGCGTTGCTTTTTGAGGCTACACAAAAAGTTGTAGAGTAATGAAGTTAATACCATCACAATTCCACTTTGGAAATCCTTTTGCCCCGGACTCAGGTCTATGTGTAAAAAAATGTGTTCTACGTGCACGTTTCTGGAAATCCTTGCACCTTCTATTTTTAATAGATTCATTATAATGTAGGAAGAAGCTGGCCGACTAACCTCTTTGGGAGCTACTAAATTCACAAAGCGAAGAGGTTCTGCGCAACCGCCCCAACTTCAGCATCAACAACCCAATAACCATTGAACAACGCGCAAGAAGAAACTCATCAACCCAACCACCATCAAAGGCGCCATATGACTCTCCATTTTCTGGCGCAGTAAAGGATATCTCAGCCTACGAAATCCATGGATTCCTCTACATCTTCCAGTGTCCCAAACCTCGTCGCTCTGTCAGATTCCTCAGATGATTCCAGGAATTCAGGCACCACTGAGCCCACCACCGCATCGACGTCTTCGGATACCTTTTCAAATTCGAACCCGCATGACAACTCCGCCGCGATGACATCTCCCGATAACTTCACTCCCCCGGCTGTCTTTACCGTGTTCCCGAATCTGCCTATCGAGTTGCGGGAGATAATATGGAAGAGGGCGCTGCCTACGTGCAATGTAAGTAACACGAGGGGAGAAATTTTCTTATTCCAAATTATTCCACGAGTAACAGAACAATACGCTTGCTCGCGAGACATAGGCTTAAGCAATTACTGAGTTCCCAATCTTTTAGGTAATTACGATACGCGAAAGACACAGAGATAAGCCTCGTGAGGGAACATGCAAAGGCAGTCCATATTCTTGGACATACCGCGCAACTGCTCGCTATCACATTCCTACACTGCTTCACGTGAACGGAGAAGCAAGAAGCATCGCTGAGGCAGCATATTGTCGGGCCTTCTCAAACTCGCTGGGCAGCAATCCTGTGTATTTCAATTACGACTCCGGTATTCTCTATTTCGAGGGTGTAAAGGCAATGGTTGCATTCGGAAACTTCAAGAGGCCTTCGAAAATTAAATGTGGGGTCGTTAATCGGAAGAATCCTCTGGAGACTGAGGCAATCCAACGTATCCGCCATATCGCAATTAGAGCCCAAAGCGAAAATTGGATCACTGTATGGGTTGTGAATAGATTCGAGCGGTTAGACAGTTTGCTATTGGAACACCAAACCCCAAGCATGGAGAGACATCAACTTCCGTATCAATTTCACCAGGGCAAAGGCAAGAAGATAAAGTGTGGGAAGCACTATTATGACAATTCAAGCTTTGAAAAGGTCATGCGAAGGTTGAAGGTCAGTATAATAACCTCCGGTGTTACATTCAAAATTTCTGATATTGGCATAGGACTCCAGGTATGCGATCATGGCTGGCCGAGAAGCATTTCATCCCAATAGCGCATTGTGACATAACATCATTCACTGGCCTCGAAGCTTGGTTATTTTAGTATTGACACCACAATGAAAACGCTTCCCACATACAATCTGTCTTGTTTGGTATTTGTCAAATCCTGCTTAGATCCTGTGATAGTGCGACTTATTTGGAAAACATATATAATCATCGTCTTCACAAAACATTGAGAGATAAATACCGTGGGCCATAGCGACCAAACGGCCAATTGAAAATTTAAATATTTTGAATTTAAAATTTAAAATTTAAGAATTAAGAATTTAAACTTTAAATTTTGAAATTTTGAAAATTTTATTAATTAATAAGCAAATATATTAATTTTTTAAATTCTTTTAATAAAATATATTATTAAATATAT
>Ga0182030_10016429_pt1 | contig 14415 bp, 11 predicted proteins | sample 812S3MmetaG_FD_121299 | JGI IMG/M metagenome (GOLD analysis project Ga0182030, IMG submission 121299) | Permafrost microbial communities from Stordalen Mire, Sweden - 812S3M metaG (Illumina Assembly) | ecosystem: Environmental > Terrestrial > Soil > Wetlands > Permafrost | place: Sweden...
AGAGAGCCTGGTCCTCAAACGCTTTCGCGACGGCGACCTCAAACCAGCTTTGGAAAAAATCTTGACGAACCGCTGGCTGGAAAATGCCTCAATGCCAGGTTTCTACAGGCTGACGGACGCTGGTTTTACGGCACTCAACACCGGCGACGCCGAGTAGCGAAGACCTTACCCTGAGGTGGCAAAGCTGCCGTTTCGAAGGGCGATTGCAGCTCGGCGTCATGCTCCAGGATCGTTTCTCGCCTTGCGCAGCTTGGCCCAATAGGCGAGCCGCTCGCGCAGGTCGCGTTCAAAGCCGCGCCCGCTCGGCTCATAGACCTTCCTGCGCCCGAGCGCATCCGGCCAGTAATTCTGGCCCGAGAACGCATCGGGCTCGTCATGATCATAGGCGTAGCCCGCGCCATAGCCCTCGCTCTTCATGAGCTTCGTCGGCGCATTGAGAATCACTTTGGGCGGCGGCAATGATCCGTGTTCCTTGGCGAGCCGCGCCGCGCTCTTGAACGCCATATAGGCGGCGTTCGATTTCGGCGCGGTCGCCACATAGATCACGGCATTCGCGATCGCGAGCTCGCCCTCGGGCGAACCCAGAAAATCATAGGCGTCCTTGGCCGCATTGGCGACGACGAGCGCCTGCGGGTCGGCGAGGCCAATATCCTCGACCGCCATTCGCACCACCCGCCGCGCTAGAAATAAGGGATCTTCGCCGGCGTCGAACATGCGCGCGAGATAATAGAGCGCGGCGTCCGGGTCCGACCCGCGCACCGATTTATGCAGCGCGCTGATGAGATTGTAATGGCCCTCCTGCTCCTTGTCATAGATCGGCGCGCGTCGCTGCACGATCGCAGCAAGCATCGCCGTATCGCAAATCTCGCCATGCGCGACGGCGCGCCAGACCTCCTCCGCGAGCGTCAGCGCGGCGCGGCCGTCGCCGTCGGCCATGCGCACCAGCGCCGCGCGGGCCGGGCCGTCGAGCGGCAAGGACTTGCCTTCGAACGCCTCGGCGCGCGCGAGCATTTTCTCGATCGCCTCCGCGTCAAGCGGCCGAAAAATCAGCACGCTCGCCCGCGACAGCAGCGCGGCGTTGAGCTCGAAGCTCGGATTTTCGGTGGTGGCGCCAATCAGCGTGACTGAGCCATCCTCCATCACCGGCAGAAAACTGTCCTGCTGCGCTCGATTGAAGCGATGGACCTCATCGACAAAAAGCGAGGTCCCCCGTCCGGCCGCGCGCCTGCCCCGCGCCTCCTCGAAGATCTTCTTCAGATCGTTGACGCCGGAAAATATCGCCGAAATCTGAACGAAGGCGAATTTGGTCTCATGCGCGAGAAGACGCGCGACCGTCGTCTTGCCGGTCCCCGGAGGCCCCCAGAAAATCAAGCTGCCCAGCGAGCCCGAGGCGATGCGCCTGGTCAGAGCGCCGTCCGGTCCAACGAGATGATCCTGGCCGACCACATCGGCGAGACTTCGCGGACGCAGACGATCGGCGAGCGGCTGCGGCGCTTGTTTTTCGAGACCGGCGGCGGCGAAAAGATCAGTCATGCTGCCCTGAAATCTGGGCTTCGCGGGGCGTAAAGTCCAGCCTGCCCAATAAACCTGAGTCGGGCGCGCTCAACGCGCAGAACTCGCGAGGTTAGAAACCTCTGGCGAATGACAAGATTTTAAAGATCGTTCAACCGCCGATCACGGTGGTAATGACTTCGCCTCCGCGTCCGATCGTCAATTTCCAATAGAGATGCTTGCCGCTCGTCGCTCTCTCCAGCTCCCTCGTCGTCGCAATCTTGGCGTCGTTGACGGAGAGGATGACGTCGCCTCTCTGAAAATTGACCGCGGCGGCCGTGGACCCGTCCTCGACCTCGCTTATGACGACGCCTTCGCTCACGCCGCGGATCGAAAATTCTTCCGTCACCGCCGGAGACAGATTGATAATGGTCGCGCCGGTGAAGGGCGTGTTCCCCTGAGGCTTGATCGGCTCGCGCGCCGGAGTTTCTGGCGCCGGAATCAATTTGAGCGAGGCCGGCGTCGCATGGCCATTGCGAAGAAGCGACAGGGATGCGACTCCGCCGAGCGGCTTTGTCGCCATGCGGTAACCGAGGCTCTCGGGATCATCGACGGGTTGGCCATCAATTGCGACAATGAGATCGCCGCGCTTCACGCCTGCTTCGGCCGCGGGTCCGCCCGCCGAAATATCGGTGACGAGAGCGCCGGCGGGCCGGTCGAGGCCGAGCGAATCGGCGATTTCTCTTGAAACGATTTGCAGGCTCGCGCCAAGCCATGGCCGCCGCACTTGCCGGCCGCCCCCTTTCGCCGCAGCGACGACGATCTTCACCATATTGACCGGGATCGCAAAGCCTATCCCGACGGAGCTTCCAGTCTGTGAAAAGATCGCGGAATTGATGCCGGCGAGCCGCGCTTTCATGTCGACGAGGGCGCCGCCGGAATTGCCCGGATTGATCGCCGCATCGGTCTGAATGAAGAAACCATAGTCAGAAATGCCGACCTGCGTGCGTGCCAAGGCTGACACGATGCCTTGCGTCACGGTCTGTCCGACGCCGAAGGGATTGCCTATGGCCAGAACAATGTCGCCGACTTCGAGCGCATCGGAATCGCCCAGGTCCATAACGGGGAAATTGCCGCCGCCCTTCAGCCGCAAGACGGCGAGGTCCGTGCGCTGATCGCGCAACACGATCTCCGCGTCGAATTCGCGCTTGTCGGCGAGCGCAACTTTCACATCCGTCATGCCTTCGATGACGTGATAATTGGTGACGACGAGACCGGACCGATCGACCAGAACGCCGGAGCCCAAGGATTGCGCGGTCGGACCGCCCGGCCGCGAATTGCCGCCATCCCCGAAGAAACGGCGAAAAACCGGATCGTCGAAGAGGGGATTGCGCGGCCGCCTGTCGATTCGCGACGCGTACACATTGACGACGGCAGGCTGCGCCTTCTTCACGACCGGCGCGAAGGAGATCAAAACATCCCCAGCGGCCTCCGGCGGCTGCCGCAAAGGCTCAGCCTGCAGGCTATCCAGCCAAAGCGCGCCAACGAGCGCCAGGAGGGACGCGACCGCGCTGATTGAAAGAGAACCGCGCTTGGATTTCATGGATTGCTCTGGACCATCCGGTTTCAGTCCATCCGGCCAAGGCGGAACAAACCATGGGCTCGGTCATGGCGTAAGAATCGAGACTTTAGACCGATTCCAGCGAATCCAGACGCGCCCTTGGCGGTCTAAAGACCCGCCCTAAGCGGCCTCGTCTTCGCCACCCAAGACCGGTCCCGAATCCTTGCCCTTAGCCTCGACGTCACGGTCAACGAATTCGATCACCGCCAGGGGAGCATTGTCGCCATAGCGGAAACCGGCCTTCAGGACCCGCGTATAACCGCCATGACGCTCCTTATAGCGCGACGCGAGCACATCGAACAGCTTGCCGACGAGCGCGACATCCTTGATCTGCGCAATCGCTTGCCTGCGCGCATGAAGGTCGCCGCGCTTGCCGAGCGTGACCAGCTTCTCGACGATTGGGCGCAGATCCTTCGCCTTCGGCAGCGTCGTGACGATTTGCTCGTGCTTGATGAGCGCTTGGCTGAGATTCGCGAACATCGCCTTGCGATGTTCATGCGTGCGGCCGAAGCGGCGCTTGGCGTGTCCGTGATACATGGCTTTCTCCGTTCTTTAGGCGGCCGCCGTGCCAAGGTACGGCCGCTCCAGGCCCTGCCCTCCCGTTATTCAATTCGGGGATAGGACAGGCCAGGGTTTTCAGTAATGTTCTTCGAAACGCTTGGCGAGCTCGTCAATATTCTCCGGCGGCCAGCCGGTGACTTCCATGCCGAGATGCAGGCCCATCTGGGCCAGAACTTCCTTGATCTCATTCAGCGACTTGCGGCCGAAATTCGGCGTCCTGAGCATTTCCGCTTCGCTCTTTTGGATGAGATCGCCGATATAGACGATATTGTCGTTCTTCAGGCAATTGGCCGAACGCACCGACAATTCGAGTTCGTCGACTTTCTTGAGCAGCGCAGGATTGAACGCAAGCTCGGGGATCGACGGCGTCGTCTCGACGCGCCTCGGCTCCTCGAAATTGACGAAGACATTGAGCTGGTCCTGGAGGATCCGGGCGGAGAAAGCGACCGCATCCTCCGGCGTCAAGGAGCCATTGGTCTCCACCTGCACAGTCAGCTTGTCATAATCGAGAATCTGCCCTTCGCGGGTGTTTTCGACGCGGTAGCTGACTTTCTTGACCGGAGAATAGAGGCTGTCGATCGGAATAAGGCCGATCGGCGCGTCTTCTGCGCGGTTGCGGTCGGCCGCGACATAGCCCTTGCCGGAGTTGACGGTGAATTCCATGCGGATCTCGGCGCCCTCGTCGAGGGTGCAAATGACGAGCCCAGGGTTCAGAATCGAAATATCGCCGACCGTCGCGATATCGCCCGCGGTGACCTTGCCTGGGCCTTGCTTCTTCAGCACCATGCGCTTTGGACCATCGCCCGGCATCTTGATCGCGATGTCCTTGATATTGAGCACAATATCGGTCACGTCCTCGCGCACGCCGGGAATGGACGAAAATTCGTGGAGAACGCCGTCGATATGGACCGAGGTGATCGCCGCGCCCTGCAGCGACGAGAGGAGAATGCGGCGCAGGGAATTGCCCAAGGTCAGGCCGAAGCCGCGCTCGAGCGGCTCAGCCACAACCGTGGCGAGGCGCTTCGGGTCGTCGCCCGGAATGACTTCGAGCTTGTTCGGCTTGATAAGCTCCTGCCAGTTCTTTTGAATCACGATGGCGCCTTTCTCAATGCGAAGGCGCCGGTCCGGCGCCTGGCCAATCATGCGGACACAAATAGGTAGGAAAGCGAATTTCGAAACAACGGCTCCGCTCGGTCTCAGACGCGCCTGCGCTTGCGAGGACGGCATCCATTATGCGGAATTGGCGTAACGTCGCGGATCGACGTCACGGTAAAGCCAGCGGCCTGCAAGGCGCGCAAGGCGGACTCACGACCCGAACCGGGGCCAGACACCTCAACCTCGAGCGTGCGCATGCCATGTTCGGCCGCCTTTCTGGCGCAATCCTCGGCCGCCATCTGCGCGGCGTAGGGCGTCGACTTGCGCGACCCCTTGAACCCCATCGTCCCCGCAGAGGACCAGGAGATCGTGTTCCCTTGGGCGTCGGTGATCGTAATCATCGTATTGTTGAAAGTGGAATTCACATGCGCGACGCCGGACACGATGTTCTTGCGCTCGCGGCGGCGAACGCGGGTTGCCTCTTTTGCCATAAGCTCTTTACCTTCAAACGCGCCCGTAATGCCAGGCGCTCGGGATTTCCCTCGGGCCTTGTCCAACCTCTGGTGGCGGCAAGGCTCGAAACTTATTTAGTTGCTTTCACTCGATCTCGTCACGAAGCCGGCAACCCGCCTTTGCGGATCGCGCGGCGGCCGACTCGGACGCAAACAACTCTTGCTAAACTTTACTTTTTCTTGCCGGCGATGGGCTTCGCCTTGCCCTTGCGTGTGCGCGCATTGGTATGGGTGCGCTGGCCGCGAACCGGCAATTGGCGCCGATGGCGAAGGCCGCGGTAGCAGCCAAGATCCATCAAGCGCTTGATGTTGATGGCGACCTCGCGGCGCAAATCGCCTTCGACGATATAATCTCGGTCGATCGCCTCGCGAATCTGCAAAACCTCGGCGTCTGTCAATTCGGCGACGCGCCGCCCGGCCGGGATGCTCACTTTTTCGCAAATTTCCTCGGCTTTCTTGGGGCCGATGCCATGGATATATTGAAGCGCGATGATCACGCGCTTGTTCGTTGGGAGGTTGACGCCTGCGATACGAGCCAAGAGATTCTCCATATCTGCCATGCTTCGGCTTAAGAGCATGGCGGGAAATGTTTCGCCCCGCGTCCGGTGGAGACCGGCCCTTGCGAAGCGCCCGACAAAAGTAACCCGCTGAGCCAAGCATTGGCCCCCGGGAACAATCAACTCAGGCTGGAACGCGTTTTCATAGCTGATGGCGATAGCGGCGTCAACTCGCCCTCGCTGTCCAATCTCGCGCGCTTCGCAAACCATCCTGTTGCATTGGCGGGTTCTTTGCGCCATATAGCCCCGGCTGACGGCGTCGCCGCCGGCATGGATGCGGGTGTAGCTCAGGGGTAGAGCACAACCTTGCCAAGGTTGGGGTCGAGGGTTCGAATCCCTTCGCCCGCTCCAAATTTCTTCAAGGAAATCGGAAAGTTAAGAGGCGCCCTTCAGGGCGCTTTTTGCTTATGCGATTGCATGCAGCCCGGAATTCAAGGCCCTTGCAAGCGCCAGGAAGCGAAAAGCCGGGTCACCTAACTTTAGCAAATGGTCGACGTGGACGCGCCCTTCAGGATCGCGGGCGGCGGGGCTCGACGCCGCCGTCAGCCGATTAGACCCTGACGCTCCGGCTCCGCGCCAAGCCCCAGCGCATTGAGGCTCGCGACGCGCGACCTCGCCTCGGCCACGGCGTAAAGCTCCATCTCGTCGAGAACGGCGCTCCCGAGCGCCGCCTCGAAGGCTTTCCGGCTTGCGCCTGCGGTGAAATTCCGCTGGCCCGCATCGCCAAGGTTCGACTGGAAAATGCCCGCCGCGCTCACGGGCAAGAAATCCTCATAAACGATCGGATCGATCCGCACATAGCCGGCTTGCGCGAGCCCCGCCATTTCGCGCGGGAGCGAGGGCGCGCCGGCATGGCGCAAGCTTTCGGCCGTCGGCGAATAGCGAAAGAAGGCGAGCTCTTCATCGCGCAGAGCGGCGGCGGCGTCCGGAAAGGCTTCAAATTGCCGCCGAAGCGTCTCTACATAAGCTGCGCTATTGGAGCCGTCGCTTGCGACCCGCACGGAGGCGTTCGCGGCGGCGAGCAACCGATCATAGAGGGCCCGGCCTTTGGCCGTCAGCGCGACGCCGCGCTGCTCGACCTCGCCGAATCGCGCGGCATGCGTTCCGGCCTCGATCGAACCATTCGTCCCTTTGAAGACGATCGGCTCCGGGAGCGCCTTGAAGCTCGTCTGACGCAGCAGGATGGCGCGGTTGCGCCGTGGCGGCCCTTCGATAATCGCTTTCGGGTTCATATTGCGCGCGCTCATTGCAAGCTGCACGGCGTCGATATCCAGCGTCTGCAGCGTCAGATGATTAATGTGCGGCCCCTTGAAGCAAACAACATCGGCTATGAGCGGGTGCGCGTCGCGCAGATTGTGATAGACCTCCGCCGAAACCGTCGCCTCATTGCGCCAGCGAAAGGTCGCGACGGCCTCAGATGCGAACTCGCGCGCCTGCGCCTCGTCGAGCCCGCCCCTGCCCTCGAACAAGGCGAGAAGCTCGAGGCAGCGCGGCGTGAAAATATTGCGCCGCGCCAGGATCGCGGCGGCCTCGCGCCGCAGCTCGAAATCCTCGATCAGGTCCAGGCGAAGCAGCGAGGCGAAGATCCGAAAGGGATTGCGCCGCAACGCCTCGTCGCCGACGGGGCGGAAGGCCGTGGAATGCACCGGCACGCCGGCGGAAGAAAGATCATAATAGCCGACGGGCGCCATGCCCATGACCGCAAAGAGGCGACGGATGGTCGATAATTCCTCAGGTCTTCCAACGCGAATGGCGCCGTGGCGCTCGGCGCCCAGTCGATCGAACTCGCCGGCCTGCTTCAGCCGCGTCTCGAGTTCGGGGTCCTTGGCGAGCGCCTCGCCATTTATGTCAGCGACCAACTCGCTCAGCGCGGCGTATTGCGGCACTTCGGATTTATACATATCCGACATCGCGCCTGAAAACATCGTGCGGATTGCGTCAGCGGAAACAAAGGGAGCAATTGTCACGACGCGTCTCCAAGCCGAGAGCGATGAAGGGCGATCGAATAGAGTCCGAAACCTTTATGTCACAATGGCCGCGGCCATGGCTGATCGGGAATAAAAGCTACAGGATATCGACCGAACAAGCGACGAACTATCCCACTATCGTTCTCGCAGAACGCCGCGCCTTGAACCGCGCTATTGCGTCCCCGTCTTCAGGCCGCGGCGCGCGATCTCCGACGAGGCCGCAACTCTATTTGGCGGCCAGCGCGCAGGCATGATCGAGCAGATCTTCCGCATGCGCCCGGCCCCCAGCGATCGCGCGATAAGCGAGGAGAACGAACCCTTCCTTTCCATCCGGCCGCCGCGCGCCGATCACCGCGAGCGTCTCGTCGCGCATCGGCGTCCCCGAGGCGCGCGCGTCGTCGGCGAGCAGGATGAACGGGTCAGGCTCGGGCTCGGCGCCGTCGACCCATCGCGCGCGATAGACGCGGCCCGCGAGATTGATTGGCAGATCGGCCCATTTCGAGGTGATCTCCGCCATCCGAGCCGACAGCGCATTGCGCACATCGGGGCGAATGCAATCGACATGAATGTGGAGCTGGTCCTGAGTGCGTGAGTCCGTTGCGTTGATCGCCATGCCGATCCCATCGCGGGGCAATTCTTTCTGCGCGCGGAGCGCGACGAAGCCGCGGGCGGCCCACGCCAGACGCCAATAATTCGGCAAAGCCGCGGTTCCGACCAGCGGCTCCTCGATGCCCGTGAGGCGGCGCGTCGGGATCAACAGGAACTGCGTCTTGCCGATGAGATCCTTTACAACCGCCCACCCGCCCGCTTCGCCGCTCGCCAGGTCGACCGCCGCGCAAGGCGCCGGGTTGTCGGCCTCGACCTTATGCAAGACGCATAATCCATGCACGATCTCCCACAAGGCGTCACGATTAGCCGCGCGCGCGGCGCCGATGGCGGAGATGGCGAGGGCGCATATAAGCGCCGCGATGGCCGGTGCTTGGCGCCCCCTCCGCTTTGCTTCAATGCGCCGGAAGGCGGAAGAGGTCTTTGCGAACATCGAGGGATAACTGTCTCGTTTCAGGACGGAAACGCCGTCATATCATCTCGACCCTTATATGCGTAGAGGAATTGGATCGCGGGGGGGCCGATCAGCCGGAGATGACGTTTTCGCGAAAGCGTGAGGCTCCCGCGCTATTTACATGAAACTTGCTAGAAATCGTGACCGGTGGGCTCATGATTCTGACAATTCAAATTTTGGTGTTGCTGCTCGCCGTGGTCGGCGCGGTCGCAACCATCGCGGCGCGCTTGGAAATTCCGCAGGCCATTCTTTTGGTGCTCGCTGGCGTCATCTTGGCGCTCATCCCTGGCCTGCCGACGATCGAGCTTGCCCCCGAGCTGGTGCTGCTTCTGGTCTTGCCGCCGGTCATATATTCGTCCGCGGTAAATATGAGCTGGCGCGAATTCCGATTCAATCTCCGCCCGATTTTCCTGCTCGCCGTCGGATGCGTCGCATTCACGACCGTCGCCGTCGCGGCCGCGGCCCATTGGCTGCTCGGTTTCGCCTGGCCTGTGGGCTTCGTGCTAGGCGCCATTGTTTCGCCGCCGGACGCCATGGCGCCGCTCTCGATCGCGCGCAGGCTGCAGCTTCCCCGGCGCGTCCTTGTGGTCCTCGAAGGGGAGGGCCTGGCGAATGACGCCGCCGCGCTGATTCTCTATCGCTTCGCGATAGCGGCCGTCAGCGTCGGCGCGTTCTCGTTCAGCCAAGCCGCGGGAACGTTCGCAGCGATTATCGGCGGTGAAATCCTCTGGGGGATCGGCGTCGGCTGGCTGATATTGCGCCTGCGTCGCTGGGTCCGTGATCCAAGGATTGAGATCACGCTCTCGATCCTGACTCCGTTCCTGTCCTACTGGCCGCCCGAGCATCTCGGCGGCTCGGGCGTGCTCGCGACCGTGACCACCGGCCTCTACATCAGCTGGAACGGCTTCCGGCTGATCAGCGCCGAGACAAGGCTCCAGGGCATCTTCTTCTGGGATTTCTTCATCTATGTCATCGAGGGCATGGTGTTTCTCATCACCGGGCTGCAGACGCGCACGCTGATGGTTCGCATCGCCGACGACTCGCTTTACGGGATGGCCATGTCCGCCGCGCTCGTGAGCGCTGTGGTGATCCTGGCCCGCTTCGTCTGGATGTATCCGGCGACTTATTTGCCGCGCTGGCTCTTTCCTCCGATCAGGCGTCGGGATCCGTCGCCGCCGTGGCAAACGCCATTCGTGCTGGCCTTCACCGGGGTGCGCGGCATCGTCTCCCTCGCGGCGGCCCTCGCAATCCCATTTGCAACGGCGAACGGACAGCCCTTCCCCAATCGCGATCTTATTTTGTTCCTCACCTTTTCCGTCATCCTCGTGACGCTGGTGGGACAAGGCTTGGCTCTGCCCTCGGTGATCCGGGCTCTCGGCCTCGCTCATGCGGGGCGCCAGGAGCGCCACAGCGCGAGAGCCGAGGAGGATAAAGTTCGGCGGCAGGCGATCGAGGCCGCGCTCGAGCGGCTCGATCAGATCGCCGCGGAGCGCAATCTCGCCGTGAGCGTCGTCGAACGGCTTCGCGCCCGGCACCGCGATCGGCTCATGCATGTCGAACACAGAAGCGACGGCGATGACGGGCATAAGAAGCTCACCGAGATTCATGACGAGATCGAGCTTCTGCTCATCGCCGCCGAGCGCGAGCGGACGAACGACCTATTCTGCGAAGGCAAGCTGACGGACGAGGCGCGGCGTCGGATCGAGCGCGAACTCGATCTGCGCGAGGCGGATCTCGCCAACCGGCGGGAGGAGGAATGAACGTGCGCGATTGCGCGAATCCAGCGCGGTTGCGGCAGGCGGACGCCTTACGCAAGCAATTGGGTCAGATCATTTGATAAAATTTGTAGACTAATATAAGAGCAGGCTGCAGCATCGTCGTAAACCTGCATCGACTCAGCGGGCGCCCCGTGTGTGGCGGACTACGCGGGCGTTAGGTCGAAATTATGAGAGTTTGTTCGTTGACGCCGCGCCGATCCAACTCACCGAGCTTGCGGATCGACGATCATGACTGAGCGCCGACAATTGCGCCTTGGGGCGGTCATGCGCCCGACGACCATCCATACCGGCGCCTGGCGCTATCCAGGGGCCTATCCGGACGCCAATTTTAATTTGGCGCATCTCAAGCGCTTCGCCCAGACGCTCGAGCGCGGCCGGTTCGACCTTTTCTTCATGGCGGATCACCTCGGCGTGCTCAACATGCCGCTCGACGCCTTGAAACGCAGCCATACGGTGACCTCTTTCGAGCCGTTCACGCTCCTTGCGGCGCTGGCCGGCGCGACCGAACGCCTCGGCCTGGTGGCTACGGCTTCGACCACTTTCGAGGAGCCCTTCCATATCGCCCGCAGATTCGCCTCGCTCGACCATATCAGCGGCGGCCGCGCCGGCTGGAACGTCGTCACCACGTCAAACCCGGATTCGGCGCTGAATTTCGGTCTCGACGAACATGTCGAGCATGGCGAACGCTACCGCCGGGCGCGCGAATTCTTCGACGTCGTGACGGGCTTATGGGACAGTTTCGCCGACGACGCTTTCATCCGCGATGTCGAAAGCGGCGTCTATTTCGATCCTGCGAAACTGCATGCGCTGAATCACAAAGGCGCGCATTTTTCCGTGCGCGGGCCGCTCAACATCGCCAGACCTATCCAGGGCTGGCCGGTCATCGTGCAAGCCGGCGCCTCGGAGGCGGGACGCCAGCTCGCGGCCGAGACCGCGGAAGTCGTATTCACCGCACAGTCGAACCTCGCCGACGGCCAGCGCTTCTATGCCGATGTGAAGGGACGCATGGACAAGGTCGGCCGCGCGCGCGGCCATCTCAAGATTCTCCCCGCCGCTTTCGTCGTCGTCGGCGATACGCTGGAAGAAGCCCAGGCGAAACGGGCGAAGCTCGACAGCCTGGTTCACTATGACAGCGCCATAGCCTCGCTGTCGGTCGCGCTCGGTCATGACGCGTCGGGATTCGATCCTGACTCGCCGCTGCCCGAACTCCCCGAGAGCAATGCGAGCAAAAGCGGCCAGGAAAGGGTTGTGAAATTGGCGCGGCGGGAAAAGCTGACCGTCCGCCAGCTCGCCCAGCGCCTCGGCGGCTATGCCGGCCTCGCCTTTGTCGGCGCGCCTGCGGCCATCGCGGACCAGATGGAGGAATGGCTGTTGGCCGAGGCCTGCGACGGCTTCAACGTCATGTTCCCCTATCTGCCGGGCGGGCTCGACGATTTCGTCGACAAGGTCGTGCCGGAGTTGCAGAGGCGCGGGATTTTCCGGCTTGAGTACGAAGGAGCGACGCTGCGCGAAAATCTCGATCTGCCGCGTCCGCCGAATCGCTTTTTCGACTCCGCGGAGGGCGTCAAAGATGCTTCCCCCTGAAACGCGCCCCGGCGATCGAAGGGAACGCCCTACGCCGCGCCGCCTTTGTCCAGCGTGTGCTTCACAAATGGCCATTCAAGCGTAAAACGGCCGTCGAACAGCCTGATCCGCCGAACCGGCTTTCCGGCGCCGTCGCGCTCGAGCAGAGGCAAGCCTGCGCGCAAAGCCTCCGCCGCACGCGGGGTCAAGGCCGTTTCGACATAGATCCCGAAGTCGGCCGTCACGCGAACGATCGTCTCGAACGGCGCCACGCTTTGGAATTCGCCAAGCGCTGCGACGGCCCGGTCGATGTCGCGCAGTCGCGCGAAGAGTTTGTCATCGTCTCGCAACGCAGGCATTGTCTCATCCCATTTTAAGAGCGCAGCCCGCAAAAGCGGGGCCAATCGACGCAGAACCAAAATTATTTGGTTTGGGCGATGCGCGAGAAATCCACGCGGACGCGTGGCGCGCGGCGCGAAATTTGATTTCTCACAGAAAAATCAGCGCCAAGACTTGAAAATCAGCGCCAAGGCTTGCGTTCGCCGCAGCGCTCACGCCGTAATCGCTGGAGACGAATCACGCGAGAGCATGTCTTTGAAAAATTTGAGCGGCTTTTTCGACAAGCACATGCTCCGGCTTTTTGAATTAGAGCGATTCCACCGGATCGGCGCCGCTGCTCATTGGAATCGGTTAACCAAGAGTTAACGAGCTTCGATAAGACTTTAAAATATGCGCCGGAAGCTGTTTCGCGGCATGAGGGCTGCGCCATGAAATTCACCAAGCTGCGCTTGACGGGCTTCAAGACCTTCGTCGAGCCGACCGATTTTCTCATCGAGCCGGGCCTCACCGGCGTCGTCGGGCCGAACGGCTGCGGCAAGTCGAATCTTGTCGAGGCCATGCGTTGGGTGATGGGCGAGAATTCGTCGAAAAACATGCGCGCGTCGGGCATGGACGATGTGATTTTTTCCGGCGGCGGCGACCGGCCGGCGCGCAACATGGCGGAGGTTGGCCTCGTCCTCGACAACGCCGATCGCACCGCGCCCGCCGCCTTCAATGACAGCGAGATTCTCGAAGTGACCCGCCGCATCGAGCGCGAGTCGGGCTCGACCTACCGCATCAATGGGCGCGAGGTGCGGGCCCGCGACGTGCAATTGCTTTTCGCCGACGCTTCGAGCGGGTCGAGATCCCCGGCCATGGTGCGGCAAGGCCAGATCGGCGAAATGATCTCGGCGAAGCCGCAAGAGCGCCGCCGCATCCTTGAGGAAGCCGCCGGCGTCGCCGGGCTGCATTCCCGTCGGCACGAAGCCGAGATGCGCCTGAAGGCCGCCGAAGACAATCTCCTGCGCCTCGACGACATTTTGCAGCAGATCGACGTTCAGACTAAGAGCCTCGAGCGCCAGGCGCGGCAAGCCTCGCGCTACCGCAACCTCGCCGGCGAGATCAGGCGCGCCGAAGCCTTGCTTGCGATGATCAACCATGCCGAAGCGACAAGCGCGCTCGTTTCAGCCGAGCGCAAGCTCGAATCCGATGCGCGCGACGTCGCCGAAAGGACGAGGCTTCAGGCCGAAGCCGCGCGCCTGCAAGGAATCGCCGCGCATGATTTGCCCGGCTTGCGCGACGCCGAGGCGGCCGCCGGCGGCGCGCTGCAAAAGCTCATTCTCGCCCGCGAAACGCTTGACGGCGAGGAAAGACGCGCCAAGGCTCGCATCGCCGAGCTCGAACGGCGGATCGCGCAAATGACGAGCGATCTCGCACGCGAGACCGCGCTGATCGAAGACGCCGCCGATGTTCTCGCACGGCTCGATGCGGAGGCGCGCGAGCTGACCGACGCCGGCCAAGCCGAGGCCGAACTGGAGGCGGCCGCCCGCAGCCGCCTCGTCAACGCCGAAGCCGAGCTGGCGATTGCGGAGAAAGAGCTTGCCGAGGCGCAGGATATCCGCGCCGCAATCGAAGCCCGCCGCACTGCGTCCGAGGCTGCGCTGCGGGAGGAATCCGCTCGGCTCGCGCGGATCGAGGCGGAGCTCGGCAAAGTGACGCAGGAGCGCGCCGCGCTGCGGGCCGAATTTGGCGGCGGCGACGATCGCGCTATTTTGCAGGCGGCGTTCGAGCAAGCCGTCGAGACGGCCGCAGCCTTGGAAGACGAAGTCGCCGCCGCCGAGCTCGGTCACGCCGAGGCGCGCGCGGCGGAGATGAGCGCCCGCGCGCCTTTG
>Ga0182030_10016430_pt1 | contig 14414 bp, 7 predicted proteins | sample 812S3MmetaG_FD_121299 | JGI IMG/M metagenome (GOLD analysis project Ga0182030, IMG submission 121299) | Permafrost microbial communities from Stordalen Mire, Sweden - 812S3M metaG (Illumina Assembly) | ecosystem: Environmental > Terrestrial > Soil > Wetlands > Permafrost | place: Sweden...
CCAGGCGGCTTTTCGGCCCATCTACGAGTGCTCGTGTCCCGAAAGAGCCGGCTAAAAGCCGGCTGCAGCCATGATTGGCTGCCCCACGAATTATGCAGAATTCCTTCTCTGCCAAAGTAGGTGACATTGGACTGAGAGTCTGCGCCACGACGCTTGCTGCGAAGTTATTCTTGCGCGCCTCCTCTGTTCGGGCTGGTCGGCCTGCGAACTGCTCCGTCGTCCGCCGGGAAAGGTGCGGACGCGGTCGGGCAGCCGAGACCAACGCCCGGCGGGATCGCTTCGGCGACATCCCTTTTGAGGGCAACGGCGGTCACTTTCAAGGAGGCTATTACCAGGACTTGGCCATCGAGCGCGTACGGGAAGCGGTCGCCGTGGGTGGGAACCGCAATCTCGCCCACTTCCGCCAAGCCCCGCCGCCCTCGTCTATCATCAACCTATGGACCCGAAACAGCCTGTACTCCGGCGCGACATTCTCGCCGCCGCCGGCACGGTATTCACTACCTCTCTCTTCACTGGGCGGGTGAAGGGCGCCAACGATCGGATCGCCATCGGCTTTCTCGGCGTCGGCACCATGGGAACCGCCGACCTGGGCTATGCCATGGAAGTGCCCGAACTGCAGCCGGTCGCCATCTGCGATGTCTACCAGCCGCATCGCGACCGCGCCGCCGCTTCGGCACAGAAAGGCGGCTTCCAGGTGAAGGCCGTCGCGGACTTTCGCGAGATCCTGGCGGACCGCTCCGTCGATGCCGTGTGCATCGCCACCCCCGACCATTGGCACGCCTACATGACCGTGGAGGCTTGCAAGGCCGGCAAAGACGTCTACGTCGAAAAGCCCGCCAGCAAAGGCCCCGACGAAGGCCTCAAAATGGTGCAGGCGGCGCGCAAATACAATCGCGTGGTGCAGGCCGGCACCATGCAGCGCTCCGGCGGCAACTTCCGCAAGGCCGCGGAACTCGTGGCCTCGGGCGCCCTGGGCGAAATCACGTTCTGCCACACCTTTCAAAGCGAGACCACCCGGCGCGAGCGCTACGGCAATCTGCCCGACGCCCCGGTGCCCGATGGCCTCGATTGGGATATGTGGCTCGGACCCGCGCCCGCCGTGCCGTTCAACCCCAACCGCTGGGGCGAGCGCATCGTCTTTCCCACCTTCCGCTATTTCTGGGACTATGCCGGCGGCGCCATGACCGATTGGGGCGTGCACCTCATCGATCCGCTGCACCAGTGCTTTGGCGAGGTCATGCCGAAGTCCGTCACGGCCCTGGGCGAGAAGTTCTATGTGCAGGATAACTGCGACACCCCGGACACCATGCACGCTACTTTCGAGTACCCCAAATTCCTGGTGACTTACGAAAGCCGCACGTGCAATCCCATGCCGCTGTTCGGCCTGAACCAGGGAGCCGGCACCTCCATCCACGGCACCGAAGGCAGCCTGGTTGTGAATCGGCGCGGAGTCTGGGTGATCCCCAACGCCGGCTCCAGACTGTCGGGCGCCACCTGGGAGAATATTCCGGACATGACGCCCATGAACGTGCCGCACTGGAAGAATTTCGTCGAGTGCATCAAGACGCGGCAGAAACCCACCAGCGATATCGAGACGTGCGTGCGGTCGTCGTCGGTGTGCCAGTTGGCCAATATTTCGATGCGCGCGAAGACGCGCGTGGATTGGGACGAGGCGAATTGGACGTCGCCGCAGGAAGCCGCCAAACCCTATTTGAAGACGGTCTACCGCAGTCCCTGGAAACTGGAAGTGTAGTCGGATAGCAAAGACCGCGCATGAGAACCTGGGAGCCATCGAAAAGCTCGCCAGGGAATTCGACATTCAGATCGCCATCCACACCCACGGGCCGGAGGATCCGAATTTCCCGACTCCGAAAGTCGTGCTGGATGCCGTGAAGGGCATGGATCCGCGCATGGATGTGGGTCATTCCATGCGCGGGGGAGCGGATGTAGTGCAAGAGATCGTAAACGCCGGACCGCGTCTCCTGGATGTGCATTTCAAGGATCTGAAGGATGGCAAGGTCAAAGAGAGCCAGTGCGATGTGGGCGAAGGCGTGATGCCGGTGCGGGAATGCTACATTCCTTCGGCTATATGAAGGGCGTGCTGGCCGGTTTGGCGGGCTAAGAACGGCTCGTCAGAAGTTCGCTGACTTAGCACGAAGTATGGATATTCGAGAACAGTTACGAGTAAGCCGTGCCGCGCGTCGCGGTCAGCGCTTCGTTGTGGTTAATTCCAACAACTTTCGCACGATTCGATAATGGCATCTCGGAGATACTTAGTACTCCAAACGCTTACTGTAGAACCGAGAGGCACCTAAACAACGATCGGTAAGACGCCCGGGACGTATAGCCGTGCTAGCTTTTAGTAAGTGAGATTGAATTCACTTCTACGGGTTCCAATAATCACACGGGTAACTGTGCTGGGGTGGATCGTGCTTCTCCTGTCCACCGCGGCAGCGGGCATCGCTCAGACTTCCAGCGCCGGCAATATCGCAGCCCTGCGTCAAGCCTTCTACCGCGCGCCGTACTCGCTGAAGGATTCAGGCCATGGAACCTACGGCGGCGTGAACCCCGCGCAGCACTTGCGGCTCGAGTTTAGCCGGCAGGAAGCACGTCTCATCCATCCCGATGGTACCCTCGTCTTCCAATTGACCGGATATGGGTATGGCGATCGACTGCGCAAGCCGGCGGACGCCAGGTTGGCCGGCGCGGACGGTCGAGTGGAGTATCGGCGGGGCGATCTCACCGAATGGTACGTGAACCGGCCGGAAGGGCTGGAGCAGGGTTTTACTCTGGCCCGCCGTCCCGGAGCGGCTGGCGGAAACGACCCACTGGTGATCTCCTTCGACGTGGCCGGAGGGCTGGAACCGTCCCAAAAAGCGGACGATGGCGCGCTACTGTTCGGGTCGGCTGACGGCATGGTGTTGCGTTACGCAGGCCTGACGGCAGTGGACGCACGCGGGCGCGTTTTTCCGTCGCGGATGGAGGTGCGGGGCAGTGAGATTCGGCTGATCGTGGAAGACCGTCTGGCTGAATACCCCCTGGTGGTCGACCCTACGTGGAGCCAGGCGCAGGAACTGACGGCGCCCGATGGCGCGGCGGGCGACCGCTTCGGCTACGCGGTTTCGGTGAGCGGCGATACCGCGGTGATCGGGGCCGCTTACCAGCACAACGAACAGGGGGGCGCGTACGTATTTGTGCGCAGCGCCGGCGCGTGGAGCCTGCAGCAGGAATTGTCGGCCGCGGATGGCGCGGCGGGCGACGGTTTCGGTTGGTCCGTCTCGGTGACCGGGGACACGGCGCTCATCGGCGCTCCGAATAAGAACAACGGTCAGGGAGCCGCGTACGTGTTTGTGCGTAGCGGGGGCGTGTGGAACCTGCAACAGGAGTTGTCGGCCGCGGACGGCGCGGCGAGCGACGGTTTCGGCAGCTCGGTTTCGGTGACCGGGGACACGGGGCTGGTCGGCGCTCCGAATAAGACCGGCATTCGCGGCGCCGCGTATGTGTTTGTGCGTACCGGCGGGGCGTGGAGCCAGCAGCAGGAGTTGACCGCTTCCGATGGCGCAGGGAATGACCGCTTCGGCGCATCGGTTTCAATCGGTGGGGACACGTCGGTCATCGGAGCCTATAACAAGAACAACGCTCAGGGAGCCGCGTATGTCTTCACGCGCAGCAGTGGGTCGTGGAGTCAGCAACAGAAGTTGACCGCATCCGACGGCGCGGCGGGCAACCAATTTGGCTGGTCCGTTTCGGTGAGCGGGGAAACCGCGGTCATTGGGGCTCCTGGCAGCGTCATGAATGGGATTCTCCAGGGATCCGCGTACGCGTTTGGGAGCAGCGCGGGCCAGTGGACCCAGCAGCAGGAGTTGACGGCATCCGACGGCGCCGTGAACGACCGATTCGGCTACTCCGTTTCGGTGAGCGGGAACACCGCCATCGTGGGGGCGTTTCAGAAGAATAATACATACGGAGCCGCGTATGGGTTTGTGTGGAACGCAGGCGGCTGGAATCGGCAGCAGAAGTTCACCGCTTCCGATGGCGCACTGTTGGCGTATTTCGGATCGTCGGTTTCCGTGAGCGGGGACACCGCGGTTATCGGCGCTCCTGGCGGAGCGATTCATTCTTCCGCCCAGGGCGCGGCGTACGTATTCGCGCGCCAGACGCTGGGCACAAACTCCCTATTGGTTGGCAGCGCGGCGGGGGCGTCATCCGTGGTGCTTTCCTCCGGGAGTCCCTGGACTGCTATCGCCAACGACTCCTTTCTACACATTTCCGCCGGAAGCGCCAGCGGCACGGGCAGCGCAGTCGCGATATTCACCTACGATGCCTTCGCCGGCACGGGATCGCGAACGGGCACCCTGACCATCGCCGGACAAACGGTCACCGTGACCCAGGCGGGAACCAACTATATCGAACCGGGCGGGATGACCACGCTGGTGTCGTCGGGATTATCGGAACCTGGAGGGGTCGCGGTGGACTCTTCCGGCAACGTCTACCTCGCGGATACCTTCAACAACGCCATCAAGGAGTGGAGCCCATCGACCCAGCAAGTGACGACACTCGTGTCCTCCGGGCTGCTCCATCCTCCGGCAGTGGCGGTGGACGGCTCCGGCAACGTTTACGTCGCGGCTAGTTTTGACAACGCCATCACGGAGTGGAGCGCGTCGACACAGCAGACGGCTACCGTGGTGTCTACCGGCCTCAACGTCCCTGTCGCGGTGACGGTGGACGGCTTCGGCAACCTTTACATCGCGGATCATAACAGCAACAGCATCGAAGAGTGGAGCGCCTCCACCGGGCAGGTGACCACCCTGGTGTCCGGGCTGAACGGTCCCTTTGGAGCGGCGGTGGATGGCCTCGGTAACGTGTATTTCTCGGATTTCTACAACAACGCCGTCAAAGAGTGGAGCGCCTCCACAGGGCAGGTGACCACCCTGGTGTCCACAGGGCTGAACGGTCCTTACGGAGTGGCGGTGGACGGCGCCGGCAACGTCTACATCGCGGATTACGATAACAACGCCATCAAGGAGTGGAGCGCCTCCACCGGGCAGGTAACAACGCTGGTGTCTGCGGGGCTGGCCAATCCTTCGGCCGCGGCGGTGGACGGCGCCGGTAACATCTACATTGCCGACACTTACAACAACGCCATCAAAGAAATGCCGTACGCCTTTACCGGGCCGGCTAACTTGTCCGAGCCTTCTTCGGCCGGGTCAGACTCGCTGCTTCCGGTGCTTCCCTCCACTATGTCTCTTGCGGGGATCTTCGCGCCGGCGAGCGACCAGAGTTGGCTCACCATCGGGACCATCGCCAACGGCGTCATCGGTTTCTCGTTTGCGGCAAACACGTCCGCATCCGCCCGCACGGCGCACATTACGGTACTGGGCCGGCAGATCGCGGTAACGCAGAACGGATTGGCGGCCCAGAGCATCTCTTTCGGAACGCTGTCGAGCCAGGTGTTGGGCGCCCCGCCCTTCACCGTCAGCGCGACCGCGTCGTCCGGCCTTGCCGTGAGTTTCACTCCGGCAACCCCGGCCGTCTGCACGGTATCGGGCACGACGGTGACGCTGGTCGCCGCCGGCGCCTGCACCATCCAGGCAGCCCAGGCGGGTGACGGCAACTACGCTGCCGCCGCATCGGTGGACCAGAGTTTCCAGGTGCAAGCTCCGGGGACCCCGCTTCAGATTACTACCGGCAGCGTGCCCGTGGCCAACCAGTATCAGAGTTATAACACCGCGCTGGCGGCCACCGGCGGCGTGCCGCCATACACGTGGTCGGTGGTGTCGTCGACCGGCGTCAGCCTTCCGGAAGGAATGAGTCTCGACCCGGCTAAGGGCATTGTAAGCGCCGCACAGGTCAACGGACAAGGCGGGTACGCCGTCACCGTCCAGGTGGCCGACAGCGGCTCGCCCAGCCCCAACATCGTAAACGCTACGCTGAACTTCGGAGTCAACAGCGACGGCACCTATGGCGGGTGCCAGATGTTTCCAAAAGACTCGATTTTCAACCAGCGGATCGACGGGCTGCCGGTGGACACTAACCCGTCACACCAGATTCCTTCAGGCTATTTCGGCAGCCATCTGCTCCCCGATTTTGGCGGCGGCTTCTATCCGTCTCCCGGCGGCATTCCCTTCATGCGGGTCCCGGCCAATCAACCGGTGGCCAACGTCAACCTGGCAGGCGACGGCCAGATCGACGCGGCAGGGACGTACCAGTGGCCGTTCCCGGCGTGGCCCAACGCGGCCATCGAAGGGACGTCCGATGGGACGGACGGAAACGACCACCATTTCCTGATCCTGCAGTCGAGCGGGAATAACATCAGCGGGCCGCAGACCGGTCCCTGCACGCTGTATGAGGCCTACGGAGGCAGCGCGGTCCCCGGCATGTACGACGCGGGCAGCAACACCTGGTCGCTCACCGCGGGCGTACATTACGTTCTGAACAGCGACGAAATCGCGGCATCGGAGGGCACGCTTGACACGGGCGCGCAGGACTTGACAGGCATCCCGATCGTGCCGCTGTTGATCAAGTACAGCGAGGTTCCGCTGGCGGTGCAGCATCCTTTGCGCATGACCTTCACCGTGCCCACCAATGGGTATGTGTGGCCGGCCACGGGCTGTTGCGGAGGCAGTGGACCGCCGCAAGGGCTGCTCTACCGGCTCAAAGCCAGCGTGAACTGGCAGGCAACCTGTCCGGCGAGCAGCAATCCGCAGGCCGCCACCGTGCTGCAGGCGCTGCAGCAGTATGGCGCCTACATGAGCGCTCACGGCAGCGCCGGATACATACAGGGAGTTCCCGACGTCCGGTGGAACGACAACGACCTGGCGTGTATCAAGAATTTCCCTGTGAGCGATCTGGAAGTGGTGGACAACTCCGCGCTGGAAGTGCGGGATACCAGCGGGCAGACACAGCCCTACGTAATGCCGGCCACGCTGGCGAGCGGCACAGTGGGCACGGCGTACAGCGCGGCGATGGCGGCGGTGGGCGGCAACCCTGCGACGCTGCAGTGGTCGGTATCGTCGGGAGCGCTGCCGCCGGGCCTGGTGCTGAGCGCTTCTACCGGAACGATTAGCGGCACGCCCAATTCGACCGCCGGCAGCCCGTACAGTTTCGGCATCACCGCTACGGATTCGGCCTCCGGCTACGCCTCGCAGCCGCAGGTGTTCTCCATCGGGGTGGCGCCCGGTTCCAGCCTTACGGTCAGCAAGTCTCACACGGGGGACTTCACCCAGGGGCAGACCGGAGCGACTTATTCCATCTTAGTGGCCAATGCCGGCACGGCGCCGACCAGCGGCACTGTGACGGTTGTCGACACTCTCCCCAAGGGACTCACGGCGACGGCGATGTCGGGCATAGGTTGGGGCTGCACTCTGGCCACGCTGACCTGCACGCGCAACGACGCGCTGTCCGCGGGCGGCAGCTATCCGCTGACCGTGACGGTCAACGTGGCCAGCGACGCTCCGGCATCGGTGACCAACCAGGTGAGCGTATCGGCAGGCTCGGCGACCGCCAACGCCAGCGATCCCACGACGGTGGTCCAACTGCCGGCGCTGACGGTCGGCAGTACACACACCGGTAGCTTCACACAGGGGCAGACGGGGGCGACTTACTTAGTCACGGTAACTAATAGCGGTACGGCGCCGACCCGCGGGACGGTCACGGTGACCGAAAGCGTACCCACTGGACTAACGCTCGAATCGATGGGCGGGAACGGTTGGATCTGCCCCATCGGAGGCGCCACCTGCAGCCGAAGCGATTCGCTGGCCGCCGGGCGCAGTTACCCGCTGACCGTGACGGCGAACGTGGCGGGCAATGCGCCAGCCTCGCTGACCAACCAGGTGAGCGTGTCGGTAGGCTCGGCGACCGTCAACGCCAGCGATCCCACCACCATCATCCTGGTGCCGGCGCTGAGCATCGCGATCAGTCACAGCGGCAATTTCGTGCAAGAACAAACTGGCGCCACCTACACCGTGCTGGTGAGCAACGGCGCGGCCGCGGCGCCGACCAATGGGACGGTGACAGTGACCGAGAGCGTGCCCTACGGACTGACGCTAGTGTCCATGGCGGGCACCGACTGGGCCTGTCCCCGCGGTGGTTCTACCTGCACCCGAAGCAACTCCCTGGCCGCCGGCACAAGTTATCCGGCGATCAGTGTGACGGTGAACGTGAGCTTCAACGCGCCGGCAACGGCGATCAACCAGGTGACCGTATTGGGCGGCGGATCCGCGACGGCTGTGGCCGCCGATCCGACAACGATCTCGGCGGTGGCCTTGTCCGCCGGCACTCAGTCTTTCGCTTACGTGGCGAATTACAACTCCAACGATGTCTCGGCGTACGCTATCAACGCCGGTAGCGGGGTGCTCACCGCCGTTTCCGGTTCCCCCTTCGCCGCGGGAACGCAACCTACTTTTGTAACCGTGACCCCGGCGGGCAAATTCGCTTACGTGGCGAATGGAAACTCCAACAACATCTCGGCCTACGCCATCGATCCCACCACCGGAGTGCTCATAGGCGTACCCGGCTCCCCCTTCACTACGGGATTTAATCCTCAATCCGTAAACGTGGACCCAACGGGCAAATTCGCCTACGCGGTGAATCAGGGCTCCGACACCGTCTCGGTATACACAGTCAATTCCGCCACCGGGGCGCTGACGGGTGTGTCCGGCTCCCCCTTCGCCACGGGAATGCAACCCGGTTCCATGACCGTAACCCCGACGGGCAGATTCGCCTACGTGTCGAATCTGGCATCCCAGAGCATTTCCGGCTACGCCATCGATCCAGTCACGGGGGCGCTCACGGCCGTTCCAGGCTCGCCCTTCTTTACGGGATACAATCCTTATTCCGTAACGCTCGATCCCACGGGCCAATTCCTCTATGCGGCGAATTACGATTCCAACAACGTCTCGGCGTACACCGTCAACGCCACCACTGGAGCGCTCACGGCCGTCCCCGGCGCCCCCTTCCCTGCCGGATCGGGGCCTGAGTGCGTAACCGTGGACCCAACGGGCCAGTTCGCTTATGTGGCGAATTCGCTTTCCTCCAGCATCTCGGCGTACACCATCAACGCCGCCACCGGGGCGCTCGCGGCCGTCCCCGGCTCGCCCTTTGCCACGGGATCGGGCCCTTCTTCGGTAACGGTGGATCCGACAGGCCAGTTCGTCTATGCGACGCCCGGCAACGTCTCGGCATTCATCATCAACCCCGCCACCGGGGCGCTAACAATAGCCGGGTCTCCCGTGGCCGCGGGATCCGGTCCTAACTCGGTTGCGACCGCCTTAGTCAACGGGCCGGTCCTCAGCATCGCGAAGTCTCATACCGGTAACTTCACCCAAGGACAAACCGGCGCCACGTATACAGTGACGGTGAGTAATGCCATCGGAGCGGGGCCGACTGGCGGAACAGTATTGGTCAGGGAGGCAGTGCCCACGGGCCTGACGGCGGTGTCGCTGGGGGGGAACGGATGGACGTGCCCCAGCAGCGGAACCATCTGCACCCGAAGCGACCCGCTGGCAAGCGGTGCGACTTACCCGGCGATCACGGTGACGGTGAGCGTGGCGAACAACGCACCGGCATCGGTAGTCAACCAGGTGACCGTAACGGGAGGCGGTTCGGCGATCGCCACTACCAGCGATTCGACCACCATCATCCCGGCGCCGGTCCTCACGGTCACGAGCGCGCACACCGGAAACTTCGCTCAAGGGCAGGTGGGGGCGACTTACTCGATCACCGTGACGAATAGCGGCGGGGCGGCGACCAGCGGAACGGTAACACTCACCGACACTCTCCCCTCGGGGCTGACCGCGACTGCGATCAGCGGCGGCACAGACTGGAGCTGCACACTGTCCACGCTGATCTGCACGCGAAGCGAGGTACTTCCCGCGGGCGGCAGCTATCAAGCGGTGACCGTGACCGTCACGGTGGCGGCCGGCGCATCGGCATTGCTGACCAACAAGGCGAGCGTATGGGGCGGAAGCTCGGCGACGACGGCCAATGCCAACGATTCGACCACTATCGTGTCCTCCTGCGATATCAATGGAGACGGGACCGCCAACGTGTCGGATATCCAGAAGGTGATAAACGAAGCGCTGGGAGTTGCCCTCGCGGTCCACGATCTGAACGGCGACGGAGTAATCAACGTGGTCGACGTTCAAAAGGTAATCACCGCGGCACTTACTCTGAGCTGTCCCGCGTCTTAGGCACTTACTTTTCCCCACTGTAGGGCCGCAGGAGGCGTGGGGCGTACCGGAGCGCACTTCGTCACTTGCGCGAGGCGTACGATCGGCACGAGATCGGATATTGGTAAAGTCGCGCGCGCGGACTTCGGCCGGTGGAGATTACACTGCCAGCCGATGATTGATTCTGCTGGTGAGCGCGGAAGGAATCGAACCTTCAACCTACTGATGGAGAGTATGCCCAAACCGCCGCGCTCGCCGTTGCTCACGGGAGATCGTGAAATTGAAGCAGAGTCCCTCTTGAAGTCCCTGTAGCGTTCCCTGTTGTTTTGCGGGTGTGATCCGCGCGGCCAAGCCGGAAAAAGCAATCCGAGCGCGCCCGGCGTTTTCCGAGGATTTGCGGCGGTTGAAGCACAGCCCGGCCGGCTACTGTAAAATGGAATCGAGATGCCACAACGGGTAGACAAAATGGAAACGGGAGGGCACCAGGTGCGGCTTCCTGCGGGCGTAATCCTCAAACCGCCGGTCACGGTGGAAGACCTGATGGCCGACACCGAGCATGACCCCGAGGGGGCGGAAGAATTCGTGGCGCTGATCCAGGCGCTTCGTAACGAGCGCTCCCGGCCTAACGCTCTCTGATGGATCCCACAACGCCCGCGGTTGTGGATACCGACGTAGTTTCCTTCCTGTTCAAGTCCCATCCCCTTGCGCCAGCCTACCAAACCATCCTCGCCGGCAGGCCCTTGGCGGTTTCGCTGATTACACTGGCTGAAATCGAGTACGGCATGGAGGCTAAGAATTGGGGCGCCAATCGGCGCGACCTTATGCGCCGCTTTCTCGGGCGTTTCACGCCATTGTTGCCAGACGCGGAGACCGCCCGCCTATGGGCACGGATCAAGAGCGCCCGCGAGAAAAAAGGTCGGCCGATCACGTTTGCGGATGCCCGGATCGCGGCGGCGGCCCTGCAACTCAACGTTCCTCTCGCCACTCACAACGCCCGCGACTACGCAGGCATTCCGAACCTGGTCGTGCTGACGGCGCCGGTGACGGTCTGAACACGCCGTCAGGCGTCACATTACATTCCGAAGACCGCCAAGGATTGCCGCTTTCTGGCGATCACGTGCCCGTAGCGCGGCCAGACGCTGTGGGATAGCAAAGGAAAAGCGCCCGAGAATTCTGAGGTAGTCCCTGTGAAAGTCCCTATAGTTGAGCAGACCACTCTCATTCAGTGATTGGCAACTAATTGATCTTGCTGGTGAGCGCGGAAGGAATCGAACCTTCAACCTACTGATTAAGAGTCAGTTGCTCTGCCAATTGAGCTACGCGCCCGTTCCTGAAGTGCCGACGGAGGGCGTGACACCGCCACCTTCCCGGCGCCACGAGAAGATTATAGCATTCCGCGGCCCGTTGTCACTCGGGTTCCGCCGGTAATCCCGCCGCTACCAGTTGCACAATGTCCAACAGCTTCGGCGGCGCGCCCTGCGAATTTCCCGCCACCGCGCCCAAGGCGTCGCGAAACATCGTCTGGCAGAAGGGACACGCCGTGCCGATGGTCTGCGCGCCGGTGGCCACCAACTCTTCCACCCGCGTGAGATTCACGCGCTTGCCTTTCTCCTCGCCCAGGAACATCTGCCCGCCACCGGCGCCGCAACAGAACGACCGCTCGCGCGTGCGGCCGGGCTCCACTACGGTCGACGACAGGCCCGCCACCGCGCGCGGCGCTTCATACACATTGCGATACCGGCCCAGGTAGCAGGGATCGTGGAACACCACCGTTTCGCGCGGCCCCGCCGGCGCGGGCAGCTTCGATTGCACGCGCGCCAGCAGCTCGCTATGATGCTCGATCGCGAATGTGGCGCCGTATTCCCGCCAGTCGGTGCCGATGGTGCGCACGCAATGCGGGCAGATCGACACCATCTTGCCGACCTTGGCGGCCTGCAACGTCTCGATGTTGGCTTCCGCTACCTGCTGCGCGGCCAGGTCATTGCCCAGGCGGCGCGCCGGATCTCCAGTGCATTTTTCTTTGCGCAGTACGCCGAAGGCGATGCCCGCATGCCGCAGCACGCGCGCCAGCGCCAGCACGATCTCGCGGCCCTGAGGATCGTACGAGCCCATACATCCCAGCCAGAGACAATATTCCTGTGTTCCGTCGTAAATCGGCAAGCCGTTTTTCTCGATGAACTTCTGGCGCTCGCTGGCCGGGAAGCCCAGCGCGTTGCCGTGGCGCTCCAGATTGAGAAACAGCTTGGTGCCATGCTCATCTTCCCACTTGCCGGTATTCACCGCGCCGCGGCGCAGCCCCACGATCATGGGCAGGTGCTGGATTCCCACCGGACATTGAAATTCGCAGCTTCCGCAAGTCGTGCACTGGAAAACGGCTTCTTCGGAGATATGGGCGCCCAGGAGCGGCGCTTCATTGGCCGGGCCGAATTCCTTCAGGTAGCCGCGCAGACCCAGGACAATTTCCTTGGGGTTGAGCACCTTGCCGGTGTTGTATGCCGGACAATGCTCGGTGCAGCGGCCGCACTCCACGCAGGAGAAGGCCTGCAGCGCGTCGATGCGCGTGACGTCTTTGCCCGTGTCGAGGCCGAAATCCTCGTCGCCCGTCAGCGGAGGAATGCGGCTGAAGCCCGCGCGGCGCAGAAACACCGTCACCGGACTCAGCGCCAGGTGCAGATGCTTGGTGTGCGGAATCAGCGGGAGGAAAGCGAACAGCGCCACGGTGTGCAGCCACCAGCACACTCGTTCGCCCGCCGTGCCGGCCGCGAACCCCAAGCCCGCGAGATAGGTGACCATCAGGACAAAAATCAGCAGCGCGATGATGCCCGATTCCGGCGACACTTCCCCCAGCCATTTCGGCCGCACCACAAACCGCCGCACGAACAATCCCGCAATGGAGATTGCCACCCCCACCGCCCACAACGCCACGAAAGCGAAATAGAACCGTCCGAAGCCGCTTTCCGGGGAAAGAAATCGCCAGCCGAAGCCGGACGCGATGTGATTCACGGTCACCAGTGCAAAAGCGCAAAAGCCCCAGAAGACGAAGGCGTGCGCCAGCCCCGGCAGCGGCCGCTGCTGGATGACTTTCCCCTGCAGCATCACCTCCCAGATGAATTGGCGGACGCGCGGGCCGAGCGGCGCCACCTCAAAATCGGGCGTGGCACGGGAGCGCCGGATGGTGTCGACAACCTTACTGAGACGCCGCCAGAAAATCGCCAGTGAGCCGGCCATCAGCACGGCTAACAGGACTTTTTCCATCCACGATGCGTCGGTCATATTTTCCCAGCTCTGAATGTAGCATGCGGTTCCCGGTTCGTCTGGTGGCTGGCGCGCTTTCGACGGGCCCGGTGAACCGCCCTTCCGCTACCGCCGGGGCCTGGCGAGCGGAGCAAGCCTTGTTACACCTGGACGCCAATACTGCGCAGAAATTCGGCGTCTTGCCCCTCGTAAACATCGTCGCTAGCCTTGGCGAGGACCCGATCGAGGGCAATGCTCGGGCTGGGGCATTCCCGCCAGCATTCGGTCAGCGATTTGGAAACGTAGACCACCTTTTGACACTTCGTGCACCACCAGTGGATCACCAGCTTGTGATCGTCCGTGAAGCCTACTTCGACGATGCGGTCGGGGATCTCGCCACATTGGCAGTGCAGGGATAAATGCCGATAGTTCATGTTGGATGACGTCCTTACATAACTGTTATCGGATGGAATGCTCTCCGGGAACAGTGCCAGACGTGCCAGCGGAGTACTGTGGGGCTGGTAGTATCGAAATAGTACGGGCATCACGATACAGCGCTCCGTGACTGACTTCGGGTCTCGGTGCAATGGGGAGGAAGCGTCCCCCTCGCAACGTCCGCTTCCCACCCCCGCAAGATGCTACCGTAGCGTTCGAAAACTGGAGGCGCCGGACCATGATTCGACCCGCTTTGCCGCTCGCGTTGCTGCTCGCCGCGTGCGCGGCGGACGCCCAAGTTCAACCCATCGCCGCCACCATTGACGCTACCAAGACCGGCGCGCCGATCTCGAAATATCTCTACGGCCAGTTCATCGAGCACATCGCCGGCACAATCAACACCGGCATTTGGGCCGAGATGCTGAACGACCGCAAGTTCTACTATCCCGTCACCGCGCAGGCGCCCGCCCCGGCCCGCGGACGGGGAGGTCGCGGACCGGCCGCACGCTGGACCCCCATCGGCCCCGATGAGGCCACTCCGGCGGTTGTTCTTCCCCCCTATACCGGCAACCATAC